>Ga0209373_10000935_pt1 | contig 39350 bp, 32 predicted proteins | sample Higcelweek5metaG_FD_187173 | JGI IMG/M metagenome (GOLD analysis project Ga0209373, IMG submission 187173) | Freshwater pond sediment microbial communities from the University of Edinburgh, under environmental carbon perturbations - High... | ecosystem: Environmental > Aquatic > Freshwater >... | reverse complement strand
TCTTAAATTAGGGGGGTATTATAATGATTAAAATTGGTTTAGTAAGCGGCGAAATTAAATTTTTAACGCATAAAGCGGAATGGGTTGACCAGAAGTTCGGACCAAAATACCGAACATTCTTGAATGCGGAACAAAAAAACAATTTTGTGAACACTCTCGAAAAAAAGAATATAACGCCAACGATCACAGAGTACGACCTACCATCAGCAGAGTTGTTGGAAAAATGCGAGGGTAAAAAGTTTAATACACTCCAAGAGGCTAACGCCTTTGTTCAAGGACAGGAACAATTGTCTGAAACAGAAATACTTGCTCTTGCAGTTGCAGAGTTGTACGAAATGATGAGTGGGGGTGCGGTATAATGGCGGCAGTTTATGTAATGCTAATCAAAAAAGGTTTGAAAACACTTGCAGATGTACCTATTACTATAAGAAGTGAAGTAGAAGAAAAGCTATATGGGGCGGTGATTTAGTTGCCAAATTCAACACCGAATTATTCTTTTAAGAAACCGTATTATTCTGAAAGTGCCGATGTATCGGTTATAAATGAAAATATGGACACATTGGACGAAGCACTTATGGTCACGGCCAATCAAACCACTACACCACCGCAGGAGAACACTAAATCCAAATTATCAACGGCTATCAGTTGGCTTGCCAATAGAATTAAAGCTATTACAGGCAAAGCTAATTGGTGGGAAACACCTGCTACCACCCTTGAAAATTGCAATGCACATATAACGGGTGGCAGCCATGCAAATGCAACCTCATCGGCTAACGGATTTATGAGCAAGGAAGATAAGCAGAAATTGGACGGTGCTACAAGTGCTGGTACAGCAAGCAAACTTATGTCCCGTGATGCAAGCGGAAGAGCACAGGTTGTAAATCCTGCTGTTGCAGCAGATATTGCAAACAAAAGTTATGTTGATAGTAACTTTGTTCGCTCCAATGCCGATAGCACACTGTCTGCAAAGCTTACTGCACAAAGCAATACCTCATATACAACAAAGCAGGTCAGGAACATCGTGTTTTGGACTTCAGGAGATGTTCCTCCCGCAACACAAAACGGTGATGTTATTATCAAAATATAGGGCGGTGAATTTTTATGAGCAGAAATATTGACTTTATAATGAAGTATCCATACTTTAATTATAGCTCGCAGAGTAATTACGGATATCAAACATCAACGAATCAAGAGCGTGTTAACAGCTGTGATGTATGGCCGTATGTGTTTAATAATGCAATTCCAAGGTGCAAAGGGTTTAGGGTCGGACTAAAAATTGAAAAAGTTCCTGAATATACGAGGTATGTAACAAATCGTGATTGGTACATATATGTCTATAGGCAAAGCTATGGTTGGCAGAATATTGGGACGGTATATGTTCCTGAGGCAGAGTGGGTGTATGTGGATATATCAATTTCAGAGAAAACAATAACAAAAGTTGTTGCTGTTCCAAGCTCTCTGCCAAGCGGATATACCCAGTGGTTTACAACTATGACTTTGACAGATATGAAGTTTGTAACTAACCTCAATACCCTTGATTTAACCCCCAACGGGTATTTTAAAAATGTGCTGGTAAATCAATATGGTGTGGATGCCACGAAAGTAAGTGAGCTGTCGGTAAATATAGGTGGCACATTAACAAAGGCAAAAAATGTTTTTGTTAATATTGATGGCACATTAACCGAAATACCATTTGTTCCGTCAGGCAGACTTCAGACCTTAAACAAAGAGGATTTTGCAGTATTTGAGTTCACTGCTCCAAGCAATGGTGACTATACCTTTAAAATTAAGCAAACCACAGGTGACCATGACGGATGGCTTTATGATAGTACATTCAACCCACTAAATGAAAACTATTTTGACAGCCAAACATTCACGCTCTCGCAAGGGAGCGTTTATTATATACTTCTCATGCAGTACTACACGAATACAACACCTGCGGACAGTGTCTTGCAGGTAATTAAGGGGGATTGAGCTAAATGAAAGAAATAATAAATACAATAAGGTACACAGGTGCAGCTATCGGCTCGATGGCTGTATATTTTTTGGGCGGATGGGATTTGCTATTACAAATACTTATTACACTTACCATTCTGGACTTCATAACAGGAGTATTATCGGCAGCATATAACAAAAAGCTATCATCGGATATAGGGTATAAAGGCATTGTGCGTAAAATCGGCATCTACATAATTGTGGCGGTTGCGTGTTTGCTTGATAGTCTCATGAATACAAATCTTGTCTTGCGAGGAGCCACCATCGGCTTTTATATCGTAATTGAGGCGACAAGCGTGTTGGAAAATTGGGTGCTGATGGAGCTTCCTTTACCACGGGTTATACGGGATGCACTATATCAATTGAAAGAAAAACAGGAGGATAAAAAGGATGAACATTGAGAAAAAGATTATATCGAAGAATTATTCGAAGGGTGTAACAATTAAGCCGGAATACATTGTTCTTCACGAAACCGATAACAAAAAAGTTGGTGCAAATGCAGACGCACATTATACATATTGGAATACCAACGACAGTGCAAAGACCAGTGCTCATTTCGTTGTTGATGATACAAAGATTCTTCAGCTTCTGCCACTTGATGCAAGGGCATGGCATGTCGGAGATAACAAAGGACACTCTAATATTACAAATAGCAATTCAATAGGGATTGAAATTTGTGTCAACAGTGATGGTAATTATACCATTGCCCGACAAAATGCAATTGCGCTGGTACGCCATTTGCTTAAGGTTACAGGACTTTATGCAGACCGTGTGAAAACTCATAATGATGCCAGCGGTAAATGGTGTCCTTCAATTATGTTGACAAAAAATTTATGGGAGGATTTTAAAATGCAGGTTCAAAAAACTGATGAAATAACAACACCAAACGATATATCTTGGGAGTTAGGACATAGAGGCATTGTTACAGATACTGCAGGGTTCAAGCAAGAAATGGAACAGAATCCTGACGGCAGGCTGTATTGGCTTGCAAGAAAAGCTCTGAAATATATGCAGGAAAGGAATGTATAGTGATGGATAATTTTATAGTATTAAAACCAAAGGAAACAGCAGAATTACTCCATTGTAGCTATGGTCAGCTTATGCGAATGGTGCGGGCAAATTTAATTCCGCATTTTCGTATCGGTACCCATGTGCTGTTTAACAAAGAAACAGTTTTGCAGTGGGTCAACAATGGCGGAACCACGCAGAAAAATACATCCTGAAACCTTGATAATATAACTTGACTAATGCCTAGTGGTATGGCTATATGGTGTAAAGGGAGGTTGGTTTTATGGCAGGAACAATTTTAGAGCTTGGCAATAACAAATACCGTTTTATGGTGTGGTGCAAATCGGAATATGATAACAAAAGGGTTAGGAAATCAAAAGTCGTAATTGCAAAATCAAAGCGTGAGGCTGATAAGAAACTTGCTGAATTTGTGACGGAATGCGAGCATAAGTTTTCCTTAGGCGGTTCTACTATGACCTTTGAGCAATTTTCAAAGAAATGGATTGATGAATACGCAAAGCCTAATTTATCACCTGTAACGGTCGAGGGTTATGACAGGGAGCTGAAAAACAGAATAGTACCTGCTTTGGGTAATTTGATTATAACGGAACTCAAGCCTATGCACATTATACACTTTTACAATGAGCTACTTATAGCACCACGGCTTGACGGACAAGAAGGAGTTCTTTCAGGCAGAAGCAGAAACAACGTTCACAGGATATTATCATCAATGCTTACAAACGCAGTGTACTGGCAACTTATATCGGAAAACCCTGTAAAACGTGTTAGGCCACCAAAACAGGAGAAACACAAAGCTAAATTTTATAACGAAGAGGAAACAATAAGAATGTTATCCTGCCTTGAAGGCGAAGATATGAAATACAAGGTTGCGGTGCATATTGCTATTTTAACTGGGATGCGACGTGGCGAAATATTAGGGCTTGAGTGGCGAGATATAGACTTTGACAAGCACGAGGTAAACCTTGAGCGCTCAAGCGTTTACACGGAAACAAACGGCGTAATTGAAAAGGACACAAAAACCCATACTTCAAGGACATTAAGCATTCCTATCGAGCTTTGTGAATTGCTAAAAAGATACAGAAAGCATTGGTTAGAGCAAAAATTCAAACTCGGCAGCATATGGCAGGAAACCGATAGGCTTATGGTGCAATGGGACGGAAAGCCTATGTTTCCTGCAACGCTGTCGCATTGGTTCGGTAAGTTCTTAAAGAAGAATGACCTTCCGCAAATAACATTCCACGAGCTTAGGCACACAAGTGCGACACTTCTGATTAACCTCGGCATAGATGTGGCAACGGTAGCAAAGAGATTAGGTCATGCCCAAAACTCTACTACGTTAAATTTTTACACGCATGCCATATCGTCAGCCGATAAGGCTGCTGCGGAAAAGTTGGGTGGGAGGTTGGTGCATATACCGCCGCTTAAATCGAGGCAGGAGCGTGTTTCCGAGCGATACGGCACTGCTGAAAGCTCTGTATTTGGCGACTTTTGAAGCCACTAAGAAATGGACGAATATTCTGCGAAATTGGAGCAGAGTTTACGGCGAATTTTCGATTATGTACGAGGGTAGAGTGGGGTAGCAAAACCCGTCTGGCTCGTCAAGGGTAAATACACGGCTGTCGCCGCCCTTGACGACGCAAGGAAAATAGTGTAAAACAGTGATTATGCAGGCATGGATATTTCTACCGAACGTCGGTCATGGACTAAAAATGAAACTGGGCCAAAAATCGGGGGCAGGTCAGCCTATCGTTCACTCAGACCGCGGATGCCACTATCGTTGGCCAGGCTGGATTGAAAGGATGAACACGACTGGTCTTATACGCTCTATGTCAAAGATAGGTTGTTCGCCTTATAATTCGGCGTACGAAGGATTTTTTGGAAGGTTAAAAAACGAAATGTTTTATGGCTATTCATGGACTGGTGTTACAATAGATCAATTCATAGAGCAGCTTTATAAATACATTAAGTGGTATGCCGAAAAACGGATTAAGATATCACTTGGAGGAAAGAGTCCGTTAGATTACAGAAGGAGTCTAGGATTGGCCGTTTGAAGTCCAAGAAAATGACCGCACCCCCCATTACTCAAAACAAAGCACGGAACTATATTTTAATTGTTTTTTTATATACTAACGGTGACATTCCAGTAACTCGTTTAAACATACGGGTAAAATGATGAACACTTGTATATCCGAGTTTATCAGATATTTGAGTTATATTCAATTCATCTTCTCTGATAAGCTTTTTTGCTTCCTTAATTTTTAATTCAATAAAATAATCAATAGGGCTTTTCCCTGTCGCAGTTTTAAAAATCCTGCATAAATAAGTTTTGCTTATCAAAAAATTATTGCAAATATCCTGAAGTGTAAGATTTAAATAAACGTTATTAATAAGAAGATTTTCGATAGAAACAACCATTGAGTTTTCAGCAATAGTTTTTGCAGCTTCAGTGTGGTAAATTGCTTTAAATGATGCGTCCCCATTGCGAATCAAAGAAAACAAAAATTCAATTAAATAACACTGCATAAGCTGAACAGCACCTATTTTTGCATGTTCAAAATTAAGAGGGGATTTGTTTTCAAATTTATTTGGCAACTCACCTAAAGCATTTTTTACTTCAATTAAGAATAAAGAAAGAATTTTTCTTGATGAATTTTCTAAATTAAATATTTTTTTATTGAAAAAATCCATTATTTTATCATGACAAGTAAATGAAATAACTAAAATATTGTTCGAGTCTTTTTTATTTGATATATGAGAGTGCAATTCCATTGGCTTATGAAATATTACCTGACCTTGCTCAAGATTACAGCCAAGGCCATCAACAATAGCATTAATTTTACCGCTGTCCACATATACCAGTTCCCAAAAGTCATGTTTTTCAGGGGTATGATAAAAGTTTTTATCAAGTTCAAAATAATAAATTGAATTAAAACCTAAAATTTCGATATCTTTTTTTATTTTAACCAATTGAAATTCCATCTAACTCTACCTCCTGTGTAACATATGTTAAAAATTCGAAAATATAAGATAAAGACTTTATATAGAAATTATTATATCATAATAAATATACAATAGTCAATTTGTTAAATGGTTTTTAATATATGTTAAAAGGATGTGTAGAAAATGAATATACTTGCAATAGGATGTCATCCTGATGATATTGAGGTGGCATGTGCAGCAACAATGGCAAAATATCAAAAGCAAGGTCATAAAGTAATTGTTTGCCATGTAGCAAACGGTAATCTTGGTCATGCTATAATACAGCCTGATGAGCTTCGTGCAATGCGTATTGCAGAGGCGAAAAAAGCAGGCTCACTATCTGGTATAGAGGTAATTACCTGCGATATTGGAGACCTTCTTGTGTATGACAATAAAGAGCAGAGGGATAAAGTTGTCGATGTAATTCGTTATGCAGATCCTGATGTTATTATTACGCATAGCCCAACAGATTATATGCCCGATCATGTTGCTGTAAGTAAGCTTGTATTTGATGCGACGTTTGCGGCAAGCGTTCCCCATTATGAAAACGGTAAAGCTGCAAAACTGACTCCGCTTTTTTATATGGATACCCTTGCAGGAGTTAATTTTATGCCTACAGAATATGTTGATATTTCACATGAAATTGATATAAAACTTGATATGCTTGAATGTCATGAAAGCCAGATGAAGTGGATGCGTGATCACGATAATATAGATTTTGCTGAATTTGTAAAAACCTGCGCAAGGTTTAGAGGGCTACAATGTGGGGTGCAGTATGCAGAAGCGTTTACCCAATGTTACGCATGGCCAAAAATTACAACAAAAAGGATGTTGCCATAATGTATGATGTAGCGTGTATTGGAATATTAGTTGCAGATGTAATAGCAAAGCCAGTAAATAGCATACCTAAAAAGGGTTTACTTGGATTAATAGACGGTATAAGCCTTCATAGCGGAGGTTGTGCTATGTCAGCAGCTATTGATATGTCTAAAATCGGTCTTAATATAGCGTTTCTTGGCAAGGTGGGAAATGACAGCTTTGGTGAGTTTCTGAAAGAATCGCTTATTCAAAATAATGTTAATGTTGAGGGATTAGCTGTTGACCCTATTAATCAAACATCGGCTTCTGTTGTTTTATCTGACAATATGGGAGAGAGAACCTTTTTGCATTGTATAGGTGCAAACGGTACATTTTCTAAGGAAGATATAAATTGGGATGTTATTGAAAAAAGCAAGGTGGTCTTTGTGGCGGGGACTATGCTAATGGATACTTTTGACGGTGAGCATTGTGCGATTGTTCTGGAAAAATGCAAAGAAATGGGAAAAACAACAGTTTTGGATACGGCTTGGGACAGCAAAGGAAGATGGATGGACGTTTTAGAGGAATGTATGCCATACATAGATATATTTTTGCCAAGCATTGATGAAGCAATAGAGCTTAGCGGAAAAACAAAGCCAAAAGAAATCGCTGATGTGTTTTTTGAAAAAGGTGTTAAACAAGTAGTTATAAAATTAGGCAATAAAGGTTGTTATTTGCGCGAAAGCAAAACTTCCAAAGAGGTAATTATACAGCCGTATAAAGTTAATGCAGTTGATACCACAGGGGCAGGCGACAGCTTTTGCGCAGGTTTTATAACCGGAATTGTAAAAGAAATGCCATTTGAAAAATGCGGACAATTTGCCAATGCAGTTGGTGCTCATTGCGTATCTGCAATGGGTGCAACAACAGGAATAAAGCCATTATCGGATATCTTAACGTTTATGGAGGTGAATAAATGAAAGCAGTAGTTTATGGCGGAGGAAACATAGGGCGTGGATTTTTAGGTCAGCTTTTATACGAAAGCGGATATGAAACAGTGTTTATTGACGTAAATCAGGAGCTAATTGATAATTTGAATAAAGATAAGTCATATCCCATTAAAATAGTCTGCAATGAGTATCAAAATGAAATAACAATAAAAAACGTTAGGGCAGTACACAGTAACGACGCAGTTGATGAAATAGCAACAGCTGATATTATATTTACATCTGCCGGGGTAAACGTGTTGCCGTATATTGCACCAGTAATAAAAGAAGGATTATTAAAAAGAGAAACCGGTGTTGACATAATAATATGTGAAAATCTAATTCATGCAGACAAGTATTTAAAGGAATTAATAAATCCTGCCGATAATATTGGCTTGGTTGAGGCAAGTGTAGGCAGAATGGTGCCTGTAATGACTGATGAAATGAGAGAAGGCTCATTAACAAAAGTATGGGTTGAGCCATTTTGCACGCTCCCTGTTGATAAGGCAGCTTTTAAAAATCCCATCCCTAACATAAAAGGTATGGTGCCAAGTGAGCCTTTTGAATATTACATACAAAGTAAGCTGTATCTTCATAATATGGGGCATGCCATTGCCGCTTATTTGGGAATGAAAAAGGGATATGAATATATTTGGCAAGCAATGGAGAATGAAGAAATATATGAAACAGTTAAAAACGCTATGTATTCATCTGCTTTGGCACTTCACTTTGAGCATGGTAAGCCAAAGGATGAGATAATGGCTTATGCTGATGACTTAATGTTCAGATTTAAAAACAAATATCTTGGAGATACGACAAAGCGTGTAGGCCGTGATGTACAGCGTAAGCTTGCGCCCAGGGACAGACTTTTAGGCGCACTAAGCCTATGTCAAAAGCATCATATACCTACTGATAATATAAAACGTGGTATAATTTCTGCACTTGATTATTTATATGAGGAGGAAAATTAAAATGGATTTTATGAGTACTGTAAAAAATTCCTTGTTGGAGGGCTTTTATCCTAAGTGTTGGGATATGGAAAAAATCGATAAATGTTGCGAAAAGGGTGTAACAAGAGAAAATTTTTGGCATAAGGATTTTAATCCAATTGAGTGTGAGAATATAGGTGATTTTGACACTCTTATGGGGCATGAGATAGCTTTGCAAATAAAAAATGCAAGGGATAGAGGAGAAAAGCTTGCTATGATAGTTCCGGTAGGACCTATGGGTATGTATAAGTGGGCTGTGTTTTTCCTTAAAGAGTGGAACGTTGCATGTGACCACGTTTATACTTTTAATATGGATGAATGGGCAGATGAAAACGGTAATACGTTGCCAAGCGATAACCCTGCATCTTTTGAATATTCTATGAAAGCAGCTTTTTTTGATAAATTGGGGGCGTTAACTGTACCTCCTTCGCAAAGAAATTTTGCAACTAAAGAGAATTTGCCTACATATGCCCAAAAGATTTCAAAATTAAAGGCAGAGGGAACAAAATTAGTTCTTGTATTTGGTATTGGTAGAATGTGTCATATTGCATTTTGGGAGCCACACTTTGCAGCAGAATTTTCAAGTGTTGATGAATGGAAAAAACAGACTCATAGATTAGGTGCAAAGTTGCACCCACTTACAATAGAACAAAATGCAATAACAAGCTTTAAAAGCAGAACAACATTAGTCCCATGTACAGCAAATACAGTTGGTCCTGGACTAATGCTTCAAGCAGACTATATTATAGGCGGGGCAGACGGAGCACTTGGTAGAGGTATGGGCTGGCAGGGAATGAGCTTTTTAACAACACTTCATTATGGTGAAAACATGTGGATACCGTCAACATTTATTCCAGCTATGCCAGGAAAACTGTTCTATCTTAAAGAACTTGCAGGGCCACTTGTAGCAGAATGCAATTAAAATAAGTTGCATTTTATAAAGTAAAAAACTTAAAGAATAGAAAAATATACTTTAGATTGTTAATACTGTTCAAAAAACCAGCCACTAATTATATGCCGCGAAAGGCTATTTACATGAGGACGATGCATATTAGGCTTTTTGCCCTTGACAACCAAACCGTGCAACGGTAAGACTTGACGGCGTTGCCAAAAACAATATGCGTTGTTGGAGGCTCATGTCAAGAGCACCGTGGAATAAATTTAGTGGCTGGTTTTTTAAATATAACAGTGGTTGGGTTTTCGAATAGTATTAACAAAAACTACACAAATTGCATTAATTGAAATAGGACGGTGGATGGCTTGACAAAAATTATAAAAAAAAGCGCAATTATGGTAATAGGAGTGATTATTACCTCATTTGCAATAAGCATCTTTTATTTGCCTAGTATGACCTTCACCCCTTAGTTTCTTGACATCAGTAATCAAATCCCAAGTTGTATCATATTCGTATTTAGCTTTAACAGCAATATTATTTGCTGAAGTTTCCTCAGTCGACTGAATTTCTATTTTGTTTCTAATGGTCCTTTTAATATAATCCTTGCAATAATCGGTAAGATTTTTAAGCAAGTGAAATCTATCGCTGATTTGTTTTGCTTTAGGATGGCTGTCCCGCATAGCCTTTGCATATGTAATAGAACCGTCACGGCTGAACACTTGTATGTTAGGAAAGCTTTTAAACCACTTTTCAACATCTTCATAATCCCTTGACTCTAACATATCAACAACATTGCCAGTTGCAATATCAACCATAACAGTTCCATATCTTTCACGCTTTTTAAGAGCAAAATCATCAACACATACCATAGTTACAGTGGCTTTATCAATCATTATTTCGTTTTTTTAAAAGCAAACATATTGTAGATTTGCTTACCATAGCTACACCATCGCGTAATAATCTTTGCGCAGCAAGAGAACTCATATTATTAGAAACGTTAAAGATTTCATCTTTAAGACGATGAGTTTTCTTGGATTTATGACTCAAGAAGGCAAAACCCTCAGCAAAAGTAGTCCTTTCACAATTCGAATTATCACAAAACATTTTTCGGTTGTTAATAATAACTACTACTTTTTTCCCTTGAATTGGTAAGTCTTGAAAACTTCTTTCGTAATGAGAATGCACACGTGTCGATATAGACCCACACAACGGGCATCGCAAACCTTGCTTTGTTGATTCTACATGCAAATATATCGTACCATCAATTATTTCATAGCTATTAAGTTTTAGATTGTTGTCAAGCATCTTAATTAAAGTCTCCATTAAAATTCCTCACATAAATGTATTTTTTATATTATATCATATTTATGTGGTAAAATCAACCAACTTAGGAAAGAACCATCAATACCGACAATAAACATAGAAAATCAATCCTTTTAGAAAAATTTAGACAAAGGTAGTGTCTCTGACAGGTGGGTCATAACCTCGTTTGACATACGAAGACTATGCTTCATCCAGCTCATTCATGAAATCCCAATCTGCAGAGGTTCTCACTCTAAAAAAAGCAGAAAATCTGCAAGGAGGTGGACGAGAAACCTTTTGCCTATACGAGAATATTATCTCAAAATTTGTTGATAAATTCAACATTTATTATAAAAAGTGGTTGTTAGTCCACTTAAAATAATCTAACATTATTATACGAGGAGGGGTATTTTGCAACCGTTTATTTTTGAATCCCATATTATTAGTAATAAAGAATTGCCGATGATTTTCCACTATACAATATTGGAAAATCAAAATATGCATGCAAATTGGCATGAAAATATTGAACTGCTGTATTTTATTGAAGGGAGTGGCATAATCACCTGTGATATGGAGCAATGCGAAGTGTATGCAGGTATGATTTTTGTTGTCAACTCAAACTGTTTACACTCTATAGAAGCAAAAGGCATGCTTAAATACTACTGTATTATTATAGACAGCGAATTTTGCAAGTTAAACGGCATTAATACGTATAATTATACTTATAAAAATATTATTTTTAACAGTTATGCAACAAATATTTGCAAAAAAATCATTACAGAATACAACCAGCAAAAGCCTTATTATATTACGGCTTTAAGAAGTCTGACCCTCGAACTTTTGGTGTGTATTACAAGAAATTATACTGTAAAAACAGTTAATTTAGGTAGTACATCTGACACAGTACTAAATAGTATAAAACTGGCAATGGGTTATATCAATGTAAATATATTTAGGAAAATTACATTAGCTGAGATTGCAACGCAGGTAGGTCTTAGTAAATTTTATTTCTCCAGAGGATTTAAAAAGCAAACAGGTATTACAGTGATTACATATATTAATATATTAAAATGCGAAAAAGCTAAAATGTTATTATCAAAGGGGGATTTTACAGTAAAAGAGGTATGTGAACAATTAGGTTTTGACAATTTATCATATTTTAGTAAAATATTTAAAAAGTATGTAGGTATTTCTCCCCATTCGTATATTAAAAATAATATGCAAAAACTACTATGAATTAACTATAGTTGATACAACATAATTTTAACCCACTACGCATTTGGAAAATCAATATGAATTAAGTAAAATTTATTGGCCTGGACCTTCAATTGTGAAGGTCCAGGCCTTTTTGACGTCAATAACAGCGAAAAGTCCATTTTAGTTTACCGGTAACACTTTACATGTATTTGCACTAAACATAAATTGCAGTATTTAGTGGTGGTGATTTGGTGTTTTATCAAAATTCATCTGATATTCTTTTGGGGAATATCCTTCCACGCGTTTAAATGCTCTTGAGAAAGAAACAAGATTATTGAACCCACACGATAAGCCTACTTCAGAAACTGTCATGGTTTGTGATTCTAAAAGTCTTTTGGCATTAATTATTCTGATTGCTGTAAGATATTTATGTAAGTTTGTATTCATAGTTTTTCTGAAGATTCTTTCTAAATATGTAATACTGATATGGAGTTTTTGAGCTGTATCAGTAAGAACGGTTGGAGAGGAAAAATTCTTCTGAAAGTATTCTATTGCATAATCTACACGTGCTTTGGTTGTCTGATTCAGCAAGGCGTCACTTTCAGAATGACTATTATAATATATATCTGTCAGAAGTAAAAGAATCTTTTGCAGATTTATTTTTATTTTTTCGTTATATAACGGTGATGAGGGCGAGTTCTCTAAAAGCTCGGTAAAAAAATAATTAAGCATACTTAACTGACTTTATTTTGATAACTTTTCCCTCGATTTAAGAAAGATACCTGCAAATTGGTTTATATCTTGTGGAAAAAATATTGACAGATAAAGCGGAATATAATATAATTAAAACGAAATATAAATAAAATAAGATAATTTGTAGATTAAGTTATAACATCGTAATGAAGGGACTGTATAATTTGTTTGTTGTTACCGAATTTCTTGCTGCTTTTGGTGCAGTTTTTTCTATATGTTATACTTATTGCAATTGGTTTTTTTCTTGGACATTTTGGTAGAATTAACGAGGAAATCTCCAAGTTTATAACATGGCTTGTACTAAATGTAAGCTTACCGTGTCTTATGGCCTTTACTATTTTAACATCATTTGATGCAATTGAATTAAATACTATTCCGAAGTCCATTGCGTTTCCACTTTTTTCTATCATTATCGTTTATGTTGTAGGACCATCAATCAGCATTTTAATTTTTTATCTTTACGGTATTAAGGGTTTAATGTTTAACGTATTTGTTATCCAGTCTTTTATGCCTGGAATGTCAAACAGCACTATTGTTGCGGAGCAATATGGTGCAGATAGCTATTGTTGCATATTGCAATTCATCCGATTTTAGTCCGAAAAACAAATTAGATTCAGATATACTAAAAAATTATTTAAGCGATATTGCCAAAAGCGGACCGCAAAAGGAAAGAATGATGACACAATATTGGCAGCTTGATGAGAAACCCGTAGAATCTAAAGAATTTCGGAAAGAATTAGAAAGATATTTAAGATAATAAAAATAAATTAATAAATGGAAATGAGTGATGCAAAAATGATTAGATGTGCTTTTTATGAAAAGGAGATAACCCCTCCGCTTGGTTTTAACCTTCCGGGATATTTCAATTTTCGTCCTGGAGATGATGTTAGAGACAGACTTTATTCCAAAGCTGTCGTGGTGGATAACGGCAGTGTAACTGCGGCGATTATAGCAATAGACTCGTGTCACGCACATTCTTATTTGCGCGACAAGGTTGTGGAGCGTATAGAAAAATATACTGGTATTAAATCGGAAAATATTGTTTTCAGTGCAAATCATACACATACCGGAATTCCGTTGTACGGCAGCTATGATAAGGAAGGATTAGCGGAATATTTGTGGGTAATTTCTGCACTAATTGCCGATTGTGTAATTTTAGCGTATAAACGTTTGGTTGAATGTGAATTGACTTTTGGTATTGGTGATGTACAGGGGATCTCATTTTGTCGGAATTATTTTATGAAAAATAGCACTCCCAGAACAAATCCGGGCAGGCTTAATCCTGATATTGATAAGCCCGCTGCAGGGATTGATCCCGAATTGCCTGTATTATTTTTTAAAGACAAATATGGTAGTCCAAAGGGTGCTGTTATCAGCTTTGCCTGCCATCAGGACTGTGTAGGCGGAACAGAATTAAGCGGTGATTTTTCATCTGTTCTGTCGCAGGAATTAAAGAAGATTTACGGTGAAGATTTTGTTACGGTATTTATGATTGGCGCTTGCGGCAATATAAATCATTTTGACGTAACCCGTGCAGAAGATGCTCCGGACCATTATGCTGTAATGGGTAAGATAATCGCGAGTGAAGCGGTAAAGGTTATTGAAAAAGCAACACTGGTTGCAGGCGATGAAATCGCCGTAAAGTTTAAAGTCCTTAAAATGAGTAGAGTCGATATTGAACCAAAAATATTAAAAAATGCGGAGCATGCTGTAGAAACAATAACACCTGCAGTCGGAGTAAAAATTGCTGCTGACAGCACAGACCCAGACCAGTACAGGCTTGCTATGGCAAATAGACTTTTAGATTTTATAAATGGGTCGGATAAATATGATGTACCCATTCAAGTCTTAAGAATAGGAAATTTTCTTCTTTATACATTCCCGGGTGAGATATTTTATCAATTTGGAGAAATGGTTAAAGAAGCATCGCCAACGTCGAAGTATATGGTAGCTACAATGTGTAATGCATCAATCGGATATGTGCCGACAAGAGATATGTACTATCCCACCATATACGAATCAATGCCCGGTTCTAACAAACTGGAAAAAGAATCAGGGTATATAATGGCAGATGAACTTATACAAATAGGCAAGTGTATATTAGAAACTAAAAATGGTTCTTTCCCAAAATAGTTGAAATTTATGGAAAAAAGTTGTAAAATAAGATAAAACATAAACAACTAGTGAGGACATCCAATGAAAGATCTTATAAAACTACTGGATAAAAATTTGAAATACACATCGCATGAAATAATGGATGGTTGCCTTTATATAAAAATTGCTTCAAGAAGATCAGAAACGAAGTGTCCCTTTTGTGGAGAGATGTCGTGTAAAGTGCACTCTACCTATAAGAGAAGCTATCAAGACTTACCAATACAAGGGATGAAAGTTATCCAAATTCTAGATAAGCGAAAGATGTTATGCCAAAACCAGGAGTGCGTGCATACAACTATTTCCGAACGATTTGATTTCTCCTCAGGGAAATAGAAGAAATCGAAACGTCTTGAAGCAGAGATTGTCCGATTGTCGTTGAACATGAGCTCGGTTGCTGCAGCGGAGTTGTTGTCACAAAACATAGCATCCGTTGGAAAAAGTACGATATGCAGACTTCTAAAAAAGGGCATCTGACTGCTGTGATTGACAAGATGGGTATCAGTGAAGTTTATATTGATGATTTTGCTTTGAAAAAGAGACTTTCTTACGGAACAGTCATGGCTGATATATCATCCCATCGCATTGTGGACATGATTGATTCACGCGAATGTGACGAGTTGGTTAAAGATAAATTGAAGGAATAGTTGAAAGTAATGGATGATTAACAATAATTATAGGAGAAGGTGCCGAGAAAAAACATTCCGAAACAAACAAGTATTTTCAATATAATGAAAAAACTTGACTTGTTACAATGCTTATGCTATACTGAATGTTGAAAGAAGGTGAAGGTATGCATAAACAGAAGGTTGTGCAAAGGCAAAACTATTTGGAATGGCTGAAAATTTGGAGTGAAAAGCCTCTTATTAAGGTTGTGGCAGGTGTTCGTCGATGTGGAAAATCTACACTGTTCAAGTTGTATATTGACTGGCTTTTGGAAACTGGTATTAACCCTCAACAAATTATTTCTATAAACCTTGAGGAATTAGAATATGAAAATTTGTTGAATTACCGTGCTCTTTATGATTATATCAAGGCACGTCTGTATAAAGGCGGTTATACCTATGTCTTTATTGATGAGGTGCAAAACTGCAAAGACTATGAAAAGGCTGTGGATAGTCTTTTTGTAAAAGAAAATGTGGATGTTTATATTACAGGCTCAAACGCATATATGTTATCGGGCGAACTTGCAACGGTGCTGTCGGGACGATATGTACAGATTTCGATGCTGCCTCTTTCGTTTGCTGAGTATGTTGAGTTTAAAGATGTCGATGAAAAAGACTTATTACCTGCCTTTCAAACATATCTTCGGTTTGGTGCATTCCCTGCTGTAGCTATGCTGAATGAGCAGGAAGATTTGATATATTCATATTTAGATGGTATTTACAACTCAATTCTTGTGAAAGATGTTTCTACCCGTTTAGGAATAACGGATGTTTCAGTGTTGTCTTCAATTACAAAATTTCTTTTTTCTAATGTAGGAAGTCCTGTATCCGTCAAAAAAATTTCAGACACCATTAATTCGTCAGGCAGAAGTATATCGGTTAATACAGTAGATAAATACTTGCAAGCACTATGCGATAGTTATTTATTTTACAAAACGGAACGGTATGACATTCGAGGTAGACAGCACCTTAAAACTCATGGAAAGTATTATGCTGTGGATAGTGGACTTCGTGAGCTGTTGCTCGCAAGCTCTACTCCTGATTTGGGCCATGTTTTAGAAAATACCGTATACTTGGAATTACTTAGACGTGGGGCAAAAGTGAACATCGGAAAAATGGCTGAAAAGGAAATAGATTTTGTCGCAAAAGACGCAAATGGAACGACTTACTACCAGGTATCAGCAAGTGTTCTGGATAAAAATACGTTAAGACGAGAGTTAGATTCTCTTGAAAAAATACCCGACCATCATCCAAAGATTCTTTTGACTCTTGATGAAATCCCGCAGACTGCAAATTATGATGGAATACGACAGCTGCATATAGTGGATTGGCTTCTGGGAAAAAATGAAACAAATAAATAATAAATGCAGTAACTTTAAAATATTTAAATACAGAAATGTTGCATTATATACCCAGAACCCAAGTGTTGAATTATCAAACTGACCTTTCAATTTCACGTTTTTTATGTCGATCCTTCTTAGTAGAAAGTTCGGTTTTACTTTATATTAAGTATACCCGAATTTGCGCTTTGCTTTCTTTAATATAATAAGCAATTTTAAGTTTTTTGAGTAGGAATGTCAGCTCTGAGGTTGTGCATAACTCTTTTCTGAGGAGATATACTATTTTGGTAACAAAAAAATCCCGTATTTGTGTGGGTTGTGGGGTTTCGCAAACACCCAAATATATTTAAAGTTTGTGAGGTGGCAGAAATGAATCGCACTTATAATTTCAGAAAAATGTTTTGGAGAACTTTTATTGTTATTATTACCCCTATAATTATAATAGGTTGTGCATCCGCCGGATATTTTTTCGCCAGGTTGGCAGAGGATACAAAGCAGCTTAATATAAGTATTGTTGAGCAGACAAGGGAAGCGATGGATACTTCACTGACAAAATTAATATCAACAATTCAACAAATGAGATTAAACGAAAATATTAAGAAGTTCATACGTGATAATAACGCCAAAAATGACATCGGTATTTTGGCGTTTTATGAGGCAAGACGGGAATTGTTACGCTATGAAGAAATCGACATAGTTAAGTCTTTGGGAATTTATTTGCCAAGTAGCGACTTTGTATTGGATCGGTCTACTTACTATTCTTTTTCCGAGTATTACGACAATTTCCTCGGAAACAGTGCACAGAGTAAAGAGTGGTGGTTGGAAAGGCTTCATGAAACGAATGTGTTACCTGTTTTTATTAGCGCCGAAATGACCTACGGTAGCCGGGACGTGATTTTTACTCTGCCTATGGATGCCTTTCAAAAGAAAAAGAGCGATGCGGTTTTTATAGTAAAAATAAACACGGATACTTTTCTGGACAAATTAACCCCTGTGTTTATGCGGACGGGTAAGGCATTTGCGATTTTGACCCCTCAAGACGAGCTCCTGTTTAAAACAGACGGTTTCAACGGGAATTTTTCATCAAAAGACGGAAACTCATTACATTTTTCCGTTCCATCCGATGTTTTAAAGTTGACTTATGTTTTCGAGTTCCCGCGCGGCGGCATTTCGGGAGGTGTATACAGATTCGTAGTGCTGTTTATGATTTTTTTCTGCTTGGGAATCGTGGCAAGCGTATTGCTTGCCAGATTTGGCTTTCGAAGGATGCAAAGACCACTTGTTGAAGCGGATGAAGAAAGCCGGCGGTTGTCTGATAATCTAAACGTTTATATCGAAAATACCCAAACTCAAATACTTATTAATTACTTGACAAACATACAGCTGTCGGCAGCCTCAAAGAAAACTTCAACTTACATCGGATATGGCACGGGGATAACTGGCGACCGGTTCCTGGTTATAGCGGCAAGCGGATACGAATTGGAGGGCAAGGAATGGGCGGACGAGGTTATATCTTATGACCTTTCAAAAGTAATAACGGATATCATTGAAGAAAGCTTGTGGAAAATAGGGGTATCATTCCGACGTGTAATTTTGTTCGAGAAATACATCTATGCTCTGGGATACAACGATGCCCCGGGGATTGAGGACGCACTCCGTCGTGCAATTGGCGAAATCGGGGTAAAAATTGACGGTAAATTTCTGTTAGGAGTCGGCGTTGAAAACGAAGCTTTAAGCGAAATATGGAAGTCATACGAAACGGCGGTTACTGCTTTGCGTTTCGCTGATGCAAAAAAGAGCGCCGTTGCTGTATACGATAACGATATGCTCAAATACGAAACTGGGAATATACGTTATACAAGGGAAGATGCATTAGCATTGACTGGCAACGTCAAGAGCGGTTCGTCCAGCGGTGTAGAAAGACTTTTGGACAAGCTTTATGATATTAATTTTAAGCAGCGTTTCCTCTCCCAAAGTGATTTGAAAATGTTTATCGCAAGGGTCGTTATGACCTTGGATGATATAATTACTGAAACTTATAAAAATCAGCCGAATGAAAGAGAAAAGTTTAAGCGGGTATGCCAGAATATTTTGCAAAATAAAGATCCGTCTTACGGCTTTGAGATAATAAAGGATATGTGTGCTTCCTTGTGCAAGTCATTCAGCCAATGGGACAATGATGAAATGCACGGTAATATGCTCGGCTACATTGAAGCAAACTATACGAACCCCGCTTTGTCTTTGGATTCTATGGCGAGGCATCTGAAATCGAACTATTCTTATCTAAGTCGTTTGTTTAAGAATACGGTGGGGGTCAACTTCACGGGGTATTTGGTTATGGTGCGGTTGGAAAAGGCGAAGGAGCTTTTGGAAACTACTGACCTGCCTGTTAAAGAGATTGCGGAAAAAGTGGGTTTTTCAAACAGCAATGTGTTTATCCGTGCGTACAAACAGTATTACAACGTTACACCGGGCGAGTATAGGGTAAAACAAGGCCATTAGTGCATTGGTAGTACATTGGGTAAAAAAATGAATATGACCGTAAGTAAAAAAATGAATATGCGCCAAAAGGCGTATATTCATTTTTTTACTAAAACTAGAGAAAACTTATGGGGCTTTACAAAAACAGGAGATTGCCTTAAAGATTTTCTCGTGCTATACTGAAAATGCGTTAAAACATTACAAAGAGGGAGGAAAGAAACATTATGAAGAAAGCAATCGCGGCTGTGGTGGCCTTGTCACTTACAGCGGTCATGGCGGGATGCGGAAAGGATGTCTCACTTGAATCTGAGGGAAAGAATGGAAAAGGGTATCCTGACGAGCTGTCAATATGGTGTACCGTAAACACAAATTTAACCGCAGGGGGAGCCAAAGATTTGAATGATAATTTATTCTTTCAATATATGGAAGAACAAACTGGCACTCATGTGAACTGGACGCATCCCTCGGCTTCTTCGGCAGAGCAAAATTTCAACCTAATGATAGCCTCCGGCGTTTTCTCGGATATGATAGTCAGCGACTGGAGTAGTAAATATCAGAAGGAAGACATGGACGCGTTAATTCTGCCGCTAGGCGATTTGATAGAGGACAACATGCCGAATCTGACGAAATATCTGAAGGAGAACCCAGACATGAAGAAACAGTTTGTCGCCGATTCGGGCGAGGTGTTTTACATTCCTATTATTCGCGAGGACAAAGAGCTGTGCGTCTATTTGGGTCCGCAAATCCGCAAGGACTGGCTTGATAAGTTAGGTCTTGAAATTCCACGTACTACAGACGAGCTTTACAATGTGTTAAAGGCGTTCAAGACCCGTAATCCCAATGGGGGCGACGGGAAGGACATAAAACCCATGACGGGTACAGGCTTTGCCAAGAATGCGGCGTTTGATATAGGGAATCTGCTTTGGCCCTTCGGTGCACATTATGATTTCTACCTTGACGGCGGTGAGGTAAAATACGGCATTATGGAACCCGAGTTTGAAGAAGGCTTAAAATATATACGCAAGCTATATGCGGAAAATTTAATCGACCCCGATTTTCTGCTTAACGATCGAACTAAGATAGAGGCGAGGGTTATAAATAATCAAGTAGGTTTCATATCCGGCTATCAGCCCACAGCATTGCAAACCTCAATGGACGACGGGGTTAGGGCGGTAGTGGGAATACCTCATTTGTCTGGACCCAACGGTGGTCGAAAATGTTTTTACAAAAATTACGAGGAAATGGTGCTTAACAAAATCTCGATAGCGGTTTCAACCGCGTGTAAGGATTCGGGCGGGGCGCTCAAATGGCTTGACAAAATTTTTGGTGAGCCGGGACTGACCTACGCAAACTGGGGCAGAGAAGGTGTTTCCTATGAAGTAGTTGACGGAAAGCCGCGCTGGACGGATTATGTTATGAAGAATAGTGAAGGAAGAACGCCTAAGGTAATGAGGACAATTTCTACTTTATCCGGCGTTGAGACGTTTCCTACCATTGTGCAATTTGAACCCTATGTGCAGCAACTCGGAAGCTGGGGACGCGAAGCCATTCCCGTGTGGACGGACACCGCGGACACAAGCGGCATTTATCCTCCAGCTGTTTCCTTTACAGAGCAAGAGGCGGCGGATATAGCCGATGTAATGTCAACGGTAACGACGTATATGCAGGAATCGGTGACAAAAATCATACTCGGAACCGAGGGGATAGAAAGCCTTGCAGCTGTCCGTGAAAGGATAAGAGGGTTGGGGATTGATCGAATAATAAAAATTTACGATGATGCCTACGCAAGATATCAAAAAAGATAAGGACTGATTGAAATGGCAGAAATAACAGCAAGAAAAGCGGTAAAAGCACCGTTGCAAAGTCACGTGAGATGGAGGGATATATATGAGGCACGCCATCTGTACATACTTTTATTGCCAACGGTTTTGGGCTACCTGATATTTAATTATGCCCCCATGTGCGGCTTAGTGATAGCGTTTCAAAAGTTCTCGTTAATAAAAGGCGTCTTTGGCAGCCAGTTCGTAGGGCTTGATAATTTTGTGAAATTTTTGACTGCCCCTAACTTCTGGCAGGTTTTCCAAAACACGCTCAGTATTAATCTAATGTCGCTGGTTTTCGGCTTTCCTGCACCGATAATATTCGCACTTTTGCTAAACGAGGTTAGGAATACTAGCTTCAAAAAGGCTGTGCAGACGATTACTTATATGCCTCACTTTATATCAACAGTGGTAATATGCAGTATGATCCTGACGTTCGTGTCAAGCGACGGATTAATAAACACACTTCGCGGCATATTCGGCGGGAAGGAAATATCATTCATGTCGCACCCGCAGTATTTCCAGCCGATATATATAATTTCAGGAATATGGCAGGGGCTGGGTTGGAGCAGTATAATCTACATTGCGGCGCTGTCAGGAGTAGACCAGCAGCTGTACGAGGCGGCAAAAATTGACGGTGCGGGAAGGTGGAAGCAGCTTTGGAATGTGACCCTTCCGGGAATCATGCCTACAATAATGATACTGCTTATAATGAATATTGGTCATCTCATGAGTATGGGATACGAAAAGGTATTGCTTCTTTACAACTCGGCGATATACTCAAAGGCGGACGTCATATCGACGTTTGTATACAGACGCGGGCTTTTAAATGCCGAATACAGTTTTTCGGCGGCGGTAGGACTGTTTAATTCAGTGATTAACTTCACGCTGCTGATGATCGCTAACTTTATAAGCAAAAAAACGACGGAAAACGCGTTGTGGTAGGGGGAGGAGCTAACATTATGAAAATTAAACGGAGTCTCGGGGAAAGAATCTTTGACGCAGCGAATTGTCTGTTTTTGACAACGATTCTGTTTTGCACATTGTATCCGTGCTGGTACGTGCTTATGGCGTCAATGAGTGACCCCAATCTAGTTCAAGACGCGAAGGGGATAGTGTTTTACCCGCTGAAATTCGGACTTTACAGCTACATTGACGTGCTGAAATACAGCCAGCTTTGGATAAGCTATCGCAATACGGTGTTCTACGTGATTTTCGGGGGGATATGGAGCGTTTCGCTGACGATGTTCGCCGCGTTCGCACTGAGTCGCCGCAATCTGCCGGGCAAAAACGGAATTCTGATGTTCATCATGATTACAATGTACTTTTCCGGCGGTCTGATACCGACGTATCTGGTTATCAAGGGAATAGGCCTGTTGGATAACCCTTTGGTGATGATGCTGCCCGGTGTGGCGGCGGCCAACCTGATAATAACGCTGTCCTATTTCAGAAGTATGCCGTACGAGCTGGAGGAATCTGCGAAAATCGATGGAGCGAACGACTACACCGTATTATTTAGGATTATGATTCCACTTGCCAAGCCTATAATAGCGGTTATTTCGCTGTATTACATGGTAGCAATATGGAACAACTATTTTACCGGATTGATTTACTTAAAGACAAGAAGTTTATTCCCCTTGCAGATGATACTGCGGGAAATATTGATACAAAATAGCACCGCCGAGATATCCATGCAGACCGATTCCGCGCAGGCATATGCCGAGAACGTCAAGTACGCGGTTATAGTAGTTTCAACCGTGCCAATACTTTGTGTGTATCCATTTTTGCAGAGGTTTTTTATCAAGGGAGTTATGATTGGGGCAATTAAAGGATAGAGAGAACAATTATATAAATTTTAGGAGGTTATGCAAATGAAAACAGCAAGAAAAATCATCTCAATGTTGACAGCTACGTTAATGCTAGCGGCGTTGTTGCCGGCAACGTTGGTGAGTGCTGCCGCTCCGAAGGTCGTAATTGACCAACAGTTCACAATGCCTTACCCGTATAGCAATGTTATTAACCTTGTGAGTACTAATGATTCGACTGTGAACAATGATGAATATCCCGGAGCTTCCGCACAGGTTGGAAAATGGTATACTAATGATACCACTGTACGTTCTACCACAAGCACTTTACAACCAATGAGGGCATCCCAAGCTCCTACGGGAGCCGCCGGAAGCAACGTCTTAAAGGCTATTCCCGGTGCTCCTACAACGGGGACTTGGGGTTTTGCTAATATGGCTTATGTTTTCCCAACAATAACGGGGGGAGATGTAACTATTGAAACGAGAATTCTTAGGGCCGGCTACGGCAGTACCTCTCCTACTGCGGCAACCGTAAATCTCAACGGCATCGGCATACAACTGCATAGCACAGGCTATGTGAGAATATTAGGCGAAGGCACCACGAACCGCGGTACTTGGACCGCCGGGCAGTGGCACGATGTTAAAATTGTTTTAAAGTGGAATTCTCAAACAAATCAATATGATAAAGCTCAATACTGGGTGTCCGGTAGCGGCAATGTGCCGCAAGGAGTTGAGTTAAGTATAGCAACACCGATAACGTCCACAAAATTTGTTAACTTCGGTGTGCCGAGAAACGTCACATCTGCCGATGCTTATCTGTATATCGACTATTTTACTATAAGTGTTGACGGTGATTATTACCTCCCAACGAAGACGCTGAGTGCCCCCACAGGTGTATCGTGGACAGGCAATCTGCTAAACTGGGAGGATTTGCAAACGGATGTCGCTTCATATGAGGTCGCGTTGTATAAGAATGGAGCAAAAACAGAGACATACGGCGTCGGCACTTCTGTAAAGTCCTTTGACTTTACGAATGATATAAACGACATAGCATCTGTATGGACAGCTACGGTAAAGGCAAAGGGCATAAAGCAATCAATGGCTTCTCTTGTTGAGGATTCGGTCGAAACTGCCCCGGTGCAGTGGACGTCGGAAGCTCCGCCTGCGGTACCAACTAACGTTGTGTGGGACGAAACGGATGACACGGTTTTAAAATGGGATTACGATGCGGAAGCGACATCATATGATGTTTTTCTGTATAAGCTGCCCGATGAAACTACGCCTGTCGCGGAGGTAACTGGCATAACGGGCACGGAATGCGACCTTATTAACGACATGGCGGTTAATGTGTTTACTCACAGTGCACAAGGCTACGGAACCGCACAGTATAAGGCGGCTGTTAAATCTTATAAAAACACGCTTTCCGGCGATGCATCGGCGCTGTCCGATGCCATGACTTTTAATCTTGAGGATTACCGCAGGACGGTTGCTACGGTTGATTTTGAGCAGGATTCAGGCTATTCTGCCGGAGCTTTGCCTTCATCCGGAAAAGTCACCTATACCAACGCCCCCACTGTCGCTGTTATGGAGGAAGGCTCTCAGCCAATGGGACAGTATTTATCTTATGCCAACGACCAAATTAACGATTTCTTTAACATCAGTGCGGCTGAGCTAAGCAATGATGATGTGGTTTCGGTAAAATTCAAGTTTTATAAAACATCCGATGTTACTATTGATCTTTACTTTACCGGAATTCATTCACGGTTTGTCGGGAACGGAACAGGAACGTACACCAAGATTCCCAGCGGTGGTAATGGTGCCGCTCAATTTTCAAACAATTTCACCGCTGTCAACGGCGAGTGGAACACTGCAGAAATACGGTTTTTTAAAGACACAGCAGGCGTCGGCAATTATATGCAAGCTGAGTATTATATAAACGGTGTAAAAGGAGAAACTGACAACACTGCCCCAACCATGCGCAGCACCAGTGGGAGCCCGCTTGCCGGAAGTGTTCAGATACGCACACCTGATGTAAAAGGAACTGTACTTCTTGACGAAATATATGTAGACATTTTCACAAAGGATAAACTTCCCGCACTTCCCGCGCTTGACGACGCACCTAAGATGGATGCGGCGGGGAAGGTTAGCTTTAACGCTGCGGCGAACACCAACTACACCGTAAAGTTGTACAAGGACAGCGGCTTGGTATCAACCCAAACCGTGGTTGCAGGCGAGGCGGGAACTAAAACGATTGATTTTTCTGCTAAAAACAAAATCACAATCCCGGCGGGCGGATACACAGCCACTGTAGAAGCGAAGGGTAACAACACAGTCACAAAAAATTCGGCGACTAAAAACACCGACATTACTTACGGCACATATACACTCACCTCGCCTGTAACAGCGATTACGGGGGATAATTTTAGATCAATGTCAAAAGCCTCAAAGGGCACCGGTGATGACAAGCCATTTGCACTTATTTTGGCGGTGTATGACCTTGACGGCACACTCATCGGAGTTGATGCCGTGGATACGAACGCTTTGACTGACGGGCAGTTGCTCGTGCCGGAGGTAACCATTTCGGATGATGTTGTTGCCTCATACTTCAAAGTATTCGGCTGGATGGGGATAAACACTATGACGCCGGTTAGCGGATTCAGCGCAGACAAGATGTATTTAAACTAATAATAACAGACCTGGGGGCGGTATAAAAGCCGCTCCTAAATAATTCCGCAAGGAGGTACCAACTTGAAAAGAATACTCAGCATATTTGTTGTATGCTTCATTGTTATGGGGGTCTGCGTCAATGCCCAAACAACCTCGCCCGCTTTGTCCCGCCTGATAGGTCTTGGTATAATGCAGGGGGACGAAAATGGCGACTTTAACGAATTCGTGGGGGTGACCCGTGCGGAATTTTGCGCAATGACGGCAAGAATACTGCAAATTGATGGCGCCGACCTTGGACTCTCGTCCGTATTTTCGGACGTGCTGCCGGGGCACTGGGCAAACAGCTCTGTCTACATGCTGTACGGCATGGGGATAGTAAACGGCAGAAGCGCGGGGATATTTGACCCCGACGCAGGCGTTACCTTTAACGAGGCAGTAAAAATCCTTGTGGCCTCACTCGGATATAATGGCGACGCGGTCGCGGCAGGCGATTACCCGCAGGGGTATCTTATAACCGCGGCAGGAATCGGTCTGTTTAAGGGCGTTAAAGCGGTGGACGGAGAAATAACGAGGCTCACGGCGGCGGAGCTGATAAACGCCGCAATCGACATAGTGCCGATGACGGTATGGCTTGGCAACGGCGGACAGCGAAAGAACAACATGACGCTGTACGATTATTTAATCAATGGAGGCAATGTCATAAAGGTACGTGGAATTATTACTGCTGCTGGTAATTTTTCTATTGAAAATGAATTTGACACGCGGCTCAAAAAAGGCAACATGAAAATAGATGATTTTGATGGCAAAGCAAATTTTGGCGAGTACGGCGGATTGATATACAAAACAGCCGTCGACTATAGTGATTACATAGGCATGAGCGTGGAAGGCTACGCAAGGTATGACGAGCGGGAGGAGATATACACCGTCGTAAACCTTGAACCTTCCCACGATAATGAAGTTGTGACCGCCGCAACACAGGATGCGGAAGTGTTCGGCAACTACATAGAATACACAAGCGAGGGAAGCACGGCGACCCGCAAGGTCAGCTTTGCCACTGACGTGACTTTTGTATATAATGGCAGGGTTATACTTGAACCCGCCGCTGAGGATTTGTCAATATACTACGGGCAGTACAGGACGATTGATAACAACGGCGACGGCTTGGCGGACGTAGTGTTTATAGATGAGGCAGAGAGTTTCGTAGTCGAACGGACGCGTCGTGATGACCGTAACGGAGCACTGTATTTTGCGAATAAGTGTACGTATCGGGGAAGCAATCGATTCGATTTCGAATTCGACAATGAAGATAAAATATATGATATAGAGGATTCCAAGGGTAATACGCTCAGCTTTGAGGATATTACTGAGGGGCAGGGCGTCACATTTGTCGAGAGCATAGACAGGAGCTACGCACGGCTTGTTCTGTGCAGCGAAACGGTAACAGGCACGGTGGAAGGCCTTAGCTACGACGATAGTAATAACTCTATATCGGTTGTAACCATCAACGGCAAGGATTATAATGTAGCGCTCGGTAAGGATGGCGTAAGCCGCGTTGACGTAAAGCTTGGCGATGAGGGTACGTATGTGTTTGACGTGTATAGCAATATCATCGATTTTTGGGGCGAGAAGCTGTTGTCCTTTGAGTATGCTTATGTTGTGGGCGCGGCGTACACCAGTGGATTGAGTGGCACCCTACAGCTGAAGCTGGTACAGGGAGTACAGCCGACAATCGAGGAAAAGGTTACAAATGGTGTTACAAGCTATACCTACTATCTCCAAAATGACCTTATAAAGCTTTATGAGTGCGTGAAAAACGTAAGATTTAAGGCTCAAACGGCGGAGGTGTACGTGCCCGCGGAGCCGGGAGTTCCCGCGCATATGGGGACGGGTTTGTCACCGTGGAATTGGAACACCTTTGATGTGCTGAACGGGTTTGAAGATGTAACTTTAGAGTATATGAACATGACGGAAGCGGATCTAGCGAATAAGCTGATAGGCTTTTCATTGAACGCTGATGGTAAGATAAAGGAAATTTACATATTCGACATTCCGCTTGACGGCGGTGATTTGGGCGACGCGATGTTTAACGCCAGAATACCTGCATTCGGAGGCTCTGATATGTGGAGCAATGTCGGGCGGGGATATCTGGTAAATTCGCAGACCATGTATATTTGCGTCCCGAACAACCCGAGGGGTGTTGACGACGATTATTACATGCGGGTAACGGTCGGACACAATACGTCGAACCATTCCGTGTACGGAACGCGGATATTCTACTCACCCGTGCAGGATAATTTGCCGCCCGACGCTAAAAGGGAGCTTATGTACTCCCAACCTGTTGATGTTGTGGTAATAAAATCGCCTATGGATTCGATCTCCCCGACACCAGTATCGGAAAACGCGGACGTATGTATAGTTACTAAAATAACATCGGCTGTTTCAACCTCCGGCATTAACGAGGGTGAGTCTGTTATAAAGCTGGAGATGCTAAACGGTGAAAAGGTTGTTTATGAGTACACCTCCGGCTCCGGACGGGCGTACGACAATGCACTGGCGCTGATCACCGGTGATTTGATACGGTATAACAAGGATGCCTTCGGTAGAATTGCCAACCTTGAGATGGTCGGACGTATTCAAGGGTGCGGTGACGATTATTTTTCCGGAATCAACAAGGTTTACGGGCTGGCGGAGAGTATTCAATATGATATGTACGACTGCTATGGTAACATAATGATAGACAAGCTGACTCTGTATTGCGATAATTACGGTACGCAGTCCTTTAAAATCCCCGTAGAGAACACCCCGCCGGTCTATATGTACGAGCGTGGCCACGCAGGCTGGATTTCGTCGGCGGACACGGAAAAAATCATGACCGCGCTGCAAAGTGGTTCAGCTGCATCGAGGGTTTTCATTTATTTAAACAACAACGAAGTAATTAAAGCGATTGTTATTATAGAGTAGGAGGTCTGATTATGAGAATTATCGCTATATTGGTTGCACTGACGCTAATCATACTGGCGTTTCCCGCCGTGGTTTTCGCCGCGTATCCCGAAATTGAGGAGGCAATGAGGGAAATAGGCTGTGACGATTTAACCGACTGTGACCCCAATTCACTGACGAACAGCCTGAACCTGCCCGACAGGTACGGAGATGTTGTTATCAAGTGGCGCTCAAATAATACGAGGGCGATTACAAATTCCGGCAGAGTAATACGCCCGAAAAACAACGAGTTTGACGCGTATGTCGTCCTTACTGCCGAATTTTCCTGTAACGGCGAGTCCGAAACAAAGGAATTTCCGTTTTTTGTCGTAGCTGATGAGCCGTTTACCGACCCATACAATATTGATAGCAACTCAGGTCAGTTTATGACTGACGAGGAATTTTTTGGGGTATGGAACGGTTCCGAATGGACGGTTGAAGGAAAACTTGATTATGAGAACTCAAAGCTATTCAAGATAAGGGACGCCGCGGAGGCGGGTGACTACAAGACGGCAAAGGAAGAGTTTTTAACATATATGCGAACTCGCAAGGCAGGTGAGATTCCCGAGAGAAATACGGTCGGAATCGAATATCTGCAATACGGGATAATGGGTTACCCCGCCGCGAACTTAAACGGCGGTAAGATTGATGTGGAGCCGGGTGACACATATAAGGAGTACCGAACCCAGATACGAAGCGGCATGGTAAACAAACGTTCCAATGAAGAAACTATTGATTTATTTCCCGCTTACTACGACTGTACCGAGGTGCTTATCGCCAGCGGACGCCACCCCAACCCCGATTATTGGCCGAGGGCGGAGATAACGGTAAACGGTGAGCGCTGGACGTTCCCGGCGACGGGCAGTGTTTCCGTTCGCGGCGGCCAATATGTTGGCACGAATTACGGAAGTCCGACAGATCATGATATGAAGGTGAAGCTTTTTGGGAGCTATATGGGCGATGACACATACTACGCTATGATAAAGTTTGACTTTAGCATTATTCCGCTAAACGCAACAATTACGGATCCAGAGTTAGTTGTATACTGCAAGCAGGCTCAAAATTTTGACGAGCCGAAGCGGCTACTTTGCCACAGCTCGGTACTTCCGTTGTCGTGGAAGGACGATACACTTACATGGAATAAGCTTGCTTGGCGTAATTATAATTTCAGTGAGACGACTCAATCGGACAAATGGTGGTTGACTAACTCGATTAAGCCGGGATTTGAAAACGAAGCCTCCGGGCATATGACGTGGTGGTATTATTATGATAGTTTGGCGGCTGAATATAACTACACCAAGGATGAGTCGTATTTATACACACTCATACAAAAAATGATGGAGTTCATATCGGGTGTGGGAATGGGAAATCGCCCCCGGGTTTCCGGAGTCAGCGTCAATTGGAACGTCGGTGCGGAAGAGGGAGACATGACCGAGCCGATTCCACCTCCACGTGGCGGCTTTCGAACACCAAACGATACATTCAGAAGATTGAATATATTTATACAGATAGCGGACTGCGGTATGTTCAGAAGTCAATACATGACCCCGGACGCCTGCACCGCGATTATGAAAAACGCATGGTGTGAAAACGAAGCCTTAGTTAAATATGCGTGGAAAATAATAGCCCCGAATATGAGGTCGATGACAACCTCGACAATCGTTGATTTTCTGGTTGCGTTTCCCGAGTTTAAGAGTTCACGTGGCGAGTGGCTACAAAGAGCCGAAGCAAGATTTAATCTCCTTTTAGATGAGAACTTTTATCCTGATGGGAGCTGTAAGGAAGCGGTCAGCGGCGGTTACATGGCTATAAACGTTAACGATTTTTTAGACATCAAAAAGGTTATTGAAACCGTAGGAATAAAAATGTCACAGGAAACAGAGCAAAAAGTGCGTAATATCCTTTATTACAGACTGCAAATGGTTTTCCCCTCAGGAGCCGCGTTAAAGTGGGGGGAGGATTCAGGCAGCACTCTTTTGCCTAATCAATATACTGAGCAGATGGAATGGTATAACGACCCGTATTTACGCTACCTCGATTCCAACGGTGCGAAGGGTGAGGTTCCGCCTTGGACGTCCGTACAATGGTCTGCCGGTAAGCAGACAAATATGCGTTCAGGTTGGAACAGCAACGCTTTAGCGATGTACACAAGCGTGCGCGGCGGCGGAAATCACGGTCAATATGACGATAATTTAGTAACTGTACACGCTTACGGACGTACGCTCTTAATTGATCATGGATTTAACAGCAGTTATTATGATTCCACTGTTACGCTTAACGGTATTTATGTACGACCATACGCAGCTACTACCGAGCGGCATAATACGGTAGAGGTTGACGGCACTAATCAAGGCGACGGAAGAGAGGACAATGAAATTAACGATTGGGTAACAAATGACAGATTTGACTTTCTGTGCCAAACAAGCAAGGGTTATGCAAAGGCGGAGCATCAGCGCACAATCACTTTCTTAAAGCCCTATTTTTGGATAGTTTCAGATTTGATGACGCCGTCTGACGTGACAGATGAAATTAGCTATAAGCAGCTTTGGCACACTGCTCTGGCAGCGAAGTTTTCAACGGACGGTGAAAAAAGAATTTTTACCAACTACACCTCGGGCGGTAATATCATCGTAGCATCGGCGGAAAGAACCGACCCACAGGTGAGTCTTGTGGTGGAGGATGGCTATAACGTTACCCCTTGGCAGCCGCTGCAATTCGCGAATTATCAGCGGAACAACGTAAAGGGCAAGGCTACATTTGACACGGTGCTGCTGCCCCAAAACAGTCAGAACGGCAACATTAATGTTGACAGAATCGATTTGGGCGTTCCGACGACGGAGGCCACGGCGATGAAGTTTTTAGCGGTGCAGAACGGAAATATGAATTGGGTTTACTATCTGTTGGATTACGAGCATAATCCAGTTAGGACGAGAAGTTTTGAAAAATACGCGACGAACGCACGGATGACTTTGGTCAGGGAGGATTTAAGCGGTCATGTAAGGGAATTCGCGCTGACTGACGGCAGGATTGTTTCTCACAACGATGGAACGGAGCTTTTGGATCTCAAAAAGGAATTCATCGATTTTTCCTTCGGATTGGTGGGGACAAAACTCACCGTAGAGACCTCACACCCGCTTGTTGATTTGAACGGAGTTACCGTAACGCTGAAGGGCTCTGATGTAAGAACTGTGGAATATATTGAATTTTCCGCGGACGGGCACCGTTCTAAAGCGAAATCTGTTCAGTTTAATAAAGAAGGCGATGTAATTACGCTTTACGGAACCACCGTCACGCCTCCGAATATTAAAGATTCCGTAACCCCGCGCTTGTCCCCCAGCGTCGGCGGCGGAACACTCATTCCCGAAACCCCCGAAACCCCCGAAACCCCCGGCACAGATGATACGGACTTTAATGACATAAAAGGACACTGGGCAGAGGGTTATATCAACGACCTTAAGAAAAAGAATATTGTTAAGGGAAATACTGATGGTGGGTTTTATCCCGATGCGATAATTACTCGTGCAGAGTTATTGGCAATGGTAGTACGCGCTCGGGAAATTCCGGAAGAGGAGTATGCCGGACAGTTCGAGGACGTTAACGCAGATGACTGGTACGCAAGTATTGTTCAGGCGGGTCTTGACGCAGGGCTTATATCGAAGGACGTGTTGTTCCGCCCGAACGATAAAATAACACGGGAAGAAATGGCGAAGATAATCGTCGGGGCAGTCCCTGCTGATGCTCGGCTGAAGGGTGATGACACTCTTCCCTTTACAGATGCGTACACTATCAGCGATTGGGCGGTTGAGTATGTAAAGGCGGCAATCAGCATGGGGCTGATGTCTGGCATGGACGACGGAAGCTTCGCTCCACTGACCAGTGCGGTTCGCGCGCAGGCGGCAGCAGTAATCAGCAGATTATTGAGCAGGTAAGGGAGGAGACCAAAATGAAAAGAATCATCTCATTATTTATAACGGTGTTAATTATTTCGGGATTGTTGCCGGCAACGTCGGTGAGTGCTGCCACTTCGCGTGTTGTAATTGACGAGCAGTTCACAATGCCGTATCCGTATCTTAACGGTGTTGTTTCCGAGGATGGCGTACGAACTGTCGAAAATGGCAAGATTGTGCTTCCGAATAACAGTGCACTTCCTGCCGAGCCTGTATCGGGACAATGGTATAAGAGCGATACGCGAAGCAATCCCGGCAATATAATACCGATGAAAGAAAGCGATGCTCATGTGGGAGCAGAAGGGAATTTTGTAAGTGCGGTGTCTGCCACCAATACAACCGGGTGGGGTACTAATTACTTCTATTATTATTTTCCGGAAATAACCGGGGGAGACATTACCTTTGAAACGAGAGTTTACAGACCCTCGCTGGCTGTCGCAAACAATATCTCATATATAAATCTTTCCGGCTCCGGTACTATAACTTTTCATACCGTCGAAAACGGTATACGGTTGGGTGGAACCACTTATGGGAAATGGAGCGGTGAACAGTGGTATGACGCCAAAATTATCTTGAAGTGGGACTCTTATACAAGTAAATATAATAAGGCACAGTTCTGGCTGACAGGAGCGGGAAGTACGCTAAGTGCGATAGAAGTAAGCATAACGCCGATAGCTTCCGCAAGCCATGTTTGTTTCAGACCGTCTATAGGTGCTGCCGTCGGAGGGAAAGACGTATCTGAAATTTCTTATATGTATATTGACTATATAAAGATAAGTGTTGATGGTGATTATTATCCCTCAACGACAACGCTGGACCCCCCCGAGGAACTGTCGTGGAAGGACTATCGGCTAAGCTGGACAGATTCGCAAACGGGCGTTGCGTCATATGAGGTCGCGTTGTATAAGAATGGAACAAAAACAGCGACGAAATATGTTGAACCGGCTGCAAGGTCGGTTGACCTCTCAAGCGACATGACCGACACAACCTCCGAGTGGACGGCGAAGGTCAAGGCGAAGGGAGCAAGACAGTCGATGGATAATCTGTTCGAAGATTCAGACGAATCAAGTGAATCGCCTGCATGGACTCCGCTGAGCTTGCCCGGTGTACCCGGCGCGCCGACGTGGGTGAAGGACGGCGGGGGCAATGATACGCCGACCTTAGAATGGACGGCGGCAACCGATGCGTCATCGTATAATGTATATCTTTACAAGGATAACAGCCATACGTCTGTTACCATTCCCACTCCGGGATTATCGATTGATTTGAGCGGGCAAATGGCGAGCCGCGGAGACGGCTCATATGTGGCAGAGGTTACCGGCGTTAACTCTGCTGGAGAGAGTAGTCCCGTTTTTTCGCCACCTTTCATTTTTGAACGAGTGGATGAGCATACGGTGATTGTGGAGGGAAAAACCTTATATTTATCAAAGATAGCTGACTACGAGCACCCCGATTACAAAGCAGGCGATGTTCCCGCGTCGTCCAAGGGTGTTTGGTCTTACACCGTAAGAGAGCAGAGAGACTTTCCCTTCGGACAGTATGCGGAATATGAGGACACTGTGACAGGTCAATTCCGTGGTGCGGGTCTTTGGGAGAGCGGAAATTATAATTCGGATACGGTCAGTATAAGGTTTAAGCTATATGTTCCGTCTATGTCATCCTATGATGTTAACATATCACCCCTGACTATACGGCTTAATAGCAACGGTACTATAAGCTTTCGCGGCACCGGGGGCAGTTCGGATTACGCTGCCGATACCACTTTGCGCTATCAGGAAGGGTGGAACGATTTTGAAATCCGGCTGTTCAAAACCATGTCCGGTCCTAATCAATATTATACCCACAATTCGGTCAGATGCGGCGACACTGTAAACGATTCTGTCAGCAAGTATAGGCTGACAATCATCTCCGCAACTACGTTAGGCAGCTTATCTCTGCGGTGCAATACCGCAAACCGCTACGTTCTGTATCTTGACGAGGTGAATGTATATACATCCGATGCCAATTCATTAGCCAAGCTCACCGCTTCGGCAAATGTGAGCGTAAACGCCGCCGGCATCACGCGGTTTGACGGGGTGGAGAATGCCAAGGCGTATGCCGTAAAGCTGTACAAGAGCGGAGAGCTTAAGTCTACCGCTACAGTCGTTCCCGGCGATGCAGATATGGCAGCCGACTTTTATTCCGTTATTAAGAATACTCCGGACGCCGATACCTTTGATTGGACATTTTCTGTACAGGCGAAGGGCGATTACGCGGCGTACAGAAATTCAAACGAAACCTTTGCAGAAAACTGGGAATATCCCGCAAGTCCGCCTGACGCGCCTGTCGAGCCGAAGTGGAACGGCACGGAATTAAGTTGGGGAAGGTCAGATGCAGATGAGGGTACATATACTGTCGAGCTTTATAGGGATGCTTCGCCGACGCCTGTCAAAACCATATCTGGCATAAAAGGAAATTCCATCGACCTTCTCTCGTACATGGAAATAAGTGGAGAGGGAATGTATGCAGCTAAGGTTGTAGGCGTTAACCTCAAAGACAACAGCATTCCCGTCGATTCCCTTACTCCTCATTGCGTTTATGATTTTGAGCAAAACAGAAATACGGAATATCTGTGGAATTTTGAGTTCCCGGCTTACGCGGAAGGGCGCGATTTGTCAAAGACCTCGGACTTTACCGCCTTTGTCAGGAAGCATAATGGAGACATTCCCGCTAAGATGAAAAGCCAATATTTAGAGCTTGAACGCAAGACGGAGAGCGACGTCTTTTATTCCTTCGATTTGCAGCCCGAAACTGCAGGAGTGGCTTCAATAAAGTTTTACATCTGTTTAACCTCCGCCGGAACGGTGAAGATTAATGCGGAAACATTGACAGGATCGGTGATTGCAAGCGTACCGTTAAGTCTGTCTGCCGGGGTTTGGCATGAGGTCGAGCTTCGGCTTGTTAAGCAGGACACAGACACGAATAAACCATACATGGAGGTCGAGTATTATTTGGACGGGGCTCTTATGCCCTCGCCGACAATCACCGGTACGTACGCGGAGGTATTCAAGTTATCTCTTCAAAACAGCTTCGGTGCGGCAAATACAGTGTATATTGACGAAATATCTCTGGACAATTTCAAGCTGAATCCCCAGCGGGACGCTGAGATTGTAGAAGAGCAGATTAAGCTTATTAAGTCAAATGTTCCGAATGTTCTGTCTCCAGGTGCGAGAATCAACCTGCCGTTTTCTTATAACGGGGCGATAGATATAACATGGGAATCCGATGAGGTTGGAGCCAACCCGATAATAAACCTGACTACCGGAGAGGTGCGTTACAGCGATTATTTCGCAGAAACGCTCCCCTACACGCCGGTGACTCTTACCGCGGTTGTGGCAAAGGGTGGGGAAAGCGATACGGAGCAGTTCACCGTCAATGTGCTGCGCAAAAGCATAACCGGGAATCTTGCGATTCCTCACGTCAGAAAATGGACAGAGGCAAATACGGTATTGGGTATAGACTTATTGAATGCAAAAAAAATCAACTGTATAGTGCTGAACGGACTCAGCAAAAATGTTACTGCCATCAGACTGCAATACCTCGATGGAGGTGGAGTGTATCAAACGCTGTATGAGTCGGAAACGTCCATCGACAGCATAGTTAAATTGTCAAATTCCATAACGGCACAGAATTTGAGATTGGTTGTTTTGAGAGCTGAACCGGGAATGGTAGCCTTAAAAGCGATGGACGTGTACCTCTATCTTTCCTATGACGAGATGCTTAAAGAGGTTGAGGCGGCGATTAACCTCGGCAACCTCAGCAAGGTAACAAACAATATATCCCTGCCGCTGACCGGGGAATATGGTGCTACAATAACATGGACTTCCGAGAATCCCGCTATTGATACCCTTGCGTCACCGGGTACAGGCATAGTCACCAGACCGCCGGAGGACGCGTCCGGCTCTGCCGGCAAGCTTATAGCGGCGATTTCCATAGCGGGGGCACCGCAGTCGAGAATCTGTGAATTTTCAGCTATCGTGCCGCCTTTGACCTCGGCGAGTGCAAGGCCGATCGGCGGTAGCTCAGGATCATTATACACAGGCAACGGAGTGGGAAACCTAGCGGATACGCCTATTTACATGCCGACACAGCTGCCATCTGCTCGACCAAATATTTCTTCAGATAATTTTACTGATACAAATGGAAATTGGGCGGAAGCTTATATCAAAGAACTTAAAGGCAAAGGTATTGTTCGAGGCACTAACAATGGTAGTTTTAACCCCGACGCTCAAATTACGCGCGCGGAGCTGTTAGCGATGGTAATTCGTGCATTGGGTCTGCCAGAGGAGCGGTACGCGGATGCGTTCGGTGACGCCGCCGCCGAAGATTGGTACAGCGGAGTTATACAGGCAGGATTGTCCGCAAGGCTTATCTCACCGGATGCATTATTCCGTCCGAACGATAATATCACACGGGAGGAAATGTGTAAAATCATAACCAGCGCGGCGGCCATATTAAAAAAATCGGATATAGAAGGCTTTGGCGGTTATGAACTAATCTATATAGATGCCTTCGCTATCAGCGGCTGGGCGCTTGAATATGTAAAGGCGGCAAGCTCTCTGGGGCTAATGACCGGAATGGATGACGGCAGCTTCGCACCATTGGGATTTGCCACCCGCGCCCAGACGGCGGCGGTCATTAGTCGGCTTTTAAATAAATATAGTAATTAAGCTTGGAATCAGTAAAAGGAAGAATAGTATAATATTAATGTGAAGGGATGAATGTTGTGTCAAAAAATTCTAGAATGCCAAATGATAAGGTTAGAGTGGGGTTGAATATAGCACCGTATGTGTATGAACACTATTCGGCCGAAGAATTTCTCACAAAGTATTACGATTTAAGAAAGTTGGGGTTCGTATGTATTCCCGCTCATACGCCAACCGGCTTGGTGCAGGAGGAAACTCTTTACAAATGGGCAGAATTTTTCGCAAAAAATAATATTTGCTTTGTTTTGTATGATACGGTCGGGCGCATAACACAGGATGAGAGCCTCTCCGCCGATAGCGTCGTACCGGGGTATTGGCAGAAAATTTTGACGCCTGAAATAGTAAAAAATATCAAAAGGATAGCCGGGGATTATTTTGCCGGAGTTACAGTAAGCGAAATGGGGGGCACGGCCAGCTGGCCCAAGGGATATTTTAAGAGGGGAGTAATGGAACTGCTGAAAAGCGCGAATGATATGCAGGAGGCAAAGGACAATTATGTGAAGCGCGTCTCGATGCCCGTAGAAGTTAATCATGATATAGGAGTTGACTGTTTTGTTTCTGTGGAGGCATCCGCTTTCAGCAAATACAATTATGAGGCAGGAATAGATATTTCATGTTTTGAAATGATGTGCGGCGACCCGGAGGTTATGATAGCGGCGACCAGAGGAGCGGCCATCGCCTATGGCCGTGAATGGTGGGGCGCGCATATTGCGCACAGTTGGTACGGAGGCTGTCGTCACGATGATCCGCTAAAGCAAAAACGGCTCATGGCAGAATATAATTACGCATACTTAGCGGGAGCAAATCCTATATGGCAGGAGTGCGGGGATTTCCACATAAAGTCATTCGGTTACTACTATACGGAGGAGCATGAGTTTTGCCGGGCATACCGCGAAACGTGGGATAAATTTGCCGGGTGGGTTGCAAATGACAAACGTCCGGAGGGCAACCCGCTCGTAAAGGTCGCTTTTGTTCACGGCAACTTGGATGCGTACACAGGGTGGTACACCGGCAGTACGGTCTGGAACAAGTTTGACGATGAAGAATGGGGGTACTCGGCTCCGGAACAGAGCTGGAAGGTGCTTGATTCAGTAACCCGCGGTTCGAAATGGCATGATATTCACGTGTTTGGTGATAACGATGTCAGCAACGCTCCGGCATATGGGCAGTATGACATTGTTCCGGCCGATATGCCGGCGGAGCTTATGTCCGCCTACGATTACTTGATATTTACGGGTTGGAACACCATGACTTCCGAAATATATGAAAATCTTAAGGCTTATGTAAAGAACGGTGGAAATCTGCTGTTATCCGCCGCACATTTGAATACTTCGGCTAAACGCACCGGCGAGCTAAAGCTGATACATGACGGTGAGCTTGCGGATTTTCTTGGCTGCAAGCTAAAACCGAACGGACCGCGCCTTAACATGGGCGTGAAGTTTGTCAAAGAGAGTTTGATGCCTAGTGTGCTGTATCCCGCTATAGGCAATTTAGATCACGACGCTATTTTTTCTGGAGGATTTGTACAGTACGCAAACGTCGAGATGCACGGCGGCAGGGAAGCGGCATTCGCCGCGGAAACATTTAAGCATATACCAGGAGAGACCTACTCATATCCGGTTCTTGTGGAAAACAAATACGGTGACGGTTGCGTTTCACTTCTGACATGCTTGGATTATCCGGGTGCCGCAGGCATATTCCCGCTGTATTGCCAAATTGTTAAGCAGATGGTTTCCGCCAGTCATCGGAATTGCCCGGTAAAGGTTTTAGCAAATGACAAGGTGGCGTTTTCGGTATATCGAAACGACGACGGAGTTCTGGCGATAT
>Ga0209373_10000934_pt1 | contig 39354 bp, 35 predicted proteins | sample Higcelweek5metaG_FD_187173 | JGI IMG/M metagenome (GOLD analysis project Ga0209373, IMG submission 187173) | Freshwater pond sediment microbial communities from the University of Edinburgh, under environmental carbon perturbations - High... | ecosystem: Environmental > Aquatic > Freshwater >... | reverse complement strand
GCGACGCCAACATCATAGACATGCTCGAACAGGGAGCGCTGGGCGAGCAGGACGGCCACGCAGAAGGTTTCAAACAGCCAGCCCCAGGGCAGCGCCCGGCAGGCGGCGGCGATCAACAGGCCGCTGCCTGCGGCCAGGGCGACCAGCCCCAACGCCATCAGAGCGCCAAGGGTGGCCCGCAGTACGGCCGGGCGCTGCGGGCGGTTGAGAATCCGGTCGAGGATTCCAATCAACTGACCGACTGCCGCCACCGGATGCGGGATGCGGCGGAACAGCCACGGCAGATCGCCGAGCAGACCATCAAGGCCGATCGCCAGGATCAGGATCAACAGGGGGTCGGGGGCAGCGGCGAAGGGGCTCACGATAGGGCGGGATCAGGCCGGAGAGGGTGGTCGCCCGGACGCGAGGGGCTGTTCTCGCGTCCGGGCGGAGCCGGGGGTTAGTTATTTTGGGCGCCCTGTTTGATCCACAGACGGAAGGCGTCGCGATCACATTGGGACAGCTTCTTTTTACCGTGGGGCATCCGGATCGACGGATCAACCTTGTGATCGATCAGCCGCATCAAGCTGCTGGTGTCGGGTTCCCCGGGCACGATCATCGGCCCGAATTTGGTTCCCTTCATCAGCCCCTCATAGGTGGTCAGATCCAGGCCGCTGGCCTCGGTCCCTTGACCCCCGGGGTGATGGCACTCAAGACAGCGCCCGACCAGAATCGGCCGAATATCTTCAGAATAACTGACGGCATCATCCTTCGCCCAAGCGGTTGCCGCAGGTCCGAGAATGATCACAGCAGCGAAAAGAGCAAGCGATCGCTTCATTTCAGCCTCCCTCCCTGGAGACGACGATACGCCCTCCAGTTTCTCACAAGCGAGGCTGAATGCAATTGCCGTTGATGCCGGGGCGGATATCTCCGCCCCGACCTGCTCACAGGCTTGACTCAACCCATTCAAACAGCTTGCTCTTGGGCAGGGCGCCGACCTTGGTCGCACTGACGGCTCCATCCTTGAAAATCATCAGGGTGGGAATGCCGCGCACGCCATATTTACCAGGGGTCGCCGGATTTTCATCGATATTGATCTTGGCGACGGTGATCTGATCCGCCTTGTCACGGGCCAGTTCTTCGAGAGTCGGGGCCAGTTGGCGGCAGGGGCCGCACCATTCTGCCCAGAAATCGACCAGGACCGGGCCGGTGGCCTGTAAGACCTCGGCCTCGAACGAGGAATCCGTCACAGTCTTCATGAGCACGTTCCTTGTGTTTGCCGAACCATCAGGCGGTTCGGGACGCGCGGGAAAATTTCCCGAATTGCCGGGGCAAGCCGGAGATGAGGCACTCTAGCCGCAAAGATGGGGGCTGTCACGGTCGGGGGCAAGGCGTCCCTGCCGGGGCTGCCGCCCCGGTCCCTGCTTGGGGGGAGACCCCCAAACCCCCCTTTTTTTTAAGGAGAACCCTTTTATCCTGGCGGGGGCGGAGAGGGCGCGAAAGGGGATGATCCGATGAAGTCTGTGCAATCGAGCGAAGTCACCGGGCTGATGGCGCGGGCGGATTCCCTATACCGATCCGGCGATTTGGCCGCGGCGGCGCAGGCTTATGGCGCGGTGTTGGCCCGTTGGCCGGACCATGTTGAGAGCTGGTTCAATCTCGCGACCTTGTTGCAGTCTCTCGGGCAAGTGGAGTCGGCGTTGCGGGGGTATGATCAAGTGATCGCGTTACGGCCCGATCATGTTGATGCGATTCTCAATCGAGGGGTGGCTCTGAAAAATCTCGGGCAGCCTGAGGCCGCGCTGGCCAGTTATGACCGGGCGATCGGGTTACGGCCGGACTATGCTCTGGCTTATAACAATCGCGGCAATTTGTTGAAACAGCTGGGTCGGCTAGAGGAGGCGCGGCGGGATTATGACCAAGCGATTGCGTTACAGCCGGGCTATGCCTCGGCTCATTCCAACCGGGGGGCTTTATCGGCCGACCAGGGCGATTTTGCCGCCGCGTTAGTCGATTATGAGTGTGCGGTTGGGTCGGAGGCGGCTCAGGCTGAAACTTGGTTCAACCGGGGGAACGCTCTTTGGGAGGTGCAACGGGAAGAGGAGGCCCTGGCCAGTTATGCCCGAGCGATCGCGTTACGGCCGGGCTATCTTGATGCGGTTCTGAATCGGGGGGTGGTGTTCAAGGAAACCCGCCGGTTTGCCGAGGCGCTGGCCTGTTTCGAGACGGTTTTGGCATTGCGTCCCGATTTTGCCGAAGCCCGCTTCAACAAGGCAATGTGTCGGCTGCAATGCGGCGCCTTGACGGAGGCTTGGCCGGATTATGAGGCGCGTTGGGAGACGTCTCTGTTGCGGAATGCGGTACGGCCTTTTCCGCAGCCGCTGTGGAAGGGCGAAGGTCTGGCCGGTCGGGTGATTCTGCTTCATGCCGAGCAGGGGTTGGGCGATACCCTCAATTTTTGCCGTTATGTCCCGCTGGTCGCGGCGCGCGGCGGCCGAGTCGTGCTGGAAGTCCAACCGGCGTTACGCAGCTTGCTGTCCGGTCTTCCCGGAATCGAGCAGCTTGTGGCGCGGGGCGACTCTCTGCCGCCGTTCGCCTGTCATTGCCCGTTGTTGAGTCTGCCCCGGCTGTTTGAAACCACTCTGGCGACGATTCCGCCGATTCCGGCTGGGATCACTCCGTCAGCATCGCTGGTGGCGGCATGGCAAGCACGGCTGGGACCGGCAACGCGCCCCCGGATCGGTTTGGTCTGGAATGGCAGTGCGACGCATCGGAATGACCGCCACCGTAGCTTGTCATTGGCGGCCCTCGCCCCTTGGCGGACAGTGGGGGCTGAGCTGATCTCGCTACAAAAAGAGCTTCGCCCGGCCGATCAGGCGATGCTGGCGACATGGCCTGAACTGCGTCATTTCGGTCCAGACCTGACCGATCTCGCCGATACTGCCGCTTTATGTTCGCTGATGGATCTGGTGATCAGCGTTGATACCAGCGTCGCCCACCTTGCTGCGACTCTAGGACGGCCAACCTGGATTCTGCTGCCACACCGCAATACGGACTGGCGCTGGCTGCTCGACCGCACCGATTCGCCCTGGTACCCGAGCGCAACCCTGTACCGCCAGCGGCCGCATGACGGTTGGCCCCCCCTTCTCGAACAGATAACCGAGGATCTGCGCGCTTTTACCCGATCACGTCTTTAAGACCGGTTTCAGCGGCAAGAGTGGCCAGCTTGGTCCGGGTCTGCGGGTCACGGGCGAGCGACTCGACCACAGCCCGGATCACCCCGGAGATGTAATCCTCGGAAAAACGCCAGCGACGGTTAATCCAGAAATATTTGCCGTCATACCGAATCTCGGGCATGTCCCCCTCCCTCTCTACGGCGGAGAAAAACAGTACCCCACCCCGGCAAAAGCGGGGAGTGACGATTTTCGGACGATGAAGGGGGTCTGGGGCATCGCCCCAGGCGGGTTTGGGCGGCAGCCCAATAAAGAGGGAGCCCGATTCCGGACTCCCCCCCTCAGTCCTTTTAGCCAAGAACCCGCTTCATCTGTTCAGTATCGAGTTCCTTTTCCCACTTTGACACCACCACGGTTGCGATCCCGTTGCCGATGAAATTGGTCAAAGCTCGGGCTTCAGACATGAAACGATCGATCCCGAGAATCAAAGCCAAACCGGCGACCGGAACGCTTGGCACTACCGCCAGAGTCGCCGCCAAAGTGATGAAACCGGCCCCGGTGACCCCGGACGCCCCCTTCGAGGTTAGAATCGCCACCCCCAGCAGAGTTGCCTGCTGCCCCAGAGTCAGGTCGATGTCCAGCGCCTGGGCGACAAACAACGCGGCCATCGTCAGATAGATGTTGGTTCCGTCGAGGTTGAAGGAGTAGCCCGAGGGCACCACCAAACCGACCACCGATTTCGAGCAGCCCAGCCGTTCCAGCTTGGCCATCAACGGCACCAGGGCGGATTCCGACGAGGAGGTTCCCAGCACGGTCAGCAGTTCTTCTTTGATGTAAGCGATGAATTTAAAGATGCTGAACCCGGTCGCCCGCGCAATCAGACCCAGGACGATGACCACAAACAGAATGCAGGTCAGATAGAAGCTTCCCATCAGGGTGAGCAACGGCTTCAACGCCCCCAGACCGTACTTGCCGATGGTGAAAGCCATCGCCCCGCCGGCCCCAAGCGGCGCCAGCTTCATCACGGCATTCATCATCGCAAAGAAGATGTGCGAGCATTCCTCGATGAAACGGTGGACGCCCTGGCCTTTCTCGCCCATCCGGCTCATCGCATAGCCGAACAGAATCGCCACCAACAGAACCTGGAGTAGATCACCGCCAGCGGTAAAAGCGTCCATCATCGTCTTGGGAATGATGTGCAGGATGAAATCGACGGTGCTCTGCTCTTCCGCCAGCTTGGCATATTTGGCGACGGCCTTGGCATCGAGCTGGGCCGGATCAGCGTGGAATCCGTCTCCCGGACGAATCACCGCCATCACCATCAAACCGATCAGCAGGGCGAAGGTTGAAACCACTTCGAAATAGAGCAGCGCCTTGCCACCGACTCGGCCGACCTTCTTCATGTCGCCGGCCCCGGCAATCCCCAGCACCACCGTACAGAAAATGACCGGACTAATCAGCATCTTGATCAGGGCAATAAAACCATCTCCCAACGGTTTTAAATTTACCCCTAATTGCGGTTCAAAATAGCCGATCGTTCCACCAAATAGGATCGCAACGAGAACCCAGAAATAAAGATGCCGCGTCAACCGTCTCATCACATCGCCCTTCCTGTGTTTCAACCTCGCACCCCAAAGGATCAGGGAATACGGGAGGACGCGCTCCCTGTCGATTGCGGTTTTCCGACACAATTCGGACATAATTTGGGCGGGAGAGGAAGCCTGCTTTCGTCCTGGCAAGAGGAATTATAATTTTCGGCAAGCCCCCCCCGTTAGAGGGGGGGACAGGTTAGCGTTCAACCGGCACGCCGGGGCGCTGGCTCCAGTCCGTCCAGGAGCCATCATAGACCGCCGCCACAGTGGCACCGATCTGGTGCAGGGCCAGAGCGACAATACAGGCGGTCACGCCCGAGCCACAGCTGACCACAATCGGTCGGGCGGGATCGATTCCGGCCGCCGCGATCCGCTGGCGCAAGGCATCGACCGGCAACAGGGTCCGGGTTTCCGGATCAAGCACCTCGCTGGCCGGCAGGGAGAGGGCTCCGGGAATATGCCCCTGCACCGGAGAGGGCCGGGGCTCGGGCGCCTCGCCGCGAAAACGTGCCGCCGGCCGGGCATCGACCACTTGCTCGTGACCGGAGGTCAGATTGGCCAGAACATGATCGAAATCCCGCACCAGCAGATGGTTGGCCTGCGGTACGAACTGACGCGGACGCGGCGCGGGCGGCAGATCTTCGACCGGCCGCCCCTCCCGTTGCCAGCGGGCAAACCCGCCATCGAGCACTGAGATATCGTCATGCCCAAAGGCGCGGAACATCCACCACACCCGGGCTGAAGCGGCAAAATCATTGCCATCATAGACGACGATCTGATGGCCGCTGCCGAGACCGAGCGCTCCCACCTGGGCGGCGAATTGTTCCGGCGGTGGCAGCATATGCGGCAGAGCGACGCTGCGATCGGCGATCGCATCAATGTCAAAAAAAACCGCGCCCGGGATATGCGCGGCATGATAATCGGCCTGGGCATTGCGCCCAAGCCCGGGCAAGAACCAGGTTGCATCCACGATCCGCAGATCGGGGGCGGTGAGATGATCGGCCAGCCAAGCGGGGGTGACCAGGGCATCCGGAACGGGAAGGCTCATCGGCACGGTCTCCACGGTCATGAGGGCGAGGAGCGGTCCAGCCAGGCCGGCACCGGCAGACCTTTCTGCCGCAGGAAGGCCGGGTTGAAAAGCTTGCTCTGATAACGCGTACCATGATCGCACAAGACTGTCACCACCGTGTGCCCCGGCCCCAATTTGCGCGCCACTGCGATCGCCGCCGCGACATTGACCCCCGACGAGCCGCCCAGCAGCAGCCCTTCCTGTTCGGCCAGATCGAACAGCACCGCCAGCGCCTCTTCATCGCTGATCCGGACCTGATCATCGATCGGGGCATTATCGAGGTTGCGGGTAATCCGGCCCTGGCCAATCCCCTCGACGATCGAATTGCCCTCGGCGCGGAGGTGGCCATGGGCGAAATAGTCATACAGGGCGGAACCATGCGGGTCGGCGAGCACGATCTGCACGTCGGGCCGCCGCTCTTTCAGGGCGAGGGCGACTCCGGCCAGGGTGCCTCCGGTGCCGACGGCGCAGGTAAAGGCATCGATCCGGCCTCCGGTCTGGTGCCAGATTTCTGCCCCGGTGGTGTCGCGATGAGCGTCGCGGTTGGCCTGATTGTCGAACTGATTGGCCCAAATGGCGCCGTTGGGCTCCGACCCGGCCAGTTCGCCGGCCAGTCGCTCCGAGACCCGGACGTAATTGCCCGGATTCAAATAAGGCAGCGCCGGCACCAGCGTCAGTTCGGCCCCGGCCAGGTGCAGCATGTCGCGCTTTTCCTGGCTCTGGGTTTCGGGCATCACGATCAGGGTCCGGTAGCCCAGGGCGCGACCGATCAGGGCGAGGCCGATTCCGGTGTTGCCGGCGGTGCCTTCGACAATCACCCCGCCCGGCCGCAACCAGCCCCGTTTTTCTGCGTCACGGATGATTCCGAGCGCGGCACGATCCTTGATCGAGCCACCGGGATTGAGAAATTCTGCTTTGCCCAGGATCTCGCAGCCGGTCGCGGCCGAAGCGTGGCGCAACCGGATCAGCGGCGTGTTGCCAATCGCCCCAACCAATCCATCACGAATGTCCGACATAATTTTGTTGAATCCATGATTTTTACGATGCTGGAACTGTAGCTTCCTCTTCCCGGCCGGCGCAAGCCCGTCGGCGGATTCTTCCGGGGCGGCCGCCCCGGTCCCCGCTTGGGGGCGCGCCCCCAAACCCTCCTCTTTTTTCGAAAAGAAAGGGGGGCTGGGGCATCGCCCCAGCCGGGTGCGGGCGGGAGCCCGCTTAACTCTGGTCGTCAGTGATCCGGCTTGCCTATACTGGGCACAGTCTTTTAAACCAAAAGGAGCGGAGCCAGTGGGCGAGATGGCAACGTGCGGAGGGATCCTGCCGCAGTGGAATCCGGCCATTTCCGTCGGGGACCCCCGACTTGACCACGAACATCAGATTTTATTTGAACAGATCGCGCTGATCGGAACCCTAACCGACTCCACGCCGACTCCGGCGGTCGCTGCGGGGCTGGATCGCCTGCTGGAAACGCTCGACCAGCATTGCCAAGGGGAAGAGCGGTTCTTTTCCGCGACCGATTATCCGCACGCCACCGCGCACCGGATCGAGCATCGGGTGTTACGCCACCTTGCCCGCCATATCCGTCTCTCGGTCGGGGTGGCCGCCGAGCCAGCGGTGTTCCGCCTCTCTTTGCGCCATTTTCTGCAAGCGATGATCGAGCACATCATCGAGATCGACCAGGGCTATCGCCCTTATCTCGAACGCTGATCCACCGCCCCAAACGAAGCGGGCGGGCCTGGAAAATCCAGACCCGCCCGCAATCGACGCAAAAGCGACGATTTACTTCGCGGCAGTCTTGGCGGCGCCGAGGGCGATCCAATTGAAGCCCGGCGCGGCCAGAACGGCGGCGTGAATGGCAATGCCGACAACGGTGGCGACGATCCAGATCACGGGCAGCCAGGTCGACGGATTGATGACCAGCCAAATCTTGTAATCGTCTTTCGGATTGCTCATGAGATTCCCCTAAAGAATTAGATTTCGACCTGTTCCCTGGTGGCCCCCGTCAATCGGGGTCATGCCGGGCACACGCCGACGTTTTAGCAGCCGAAAAAGTTACGGACGGCTCGGCGGCTGCGCCCCGATTCCGTCCGCAACCCGTCAGTCAGACACTCTAAAAAGAGTGACTTACTTCGCGGCGCTCTTGGCGGCGCCCAGGGCGATCCAGTTGAAGCCCGGAACGGCCAGGACGGCGGCGTGAACCGCGATCGCAACGACGGTGGCGACAACCCAGATCACGGGCAGCCAAGTCGACGGATTGACGACCAGCCAAATCTTGAAATCGTCCTTCGGATTGCTCATGGAAAAAACCCCCTAGGAATGGTCGAAGAAAATCAGAACCAGGGCTTCCAAACCCACACCAGCACGTGCGCGACGGCGGCGAGGACGAGGAAAGCGCTGAAAGTGGTCTGGAACTGAGCGTGGACCGCAACCGCTTCTTCTTCGGTCAAACCCGACAAGCTTCTCTCAGCCATGTTTTCATCTCCATGGTAATGGGGGGCATTCGGCGGATCTCGCCGCTGCAAATCCTCATTAACGGGCTGTAATGTTGCATCAGGGCCGAGCGGAGTCAATCTGATTCTCCGGTGACCCGCAACTTTCACGCAGCACCCGCGCACAGGGCTTCGCCGCCGGGAGCCCAACAGGCCGGACGAGAACGCTGAATAACGATTGGAAGGGGGGTAACGGGGGCGGCGGTCCGACAGGACGCAACGAGGCCCCAAAAAGCTACGGACGGAACCAAGCTTTCGCTCGATTCCGTCCGCAAACCCGTCAGTCAGACACTCTAAAAAGAGTGACTTACTTCGCGGCAGTCTTGGCAGCGCCGAGGGCGATCCAGTTGAAGCCCGGAACGGCCAGGACGGCGGCGTGAACCGCGATCGCAACGACGGTGGCGACAACCCAGATCACGGGCAGCCAGGTCGACGGATTGACGACCAGCCAAATCTTGAAATCATCTTTCGGATTGCTCATAGGAATATCCCCCTAAGAAAAGTGTCGAGAAATCAGAACCAGGGCTTCCAGACCCACACCAGCACGTGCGCGACGGCGGCGAGGATAATGAAAGCGGAGAAGGTGGTCTGGAACTGGGCGTGGACAGCAACCGCTTCTTCTTCGGTCAAACCCGACAAGCTTCTCTCAGCCATGTCTCTAACTCCATGGTAATGGGGGGCACCCGACGATTTTCGTCGCTGCAGATCCTCATTAACGAGCCGTAATGTTGCATTGCCTCTGACCGGAGTCAATCGGTTTCTTCTGTGACCTGGAACTTTCACACACCGGAAACTCCTCAGACCAACAGCCGAAGCCCTCACCCACGAAACACGGGAAGGGAGATCGAGACCCGACACAGAGAGCGCAGGAGATGGATCTGAAGATTCGACGCACCGGCCGACTCGGGGCGATCCTGACCCCCAAAAAGTTACGGACGGATCGAGCTTGCGCTCGAATCCGTCCGTAAACCCGTCAGTCAGACACTCTAAAAAGAGTGACTTACTTCGCGGCGCTCTTGGCGGCGCCCAGGGCGATCCAGTTGAAGCCCGGAGCGGCCAGGACGGCGGCGTGGATCGCGATCGCGACGACGGTGGCGACAACCCAAATCACGGGCAGCCAGGTCGACGGATTGATGACCAGCCAAATCTTGTAGTCGTCCTTCGGATTGCTCATAGGAATATCCCCCTAAGAAGTGTGTCGAGAAATCAGAACCAGGGCTTCCAGACCCAAACCAGCACGTGCGCGACGGCGGCCAGGATGATGAAAGCGGAGAAGGTGGTCTTGAACTGGTCGTGGACCGCGATCGCCTCTTCCTCGGTCAGGCCCGACAAGCTTCTTTCAGCCATGTGTCTACACTCCAATTGTGGTTGCCGCGCACCTCCCGCGCGGCGGGGTTCGTCATGACGCCGTGACATCATGACCAACTCGCTCTCGCCCCACGGCGCCGGGACCGCAGCCACTCGGGACGAAGATTCAAAGTTCTACGCTGACCGACTCACCCTCTTGGGTCCATCCAGGTCAGACGAAGACAATTCTATGATACGGAGAAGACACGCCGAGAACGAAGATCAGCACCAGACACAAAAATACGGCGGAACGGCTGGATGAACCCACAACCTCTTTCCACATGATCCCGTGCCTGCCACCCCTCTGGCCAGCCCCCGTAACTGGGCGGTACTGTTGCATCGTCGCCTGCGGGTGTCAATTCGAATCTATGCGGGGCAGTGGTGGAGCGACCGGGGCGTCAGACGGCCCGAACCCGCGCCTCGGCGAATGACCGGAATCCTGGCGGCTCCCCCTGCTCTCGGTGTGGAACCGGGACTTTGCCCTTGCGGCTTGCCCCGACTTCCAGGATAGAGTTCTGCCAACCACCCTGCCACTGGCGCCAGGGTGAAGGGATCGCGGAGAAACCGAGCCAGCGATGAGTGATAAAACAGTTCTACTGGTCGATGATAGCCGAGTTGCCCGGATGATGACCGGAGCGGCGATTGAACGGCTTCGGCCCGGTTGGCGCATTGTTGAAGCCGCCAGCGGCGAGGAAGCCTTGACCGCTGCCGCGATTCTGCCCCCGGATTACGCCCTGGTGGATGTCAACATGCCGGGAATCGGCGGTCTGGTTGCGGCCGAACGGCTCCGTCAGACCTATCCCAACGCCGAAATCAGCCTGTTGACCGCCAATATCCAGGATCCTGTCCGTCAGCAGGCGGGGCGGATCGGGGTTGGGTTCCTGATCAAGCCCTTACAGGAATCCGAATTACGCCTTTTCCTCGAACGGGAACGGACTTCACCATGACCAGCATCATCGGCGAAATCGAGCACGATGCCGTCGTCGAGATCCTTAACATTGCGGTTGGTCAGGCGGCCGCCTCCCTGTCCCGACTGGTCGAGGACGAAGTCACTTTATCGGTCCCCTTCGTCGAATTCCTCTCGCCCGATCTGAGCGCGGCCCGGCTCGATGCTGCCACCGGTGGCGGTCTGTCGGTCGCGGTGCGGCAGGAATTCCGCAGTTCCTTTTCCGGCGACATCCTGCTGATTTTTCCCGAGCGCAAGAGTCTTGATCTGGTGCGCTCGATCCTGTCCGACACGGTCCCGCTCGACCAGCTGACCGAACTCGAACAGGAGGCGCTGATCGAGGTTGGCAACATCATTCTGAATGCCTGCCTGGGCAGCCTCGCCAACCAGCTTGGCTTGTCGATCGAAAGTTCGCTGCCGACCTATGTTTGTGGCCGGGGGGCCAGTGTCCTCTCCAGCAAAAACGTTGAATCCGAACTGGTGATGTTTCTCCAGGTTGATTTCTCGGTCGCCGCCAAGGGGGTGCAAGGATATCTCGCCTTCGTAATGGACATTGTCTCGGCCCGCAGCTTCGCGAGCGCCGTCTCGGCCTATGTCGCGCGGGTCATGGCGGGATAGGCCGCAGACGATGGCCCTGCCCCCATTGCTTCAGGCGCTGACCGACGCCGGTGAAATCGGTCTGATCCTGCTGGATACGGAGCGCAGGGTCCGGCTCTGGAACGCCTGGATGGCCCGCGCGGCTAGCCTCTCTGCCGCTGAAGCCCTGGACCGCCGTCTTGAGGTGATCTTTCCCGGCCTGGAAGCCGGACGGATCACCCTGGCGATCGATCAGGCGCTGGTCGGGGGGCTGTCGGCCCTACTCTCCTCGACCCTGAACAAGCATTTATTCCCCTTGCGACGGGGCGGTGATGATTCATCCCAGCCGGTCGCGATGCAGCAGATCGTGGTGATCCGGCCGATCGATGCCTCCGGTGAGCGCTATGCTCTGATCCAGGTGTTCGATATCACCGCGATGGCGACCCGCGAGGCGGTGCTGCGCCGTCAGGCCCGCACCATGGAGGCGCTGGCCGAAAATTACCGCCTGTCCGAGCTGCATAATCGAGCGATCGTCAATAATACCGCTGATGCCATCATCACCTTCGGCGAGAATGGCGCGATCGGGACCTACAATCCATCGGCTGAGCGGATTTTCGGCTATGCCCCGGCCGAGGTGGTCGGGCGCGAGATTACCCTGCTGCTCCCCGACCTCGCCGGTCCCGATGGCCGGATTACCACCGCCCGCTATCTTGATCACCGCACCGAGGTGACAGGGGTCCTGAAAGGCGGCGCCCGGCTGTTTCTGGAATTGTCGCTCTCGGCGATGCGCCTCGACGGCCAGGATCTGTTCATCGCGATCGGCCATGACATCACTGCCCGCAAGGCTGGCGAAGAGGAATTGCGGCAGCAGCAGGAATGGCTGACCACCCTGATCAACGCTTTGCCCGATCTGATCTGCCTGAAAGACGGGGCCGGGCGCTGGCTGGTGGCCAATCAAGTCTGTATCGATCTGCTCGGCCTCCCGACGCAGGATTACGTCGGCCGGACCGCGTTTGATCTGGCCCGCGATACCAGCCAGCCTACCGGCCTGCTGCTCAGCAGCTACGAGACCGACGAACAGGCTTGGCGTCAAACCCGGCCGTTGACCTATGAAATCAGCCTGCCCAGCCCGAGCGGGGCACGGATTTTCGACATGACCAAGGTGCCGCTGTTCACCCCGGAAGGGGAACGGCGGGGGCTGGTGGTGGTCGGCCGGGACATCACCGAGCGCAAACTCAGTGCCGCCCGGATCCAGCATCTGGCCCACCATGATTCGCTGACCGAACTGCCCAACCGGGTGTTGTTCCAGGAACGGCTGCGACAGGCCCTGGCCCAGGCACGCCGCAGCGGCACCCGCCTTGCCCTGCTGTTTCTCGATCTGGATAAGTTCAAGGATATCAACGACACTCTGGGCCATGCCATCGGCGATCAGCTCTTGAGTGCGGTGGCGCGGCGGCTGACCCGCTGTCTGCGCGAAACGGACACCGTCGCCCGACTCGGCGGCGACGAATTCGCGGTGATCCTGACCAATCTGACCGAGCCCGAGGGCGCCCGCCGGGTGGCGGAGACGATCATCACCAGCTTGTCCGAACCGTTCCGGCTGGAAGATCACGAGGTGCTGACGAGCACCTCGATCGGGATCACCCTTTATCCCGACGACAGTGAAGCCGCCGAGCAATTGCTGAAGAATGCCGATCTGGCGATGTTCCAGTCGAAAGCCGACGGTCGCAACGCCTACCATTTCTATGTCGCGGCGATGGATGCGGAAGTTCAGGCGCGGAAGGCGATCGAGCGCGACATGCGCCTCGCTCTCGGGACGCCGCAGCTTGAACTGCATTATCAGCCTCTGCTCGACCTCAAAAGCGGCCAAATCGTCGGCTGTGAGGCGCTGCTGCGCTGGAATCATCCCAGCCACGGCTGGATCCCCCCGGCGCAGTTCATTCCGGTGATCGAGCGCACCGAACTGATCATCCCGCTCGGCCGGTGGATCCTGCATCAGGCCTGCGTTCAGGGCCAAGCCTGGCGCCGCGAGGGAATCGGCCCGATCACCATCGCGGTTAATCTGTCTCCGGTCCAGTTCCGCCATAATCAGGCCCTGGTGGCGATGATTACCGATATTCTGGACGAAACCGGCTTCCCCCCGGAGGGGCTTCAGCTTGAAATCACCGAGGGAATCGCGATGCAGAACATCGAGACCTCGATCGAGGTGCTGAAGACCCTGCGTACCCTCGGCGTCACGGTCTCGATCGATGATTTTGGTACCGGCTATTCCTCGCTGAATTATCTGAAACGGTTTCCGGTCGATAAACTGAAGATCGACCGCTCTTTCGTGGTCGATATCGGGCTGCATCCCGACAATGCCGCCGTGGTGAAGGCCATCGTCGATCTGGGCCATTCGCTGCATACTCGGGTGAATGTCGAGGGAGTCGAGAGCCGCGAGCAACTCGATTTCCTCCTGGCCCATGGTGTCGATGAAGCCCAGGGCTATTATTTCAGCCGCGCTGTTCCCGCCGATGCCTTCGCCGCCCTGGCCCGCGAACGCCGCGACTGGCTGTAAAAATAAGGGGAGGTTTGGAGGCGTGCCTCCAAGCGGGGACCGGGGCGGCAGCCCCGCAAGGGCATCGGAGGACAGGAGATGACCAAGACTCACCGTTCCCTGCTGCTGCTGCTCGGATTGGGCGGCGCCGCTCTGATCTGGGCCACCCTCCCCCCCGAAGAGGTGGCCCTGAGCGATTCCTGCACCCCACTCCCCGGCCCGCCTCAGATCTCGTCTCTGCTCTATCCCGGCCCGTTCTGGCGTCGCCAACTGGCGGCGATCGAAACCGAACAACTGGAGTTGCAGTCTCTTCCCGCGCGCCGGGCCCGACTTGAAGTCGCCGCCCGCCAGACGTCCGGCCGGGAAGGCAAAATGGAACGGCTCTCCCGCGAACAGGACGATGATCCCGAGGCCAAAGAACGCCACGAAGCCGCCCGTCACCAAGCCTACCTACGCCGGATGATCTGGCTGGAGGAATGCGCCGGCACAATCCGTCACCGCCTGGAAGAGTGACCTCAGCCCGGCACCGCTTCGAGATTGAGCGCCGCCGCCATCAGCGCCCGGGTATAAACGGTGGCCGGAGCGGCAAACACTTGCGCGGCCGGCCCCGCTTCGACCACCAAACCATCCTTCATCACCACCAGATGGTCGGCCAGAGCCCGCACCACCCGCAAATCATGGCTGATGAACAGATAAGCCAGAGCATGGCGGGCTTGCAGATCGCGGAGCAAGGTGACGATCTGGGCCTGAACCGACACGTCGAGGGCACTGGTCGGCTCGTCCAGCACCAGCAGAGCCGGTTTCAGTACCAGCGCCCGGGCGATGGCGATCCGCTGCCGCTGGCCCCCGGAAAATTCATGGGGATAGCGGTCGGCCACCGCCGGATCGAGCCCGACCTCCTCCAGTGCCTGCACGATCATCCGGCGCCGCTCGGCCCGATCGCGGGCGAGATGATGCACGTCCAGGCCCTCGCCGACGATCTGCTCGACCGACAGACGCGGACTGAGCGACCCATAGGGATCCTGAAACACCATCTGCATCTGCCGCCGCAACGGCCGCAGGTCTGACGGACCCAAATGCTCAATCGACTGGCCGGCAAAGCGGATCGTTCCCTCCGATTTGAGCAGGCGCAGCAGCGCAAGGCCGAGCGTGGTCTTGCCGGAGCCGGATTCCCCGACTAAACCGACCGTCTGACCGCGTCGGATCGACAGCGACACCCCGTCCACCGCCTTGAGATGACCAAGGGTGCGGCCGAACAGCCCGCCCCGGCGGGGAAACCAGACTTTCAACGCCTCGGTCGCGATCACCTCTGGAGCATCGGCGGCCGGAACCAACGGGACGCCCCCCGGCTCGGCCGCCAGCAGACGCTGGGTATAAGGATGCTCGGGAGCGGAAAACACCTGGGCCACGGTCCCGGTTTCGACGATCGCCCCATCCTTCATCACGCACACCCGGTCGGCGATCTTGCGCACGATCCCGAGGTCATGGGTAATGAACAGCAGGGCCATGCCGAACCGGGCCTGCAATTGCTTTAGCAACGCCAGAATCTGGGCCTGAATCGTGACATCAAGCGCGGTGGTCGGCTCATCGGCAATCAGCAGATCGGGCTGATTGGCCAGGGCCATCGCGATCATCACCCGCTGACGCTGCCCGCCCGATAATTCATGCGGCAGAGCCTCAAGCCGGCTTTCCGGCTGGGGAATCCCGACCAGGGTCAACAGCTCGATCACCCGCTCGTGCAAAGCGGTGCCGCGCAGGCCCTGATGCAGGGACACGCCTTCTCCGACCTGGCGGGCGATTGAATGGAGCGGGTTCAGTGAGGTCATCGGCTCCTGAAACACCATCGCCACCCGGCGCCCCCGCACTTGGCGCAGTACCGGCTCGGGCGCCCCGACCAGTTCGGTTCCGTCGAGCCGGATCGAGCCGTGCGGATGGGTGGCGCGGGGATAAGGCAGCAATTGCAGGATCGACAGAGCGGTGACCGATTTGCCCGAACCAGATTCGCCGACCAGGGCCAGGGTTTCGCCCCGGGCCAGGGTGAAGGAGACGCTACGCACCGCCTCGACCGTTTCGGCCCCCTGGCCGAAACGAACGGCGAGGTCTTCGACCACCAGCAGCGGAACGGATTCGGTCATCAGCGGGTTTTCCTTGGATCGAAAGCGTCGCGTACCGCCTCGCCGACGAACACCAGCAGCGACAGCAGCACCGCTACCACCACAAATCCGGTCAGGCCGAGCCAGGGCGCCTGGAGGTTTTCCTTGCCCTGGCGGAGCAGGTCGCCGAGCGAGGCGGATCCGGGCGGCAGGCCCAGCCCGAGGAAATCGAGGGCGGTCAGAGAGACGATCGAGGCACTGAGAATGAAGGGCAGAAAGGTCAGGGTCGCCACCATCGCATTGGGCAGAACGTGGCGGAGCATGATCCGCCGGTCGGACAGGCCGAGCGCGCGCGCCGCCCGGACGTAATCGAAATTGCGGGCACGCAGCACTTCGGCCCGGACCACCCCGACCAGCGAGGTCCAGGAGAAGGCCACCAGCACCAGCAGCAGGGTCCAGAATCCGGGAATGATGATCGAGGCGACGATGATCAGGACCAGCAGTTCCGGCAGTCCGCCCCAGACTTCGAGGAAACGCTGCATCAACAGATCGGTCCAGCCGCCGAAATAGCCTTGAACTGCCCCGGCGGTGACGCCGATCAGGGCACTGGCGAGGGTCAGGGCCAGTCCGAACAGAATCGACAGGCGGAGTCCGTAAATCAGCCGGGCCAGCACGTCGCGCCCCTGGTCGTCAGTGCCGAGCCAGTTTCCCTGGCCGGGCGGGGCGGGATGGGTGCCGGTGCGCTGGTAATTGATCGCCCGGTAGTCGAACTCGACCGGCGGCCACAAGGCCCAACCATGAGCCGCGATGTTAGCCGCGATTACCGGGTCGCGGTAATCGGCGTAGGTGGCGAAATCGCCGCCGAAGGTGGTTTCGGGATAATCGTGCAGTACCGGGGCGTAGAACTGGCCGTCATAGGCGACCAGCAGCGGCCGGTCATTGGCGATCAGTTCGGCGCAGAGGGTCAGGCCGAACAGGAGGAGGAACAGCCACAGGGACCAGAAACCCCGCCGGTTCTGGCGGAAGGCAGCGAGGCGGCGGCGGTCGAGCGGAGTCAGAACCATGGCAGAAACCGTGTGTGGTGACATTGGGCGGGCTCCCGCCCGCACCCGGCCGGGGCGATGCCCCGGACCCCCTTTGAGTTCAAGGGGGGTTTGGGGGTGCGCCCCCAAGCTGGGACCGGGGCGGCAGCCCCGCAAGGGCAGCTCATCCGTCAGCCCTCCTGTGCCGAGAAATCGATGCGGGGATCAACCCAGTGCAACATCAGATCGCTCGCTAAATTCAGCACCAGACCCAGCAGACTGAACGCATAAAGCGTCCCGAACATCACCGGATAATCACGGTTGGTCACCGCCTCAAATCCCAGCAAACCGATCCCGTCCAAAGAAAAAATAATCTCGACCAGCACTGAGCCGGTGAACAGGATCGTCACCAGAGCCCGGGGGAAGCCGGCGATGATCAGCAGCATCGCGTTGCGAAACACATGGCCATACAACACCTGCTGCTCGCTGAGACCTTTAGCCCGCGCGGTGACAACGTACTGTTTGTTGATCTCATCGAGAAAAGCATTCTTGGTCAGCATGGTCAGGCTGGCAAAGCCCCCCACCACCAACGCCGTTACCGGCAACACCAGATGATGCAGGTAATCCAGCGCACGGGCCACAAAGCCGGCCTGTTCCATCCCCGGTGAGGTCAGCCCGCGTAGCGGAAACCACGCCAGATAACTCCCCCCGGCAAATAGCACGATCAGCAGAATCGCAAACAGGAAGCCGGGCACGGCATAGCCGATAATCACCGCCCAGGAGGTGGCCAGATCAAAGCGCGAGCCGTCGCGCGTCGCCTTGGCAATCCCGAGCGGTATCGAGACCAGATAGATAATCACCGTGCTCCATAGGCCGAGCGACACCGAAACCGGCATTTTCTCGATCACCAACTGCGTTACCGGCACGTCGCGATAGAAGCTCGACCCGAAATCGAAGCGCAGATAATGCCCCATCATCAGCCAGAACCGCTCGGCCGGCGGCTTGTCGAAGCCGAACTGATGCTCGATCTCTTTCACAAAGGCCGGGTCCAATCCCTGCGCCCCGCGATAGGTCGAGCCCTCGCCACTGCCGGGCTGAGCCCAGGGCCGGGTCGAAGATCCTCCCCCGGTTTCCGATCCGCCCGCACCCGAGACCCGCGCCGCCGCATCGACCGCGCTGCCCTGGACCTTGGCCAGCATCAATTCAACCGGTCCCCCCGGGGCAAACTGGACCACCAGGAAATTGACCAGCATGATTCCGAACAAAGTCACCGGGATCAGCAGCAGCCGCCGCAGGGTGTAGGCGATCATGGCGTCTTTGCCTCACGCGCCCACCAGCTCATCGGCTGAATCCCCTGGGCGGGAACGACATCAGGATGGCCGAATTTGTCCCACCACGCCACCCGGTCAACCCCGAGGTGCCATTGCGGGATGACATAATGAGTCCATAATAGCACCCGGTCCAAAGCCCGGCAGGCCGCCACCAGACTCTCGCGGTCGGGGGCGGCAACCAGGGCGGCAATCAGGGCATCAACCGCCGGATCGCGGATGCCGACCAGATTTTGTCCGCCCACCGCTTCGGCCGCCGCGCTGCCCCAATAGCCAGCCTGCTCATTGCCGGGCGAGGCCGACTGGCCCCAGACCTGAACCACCATGTCAAAATCATACTGATCGACTCGGTTCTTATATTGGGCGGTGCCCACCACCCGCACCCGGGCCTCGATCCCCAGCCGCTCCAGATTGCGGGCGAAGGGCAGGGCAATCCGTTCCCATACCGGCTGAACCAGCAGGATCTCGAACACAAACGGCTTGCCGTCCTTATCCACCAGCTTGCCGCTCTCGATTCGCCAGCCGGCAGCTTCAAGTAGGCGCATCGCCGCCCGCAGATTGGCGCGGATATTACCGTCCCCTTCGGTCACCGGTAACTGGTAGGGGGTGGTGAACACCTCCGGCGGCAGTTTGTCGCGCAGTGGTTCCAGCAGAGCCAACTCTTTCGGCCCGGGCAGGCCGGTGGCCGCCATCTCCGAATTGGCAAAGAAACTGGCGGTCCGGCGGTACTGGCCATAGAACAGAGTCTTGTTGGTCCATTCGAAATCGAACGCCAGCCCCAGCGCCTCCCGTACCCGCCGATCCTGGAACAGAGGCCGGCGGATGTTGAAAGCATAAGCCTGCATCCCGGCCGGGCGCTGGTTGGGGAAGATCTCCTTGCGGCCGCGCCCGTCTTTCAAAGCGGTCCAATCCTGGTAGCCGGTGGCCCATTTCTTGGCCTCATTCTCGGCCCGCCAGTCGTAATCCCCGGCTTTGAAGGCTTCGAGCGCCACCGTGGTGTCGCGATAACTGTCGTAACGGATCTGGTCGAAATTATAGAGGCCGCGCCGCACCGGCAGATTGGCCCCCCAATAATCCTTGACCCGCTGCCAAGTGATGGTCCGTCCGGTCTCGAACGGCCCGGCCTGATAGGGACCGCTGCCCAACGGCGGCTCCAGGGTGGTGGCGGTAAAATCCCGTCCCTTCCACCAATGCGCCGGCAGAACCGGCAACTGGCCGAGAATCAACGGCAGTTCGCGATTGTCTCCCGGCTTGAAGCTGAAGCGAACCCGGCGTTCGCCCAGTTTTTCGACCTTGTCGACCGCCGCATAATAGAAACGATAGCGGGGATGGCCCTTGCTCTTGAGAATGTTGAACGAGAACACGACATCATCGGCTGTCACCGGTTTGCCATCATGCCACCGTGCCTGGGGTCGCAGGGTGAAGCTCACCCAACTGCGATCCGGGGCCACTTCGACGCTTTCCGCCAACAGGCCATATTCGGAAAAAGGCTCGTCGGCGGATTCAACCATCAGGGTTTCAAACGGCAAATCAGCCCCGCCCGGAACCTCGCCTTTGACGATAAACGGATTGAAGGAATCCCAGCCCCCGATTTCCGCCAGCCGCAAGGTTCCGCCCTTGGGCGCATCCGGGGTGACATAGTCGAAATGAGTGAAATCTTGCGGATATTTTAGCGTACCATGCATGGCGAGGCCGTGCAGCGGCGCGGCAACGGCGCTGGCACACAGGGCAACCCAAAGCATCAGGCACCAGACGAACAGGCGGGGCATGGAAGCTCCATCGGCGGCGGGGGGGGAGCCAAGTGTGGCCGCATTAACCGTCAAGGGCAAGCGGCGGTGATAAAGCGGCGTTGACGCGAAGCCGCCCGGCTGCGACCATGGCCGGCGAGAGGGGACATGCTGTTGAATTCCATGAGTGCGGACGCCGATTCCCCCCCCCCATCCGCCACTGAATCCAACATTTTCGCCACGGTACGCGGCGGGGGACGTATCTGGGCGGTCGGTGCGATTCGCGGCGAACGCGCGCGCCTGCACGCCCTGCATGCCCGTCTGGCCACCGAATGCAAAGCCGGCGACCAGATTCTCTATCTCGGCGATTATCTCGGCTATGGAACCGAGGTGATTCAAACCGTCGATGAATTGCTGCTGTTCCGTCGCACCTTCATTGCCCGACCCGGAGTCGGGCTCGACGATATCGTCTATTTGCGCGGGATTCAGGAAGAGATGTGGCAGAAGCTGCTCCAGCTTCAGTTCGCTCCCAATCCCGCCGACGTGCTGCACTGGATGCTGGAACATGGCGTTGGTCCGACCATTACCGCTTATGGCGGCTCGGTCGAAGAAGGGATGGCCTGCGCCCGTGAGGGAACCCTGGGCCTGACCCGCTGGACCGGGCAATTGCGCCAGAAACAGCGCCAATTCGATGGCCATGCCAGCTTGCTGACCGTGCTGAAGCACGCCGCTTTCACCGACGACAATCTGCTGCTGTTCTGCCATGCCGGGCTCGATCCGCGTCGCCCCCCCTCGGGACAGGGCGATGCCTTCTGGTGGGGGTCAGCGGCCTTTGCCACCCTGACCGGACCTTATTTCGGCTTCAAGCTGGTGGTGCGCGGGGCAGATCACCGCCAGGGTGGGGTTAAAGTCGATACCCATGTCGTCACCCTTGATTCCAACGCTGGCCGGGGTGGGCCGTTGACCGCCGCCTGTTTTGGCTCCGACGGCAATATCCTGCAACTGATCGAGGCCTGACGCCGATGCCCCTCCCATCGCCCGCCCTCCTCGCCCGCCCTGTCGTTTTCGTCCCTCGATCCCGACAGACCAACCGGGCACTGATGGCGTCATCGCCGACAACGGGGGGCCAATTCGGTGCCGCTCCGTTCGCCGGCCAGGATTGACGAGGGGCGGCCCCCCGGCCGGTTCATTCCCTGGCGGCGGCCGAATCGCCCCTCTTTCCCCGCGGCGAGTCCGATGCGAGACAGCGTAGAGTCCGCCTTGTTGGTCAGACATTCCTATGCCTTGCCCTGCCCGAGTGCCTTCCGCGATCAGGTCGAGGCCCTGGCGGCGCGGCGTGGGGTCACCGTCGGTGATCTGGCCCGCTCGGTGATGCTGACCCTGCCTGAAGCGGAAATCGCCCGCTTTCCCGATCCGGGCGAGCCTGTCCCCCACGACCGCGAGAGGGTGCCGTTGAAATCCGGCACCAACGAGGGACGGCCCTGGCGGCGTAAACCCCGGCTGTTGATGCGGATGCCTCCCGGTCTGTCGGTCGGTCTGCTCCGCCGGGCCTTGGCGTTGGCCTTGGCCCTGGATGACGGACGATTGCGGTTGCGGCTGGAAGATCCGTCTCTGCCAGTTCCCGTGATCCCGCCAGCGCCACCGCAGCCCCGGCCGGAAGAAACCTATCCCCGGGTTGAACGCCGCCAGGGATGGCGCGAACAGGCGGAGGCCCTCGCCGAGATTCAGGAAGAGAACGAACAATTGCGGGCGATCGTCGGGGCTCTGGCGTTTGAACCGCTGCCCGGTGGAATCCGAACCCGCGAGGAAGCCCTCCATGTTCTGGGCTTCCCCCCCGGGGTGGTGCCGGAGCAACGGATTCTCCGCGCCAAATTCCGCATGTTGGCCACCATCCATCACCCGGATGGCCGTTATGGCAGCCATCAGCGGATGAGCCAGCTCAATGCCGCCATTGCCCTGTTACGGTTTGGATAAACAGTCCGGGGCGGCCGCCCCCTCTCCATGCGAAAGGATCCGACTCATGCGCCTCGCCTCTTTCCTCGACTCGAAGGGACGGATCGGACTGGCCCTCTCCCGCGACGGCGAGCGGTTCCACGGCTGGCGCGAGGGAGACAGCGGCTTTCCCGGTTCGCTGGAAACGCTGATCAAGGCTGAGGTCGATCTGGCCCCGATCGCCGAGGCGGCCCAGACCGCGCCCGAGATCGATCTCGACACGGTGTGTCTGACTCCTCCCCTCCGCACCCCCGGCAAGATCCTGTGCGTCGGGCTGAATTATGTCGATCATGCCTTGGAAACCGGACGCACCCCGCCGGAGTACCCGACCCTGTTCGTCCGTTTTCCCACCACCCTGGTCGGGGCCGGAGCCGCGCTGGTACGACCGCGGGCTTCGCTCCAACTCGATTATGAAGGCGAGCTGGCGGTGGTGATCGGGCGCGGCGGCCGGCATATTTCCCGGGCCAAGGCGCTGGATCATGTCGGGTTCTATTCGATTTTCAATGATGCTTCCGTCCGTGACTACCAGACCAAGGCCTCGCAATGGACGATGGGCAAGAATTTTGACGCCACCGGCAGTTTCGGCCCCTGGCTGGTCAGTGCCGATTCTCTCCCCCCCGGCGGGGCCGGTCTGTCGATCTCGACCCGTCTCAATCAGACCATCGTCCAGCAGGCCAACACCCGTGACATGATCTTTGATCTCGCCACTCTGATCGAGCGGATCAGCGAGGCGATGACTCTGGCGCCGGGCGATCTGATCATCACCGGGACGCCTCCCGGAGTCGGCATCGCCCGAACCCCACCGCTGTTCCTGAAGCCGGGCGATCTCTGCGAAATCGAGATCGAGCAGATTGGCCGGTTACGTAATCCGGTGGTGGCGGAAGCGTGATCCGGTCCTTTTCGTCTCCTTCTGACCAAAAGGACAGAAGGAGACAATCTTCGCTGAAGAGATAAAAATGGATTCAAAAATCAAAAATGACATTATGGCGTTGTCATGATCATCATTAACGACCTTCAGCATGGAGATTTCGGTGAAAACATCTGCGATATTGGAAAAAATATCAAGTTCTTAAGAAGTAAGATTGAGATAAAGGGAAAAAATAATAAAATAATATTAGGTGATGGATGTAAGCTGATCGATTGTAGCCTCTCGTTTTATGCAGATCATTCAACTTTTAAAATTGGTCGCAGCAGTGCCTTCCGGGGTGTTGCCAAAATTGGGCTGGAAAGCCATATTTTTCTTGGATCAGACATTACAATCACTTCGAACCTTAAAATTTACTGCTCAGAATATACTCAAGTTACGGTTGGAGACGATTGCATGTTTGGGGATGCGGTGCGGATTTTCTCGCACGATTTCCATCCGATTTTTGACCTTCATTCCGGAAAGCGGATCAATCCCAGTCAAAATGTTTCCGTGGGCAACCATGTCTGGTTGGCCAACGGAGCCAGCCTGATGAAAGGGGCGACCGTGGGCGATGGCAGTGTGATCGGCGCCGAAGCGGTGGTCACCAGTGCGATTCCGAGTCATGTGATCGCCGCTGGCAATCCAGCGCGGATCGTTCGGGAAGAGATTCTCTGGAGTCGGGCCAGCCTGAACACCACCAGCCCGTTTCACTTTCCCGACCTGCTCTCCCTCCCCGAGCCCTTGCGCCCGACCCGGCCGGATTCCCAAGGATGAGGTCACCGGACGTCAGTGCCCGGGCGGCGGCGCACTCTTGTCCCGAAAAGCGGCGAACAAACGGCGGGTGAAATTGGCGACGTCGGCTAGGCTGCTGTCTGGTCCCAGACCGAAACTGCGGCCGCGCTCAACCACCTTGCCGACATAATCAAGGGTGCTGCGCGCGCCGAAGGCATGAGTGAAAGCGTCGTTGCCGATCCGCTCATGGGCCACCACCATCAGCACCGTCAACTGGTCTGGTCGCAGGTTCAGCTCTTCCATCAGCATCCGCGCCGGCCGTCCCGCCACCTCCGCTAGAATCCGATTGAGATGCAGGGTTTGTTCGGCCGTCGCCGGGGTGGAGAGGACCGCCCGCACCGCCGGATCCAGCAGGAGCGGCGCGAACACCTCACTGCGTAACCGTTTCTGGTCGGGGCTGAAATAGCGGAGCAGACGGTTGTCCCCGTCCGCCGGCGGCGGTGGTGATGCGGGTTGGGGCGGAGCCAGGACACTGGAAACCGAACCGGTCTCCAGCAGAGTCGAGGGTGGCGGCGGTTCCTGCGGATTTTCCCGCAAGCGACGGATATCCTCGATTGCGCGATAATCGAGAATGCGTGAGCCGAGTTGGCGCACCAATTGCGGCGATAAGGTCGAATATTCCGGGACCAGCGGCACCTGCCAATCGTGTCGGAGATACTCCTTGAAGGCATCATAGAGAATCTCGCCCCGGCTGCGCGGACGCTTGACCTCACGATTCCGGCCCGATGACAACAACTGCCCCAACCGCTTGACCAAGCCCTCAGCCGCGCCGGAGCGGTGCAGGAGCGGCGGCGGCGGCCCCGGACGCAGGGGACGGGACATGCCGTCCAACCGGCGCCGAAACTGTCGTTTGGCACAGGTGCGAACCACCATCGCGACAATGTCGTCGAGAGAGCGCCCGCAGCTCAGCACGGCATCAGCCTGGGTGACCGGGACGTTGTGACGATCGACCAACAGCGCGCGAAACCGCTCCGGATCGGTCCGAAACGCCCGAAAGCAACGGTCGAGCAATTCAGGGTCATCCAGAACCCGTTCGAGCACGCCCCGACGCGGCAGCTTTTTCAGTTCGGGCACGAGATGAGACAAAACCTCGGCCACCGGGCCTTCGAGGGTCAGGTTGATCCGGCGGATCATCTGGGTTCGAGACGAAACAGGGGGGCGCGACATTATATCATCCGATGACGATCCTCGGGAGGGCACGAGGGGGAGAGTACGAAAGCTCTTGAGCGAACGAAACAGGAAAGCAGGCTGACTGACTTTGGCTAGAGGCCGGCGGCACGGCTCGCGGACGAATCGGCCGGTCCGAACCAGGAGAGGCCCGCGAAAAAACCGAATTTTTTCGCCCCAACCACCGGGAATGAACCAAACTTTTCAAGGAATTTCCAAGGAGGCTTTTCTACCAAATATTAAATTACAATATTATCAATATTCGCTTCAATTCTAGCCCGCAATGATTTTCATTGATTCTTCAATTTCAGAATGCGATACCGAATATAGGGTTCTGCCTTCGAATTTTAACCACCCTCTTCCATTTTCTTTCGCTCATGTCAGAAAAACGACGCGATTCTGCGTCGCGGCCATTGCCTCCGTCCGCCTATACCTTTTGGGCACAAGGGTTCGGGGAAGCCGCCGGCTCCAGGGGAGACACAGAAGAATGGCGATGGAAATTGATCTCGACCAGATGGCCAGACTGAATTTTCTGGCGATTGACCCGGCAACCCGAGAGGCTCTGCGGGAGTTCCGCCCCATTCTTGAGAAAAATATCGATTCTATTTTAGAAGAAATTTATCGAAATATCGATAATTTCAAAGGTGCGGCCGAAGCTTATTCAAGACTAGGAACCTATTCTACCCTGTGCCAGGGACAGAGACGGCATTTTGTTGATTTTCTTTTTACCGGCGATTTCAGCAATGAATATTTTGAAAATGTGACTCGGGCCGCGCAGGCTCGTCAGAAGGTTGGTCTCGAACCCCGTTGGTATCTCGGGTGCTATAGCCTGATCATCCGACGGGTGAACGAGGTTGCGGTCAGGGCCTATCGCTGGCGCCCGGAACGACTGGCTTTCCTGCTGACCGCGATCAACCGGGCCTTCATGCTCGATATCGATTTGGCGATCAGCGTCTATATCCAGGCCAGCCAGGAGTCTGCGGCCGCGATCCTGCACCAGCATGCCGACACGTTTGAACGGGATATTTCGGGCACGGTCGGCGGCTTCACCACCGCCGCCAATCAGATGCGTACCACCGCTCATGCGATGAATGCGACGGCGGACCATGCCACCCGTCAGGCTCAGGAGGTCCGCAGCGCGGCGGCACAGGCTTCCGCCAGCGTCCAGACGGTGGCCTCGGCGGCCGAGGAACTCTCCGCCTCGATCCAGGAAATCAGCCATCAGGTCAGCCAATCCGCCCAAGTCGCCCAATCGGCGGTGGCTGAGGCGGAACGGACCAACACGCTGGTCCAGGGGCTGAATACGGCGGCGGCGAAGATCAATGACGTGATCGACCTGATTACCGATATTGCCAGTCAAACCAATCTGCTGGCGCTGAATGCGACGATCGAGGCGGCCCGGGCGGGGGAGGCCGGCAAAGGCTTTGCCGTGGTTGCAGGAGAAGTCAAAACCCTGGCCAGCCAGACCGCCCGGGCCACGGAAGAAATCTCTCATCAGATCAGTTCGGTTCAGACGGCGACCCGCGACGCGGTGACGGCGATCCAGGGCATTGGCGGCACGATCAACCGGATCAATGGGATCAGTGCGATGATTGCGGCCGCCATCGAAGAACAAGGGGCCGCCACTCAGGAGATCTCTCGTAGCGTGCAGGGCGCCGCCGAGGGAACCCGGCGGGTCAGCGAAATCATCACCTCGGTCTCTGACACGGTGGGCCATACGGGTCAGGCGGCGCAGGAGGTTCTGTCGGCTTCGGACCAATTGTCGAGTCGCTCAACCGATCTGTCGCACCGTGTCGAGACGTTCGTGGCGGATATCCGCGCGTCGTAACCGGCGCCCGGCTCAAGCGCCAGACCGACGCCAGAGCATTCTCTTGCAGGCTTCGTGATAAAAATCGAGGTCATCGGCCAACAACACGGCCAGATCGCGGACCAGATCGCGATCCTGCAAGAGAGCCCTTTTGCGTTGGTCATAGTGAGGCTGCGGATTGCGGTTTTCGGCCTGAAAAGACAGATCCTGACCGAGCAGCGCCGATAAAGCCTGCAAACTCGCGGCATAATCGCCATGGTCGCCGATGAAATCAAACCGGGCCGGATCGATTCCCCGGAAAAAGACCCGGCTATAGCAAAAACGCATCATCGGCAGCCGGCTGAAGCGGTGGAAATCAAGCTGGTGATCGAGAACGTAGTTGTGCAGGGTGTGGGAACTGCGTTCCTGCCGTAGCCAGTAATAATAATGGGAAATCAGACGCTCGATCGGGTGGCGGAGGAACGTCACCCGGAGGGCCTCCGGCACGGCGTCATATTTGTCGGCGTGGAAATGGCCATGAACCACCGCCTTGCCGCCCAGATCGGTAATCCGGGCGCAATGCTCGTGCCAGGAGACCGGATCAAGGTTGCAGGGCGCGGCCGGATCAAGCACCCGGTCGGCATAATCGAGTTGGACCAGCGCCTCGGAATAACAGCGGATCAACGCCTGTTGCAGCGAGGTTCCGGCACATTTCGGGACATGGACCGAGATCACCGGCCGCTGTGGGGCCGCCTCCCGCACCAGAGCGGGGATCTCGGCCACCACCAAGCCGCCCCCCGCAATCGCCACGGTCACTTGGTAACAACCGGGGGGCAGATCGCTCAGCCCGAAGGTAAAGCCGTGACAGCCATCGCCGATCCCGGCCTCGCGCAGATCGCGGCGAAATGCGCTGGCCAGCAGGCGTTTACGGTAAAGACCGGGGGGACCGATCAAGCGGGCTTCGACCTCCAGCCGCTGTTCGGGCGCAGCCAGATCGGCCGCCCATCCCACCAGATGAGCGCCATTGGCGATATCGAGCCAGCCGCGAATTCCGGACATTTCTATCCTCCGATCAAACGGTCGAAGCCCTCCAGCATGGCCTCGACCGAGATGGAGCGGATCGCCTCGCCGGATTTGACGGCGGCGTGATCGAGACCGGGCCGGGTCGGCAACACCAGATGATGGCGACAGCCATTCAGTGGGGCGAATACCGACAAGGCGCAGAAGGAAGATTCGGGGATGAGGGCGCCATTTTCGGCCAGCAGAGGCGCAGGAATATGGCCAATTTCGCAGATTGGCAGATGAACGGCGGCCGCGAGATGCTTACCGCCGGAATCCACCCCGATCAAAGCGGCGCAGCGGCTGAGCAGACAGGCCTGTTCACTGATGGTCAGTAACCGGGTCAGATCGACTCCCGGACCCCGCTCCAGCGGATAGGGGTGCTGACCGATCAGTAGGGGGACATAGCCGCGTGCGGCGACGCCAGCGACCAGACCGCGCACCTGGAGCGGGTCAAGCTGGCGGCTGGGATCGGTGCCGGCGCAATGGAGGGCGACCAGCCCCCGTCCGGGCAGGGGATCTGGAAAAATCGCCCGGAACCGCTGCCGGGCGAAGGGATCGAAATAGAGGGCGTAATCGCGGGCGCGATAGTCAAAGCCATAGATCTGGCGGAAGAACAGGGTCTGGTAATCGGCGATATGGGGCAGGGCGGGCCGGTCGAGCAGATCGGTAAAATAGCGATTGGACTGGTAGCCGGGCAGGATCCAGCGTTGCTGGCGGAAGCCGATCTTGCGGGTGGCGGTGAGACGGGAGATCACCAGACCGGACAGGCTCAATTGGTGAGGATCGGGATCATAGAGCAGATCGAACGATTGCTCGCGCAAAGGGCCGAGCGCCTCATCGAGAACGCCGAAATCGAAGCCCCAGTCTTGAAAGGAGGGGGCGAGATCGGGCGTGGGCACCCAGGCGTTGATGTAGGGGCTGTGGGCGTAGAGATCCTCGACATGGGGCGGCGCCAGCATGGTGATATGGGCGTCGGGTTCGAGCCGGCGGATCTGGCGCAGGGTGTCGGAGAAGATGATGTGATCGCCGACCCCGCCGTAACGCAGGATCAGGAGGCGTTTCAAGTCTGGCACGGGCCTCTCCCGCGATGGCCGGGATACGCCTTTTGGTATCAACCCGCGCAAGCGGAGCGTCAATGGCAGAATGTCGGGCTCCCGCCCGAACCCGGCCGGGGCGATGCCCCGGACCCCCTTTGAATCTAAGGGGGGTTTGAGGGTCTCCCCCAAGCGGGGACCGGGGCGGCAGCCCCGGAGCGTGACCGCCCCGGGGCCTCGCCGATCAGCGGGTCAGATCGAACGAAATGTCGCTCGACGCGTCAGTGACTTCGAAGATCCGGTCGAGGATCTCGACCAGCACCCGCAGCGCGCCCTGATAGCCGAAGGTCGGGAAGCGGTGGTGGTGGTGGCGGTCGAAGATCGGGAAGGTCAGACGGATCAACGGAATGCCGGTGTCCTTCTCGAGATACTTGCCATAGGAATTGCCGATCAGGAAATCGCTCGGCTCGGTGAACAGCAGCGAGCGGAGGTGCCACAGATCCTTGCCCCGCCAGACCTGACCCTGCGCGCCAAACGGCGAGGAGGCGAGCAGCGCCTTGGCCTTGGCGTCCCATTCGGCCGAGCCGTTGGTGCACAGAACGTGCCTCGGCTCGCAACCCATTTCCAGCAGGAAGCTGACCATCGCCAACGTGAAGTCGGGATCACCATAGACCGAGAAGCTCTTGCCATGCAGCCAAGCCTGGCTGTCGGCAATCGCGTCGATCAGACGGCCACGCTCCTTCTCGATGCTCTCCGGGATCGCCTTGCCCGACAGCTCGGAAATCTTCATCAGCAGGGCGTCAGTGGCGCCAATGCCCATCGGATAATTGAAGCTGGCCGTGCCCTGACCCTTTTCCGCGAAATATTCGAGGGTCTTCGGGGTGCAATATTCCTGCAGCGAGATGGTTGCCTTGGCATTGATGGCGGCGCGGGCATCCTCAAGCTTGGTGCCGCCGTCATACATCCGGTATTCGCCGTCGGAGGGGGTGTCATAAACGTCGGAGACGTCGCCGAGCAGGGTGTACTCGACCCCCATCACGTCAAGATAACGCTTCAGTTCGCGGTTGTTGGCGACCGCATAGCCGTCAAAACCAGGGATGATGTTGATCTTGCCGTCAGCCGTCCGTTCCTTGACGCTCTCACGCTCCCACAGATAGTGGAAGATCCCCTTCATCATATTGTCGTAGCCGGTGGTGTGGCTGCCAACGAAGGACGGGGTGTGGGCGAAGGGCACCGGGAAGTCAGCCGGAACCGCTTCCTTGCTCTTGGCGGTGCCGATGAAGGCGGACAGATCGTCACCGATGACTTCGGCCATGCAGGTGGTCGAAATCGCGATCATCTTCGGCGAGTACAGCTTGTAGGCGTTCTGCAAGCCCTCGATCAGATTGTTGAGACCACCGAACACCGCCGCATCTTCGGTCATCGAGTCGGCGACGATCGGCACCGCCTCCTTGAGATGACGGGCGAGGTGGGAGCGGAAGTAAGCGACGCAGCCCTGCGACCCATGGACATAAGGCAGGGTGCCTTCGAAGCCGGCGGCGGCGAACACCGCGCCCAGCGGCTGACAGGCCTTCTGCGGGTTGATCACCGCAACTTCACGGGCGAAGTTCTTTTCGCGGTATTCCCAGCCCTTGGTGTATTCGGCCTGGGCAGCAACCTCGGCGTCACTTGAGCGGCATTCGAACTGCGCCTTCTTGCTGGCGAAGATCTCCTGATATTCCGGCTCCTGGAACAGCTTGACGTGGTCTTTGATCTGGTCAGCGCTCTGAGGCATGACAACTCTCCTTCCCAGCTCCCCGCGCCCCCGGGTGATGGGCGCTGCGCGGGGAGGGGCTCAAATCTCTCGAAACGGGTCGGTGCGTGGGGGGGAACCCGAACGCAGGGATTAAGCGGCCTTCCAGGGAGCCTTGAACTTGCTCCAGATCGGGCTGTTCACCGCCATGTCCATGTCACGGGCGAAGATGGCGAACCCATCGTAGCCGTGATACGGGCCGGAATAATCCCACGAGTGCATCTGGCGGAAAGGCACGCCCATCTTCTGGGTCGCGTACTTTTCCTTCACGCCGGAGCCGACCAGGTCGGGACGGAGCTTCTCGATGAACTTCTCCAGTTCGTAGCCGGAGACGTCATCATAAATCAGCGTGCCTTCCTTGAGGTAATGGCCCGTCCGCTGATAATCGTCATTGTGCGCGAATTCGTAGCCGGTGCCGACGATCACCATGCCGAGATCATCATAAGCGGTGGCGACGTGGCGGGGACGCAGGCCGCCGACATAGAGCAGCACGGTCTTGTTTTCGAGCCGGGGCTTGAAGCGCGCGACCACCGCATCGACCAGCGGCTGATACTTGGCGATCACCTTCTCGGCATTGGCCTGGATGGTCTCGTCAAACTGAGCCGCAATCTTGCGCAGCGAGGCCGCAATCTGGGTCGGGCCGAAGAAGTTATATTCCACCCACGGAATGTTGTACTTCTCTTCCATGTGCCGGCAGATGTAGTTCATCGACCGATAGCAGTGGATCAGGTTGAGCTTGGCCTTCGGGGCGCGCTCGATCTCGGCCAGGGTGGCGTCACCCGACCAGGAGCCAATCACCCGCAGACCGATCTCTTCCAGCAACTTGCGCGACGGCCAAGCGTCACCACCGATGTTGTAATCGGCAATCAGATTGACGTCATAGGGGCCGGTTTCCCATTCGGCGTCGGTCTTGTCGAACACCCAATCCCGGATCGCGTCATTGGCGATGTGGTGACCGAGCGACTGCGACACGCCCCGGAAGCCTTCACACCGCACCGGCACGACGGTCTTGCCGAGTTCCTTGCCCTTCTTCTTGGCCACGGCTTCGATATCGTCGCCGATCAGACCCACCGGGCACTCAGACTGAATGGTGATGCCCCGGTTGAGCGGGAACAGCGCATCCAGTTCGCCGAGCATCTTGTCGAGGTTCTTGTCGCCCCCGAACACGATGTCGCGTTCCTGGAAATCCGAGGTGATCTGCATCGTGACAAAGCTGTCGACGCCGACCGTGCCGTTGAAGTAGTTGCGGCGCTGGGACCAGGAATATTGACCACAGCCGACCGGACCATGGGAGATGTGGAGCATGTCCTTGATCGGACCCCACACCACGCCCTTCGAACCGGCGTAGGCGCAGCCACGGATGGTCATGACGCCAGGAACCGACTTGATGTTCGATTTGACACCACAGGTCGGGTTGCCGCTGTCGTCAGACTTGATGGTTCCGAGGTGACGGGCGCGCTTCTTGGCGGCCTTTTCCGGATACTGATCAAGCACTTCCTTGATCAGAGCCTCGTTGGCGGCAGTATCGTTGACAGTGTCGAGGCTCATGCCCCTTCTCCTTAATCCGCGTGAACTTTTCGGTCACCCCTGCCCCTCCGACCCGAACAGGCCGGCGGGACAGGCGGGTTCCCGGAGGATCAGCCGGCCTTGGTTTCTTTGGCCTGGAGCTCGGCGAGCTGCTCTTCGTCCGACTTCATGATGCCGAATTCGAGCAGCAGGTCTTCCAGCTCTTCCATGGTGATCGGGCTGGGAACGGTACCCTTGCCGCAATTGTTGTGGATCTTGGTCGCCAGGGTACGGTACTCGGCCGCCTGCGAGCAGTCCGGGGCGTACTGGATCACGGTCATGCGGCGCAGTTCGGCGTGCTGGACGACGTTGTTGCGCGGCACGAAGTGGATCATCTGGGTGTTGATCCGCTTGGCCAGGGTCTCGGCCAGATCCAGCTCGCGGTCGGTCTGACGCTCGTTGCAGATCAGGCCGCCGAGACGGACGCCGCCGGTGCCGGCATACTTCAGAATGCCCTTGGCGATGTTGTTGGCGGCAAACAGCGCCATCATTTCGCCGGACATGACGATGTAGATTTCCTGGGCCTTGTTTTCGCGGATCGGCATCGCGAAGCCGCCGCAGACCACGTCGCCGAGCACGTCGTAGGAGACGTAATCGACGTCATCATAGGCGCCGTTCTCTTCGAGGAAGTTGATCGCGGTGATCACGCCACGGCCGGCGCAGCCGACGCCCGGCTCCGGGCCGCCGGCCTCGGTGCACTTGATCCCCTTGTAGCCGATCTTCATCACGTCTTCGAGTTCGAGATCCTCAACCGAACCGGCCTGAGCGGCCAGGTGCAGCACGGTGTCCTGCAGCTTGGTGTTGAGGATCAGTCGGGTCGAATCGGCCTTGGGATCACAGCCGACGATCAGGATCTTCTGGTCCATCTCGACCAGGGCGGCCAGGGTGTTCTGTGAAGTGGTCGACTTGCCGATGCCGCCCTTGCCGTAGAAAGCGATCTGACGAGGCATGTTGAGGTTCCTTTCTGTCTGCCTGCCTTCAAAAACCGTCGGCGGAGGGCCTGCCAGCCCCTGCCACGCTCTCTTCCATGCATGAGGCGTGCCAAGTGCTCCTTCCGGCCCTGGACCGGGCCTTTTCCCGACAAAAGAGCGACGAAATCTTTGTATTTCAGGGATATAGCGAAGGAAGCGAGGCAGATGCCCAAGATTTAGGCGGCTGTTGGGAACGCGACAAGAGGAGGCATCTGTGTTCGAAGCCGAACAGCGCCCGCCGCAACGGGGGACGCGACCGGCGAATCGTGGGTATGGTTCTTGCAGGGAGAAACCCCAGTTCCAGCCGAAAGTCATGCCGCCACATGGACCAGCCGACAAATTGCCGACTTGGGCACAGCACCAATCTGGTGGGACTCGCCACCGACCTGCTGGGCAGCAATGTTTTCAACGAAGATCCGCGCGAGATTCATCTCTCTGGCGTCCGCGAGATGAATGGCGGCCTGTTCGAGATGCTCGGACGGGCCGATGATCTCCCCGACGCCGGGGATGCCTTCTATAAATATATGGTGGCGATGTTCGGGATTGATCCGGAACAGCATGAAGCCCCGGTCAGCCGCTCCGGCGGCCCCCGCCGCTACCGTTCCAGCTTCCTTCGCCTGCTGAAGGGCTGGGGCTACGATTCGAACGGGCCAGAGGGGGCGGTGCTGAAGGGCTGGGTCGAGAGTCGGTTCGGCCTGTTCCCGACCTTCCACAAAGAGCGGATCAACCGCTTTGCCGGTCAGGGCTGGATCACCTATATCGAAGAAAAAATGTCCAGCCGGTTTCACAATAATTCAATCTATTGCCAGCTCGATATCCTGTACGAGTTCTGTCAATGGGCGCTGGCCCGTTATGTCGCCCCGGACCAGCGTCATCTGACTCTCTATCGCGGCGTCAATTCGTTTGATGAACATCAGATTGTGACGCGGATCGACCGCAAAAATGTGGTGATGCATCTGAACAATCTGGCGTCTTTCACCAGCGACCGCAGCGTTGCCGATTGTTTCGGCGATGTGATTCTGACCGTCCGGGTCCCGGTGGTGAAGGTGCTGTTCTTCAATACCCTGCTCGCCCTGCACCCGCTGAAAGGCGAGGGCGAATTCCTGGTGATCGGCGGCGATTACCGGGTGCGGGCCGATTACGTCTAGCTACGGAAACCATGATGCCGCCCTTGTTTGACACCCTTTCCTCCTCCCCCACGAGGCCGCCGATGTCTGGACCTTCTCTGACCGAGCGCGCGCTCGGGGCCTATCTCGGCTTTGCCGTTGGCGATGCCCTTGGTGCCACGGTCGAATTCATGACCCGGCGTGAGATCGAGGAGAAATACCGCCTCCATCGTAAAATGATTGGCGGCGGCTGGCTCCACCTCGCTCCCGGTCAGGTCACCGACGACACCGAAATGTGCCTGTGCCTGGGACGCTCGCTGGCCCGGCACCGGGATCTTAATCTGCCCGACGTGTGCGACGAATTTGCCGCCTGGCTGAAAAGCGGGCCGGTCGATATCGGTAACACCTGTCGTCGCGGCATCCGCCGCTACATGACTCACGGTCTGGTCGAAGGCCCCTACAGCGAGGGCGATGCCGGCAATGGCGCGGCAATGCGCAATCTGCCGGTGGCCCTGGCTACGCTGGGTCGGCCCGATCTGCTCGAAAAGTGGACGATTGCCCAGGCACACATCACGCACAACCATCCGCTCTCGGATGACGCGACCCTGGCGCTCGGGCAGATGACCCAGGCTTTGCTGCTGGGCAAGGGAATGCGCGAAGCGCGCGAGGTGGCCCGCCGGCTGGTGGAGGCGCATCGCGGCTTCCGGTTCGAGACCTTTCACGGCCAGTCCACCGCTTACATCATCGATACGATGCAGACGGTGCTGCATTTTTATTTCCTGACGGATTCCTTCCGGTCCTGCCTGATCGAGGTGGTCAATCAGGGGGGCGACGCGGATACCACCGGGGCGATTGTCGGGATGTTAGCCGGCGCCACTTACGGCGTGCAGGAAATCCCTTCGGCATGGCTCAATAAGCTCGACAAAAACGTCGCTGAACAAATCCGCACCCAGGTGCCGACCTTGCTGGCCCTGGCCCGGACGCTTGAACAACAACAACAGCACTCAGGAGAACCAGGGGATGGCGATGATCGTGTTTTATGAGAAGCCGGGCTGCGTCAATAACACCAAGCAGAAGCAGATCCTCCAGCAATCGGGCCACGATGTGGTGGCGCTCGATATCCGGGTGCAGACGTGGCTGCCGGAAACCTTGCGCTCGTTTTTTGGCGACCGGCCGGTCGCGGAATGGTTCAACCCGGCGGCGCCCCGGGTCAAATCCGGCGCCTTGGTACCGGAGCAGATCGAGGCCGAGGAAGCGTTGGCCCAGATGTGCCTCGACCCGCTGCTGATCCGCCGGCCTTTGATCGAGAGTGACGGCCGCCGTCTGGCCGGATTCGACGAAGCGGTGCTGGAGGCCTGGGTTGGTCTGGCCCCGCGTCCGGTTCCGGCTCCGCAAGTGTGCCCTCGAAGCGAAGGGATCTGCCCCGAGCCGGATTCGCAGTAAGCGCCGGGCTGCCGCCCGGACCCGCTCGGGGAGCAAGCTCCCCGAACCCCTCTTTTTTTGAAAAAAAGGGGGGTCTGGGGCGTGCCCCAGGCGGGTTCGGGCGGCAGCCCGACCTCGACAAAAGCGGCACGGTCCGTATCCTGTCGCAACGGGAGACGGGAAAATGCTGCTTGATCCAGGACAAGGTGCTGGGTTCCTGCTCGCGGCGGTGGCGATCACGCTAGCCCCGGGGCCGGACAATCTGATGGTGTTGAGTCTCGCCCTGGCTCGCGGCCGCCGGGTCGGCATTGCCTTCGGGATCGGCTGCGGCCTCGGCTGCCTCAGTCATACTCTGGTCGCCGCCGTCGGCCTCGCCGCCGTGATTGCCGCTTCGCCCACGGCTTTTCTGGTGCTGCGCTTGTGTGGCGGCGCCTATCTGCTGTGGCTCGGCCTCAGTGCCCTGCGTGGAGCTGGCCCCTTCGTTCCCGTCGCGGCAACCGGACCGGAACGGCTGATGCCGTTGTTCTGGCGCGGCCTGCTGGCCAGTGCGATCAATCCCAAGGTCATTCTGTTCTTCCTGGCCTTCCTGCCCCAATTCGTGGCACCGGAACGGGGCGATGCGGGATGGCAGATGGCCGCCCTGGGAAGCCTGTTCGCTCTCCAGGCGGCCGTGCTGTTCGGTCTGCTGGGGGCAATGGCCGGACGGATCGGGGGCTGGATGCGCGCCCGTCCCGGGGCCGGACGCTGGCTTGACCGTGGGGCTGGCGGGGTGATGATCGCCCTCGGCCTTCGGCTGATCGTGATGAAATAAAGGAGGAAAGTAATGCGGACTGGATGCGGACGGATCGGCGCGGCGCTGCTCGCGCTGCTGCTGACGACGACGCTGGCCCAGGCGAACGGTTCCCAGCCGAGCCTTTGGTCAGCGGCGCGTCATCAGCCGAGCAACATGCCGCTCGAACCTTGGCGGGATGCCGCCGGGGCGGATAAACCGTTCGCGACCTATGTTGCCGACACCCTCGTCCTCCTCCGTCAGGCCCGGCAGCCGATCGAACCCGACCCGAGTCTGGCTGCGACTCACGCCGAACAGGTCGGGCCGCATCAATGGTCGCTCGATCCCGCCTGTGGCGGTCGCGCCCAGGCTGGGGTTCTGCTGGTGCATGGCCTCAGCGACTCGCCCTATCTGATGCGGGATCTCGGCAACGCTTTGGCCCGCCTGCCCGGCCGCTGCCTGCTGGTGCGCTCCATTCTGCTGCCCGGCCATGGCAGCATCCCCGGCGATCTGATCCGCCCCACCGCCACCCAATGGCGCGCGGCCGTGCGCTATGGCCTCGACAGCTTTGCCGGCGAGGTGCCGAAGGTGCATATCGCCGGCTTCTCAACCGGCGCAGCCCTGGCCCTTGATGTTGCCCTCAATGGCGCCCCACCCCGGGTCCCACTCGCCTCCCTGGTGCTGCTGTCCCCCTCGATTGGCCTGACCAACCGCTTTCCGCTGCATCGGATTCCGTTTGGGTTTGAATTGTTCCAGGCGGTGATGAGTGCGGCGTCCGGCTTTGGCCCGGAAGGGGCCTGGCTGCGGCTCGATGCCGATCAGGATTTCGCCAAGGCCGAATCCTTCCCGGTGATGGCCCCCCGCCCGCTGATGGAAGTGATGAGTGACGTCGAACACGCCTCCCGGCCGCTCTCACTGCCGGTGCTGATGGCCTTCTCCGCCGATGATGTCACCGTCGATCCCCAGGCCTCGCTCGATTTCTTCCGCAACCGGGTGGCAAATCCGGCCAGCCGCCTGCTGCTCTATGCCAGCCCAGCCACGCTTAACGCCCATCCCGAGCGTTATGCCGCTCTCGATCAGACGGATTCCCGCATTACCTGCCGGCGCGGCAATACGGCCGACGCGACCGGCTGCCACTTGCCACCGGGCCAATCTGCCGAAGCTCCCTGCCCGTTTGGCGAACCGGTCGGATTCTGTGTCAGTCGGATTGGTCATAATGGCGTGCCGATTGCCCCCTCGAACCCGCATTACGGTGTCGAAGGCGATTATCGCAATTGCCTGGGCTACGCCACTAACCGCGATTGGGACAAATTCTGCGGCTGCGTCACCCGCGGACAACGGGCCGGCTTGCCGCAATGCCAGGGCGTGACGGTAACGCCTCAGGCGTTGCGCTTCAGCGAGATCACCCCCGAAGCCCTCAAACAGGAAAATGGCCTCGTCGCCCGGATCGGCTTTAATCCTTTGTTCGATTCGATGATCCAGACGATCGACCGCTTCCTTCCTTGAGCAGGAACCGTCCCCGCGTCGTCAGCATCGACGGATCAGGCCTAAACCAGGGCTTGCCTTCGGGTCGTTTTCTGTCATAATGCGCTCCGCGTTTTCGGAAACGCTCAGGTCTTGCCGTTTCCGATCGGATGCGGGTGTAGCTCAATGGTAGAGCAGAAGCTTCCCAAGCTTACGACGAGGGTTCGATTCCCTTCACCCGCTCCAAATCTTCCAAGCCCTTAGCGACCTCTCCTCGGTAACGGCCCGGTTTTATGGGGCAAGGCCTTTGCTTTGTCCCAAGGAACCCTGATGGCACCCGCTCGAAGAGCGTGGCCCCCTTCAGTTTCGGGTGAAAATCCGCCGGAAAGGTGTTTCCGAGGCCAAGACCTTCGAACCCCGCAGCGCCGCAGATGAACCACCCCAAGGGCCGCCGTGCCAAGTGGTTGACTGAATCCGAGCAGGCGACGTGGCCGCCGGTATCGTCAAGGGACCGCCCCCCCCTGAGATCGACGGCGTCTGCACCCGGAGGTGAGAGGCCCAGGCGATCTGGATGTCGGAGAAATTCGGCAAAAGACCATTCATCCCGACAGTGTGGGGCCAATCCTGCGCGGCAACGGCCTGTCGCGGCAGAAGGCGTGGCCTGCCCCTCCCAAGATTACCCTCAAGGCATAGGAGCACTTTCGAAAAAAAGGCTCGCCCCGAACGGCTGAAAAGAAAGTGAAAAGGGGCGGGCCGATTTTTATTTTCTTCTATGAAGAAACGATCATAAGATCGTTGGCAGACAGGTTGCGGATATTCAAAGTGGCAATTGTGGTCGCTCCACCTGAGGCGGTTCCATTCGAATCGTAGGTGAGGAATCCGGTTTCTGTATTAAAGATAAACTGAGCATTACTGCCGGAAGCAACCCCAGTAGAGTTCGAAACAAAACCGCTACCATTTAAGATAGAGGATGTAATGTTTCCAAATGCTCTACTGACAAATTGCAGTTTATCGACGTCTTTGACGAAATCTGTAATCGTATCTCCACCTTCCCCTGTTGCAATATAGCGGAACACATCGGCTCCATTGCCACCATTCAGGCTATCAAGACCGGCGCCGCCAAATAAAATATCATCCCCGTCATTGCCAGTTAGGACGTCATTTCCATTACCGCCTTCGAGGAGATTAGACGCACTGTTACCGGTGATGACATTGGCCAGAGCGTTGCCGGTGCCGTTAATCGCCGAGGAACCAGTCAGGGTTAAGTTCTCGATATAGCTGCCCAATGTCCACGTCACGCTGGATCGGACCAGATCGGTCCCGCCAGCATCAGTGGTCCCGCCAAGGGTGGTGGTCTCGGCGATCAGATCGGCCGCATTATCGACGCTATAGGTGTCGTTACCGGCTCCCCCAACCAGCGTGTCGGCCCCAGAGCCGCCGTTCAGCACATTGGCCGCGCTGTTACCGGTGATGACGTTGGCCAGAGTGTTGCCGGTGCCGTTGATCGCCGAGGAGCCGGTCAAGGTCAGGTTCTCAACATAGCTGCCCAAGGTCCACGTCACGCCGGCCTGGACCGTGTCAGTCCCGCCGGCGTCAGTGGTCCCACTGATGGTCGTCGTTTCGGAGACCTGATCGGCTGCATTATCGACA
>Ga0209373_10000933_pt1 | contig 39383 bp, 40 predicted proteins | sample Higcelweek5metaG_FD_187173 | JGI IMG/M metagenome (GOLD analysis project Ga0209373, IMG submission 187173) | Freshwater pond sediment microbial communities from the University of Edinburgh, under environmental carbon perturbations - High... | ecosystem: Environmental > Aquatic > Freshwater >... | reverse complement strand
TGTTCATTTCAGATAGTAAATAGTTTAACAACAGTCGAACTAACTATAACAAACAAAAAAGAGCTTAAAGTAAAGCTCTTTGATGTACTGAATAAGTTGATTTCCAGCGATAAGTCATCTATGGAGGAAGAAATTGGAAAGGTTATAACTAATTATGTATATATTTCAATAAAAGCAAGGGTATATAGAAATGTAAATATGTGCTGAAATGATAAGCTTGTTTGAGTTGTTTAGTAATTATTATAATTAATTTGGAGGTCTTAATACAACCAATCTTTGAGCTTTCATAGAGAATTATGATAAGGTAGCAGAGAAATATTGAGAGTTATTTTAAGATTCATTGACCTATGTATTAATAGTAACTAGCAAGTATACTTTAATAAATATATATTCAATTTACAATATACCCTAATATATGAGTCTAAATATGTAAAATTATTATTTTTTAATACTATAATTTATGAGTTTAATTAAAAGCCAAACATTAAGCAAGGAAAATATTAATGATAAACAATATTTTTTAAATAAACCTAAACAGGAAGAATTCTGTCAAAGATACGTGTGAATATTAGGAAATACACAATGAAATGCAACAATGTCTTATATAGAAACCTATAAAGTATCTTATGAATCAGCAATGGCTAGTGGTAATAGATTGTTATGAAATGTTAAGATTTCAGATAGAATAAGAGTTTTATTTGCATATAGATATAATGATGCAGATATTGATAATGAAATTGCAAAATTAATTTTCCAAGATGATGATAAAACATGTAAAATTCAAGCAATAAAGGAATACAATAAAATTAAATGAAGAGTACAGTCAAAGACAAATGTTTGATACGACGAAAGCATAAAGGCTTTTATTGATAAAATCAGGAATCATCAATCAAATTAAAAACTCTCTCTATATATTTTATTATAAGAACAATATATTTTTGAAAAATATAATTTGCATAATATACAATTTTATTTGATGATTTCTTTTTATGAAGCTGTAACTAGTGATATTGACAATTAATAAATTTATGTTAGCATTACTTCTGTTATAATTAATATATGTTATTTCAATGCAAAAAGCAAAAAATGATTTTACTAAAATTATTGATAAAAGAAATAATGCAAGTAATTGATTCCAATCTCAATACAACATATATACAGATACAATCTTTCGTCTAGAGCAACGATTGAGGGAATTTGATGATGAAATTAGAAGGTATTTACCAATATATCAATACCAGGCATCTAATCATGATTTGGTTTGAAGAGTTCCTGAAGAAATTCTAATAGAGTATCTTAAATTGCAACAAATAGTATTTTTAAAAAAAATCTTAGTACTAAATTTCAAATTGAATGGTAATAAAGAAGGATGACCAAAATACTAACAGACTAATTTCTGCTGTTAAAAAAAGAACTATTCAAACCGTTATTGCAAAAGAGGTTGTATTTTTGACAGAAATTGAATTACTGAAATCTGATCGTAATTTTACTGAGTTTTTTAGATTCTTTGAATATATGAAGGAACAAGGAACAAGTATATGATGACATATTAAAAAAGCTGATGACATGTATGAATTATATTCAGTTATGAGATTTTTTGAAAAACAAATACAAAGTTGAGAATCAAAAAATTTAGAAGTAAAATTTAACAATGGCAATAATAAGCTTATACTTACAGTAGACTGAGAAATATTACAACATCAAATTGCATATGATGATGTATCTTGACAAATCTGACACAGAACCGATTATGTATCATTAAAAAAGAAATTAGTATTTGAATCAAAGAATTATGCAAATATAGATTCTGTTTCTAAATTCATAAGGGATGTATATTGTTATTGTCTGTTTTGTGATAAAAAATATTGACCAAAGTATAACTGAATTCTCTTGATAAGAAATAAGCCAAAAAACATAAATGACTTAGAGAACATTAGAATTCTTTCTAATAAAAACATTACCATTTATAAAATTTCATAAGAACTTTTTTCAATTTAGTAAATATTTGCTTATCTGAATATTTTAATATAATAAGAAAAGTAGAAAGTGTTTATATTATTAACAAAATTTTATGAATTTAAATCCAAGACAGAGTTGATTATCATTAGTATTACATGAAGTTTGAGAAGGATTAGTTGCTCAACGTATTTCTGATGGTTATATTAACGCTACTGCAATGTGTAAAAGCGCCTGAAAACTATTTTCAGATTACTATCGTTTAAATTCAACTCAAAATTTCTTATCTGAACTTAGTGCCGATATGTGAATAGATATTCCAGAAATTGTACAAGTAATTAGATGATGAAATCCTGAAGAACAGGGTACTTGGATTCATCCTGATATAGCAATAAATCTTTGACAATGGTTATCTCCAAAATTTGCTGTAGCCGTTTCTCGTTGGGTAAGAGAATGGGTAAGTTGAACTCTACCAATTAAACAAATACCTTACCATTTACAAAGATATCTTGCTAATATGAGTTGAATACCACATACTCATTTCTCAATGCTTAATGAACTTACATTTAATCTTATAGCTCCTCTTGAACAGTTTTGATATTCTCTTCCAGATAATATGGTACCTGATATTTCTGAATGAAGAATGTTCTCTGACTGGATAAGAAAAGTAAAATGATTAGATCCTAGTGAATTTCCTACTTATCAGCATCGTTATGCAGATTGAAGGGTAGTTTCTGCTAGACTTTATCCAAATTCTCTTTTAGCTGACTTTAGAAAGCATTTTCATGAAGTATGGTTACCAAATAAAGCTATGGCATATTTTCAAGCAAGAGACCCTTCTGTTTTAAAATATATGCCTCAGTTTTCTGCTCTAATACAACAGAGATCAAAAGCACTTCCTTCATGAGGAGAATAATTCGCGTTATGGGAATTCCCATAACGACTTAATTTAGACATAAGTTACCTAGTTTGAATTGACTTAATTTATACATAATCAATAATTGTTTTCAATAAAAAATACACGACTGTCGGGTATTTTTTATATTTTGTAATTACAAATCCAACTTATTACAAGCTTCCTCAATTTCATCAGCTGTAATGCCTAAATATTTTTGCGTTATAGCTAAAGAACTATGATTTAGCTTATGTTGTATTATCTCAAGTGGTATTGAACTCATACGAGCCTGATAACCCCATGTTTTTCGTAATGTATGATTTCAGAAATTTCATTTAAGTCAAACATCTTTGCATATTTTTGACATGAATATCCAACTCATCTTACGACCAATAGGTTTAGAACCAAGAGGGAAGGTCTTTTTTTGGAAGAAAATATAATTATCTACTCATTGAACTATATTTGGATAAGTTTCTTTATATAACTTAAGTGTTTCTTTGACCTTTGGGGTAATAGTTATTCTATTAGTCTTATTTGTTTTTTCTTCTTTCATATCAAAGAATCCATTTGGTTCTCAATTAGCTCAATCATATAGGTCTATTACTTTAATATTTAGTAAATCAGAAATTCTAAGAGCAGAATTAATTCAAAGTTCAAACAGTAGTAAATCTCTTATATTTCATTCTCATCTGAGAATATTTTTAATTTGAGAGATTTTTTTAATATCTCTTATAGGTTCAACAAATTGCATAATATATTAGACTTAAATAATAAAATACAGTATTAAGTCTAATAATATAGAATTAATAAAAAATAGCAAATCTATTATTTATTTTAAATAAAGGATTACTAGATAATATTAGACTCAATGATATTGTGTCTAATAAGAAAAATGTTGTTATTATTATATAATATTATAATTTAGAGAATAATTGTTTTTTTATAAGTAAAATATGACTATCTAAATAATTAGAGCAATTTTCTAATATTACTTTAATAAAAAATATTTTTGCGTAGTAAATATTTAATAAATTTACAAAATAAAATACCACTATATATAATAATTTTTTTTAAAATGATTTTACTATCGGAGATATTGCAATATAATAAAACTCACTACTAATAATTTAACAATTAGCTAATTTATGATTAATATAAGAAAATCGGTAATTGATAGAAATTTTGTGTCTTCAGAAGCTTTAATTAAGTATTTTGAAGCAAATGCATCATTATATGAATGAATTTTATATGTATGATATCCAGTTATGAATATATGATTTGATATTATTACCCTAGATGCAATTTGGATTTCAGAGAAATACGGAGTGGTCATTTTTGATTTAGTTGACGGAGAGGAATTATCTGACAGGAAAGAATTTCAAGATAAGTTGTATGCAAAAATGGAGTCTCAATTAAAGATGAATGATGAATTAAATGAATGAAGAAACTTAAAGGTTAATATTGAAGTAATAACTTATGCACCTTGATGTAATAAAAATAATGAATATAAAAAATCTGGAGTAGCTTGATTTATTTTATGACAAAAGAATTTTAAATATGCTTGTGTTGATGATGAATTATCTAAGGAAATTGCTTCATTAGCAAATTGGAATAATAAATTATTATTTTTACCTACCGTTTCAGTTATTCAATCAGTAATTAAATTAAAACCCAAAAAAGAAAGAAATAATGTTGTAAAGACAGATTCAAGGTGAGCTAAATTAAAAGAACTTGAAAAAAGTATAGCAACACTAGATCAAATACAAGAAGAGGCAATTATTAGTTTTTTTGACTGATTACAAAGAATTAGATGATTAGCATGATCATGAAAGACCATTATTTTAGCTTTGAAAACTGCTTTGTTACATACAAAAAGACCAGATTTTAATATTGCTGTGACTTTTAATACAAGATCACTTAAGAATCAATTTAAAGAATTGATTGAGAAATTTTGTATTCAAAAAATTTGAGCATTACCTGATTGGGATAAAATTACCATACTTCAAGCTTGGTGAAGTCCTCAAACAAAGTGAATATATTATGATTTTTGTATAGAACATTCATTAAAATATTATGATTTTAGGAGTGCAGAGGGACTTAGATTTAGTGAATGAAATTTTAATAAAAGTGTATTTGAGAACGTTTGTAATAGGGCACTTACAGAAGTTGAAGAAAAAAAAATTTGAGTAACACAAAAATATGATGCTATTTTAGTTGATGAGGCACAAGATTTATCATGATCTTTTTTGAAGATTTGTTATCAAATTCTAAAAGAGCCTAAAAGATTAATTTATGCTTATGATGAACTACAACAATTAAATGAAGGTAGTTCTTTAGGAGCACCAAAAGATATTTTTTGAGTTGAAGTAATAGAAGATACAATGTTGAGGGTTTGTTATAGGAATTCTAAGCCAATTTTAACGACAGCACATGCTTTAGGATTTTGATTTTATAGAGAATGATGATTGGTTCAATTTTTTGATGAACCAAGTTTATGGAATGAAGTTTGATATACAACGGAATCATGAGTATTACAAGCTTGAAATAATGTTGTACTTGCAAGGGATAATAAGACTAGTCCAGAATATCTTAGTAAGCATTCTACCATAGATGATTTAATTGTATTTAAAAAATTTAATAATTCAAAATCTCAAGCTGAGTGGATAGCTAATGAAATAGAGAAAAATTTAAAGGAAGATGAATTACTTCATTGAGATATTATAATTATTAACCCTCTTGCAATTACAACCAAAAGAGAATCTTGAGCCATAAGAGCTTTACTACTTGAAAAATGAATTAAAAGTCATATTGCATGAGATGCTAATGCGGATGTATTCTTTGAAAAAGGGTCAATAGCTATAACTGGAATTAACAGAGCAAAAGGTAATGAGGTTTCAATGGTTTATATAATAAATGCTAATGATTGTTATTCATGAAACATTAATTGAAACCTAGAGCTAATGAAAATAAGAAACACTCTATTTACCGCAATTACAAGAAGTAAGGCTTGGGTAAGGGTATATGGAATATGAGATAAAATGGATAAACTAATAAAAGAATATGAGGAAGTAAAAACGAAAGATTTTAAGTTGTCATTTAAATATCCTACTGCAGAGGAAATAAAAAAAATGAACACTATTTATAGAGATATAACAAATAATAAGAAGCAAGAGATTAACTCAAATATTGAAGTGCTTAATAAAATTTATAAAATAATTGAAGATATTAGAGATTGAAAAGATGAATTAAATAACTATCCTGAGGAGATGCAATTACTTATAAATAAAATAAATGAATCACTTTAAAGTTGTCATATATAAGCAAATCACACAACTTACTAGTTTTTTTGTTTCAAATAATATTGCTGTAAGTTTTAATTTTCCAGTTATCAATTGAAATGATATAATATGGGACTGATTTAAAGATATTTCATATACACTAAAGAAGGAGAGTTATGATTTAATTTATTCTGAATCACAGAAAAATAGTGCCTATAATTTTATGCTTAAAGATTGATGACTTATTCAGTTATTATATAGGTTTAATAAGAAAGACATTACTTGACATAGACTAGCATATTACCCAAATCCAAATTTTGAGCAATTTTCTCAATATCCTGAGGATTTTGATGAAAAACACTATAGTGAAATTTTATTTTCTGAAATGATATATAAAAATAATTTGATTATTCCAGTAAGATTTGATTATGATATTGATGAGAATAAATTTAAGGAATACTATCATTCTTATTCTCATTGTAGTATAGGATGATATAAAAATTGTAGGATTACGGTAAGTTGACCGATTTCTCCAAATAAATTTATTGAGTTTATATTAAAAAATTTTTATCATGAAATATTTTTGGAAATAGAAAAAGAATATAATTTTTGATGCAAATTAAATTTTAATAATACAATTACTGAATCAGAAAAGAATATAATTTATTTTTGATTACACTAATATTTTTATTTTGATATTAATAATATAGCAATAACACTAGCTAAAGCTACTATTGAGGCTATTCAAAGATAAGCCAAAAAAAATCATTTAAAATTTAGTTTCTCTGTCTTTTTTGTTAAAATAGTTTTTACTGGCTCATCCCATTTTGATAATAGACAATTAATGGCATAATCTCTGTTATTTTTATCGGAAGGAGAAGATATTAATATTGAAATAATTATATATATTATTGCTATAATAACCCCAGAATATAAAATACTTAATCATATTATTATATTATTGTTAGAACCTTTAAAACCTATGGCAAGAATTATTATTGCAAAAGAAGTAATAATATTTGGAAACTCAGTTTTTATTTTAAGTAGAACAATATGTATATATGTAATAAAATATAGATATCTAATATATAAATCTTGTTCAAATATTGATAAATAATTATATTTTTTCAATAGTATTTTTTCAACATATCATCTCTTTAAGGGTAGATATAATTTCTTATCCTTATTAGTTATAATATAATCTCAAATACTTAATGATTTTATAGTAAAATCATTAAGTATTTCATCTTTTATTGGTTGTGATGTGTACTTTGTTTTAAATAGATTAAATTGATCCTCATATCCTTGTATATTAATAATATCTGAAGATTTTCCATTATTTTGAGGTTTAATAATATCATTGATGATATCTTTTAGTCTTGTATTAAGAAAGGTGCATATTGTATTATCAAGTCTTTTATTAAATCGTTCTTTTGTCGTAAATAAAATCATAGTTATAAATACTGCTATAATTATAACCACAATAATTATTACTATAGCGCAGAGTATGAGAAATATAATAATGCCCATAATATTATTTAATAATTAATTTAAGAATTATATTATTATATTACTTTAAGATATATACAATAATATATATACAATTTAAATATGTCAATTAAATTAAAGCTAACACACTATTTTTACCATAAAATATAGTCTTTCAGATTATTAATGGTTTAAGTTTTCATTCTTTTTCTAATTCAATAACCTGGTTCTTTGAAAATCAAAACTCTTTAATTAAATCACATCTTTTGATTTTTCACTCCTTTGAGTACTTTTTAAATCATAATAAGGTTAATTTCTTGCCTCAAGCATTTATTTCGTAGTCTTTCATAGTTGTTATATCAATTATTGATTAAAGAATATAATGATTTTAGATAGACCTTAAAATGTTATTATCACTCTTATTAAGAGTGTTTTTAAGAGTTTCTTTATCTTCATTAGTATTACTTTGTTCTAATAAACTATTTAGAATCTCTCTATATAGCTTAATTGCCATTTTTCTACCCTTAATTCATGTTAGAAAAAACATGAGAATTGTCAGAGAAAGTGAAATATATGGAATTTTAGTAAAAAAGCCTACTATTAGTAATATAATGAAATTAATATAACTAATATACATGTATATCTTTGGATATTGTATGAAGAATTCTGGAGTAGATAATTTGAATCATAATCTATAGATTGTAGTCCATTTTTCTATTGTAGTTCACACATATATGTAAACCATAAGAACAACTATAAATATTATATTTATCATTGTTTTAGTGTGAAATATTAAAATTACAAATATAAAGTTATTATTTTAATAACTACTATGATTATAATTATAGCTCATCAAATCATTAATCATTGCTTTAAATCAGTACTATTTGCTTCACTTGGTTTAATTTTTATCTCAATTTCATTTATTGATTCTGATTCACTTATATTGTTTATTTTTTCTTTTTTAGTAAAAAGACTTTCATTCTTAATAACACTATAAATTAAACCCATATTGACTATTGGGATATTTAAAAGGGTAAATGATGCTAGAAACAAAAAGAATAGCCAAATTTCGCTTATTTTCTCATTATTTTCTTTTGCCCTTTTCTTAATAAAATAAAATATAAGACTGTCTATTGCAACTTGTACCATTAGGACAAGAATAATTAAATCTCAGAAAATTTTAGATACTGATTCATATGAAGCTCATCAAAGTGGAAAACTGTGAGGGGTATATGTTATGAACTTTAAAATTAGATTGAATATTAAATTAAATATTAAAGCCAAAATAAGTATATTCTTTGTTGAGTTATTTGTTTTCATAAATAAAAAGGTAATCAAATAAGATTACCAGAATTTGTCTGTTTAATTAAGGTTCTGACGTATCAAAAAAGGGACGATTTACCCACTCTTATGATCCGCCAGAACCAATTGACCTAATGCAATACACAAAAGGGCTAAAGCGATAAATCGCCCCTTCTTGTTGTGTATTACATAAAACACTATGTCAATTAATTCTGGCTTTGATAATATAAGGATTTCTATAAAAAATGCAATAATTATAAAAAATTATCTCAATGTAAATATTATTTTGAAAATTTAATTTAATAGTTATACTAAATCAATCTAATTTAGAGCTTTCTTTAGGAAATAAATATTTATGCTTGAAAAAGAGACTTGTAACTACATAAATAAAAAATTGAAACAATTCTGATGGAATATTTCCAATCATAATCAGGTTCAGTTAGAATATCCTATTACAAGCACAACTACATTATTTGCCGATTATGCACTCCTAGATACAGATAATTCTGTAATAGCAATAGTAGAAGCAAAGAAATTTGAAAGAAGCGCAAGAGACTGACAATATCAAGCTTTGGAATATGCTAAATTACTAGAAGAAAAACAAGGTTATAGACCATTCATATTTCTCTCAAATTGAAAAGAATTACATTTCTATAATTCAACAAAAGAAACATCTCCTAGAAAGATTAAATCATTTTATACTGTTAAGGATTTAAGAAGACTTAAAGAGCTCCAAAAAATGGAGATTCCTCCAACTTCAATTAAAATAAATTCTGATATATCTTGAAGATATTATCAACTAGAGGCTATAAAGAAAGTCGCAGAATGAATTGAAAAATGAAAAAGAGAATTTTTGTTAGTAATGGCAACTTGAACAGGTAAAACTCGTACTGCAATGTGACTCATAGATGTTTTATTACAATCATATCATACCCAAAGAGTGTTGTTCTTGACTGATAGAACAGCGCTTAGAGACCAAGCGTACGATGATTGATTTGCGGTATATTTCAAATCAACTCCAAAAACAAAGATAGAAACATGAAAAACTGATGAGAATGCAAGGCTATTTTCTGCAACCTACCAAACAATGATAAACTACTTAGATGAATTTTCTAGTGGCTTTTTTGATTTAGTTATAATAGATGAAGTACATAGAAGTATATATTGAGAATGGAAAGCTATTCTAGAACATTTTGATTGTTATAGGGTAGGACTTACTGCTACACCTCTCAAATTCGTAGATAGAAGTACTTATAATGAGTTCTGATGTGCAGATGAAAATCCAACATATTCTTATCAAATGGATGACGCCGTAAAAGATTGATTCCTAGTTCCATACAAGGTACTAATGGCTCGTACTAAATTCCAGATTCAATGAATTAAATGAAGACAATTACCAAAAGAAATACTAGAACAGCTAAAGAAAGAATGAAAGAATCCTGAAGATTATAATTTTGAATGAACTGAAATTGGTAAGAAAATAGACAATAAAGACACTAATCGTGCAGTAGTAAGGGAATTCATGGAACAATCAATTAAGATTGAAGATGGACTACCTTGAAAAACGATCATATTTGCAATGAATCAAAAACATGCAGAGAACTTACAAAAAGCTTTTGAAGAAATGTATCCACATTTGAATAATTTCTCTGTTGTTATAACTTCAAATGTAGAAAGGCATGATGAACTATTAAAAGACTTCAAAAAACTAAAAACAGAAAAGAAATTCAGAGTAGCAATATCAGTTGATATGCTTGATACTTGAGTAGATGTACCAGAAGTAGTAAACCTTGTATTTGCAAGAAAAGTATTCTCTGAAGCCAAATTCTGGCAAATGATTGGTAGATGAACTAGATTATGCCCTGATGTTTTCTGACCTTGACTTGATAAAAAAGAATTCTTAATTATAGATTTTGCACTCAATTTTGATGAGGAACATTCTTTTAAAGATCCAATTAATCAGGCAATATCAATACAACAGAAATATTATGAAGCCAAAATCAAACTCCTAAAACTATTTGAACACAGAGAGGATAAAATTCACTTTGAAACAATTAAAAAAGAACTGATAACAATGATTTCATCTCTTCAGCTAAATGATGAGGTTTATGAAAAAAAGATGTTAATTGATAGTATTATTGAAGATAGAATTTTTGATAATATAGCCCTGAATCCTTATGAAGAACTACAAAAAGTAGCTCCTCTAATGAGATATTATGATAAAGAAACTATTACAGAGATTAAATTCTTATTAAAAAATGAAAAATTAAAAGCAGTAATACTTGAAAAAGAAGATACTACAGAACTTAGGGATTCTATTGCTTCTGATATTAATGCATTATCTAAAACGATAAGTTCAGTAGCAAAGAAAGAAAAAAGAATAGCAGAAGTGCTTAATTCAAAATTCTGGACTGAAATTACAATTGATATTATAGATAAATTTAAAATAGAGTTTGCACCTCTTATGAAATATAGGAATCCTGGAATACCTGATATTCTTATCTCAGATATAAAAGATGATGTAATTGAAAGAAGATGGATACAGTATTGAGAGGGAAAAGAAATGGCTTCTGATAAGTATTGGAAACAATTCGTAGAGGAACTAGAATATTTTGCAAAAAAATCAAAAGCATTACAAAAAATCTTAAATGATCAGCCCATAACTCCAATAGACTTAACTGAGCTTGAAAGATTATTCAAACAATCAGAATATAATATTACTATTAAGAATCTTCGCAGAGCATATTGAAGACCTACTGCAGAGTTTGAACAATTAATCAAAGTGGCACTATGAAAGGCTACAATGCCAGATTGGGATGTGGAGGTAAGTGATACATTTGATAAATATATTCAGGATAATAACTTCTGAAGTAATCAGATAAGATTCTTGCAAATAGTGAAAGCGGTTATAATCCAAAAGAAACATATTACTTATGATGATTTTTATTCTGATACCTTTGAAAAAGCTTTCTGAATGGGTGCATTTGAGAGATTATTCAAGAAGCCAGAACAAGAAAAGGTTATGAGTTTTGTGGAGAAGTTTAGTTTAGTATAAATTAATTATTATGACAAATAAAAAAATAAATTGAAAAATATTAAAAACTAAAAATGTTGGTTCTTGGTTCAAAAAAATAAGTTTTGGTTATAAAATCAAGGCTGCTTCATTAATTTTAACACTTATTTCAGTTATAGTTAGTATATTAACTCCATTTATAGTAAATACAATCAACCCCAATACAACAGTTAAAGAATTAAAATACAAGGAAAAAAAAGAGGTGTATATAAATATAAAGAAAAATTATAATTTTTCTTTTAATAAAGATTCGATTTTAAATGAATATCGTTCAAAAATTTTAACAAAATATTATTTTGCTAAAACAGATAATGAAATTAATTGTATAGCTTTTAATTCTCCATCAACTTGTAATATAAATGAATGGCTTAGATATGCTATTTCAAAGGACCAGTATTTATTTTTTAAAGAAATATTTGATAAAAAACTTGCTTCTTTTGAAGATTCAATTAAAGATATGTCACTTGAAAGTAATATTCGTAATAATATATTAGAATTAATAAAACAAGATATATCTCTTGATTCAAATAATTATATTCCATGCAAAGAAGATTTTAAATTAAATTGAGCAACAGCTTGTGGATATAATTTAAAAGAGTATATTTTAAATAAAAATTGAAATTATATACTTATATTTAAGAATGAAGAGAAAATAAGGGATTTATTGGATAATGATTTACAAAACACACTTAAATAATATGAATCTAATCCAACTTACAAAAATAGCAGAGCCAATAAACTCTTCAGTAAAATCTTTTTCTTGAGAAAGGTTATTTATTGCTACATGATCATTATTGCAAGATAAAATTGTGAAAGAAAAAGCAGAGGCAGTTACATATGATAATAAACCATCCAGAGCTAACCAAGAGACGGAAGTTTGAGATGTTATTTTTGCTAAAATGCAAGCAACAGATAAGTCTATTGTAATTTCAGAAGAAGAAAAGAATTATATATTCTCTTCAGGTTTTTTTATATTAAGACCCAAACAAGAAATTCTAAGTAAATATTTATATTATTTTCTTCGTTCAAGCACTTTTCATTGAATGAAGGATAAATTTTGTACCTGAGCAACTCAAAAAGCAGTAACTCTTGATTGACTAAGGCAAATTCAAATCCCACTCCCATCTATCTCAGAACAAAAAACAATAGTTGAAAAGCTAGACAAAATCTCTAATCTTATAAATCTAAAGAAAGAATCAATAATTAAGACTGAAGAACTAATAAAATCAGTTTTTTTGGAGATGTTTGGGGATCCAATGACTAATTCAAAGAATTGGGTAGTCAAAAATTTATCAGAAATAACATTAAAAATTACAGATTGAAAACATTGAGATTGTTTAGATGACAGCACTTCTGGATATTACTTTATAAGCGCAAAAGACTTAATTAACTGAAAGATAGATTATACAAATACAAGACAAATTTTAAAACAAGATTTTTTTGAAGTACACAAAAGGACAAGACTTGACACGGATGATGTCTTAATGGTGAGTACTTGAGCATCAATATGAAAAACTGCAGTTGTATATGAAGACATAAGAACAAATTGTACTACCTTTCAAAAAAGTGTGGCAATAATTAAGTGTGACAAAATAAATATTGTGGCCCTTTATTTGAAGTTTTTTTTAGATTTTAATATTAAATTAGTATTGAATGTTTCTTCAGGTTCATGACAAAAAAATTTATTATTACAAGACATAAGAAAATTCAAACTTTTTTGTCCACCAATTTATCTACAGGAAGAATTTTTAAAAATTGTTCACAAAAATCAGAAAATTTTAGAACAACAAAAAGATTCCATAAGTAAATTAGAAGAGTTGTATAATGCTACTATGCAAGAAGTTTTTAGTTTTTAATTTAAATTTGTATGAAAAAGGGATTTACATTAATTGAATTATTGGTTGTAATAGTTATTTTATCAATATTGGCAACAATTGCATTTTTAAGTTTTAGTAGTTATTCTTCAAGTTCTAGAGATACAAAAAGATATTCTGATTTTATTAATTTAAAAAAACAAATTATAATTTCTGACTTGAAAAATGAAAATTTAAGTAACAGCTGATTCTCATATATTAAATTTAATGAGCTATTTAACTATAAAAATGAATTAATCTGCTATTGATATTGAAACGAAGTACCGTGAAGTTATTTATGTAATTATAGTAAAAGTAAGCTTAACTACCTATTTACACTTTTGGAAAACCCACTTTATTCAGAGGAATCTAATTTTAGAACTAAATTTATCAATGGTGCTGATTATGATTATAGAAATGCATTTAATTTAAAATTGAAATTAAATACTTTTATAGGGACCTGAAGTTTTTTAGTAAATTTTAATCAATATCTTGATGTTAACATTTCTAAAAATAGAGTATACTTAAAGAAATTGGATGATAGTAATAAATATAATCTCATAAAATGATTATTAGTTTGAGAGAAAATTAATGATATTAGAGAATGTTATATTATGTGATTTAAAAATGATGAGAAATGAGATTATATTTTTACAAATTCAAATGATTGCAATAATACTATTTTAAGATTGGTTCAGTTTGAAATTACTTTCAGTAATAAAAAGTATGAAAATCATTTTAATGATTTTCATTGATGAAACATATATTTTGATTTTAATAAAACCGAATATGATAATATTAATAACAAGAAAACTGTAGAATTCCAAAAACAAAAAGAAAATGAAAATAAAAATTTTAGATTAGTTATTCTTAGTTTAATAATAAGTTCAATGGGAATTCCATTTATTTTATTTCTCTTATTTGGTTTTGAAGTAAGTATTGAACTTGTTAATAAAAATAAAATAAAATGTAAAATTATAGGAATGCTATTAATTGCTATAATAATTTTTACTTCTCTTTGGGCATTCTTATAATTAACAAAACAATAACCATTATGTTACTAACAGAATTAAAATCAAGAATTGATAAACTTTGGAATACATTTTTTGCGAATGGTATTGCTGATCCTTTAACTGCTATTGAGCAGATTAATTATCTTATCTTCATGAAGAGAATAGATGATATAGATAAGCAGAATACCACTAAAGCTCAGAGAGTAAGTAGTTTCTCTTATAATTCAGTATTTGAGGGTAATTACAAGTTGAATAATAAGACTTATAATAAACAAGATTTTCGTTGGAGTCATTGGATAGAAATGCCTGCAGATGAGATGTTTAACTTCGTTAAGGATGTAGTGTTTACTTTTATTAAGAATCTAGATGGAGAAAGTGTATATGCTGATAGCCTTAATGATGCAGTATTTATGATACCAAACGCATGATTATTAGTTACGGCTGTGACAATTATAGAGGACTTGAGAATTACTGAACAAAATGAGGATACGGCATGAGATATTTATGAATATCTACTCAATGAAATATCTTCTGCTGGTAAAGGTTGAGCATTCAGAACACCTCGTCATATTATTCAAATGATGACAGAACTTATAAACCCTACTAAGAACGATAAAATATGTGATCCTGCATGTGGTACAGCAGGTTTCCTTATAAATGCTTATAAGCATATTCTTAAGAGCAATACGAGCAAAGATTGAATGTTTGAAGATGAATTCGGAATTCATTATACTTGAGATCTATTTAGTGCTGAAGATTGGAAGAGAATCAAAGAAAATACATTGTTCTGATATGATTTTTCTACTAAGATGGTTCGTGTTGGTCTTATGAACGCTATATTACATTGAATAACAACACCACATATTACATACACTGATACACTTGGGAAGAATTATGTACATAATGAACAATTTGATGTAATTCTTGCTAATCCTCCTTTTAAGTGAAGTATTCTTAAATGAAACATTCATCCAGATTTCAAAGTTGATACAACTAAGACAGAACTTCTATTTCTAGAACTTATGTATGAAAAACTATTCGTATGAGGTAGATGCGCAGTAATCGTACCAGATTGAGTTTTATTTGGTTCTTCTAATGCTCATCAGAAGATTAGAGAGATGCTTATAGAAAATACAGAGCTAAAAGCTGTAATATCTTTGCCTAGCTGAGTTTTTAAACCTTATGCATGAGTTAGTACTGCTATTCTTATTTTCACTAAATGAGACGAAACAAATAAAGTATGGTTTTATGATTTGCAAGCTGACTGATTGAGTCTAGATGATAAGAGAAATGAGATTAGTGATAATGACATTCCAGATTTGAAATCTAAATATAAAGAAATTGTTGACCTTAGAAAATATAATCAAGAGCCAAAAGAGAATGATAAATGGTTCTGGGTAACAAAAGAAGAGATTAAATCTAATAAATATGACCTAAGTATATCTAAATATAAGAAAATTACCTATACTCCAGTGGCATATGAGAAGCCTGAGGTTTTATTGAGTCAAATTAAAGAATTAGAGAAGCAGATATTGGAGGGATTGAATGAAATTGGGAAGATGATTTAACCTTATTTTAAAGTAGTTGATTTTATTTCTTTCTTTTTAATATGTTTGATTGTATAAAAAAATGTTTTAGAGCCATAAATATAATTAAATCTCCTAAAAATAGTGTAAAAATTTATAACAATATTTTTATTGCAAATAAAAAAGAGAATCAAATTTTTGAAGAAAGCTTAGCCTTACTTGAAGGCTCAAATAGAAAAATATTCAGAGATTATGAAAATTCGTTTATTCGGAATTTTTATAATTTTGAACTTTTAGTTGAGCTCTTAAATAGATATAAAAGTGACATTAAAATTTCAGATGAATCAATATTATATTTAAACCTAGCATTTGAAGAGTTAAATACCACATTTAGATTCATAATGATTTGATATTATAATTCAGCAAATATTCATCTTAGACTTTTCATTGAAAATATAATCAATTTTATTTATAATCATTTTTCTGAACTTTGACTAATAGTTTATCATGAAAAAGATAATAGGAAGATTAAGATAGAAAAATGTTTCAATGTATGACAACTATCTTATAAGAATAAAAATAGGACTGAAAATGATGTTTATGATGTGTATTATTTCAATTCTGAGGAATTTTATAGAATTTACAAACATCTTTCAGATAATTTTGTTCATAAATCATATAAAAATACTGGAATAATATTTAGTGAGAAAGAATTTAATAATTCTTATGTAATTTTAACATTAACGTTATCTCTGTCAGCAAGATTTATTAAAACAACAATTTGACTTGATGTTGAAAAGTACTGGAGAAATAGAATATTGAATCAAATTGATGACTATCCTTGTTATCGGAATTATTTACAGTTCTTATTTAATGAAAATAAGATATTTTCAAATCAGTTTAGCTGATTATATAATTTGATTCATGATAACAAAAAAGAGAACTATGAACTTATAGTCAATAAAATTTGATTAAAACTAGAAAATATATTTAGTCCTGAATATATAGAACAGTGTAATGCTGTTGAAGATGCTTCAATAAAATCAAAATGAAATAAAGATATATATACAGATTTAATGGTTAATTACTATACTAAATTAGGAAAGAAACAAAATAAAAAGAATAATATATAAAATAAAAAGCATGGATTGATACATTTACAAAGATTCTGTAGATCAAAAGAATATAATAAAAGCTCTGGAGCTAATTATTTGATTTAGCCCAGTTAATGAATTTAAAGTTAATGAATCCTATTTAAATAAAGCATATAATAGAGATTTTGATTGATTCTGAATTAATATGTGAACTAAAGAAAATACATATGTACCTATTGAATTATTAAATCAATTTAAATCTGAAGGTTATCTTGATTATAAAAATATAGTAGAAGATAGAATTGTAGATGGTATTGAATTTAAAGACGGATACACAAATATTTTTGATATAAAATATGAAGAATTATGTGATTTCAAAGAAAAATTACTAGTAAAATATTGAGTTATTTCTGAATCACATGAAGAATCAATAGAACTTAAGTTTAATTCAGAAAATTGAGTTATATATCTACATTGAAAGGAATATTGAAAAATCAAGGTTTGAAATATGGAATATAAACTATTCAATCTGCTTTTTTCTAATTTAGATAAACCATTATCCTTCAGTGAAATGAAAAGTGAATTAAATAAATGACAAAACCAAAAATCAGATACCAACTATATTTCTGCCATAAAGGATAAGCTTGATAAAAATATTAAAGATTTGATTAAAAATTCTAAAGGGGGCTACATTTTATATAGCAAATGATACCAGGAGAGAAACAAGGGGGAAATAAAGGAGATTTAATGGAGTTACAATTTTAATTAAGTTAATAGGATTGTTGTAAATATTTACAGCAATTTTTTATGAAAACTGAATTGATTATACAACCACAATGAAAAAGGAAGATACCAATAAAATTTAGGTGTATTTTTCAAGCTCAGAAGAATGATGATTTAAAACATGAACAGAATACTTTTATTTTAAAGCATTTATTAAATATTTGATTAATTACATAGTAGCTGAGTTATAACTAAAATTACTATATATTTAATATATAACCAAAAAATGTAAAAAAAGTTGGAATGAATAAAAAAATACATATAATTACTATGTATTTTTTTTATTCATATATGGATTATAATATTGAAAATGAAAAACCTATCAGGGTAGCTCTCTACATAAGGGTATCTACAGCTGAGCAAAATGTCTCATGATATTGAATGGAGATGCAAGAAAATTCTCTTACAGATTTAGTTAAGAACTATAAATGAAAATATAACCAATGGGTATTTGATGAAAAATTAGTTTTTAAAGACGATTGATATAGTTGATCTGATTTAAACAGACCTGAGTTTAAAAGAATGATGAATTTGGTAAAAGAAAACAAAATTGATATAATAGCTGTCTATAAAATAGATAGGGTTTCAAGAAATCTATCCCATCTATTAGCTTTTTTTGAAGAAATTCAAAAATATTGAACAAGTTTCTTCTCTTTGAAAGAAAATGTAGATTTTTCTTGATCTATTGGAAAGTTAACATTTCAAATATTTTGAGCATTGGCAGAATTTGAAAGAGAGACAATTCGCACTAGAACTGCAGAATGAAAAATAGCATCAGCAAGAATGGGTAATTTTGTTAGCAATTCTGCACCATACTGATATATTAGGATAGAAAACAATAAAACTAATAAATGAAAAGTGTTGCAAGTAGCCCAAGATGAAAAAAAGTGGGTAGAAGCTATTTTTAACTGGTTTGTTTATGAATGAAAAAACTACTCACAAATAGCTAAAGAATTAAATGAATTAAAAGTACCAAAATGAATGGGCTGATTATCTAAAAATAAACTTTCAAAGTGGTATGATTCAGATATTACAGATATGCTTAAGAATTCAGCATATAATTGAATTCATATCTCAAGAATAAAAGATTGAAATTGAATAGAACAAGAAATAGTAAGTCATGTACCAAATATAATAAATGAGACCTTATATTTGTGAGCATATTATAAAATTAAAAACACAAGTGAGACAAAATGAATGAAATGATGATGAAAAAATGTATATCTTTTAAGCAGAAAGCTTTATTATAAAGAAAGTTGAAGATGATTCGTTTGATATGAAAGGGCTAAATGAGGCTTTTGATATAGGCATAAAAAGTTTATTAATAATTTAACATGAATTACTTATGAAAACGTTGAAATTCCAGCTTCACAATTAGATAATTTTGTATGGGATATTATTAAGCTAGCTATAAATAAGCCAAAAGAATTCTATAAGCTTTATCAAAAACAGACAATACAAGAATGAGAACTTGAAAGTAATTTAAAGAGTCAAGAAAAATATATATCAATTATAAAAGATAATGAAGATGCAATTATATCATTAGAGGATGAATACCTAAGATGAAAAATATCTGAAGAAAGAAAAGATATGCATCTTGAAAGATTTGAAAAAGCTAATATAGAATCAAAAAAGAAACTAAATGAATTAGATGATAAGATTTCAAAGTTATTAGAAGCCAAGACTTCACAAGATGCATTAGAAAAATTTGCTATCAGTTTTAAAAATACATTAGATAATCTAAGTTTAGAACAAAAAAGAATTATAGTTGATATGCTAGTAGACTCTATTGAAGTATATAAGGCTGAAAGCGAATTAAGAGTTGATATATTTTTCAGGTTCGCCCAGAGTAGGATAGTTGATAATGATACAAAGGACGAACCAAAAGCTGGCTCTAATAAAACAAAAAATCCCCTTTCAGGGAAATTTTCAGTCAATTTGGAGGTACCACCCGGAGTCGAACCGGGCTACGCGGCTTTGCAGGCCGATGCATAACCGATCTGCCATGGCACCATTTAATCGGAGTGGAGATATTATAGATAAAATATTTAAAAATCAATATTTTATTTCATTATTTCTTGGTGGCCTCAGTTACACAGGTAAACGACTTGAGAAGTGTTTCATACTTAGATACTCAAGTATTATCTAGATTAATACCTATAGTAAGTAAATATGCTTTTTTATTGCATATTTTAGCTGTTTGTATGAATTTTCTTTTTGGGGTTTGTGAATTATATTTTGCCTCGAACGTATATAGTTTACTAGAATCTTCATCAGAGAATTTAAATTCTTCTTCATTGAGTTTCACATATTCTTGTACACTTCATGTTGTACGGATATAGTTGGTATTAGAATATTTTATAGAAGTTGTTGTATCTTGTAGATCCTCGCTTATAATTACAAGATTATTAGCAAATCAAGCTGTGATTTCTGTAGAAGTAAGAGCTAATTCAACTTTGCCATTATTAACTGTTGGCAATTCTTTGCTTTCTACTTGAGTCCAAGCTTTTGGAACATTGATTTTGAACTGATTTCACTCGTAAGTTTTAGTATTTGTATCATCGGTTGTTGTGCTTCCGCATGAGGCTAGAAGTAGGGAAGTAAGGGCTATAATAAGTAATTTTTTCATAAGTAATTCATTAAATTAAAATTGTAAACCAAATTCTATCGCGACAAAAAATAAGAATAACAAAGTAAAACCTATAATAAGTGGTATTTTATAAATATTAACTTCTTCGGAATTTTTATATATCACATATATTATAAGATCATATAGTAGTGCAAAAATAGAAAACAAGAATACAGGATAGATTCAGGCAAGAAGCTTGGTTACTAAGTCTAGATTATAACCAGATATAGTACTTAAATATAAGAAAAAATATAGAAATACAATGAAGGAAAAAAATCATTTTGAAATCTCAAGTTTACTTTTGATATAAGCGTTATTATCTTCCAAGAATTTTGTTCTGATTCTAGAAAATAATTCTGAGTTGATTTTTGTCATATTTTTATATAATAAAAAAGTTTTATATTTATTATTCTATTGAAAAATGTCATTAACGCAAGAACAAGTTAAACATATTGCAAACTTAAGTAGACTTTCTCTGAATGAAAGTGATATTGCAAAATATCAAGAAAACCTTAATTCTGTCGTAGATTATATCGATATTCTCTGACAAGTTGATGAAAAAGAGTTAGCAGGAATTGAGCTTGACAACTCACAAATTCTTCCTCTAAGAGAGGATATTGTGAAAACCTGAGTTTTAGCAACTAGAGAAGAATTATTGTGATGTTCTACCAAGAAAATTATCAATCATTCTATTTCCATTAACAATATAATGCATTAATATTATTCAGAGTGCTAAAATCCCTCAAATTATACAATTTTAAGAATCATGAAGATACTAATTTTGAGTTTGGTCTTATGAATCTTATTGTTTGACCGAATTGATCAGGAAAGACCAATATTCTTGAATCCCTTTATTTATTGTCAAATACACATTCCTATCTTGGTTTCACACATGATAAGTTATTAAATAATGATTGAGAAAATTTCATCATAAGCGGAGAAGTTGAGACTCAAATCTGAGCTTCAAAAGAAATGAAAGTTACTTATGAACTTGTTACAAATAAGACTTCTTTTATCTACAATCTGCTCAAAACCACCAAACCAAAATTCCTTTCAAGTTCCAATCTTAGTGCGGTTTTTCTTTCTCCACAGGAGATGAATATAATGTATCTTGGGCCTTCGTGACGTAGAGATTTTTTCGATGAAGTCTGTCTTCTGAGAGATATTTCATTCTACAAAATCAAAAATGATTATGCTAAAATTCTCAGAAACAGAAATAAAGTTCTCAAAAATATTAAGGAAGGCATTTCTCCAATTACTGATTTGAGTTACCGGAATGAAGTATTTATAAAAATGGCTATAGAATATTATAGACACAGAATTAATTTCATAGATTTCATTAATTCCAATATTTCTCAAATTGAAGATTTACTCAAAAACAAATATACGCTGAGTTTTGATTATATTTCTAAGGTTGATTTTGATGATTTAGAAAATTCTATTAGATATTATATTGAGAAGAATATTGATAGAGACATTATGCTTGGGCATACTTATATTTGACCACATCTCGATGATTTCGTATTCTATGTACATAAATGAAATAAAAAATTCAAAACTCAAGAATTCCTTTCTAGATGAGAAAATAAGAGTATATTAATTGCTCTCAAATTCCTACAGATTGACTATCTTATCTCTAATAAATCAACAGATATTTTATTGCTTCTTGATGATATATTCTCAGAACTTGATGATGAACACATAACACTAGTATTGAATTATGCCAAGAACTATGAAACTTTTATTACAGCACAAAATTTACCTTTATTTCTGCACAAAGAAAACAACCTTACTATTATATATCTTTAATTATAAATATCATTTTATTTTTGTAAAGAATATTTTATTGCTTAATACCGCTTTTTCAGTACTATAATGCTCGTTATAACTTTAATTTTAAACAAAATATGAAGAAATTTATTTCAATATTGACTTTAGTTTTATTACTTACATATTCATTTTCTTGAGTTTTTGCTGCTACAACAACTGGTACTAGAGATATTGCAACCTGAGCTTCCAATTCTAAGGTTGATCATTTTGAATTAAGTACTACACCAGCTTCAACTAAAATCTGAGAAGCTATTGACTTAACTGTTAAGGCTGTAGATACTTCTTGAAATGTCAAAAAAGACTATGCTGGTACAATTTATATTACTGTAGATAATGATACAAAAGCAACTGTTCCTTATAGTGATTGATATCAATTCACTGCTGCTGACTTATGACAAAAAACATTCTCAAAATGATTATCATTTACTAAAGAAGGTAAAATGAAAGTAGTTGTTATGGATATAGAGAATGATAGTCTTGAATGAAATCTTGAAGTTACCGTTTGAAGTGCTACTTCTAATTGATGATCAGAAGTTAGTGCTGCTAATTGAGATATTACTATTACAAGTCCAGACAATGGAATGACAATATCAGATAATAAGGTTACAGTTTCTTGAACATCTAAGAAGAATTCAAAAGTAAAATATTTCTTAAACTGAAAAGAACTTAAGGATTTAGAATCTCAGACTGACGAAAAATGAACTTTTTCTACTGAAATTAAAGATCTTACTCAATCTGCTAACGTAATACAAGTCAAAATTCTTGATGGTAATGATAAAATTATTGCAGCATCCAGTAACCTTTCTATTAATATAGAAAATAGTGGTCCAGTATTCAAATGATTAACAATAAAAGAATGAGAACAAGCTCCTGCTTGATCAGAGATTAATATTGCTATGACTGCTGATAGTGGTTTATCAGAAGCGAATGTTACTCTTGGGGAAGATACTCAACCACTTACAGAGTCAACTAAAACTCCTTGATCTTACGAATGAAAATTAACACTTCCTGCAACTGCTTGAGATTATTCAATAGATGTATCTCTAAAAAATAATCTATGAAAAGCTACATCAAAAAAATCTGTAGCAACAGTTAAAGCTATTGAGTCTAATATTTTCAAAAACATTAAATCAGTTACTGGTGATAAGAAAGTTACATTCACATTTGAAGTTAATCCAGATAAACCAGAATATACTAAGTTCAAATTCACTTATTGAACAGATCAAGAAACATTAAAAACTGCTTGAGATACTCAAAATAAAGAATCAATAACATTTGAAAAGGCAAAAATTAAGACGCAAACAGGTTCTGCTTATAGTTGGTATGTTTCTTGACTTGACCCAGCCGCAGGTAAATATTATTTCCAGATATCTCCACTAGATAAAGATGGAAAAGCAATAGCCTGAATTCAATCTGATATTGTAGAAGTTGATTTCTCTCTAGATGCTGCCACAAATAAATGTACAATTTCAAACGTATCATGACTTAAATCTATTAAGAATTGAGATGTATCAGAACTTACTTGGGATGCACTACCAGAAGCAACAAGTTATAATGTGTATAAGAAATGAGAAGATTGACAGTTTACTCTAATTGAGAATGTTCCAATTAATAAATATACGCTTAATATAGCAAATGATAAAGTAAAATATGATGACTTCGCAATTAAAGCAACTTGTGGACAATGAGAAGCTAAGATTGAATCATGAGAATTTTCAAATGTTACTAAGGTTCAAACTTGACCAGGTCAAATAGCAATTCTTATTTGAGCTTCACTCGTAATTTGATTTTTTCTAGTTAGAAGAAAATTCGCTAAATAATTATAAATTAAAAAACCTCTCGGAGAATCCGAGAGGTTTTTTAATTGTTTTGCTTTAATTACTAATTGCCTGAAATAAGACTTCAATGAACATTAGTGGAACTAAGAGGAGTAGGGAAGTTGTGTAGTTGAGGACTCAGATCTTATTGAAGATAATCAATCCTACTATGTATCAAGTAATAAAAATTCATTGTCTTAGGCAAGAGTTGAGAGTTGAAAGATATATTTCTCATCTATAGTAGATTTTCTTGAAAAAATAAATTATTAGAGATAAAAAAGAACTTATTGCTAAAAAAAATGCAACTCATATTGTAATATAGGAAACTGAAATATTGTTTTCTGGATTCATATATTTTAATAATAATGCCATTGACAATAGACTTGTCAGGCATATTATAGTAAGTGTTAATAAGTATAGTCTTATGGTTGTATTTCTATTCATATAATTATTTAATTAATGCGTTTAATTTTTGTAAATCTTCTTTTATAATATTAATCTTGGTTGGATTATATAGAGCTACAGCTGGATGGTAGATTGCAAGTACAAGAGGACTAAAATCAAGTTTAATTCAAGTAATTCAGTGTATCTTATATACTTTTCATCTTCAATTAGTAATCGTTATGTCTGGCACTAAGAAATTAAAACTAAATCTTCATAGAGTTACTATTACTTCTGGCCTCATCTCATTAATTTGCTCAATAAGATATTTATGACAAGATTCAATTTCTTCTGGTTTTGGATCTCTATTATTTGGTGGACGGCATTTTACAATATTTGTAATATAGTAATCTTTCTCTCTATAATATCAAAGCGATTCAAGAATTTTTGTTAACAATTTGCCACTTCTTCCAACAAATGGTTTTCAAGCAATATCCTCATCTTTTCATGGAGCCTCTCAAATTATCAAGATTTTTGTCTTATAATTACCATCTCAAGGGATTGGACTATTACAAGTTTTTCTTAATTCACATTTGCTACATTTCTTGATGTTTTCTGCTAATATCATATGTAAATAAAAAATAACTCTTATTCATTTTATGAAAAAGAGTTATTTTGCAAATTAATAATTTAATTATATTTTCTAAACCAAGTGAATTGCCTTTTTGCATAGTTTCTATTGTGTTGTTTCACTAATTCTTTACATCTCTCAAGAGTAATGTTACCATCAAGATATTCTATTACTTCTTTATATCAGATTGTATTAAGTCAAAACGAATTTTTAGGATATATATCTAAAATATTCTTTACTTCGTCAATTAATCACTGCTCAAACATTTCATCAATTCTCCTGTTTATTTTATCATATAATTTTTCTCTACTTTCTATAAAAGGTGCAAGAAAAAGAATATCATATATAGGTTCATTTTTGGTTTTTAGTTCAAGTTTTGATTTACCAGTCTTTCTTATTATTTCTATTCATCTTATCACGTATCTGTAGTTATTTGCTTCTAATGTTTCTGCATATTCACTATCTATTTCGTGTAACATATTCCAAAGATGCTTGTTTCACTTCTCAAGTCTAATTTCTTCTAGTTCTCATCTAAGTTCCCAATCTGGTTCTATCTCAGGAATATTGAAGTTAAAAGCAACGGTATCAAGATATAGTCAAGTTCATCAACAGATTATAGGAACTTTTTCTTTATTGATCAAATTATCAATTATGGTCTTAGTATCTTTTTTGTATTCTCAAACCGAATATTTCTCATTAATATCAATTATATCAATCATATTATGAGGAACTCATTGTTTTTCTTCTTCAGTTATCTTTCAACTTCAAATATCAAGCATTCTATAAATTTGTCTAGAATCAGCTCATATAATTTCAGAATTAAGATATTTTGCAACTTCAATACTCATACTAGTCTTACCACTTGCTGTTGGTCAGTAGATAATAATAACTTTTGGTAAATCTAATTTTTTCTCTAAGAATTCATTAACTCTGTCAATCATTTTTCTTTATAAAAATTTAATTTAGTTATTATATTATCCTTTGCTAAAAATGAAAATAAAAAAATCTTTTTCAAAGAGCTTCCTTGTTTTTACTATTTATATAGTTTTCACTATAATATATTTTCTTCATTTTGTAAATATTTATTGACAATTGTGAATATTAATTATAGTTCAATAATTAATTTATATATTATGTTTTATGCTGAATTTAGAATATTTGTGAGCGTGAAGTGATTCACTTGTCTATAAAAAATGAAAAACTGATAGAATTCTAAAATTTTATACTATTAATGATAAGATACCAGAAAAATTATCAGTTCAAAAAATCCAACTATATCATAGTCTGCAGAATTTATTTGCTAACCAGAAATTTGTTTTAGATTTTGATTCCAATGATGATAAACTCTGAATTTTAACACAAATCGTTAAAACAATAACCTTCGAAATTCTCTATCTTGATGATACTCGTATTTGATTCGCATCAAGTCTTAATTGAAAGAAAAATGAGTACTGATTAGTTTTGTCAGAAGTTGATTATGTGGCTTGACAAACACTTGAAGATAAATGAAATTTGTTACTGTGACAGGATACTTCGAGAAATGTATCTCAATTACTGACTGCTAGTGTAGCAAATATATATTACTGAACACAAATTTGAGATATTCTTTGATACTATCAAGCTAAGGGAATATATATTAATCCTTCTAATTTTAAATGTAGATTTTATTGAGATAATTTACATTTAATTATTACTGATACTATGAATTGTATCGGATTGCTAAAAATCTAATTTTTAATTCAAATTAAAAGAATATATTCCAGAATAATAATGTTGTGGAGTCAATAACTTAAATCTTTTCTAAGCTCAAAAGATGTTTTTGTTGTTTTATTAAATGCTTTAAAATAGAATCTTCTCAACCAAAATCTGCGATTATTATTTCTTTTCTTGGATTTGGATCTCAAGATAAAATTTGCCGATAAAGACATAATTGACAAGTATCTCAATATTTTCCTTGTAACATATCTCCAAAGCACAATATATTTTCATAATACCACATAATCCGTTCATCCTCTCAAATTTTATCAATGGCAAGCTCTTCAATCCTAGTTATTAGTGATAATATCTCAATTCTTCGTATTTTGATAAGAGTTTCTGCAACCTGTTTTTTATCTAAAATCACGCAAATACCATTCCTGGTTTTTCTTATTTGATCTGTTATTTTCTCAATATCATTTGGAGTAAGAAAACACCTTGCTCTCTCTTCGCTAAGGGATTGTTTTACTATCTCGTTAATTCATGTATTTGACATATTTTGATTGTTAGAGTTTCTTTAGAACTGATATTTTAATGATTAAAAATTTCTAAACTCCCTATATTTATGAGTCTTGGGTATTATCAAGTTCAAGTTTAAACTTTATAAAAAAGTGTATTAAACTATATTTTCATGGAAAATCTCAAAATTCAAGTTTTTCAAAATTTGGTGTTGCTCAAATTAAACAATACCGGGCAGTGTATTTTTCAAAATCTGGAAATATTTTTTTGTATATATTTTGTAATATTACAATATGTTCCTTGTGCCAAGTTATGAATTCTTCTCATGTCCTTTTTTGGGCCAATAAAATTATGTCTCAGTAATAACCAATAGCGGTTTCTCTGAATTTAATGTATTCATCAATTTTTCTGTCCTTGTCTGTTCAAAGGATTTTTTTGATTTTTGAGTTTATTCAATGAGTTTTGATTCATGAAGAGCTCGATTCTCCTAATTCAGCAGAATCTTGTCATATATTTTGTGATTTTTTTGTTTCCATGTTAAAGTTTTAAATAAGTTATTTTAGGTGCAGAGATTTGATGGTTTCTGCAGTAAATCAATTATAATAATCAACTTGTTTCTTTTCCATATTTATTAATTCATTTTTACAATCATCAAAAAATTCAATAACAGAATCCGGTTTTAGTAGGTCATCAACATACTTTATTTCTCATTCCGTTGGAGTACTTCAAATAACGAACGATCAGACTATATACTCAGATAAATTAGGGTATTTATTTTGAATTCTTGTAAAATATTCATTAGTTTTATTGTACCACCAATACATTCCTCAGATATCTCATAAAATATATTTTGACATATTACTAAGATTATTTCTGAGAGTTGCAATTTGTTTGTATAATTCAATAATTTTTCAGGTATTGAATTCCGGCATTTTTAACATTAATTCTTCTAATTCTTTAACCTCATTTTTGCTAAAATTTGGAATCCTAATTTTTATTAAAATATTTACCTTTTTCTTAATTAGTTCTACATCTTCAGAAGACATTGATTCTAGCTCTTCAACGCATCAATTATAAAAATTCTCTATTGAATTTTCTCAAACAAGATCAATATATTTTTGTGGTCATCATTTCCGTGGGGTACTTCAGATAAGTGCATGCCATGCATAATATTTAGTAATTTCTTCTCAGAATTTTAATTTTATTTCATTACAATATTTTTCGAATTTTATAACTTGCCGCCATAATCAAGCACTTCTTCTTCATAATTTTTTTGTTGCAGTGTTTATGGCCCTCTCTCTAAGTGAGTTGTACTTTTCTTTTATTTTTGGCCGATTTTTCTCAGGATTATCTAAAATATCAGGCATTTGTTCTAGTTCTTGAATTATATCTCTCAAAAAATCTATTGCAGAATTTGGCTTAGGAAAATCTCAGTATTTTTTTCATTTAATAATCGGTAGCTGTATTAATATATCCCAAATTGCATAATCTGATTCGTATCATTTAACTTTATTAATAATTCAATAAGTGAATTCGTCCATCTTTTTTATTATTGGAGAGTTGGCATCTAGAGTATTTATTTTTCTATTAATTAACTTTATCATCTGATCTTTATAATCAAGAACTGTTTGAATAAAGTTATTATCAAGCGTATCAATTTCTTCTTGTCTCAGAGGTTTTATTTTATCCTCTGTCAAAATATCTACTCTTCAAGAAGTTGTATTTATTAGATTAGTGATGATTGGACTAGACCAGATTTGATGTATTTTTTGGACTTTTCTTTGCTTATTGGCTTTAGAAGGTTGGTTATTAGATTTATTCATTAGTCATATCTGATAAAAAATATTATCTCATAATAAGTATAATAGCTTAAATGTCAAAAATAATTTCTTAATAATATTACATTGTTTTTAACAAAAAATATATCAAAGATGTTTGATATTAAATTAAGTTAATACTATGTTTACTATGAATAGTAATTAGTTTTTTTGTTTATACATAAGAATATTACCTAAAATCTCAAGAATCTTTAATCTTTTCTCTTGTTTTTTTCTTTCTGTAAATTGTATTCAAATTTCTCTTCAGGCTTCTCTAATTTGTTCAAACTCAATTCTTTTGTGCGGCCGTCATTTTGGACCTGGTCAGATTAGGATATTCCTTGGTCAAGTATTTCTTCTAGGTCATATAAATATATCTTTTGTCATAAAACTATAGTTTAATAATTAATTATTCTATAATGAATTCTTAGTATTCAAATAATAATTCTCTTGAAATATATTAATATTTTTACTCAATTAATCAACTATTTTTCACTTCTTCCATAACTTGATTATAAAAATCTAGAATAAATTCGTTGTGAAGCATATATTTTCGTTTATAATCGTCAATTTGTTTGATACTAATTTTATGTTCTTTCCAGGATTTTCAAGTTGAAGTTAAGTTTTGCATTATTGGTTGTATTTTATCAAATGATTTTACAATTTTTGCTTCATTTGTTTTTCAGTTCTCATATTCAATAAATAGTTTCATAAACTCGTTTTCTAGGTCTTCTGGTAATTGAGAAAATAGTTTCTTTGCCGCATTTAGTTCTCTTTCTACCTTGGTATTTTTATTTTCTTTATCATAAGCAAAAGTGTCTCAGGCATAAATCTCAACCAAATCGTGCATTAATGCGAGTTTCAACATTCTCTCAGTATCAAGATTGTCAGGTAATTCCTCCTTGAATAATATTATAAACATTGCAAGATGCCAAGAATGTTCCGCATCACTTTCCTTTCTGTCAGTATTAGAACAATACATTTCTCTCTCAACAATCTTGTATTTCTCTATTTCTTGAAGAAATGTGAATATTTGGGTGGTTCTTTTAGTCATTTATATTGATATTATTTAATTTTTTTATCTTCTTTTAGTATATGTCTCTTATAATTTTCTCTATTTGTTAGTTTATGCATATCTGTGACTCTTTCCATGAAATTAATTCATTCAAGGTGATCATATTCGTGCTGGATAACTCTTGCAAGTAATCATGTTGCCTTTAGCGTGAATTTTTTTCAATTCTCATCATGAGCTTCTATGACTATTCATTTGGGTCTTTTTACTGGTCAGAATATATCTCAATCTCCGACACTTCCACATCCTTCATAAATTAGGCATTGAGCAATTGAAAATCAGATTATTTTTGGATTAATATAAACTTTGAGTCAGTCTAATTCATCTGGTTTGCGATACTTTGTTTCTTTTATCTCTGTGACAAATATTCTTTTGTCATCTCAGATTTGAACTGCTGATAATCAGACTAATTTACTATCTCGCATAGAATCAATAAGATTTTTAATTATTTCTTGTGTTTCTGTGGATTTTACATCTTTTACAGTCTTTGACTTCTTATTTAGAAGTGGATTTCAGATTTGGAGAACTTTATTTATGACCATATTTAATAATTAAAAAATATAATAACTTAAGTTATTATATTTTTTTTGTAAGAATGACAAAATTTATTTAGTTTTACTTAATCACATTTGCGATATTGAGGAAAGGTAGAAGTATGGCCATAATTATAACTCAAACTATTCAGCCAATAACAACTATGATAATTGGCTCAAGCATTGTCGATAGATTTTTTACCGTATTATCAATCTCTTTAGTGTAGCGAACTGATGTTTTTTGGAGCATTTTTGAGAGAGTTCAGGTTTGTTCTCAGATTTTTACAGCCGTAGATAATTCAATAGGGAAGGCGAAGTTCTTATTAATAAGTTTTTTCTTCTCTGCTCCGGTTTTTGTAGTATTCATAATCTCTACTCACATCGCAGAGCTGAGCGGTTGTCAGACTTTCACTTCTTCTGAAATATCTCTAATCATATCCTCATAGAATCAATTAGACATTGCACTTCTTATTATTGTGAGAGCTTTATTGATTATTATTCCAGAACCCATAAGCGTAGAGAGAAAATCTGCGAATTGCACTAGAATTCTTTTTCTAATTAATTCTCAGAAAATAGGGATATTTAGAACTTTTCTATCATAGATTAGTTTGAATTTCCTATTATATTTGTAGACTTGCATTACGGCAAAAATTAGAGCCAGAACTCAGATTGCAAGATATACAATATTATTCACGAAGAAATGACTAATGGTAATTACAGCTTGTGTTAATTCTGGTAAATTAACATTTGATTCCTTGTATATTCATTCTATTTTTGGGATTACGTATATCATAATAACTGTCAACATTGAGAAGGTCACAATAATTATAGCAAGAGGATAAATAAGGGCTTGCTTGATTTTTTTATTAAGATCATATTCTTTTTCTTCCTTCCTCACTATTACTTCAAGAGCCTTACCAATCTGACCAGTTGCTTCTCAGGTTTCTATCATAGCATGGTCAAATGTATTAAATACTCACTTGATTTTTTGTGTGATATTGTAAAAATTGTCTCACGCAGAAATTCCTTTTCTCAAAAAATTAATAACTGCTGATAATTTCTTATTTTTAGTCTGAAATGCAATAATATCAAGAGCTTGGATAATTGGTATTCAAGCGTTAATTAGGCTTGAAAGATTATCAATAAAAAAAATTTTTTGTTTCTGATTAAGTTTCATTTAATTATTTTAATTAGAACTTCTTATATTTTATCATACTTTTTATTTTATTGCAAAGATTTGGAGATATAATGCTTATTGATAATTCTTTTCGTGAAAAATTTGCAAAAACGCAAAAGCTGTATAATATACGAGTTATTAATCTATTGTAGGATTATCTTATTATTAATTTTTTAATATGTTTTGATTTAATGCATCAAAGGATTCTAGTGACGATGATAAGGATATAATTAAAGTAGAAGTCAATGACGATGATATCGTAGAAGAAGATCTTGGACAAGTTGCTCTAGATATACTAGAATTAGATGATTCTATTGTTATTATTGCTCCACTTGCTTGAGTTGATATTGATGAGGTGGATATTTCAGTTTCTCGTAATATTTTGACTATTTCTTGAGAAAGAAAAACACCAGAAATATATAATAGTTCTAGTAAGATTCTAATCCAAGAATGTTTTTTCTGACCCTATTCTAGATCAATAATCCTTCCAGAGAACCTGGCTCTCAATAAGATCAGAGCAACTATGGAAAATAATCTTTTGATTATTGAAATTCCAAAATTACAGTTTCCATCAAAATCAATCAAAATTGATAAACTAGAATCGTAGTGAATTTAACTAATTTTTTATGTCAATATTTAGAACAAATAAGAAAAAAGTAGATAAGTGATTCAGAAAAATAGATAAAATAGTAACGTGACTTTTTTTATGATCTATTATCGCTTCTGTTTATGGCATTAAAAAACACGAAAATGATAAGAAAAACGAAAAAAAGAATGAATTTTTTAGAATTAATCAGAAACCAAGTAGAAATATGACGGCCAAAGAGATAATTAAATGAATATTGTTTTGAGCTGAGCATATTACGGATGAAAAAAAGCCATGATTTGTTAAGTCAATGTACCTTTTTATTTCTCACATCTTGAAGAACGGATGAAAAAAATAGTTTCAATTTTAGTTATTTTTTGAATACTTTTTTTTGATATTTCTAGTGTTATCGCTGAAGATAAAACAGAAGATTTACCTTGAAAAGAAGCAGTTGATAATTGTATTAAAGCCGCACAAGATGGCAATATTAGTGCCATGTGAAGAATTACTAATCCTATCAATCCAAAATTAAATTTACTTTGTAGTTGAGATAAGCTACAAGATATAGTTTATCAAGCTGTTCTTGATGTGAGATTTTCTAAGATTGATAAGGATATTGAGAATTATCTCAAGTGACTAGACGGAAATACTAATGCAATCAAAGCAAATCAAGAGCTTTGAGACCGTTTTTCTCAAAATGGAGAACAAAATCAATTCTATAATGCCTATCAAAAAGCCTGCAATCAAATTCTAACTGATACTGTCAAATTATTGTGAACTGTTGATACATGATGATGAACTAAGGATATAATTTGAATTAAAGATACTAATAAGTGCTTATTGCTTGCTCAGAAAAAGTTAAATGCTTATAAAAATGCCTGAGTTGTAATTCTTGCTAGAGAAACAGCAAAAAGCCAGGAGAATTCTTGGAAAAGTTTCTTTTCTGCAATAAGAGATAAATATGAAAAGCTTCTTATGAAATTCCTTAATTATATCTCAGAACTCTGAAAAATAAGTGAAAAATGGAATGTTTCTACTCCTCAAGCAAAAAACTCTTAAATTTAAAAAGAACTTCAATGTTACATCAAGAAATTCTTAAAAAATACAATATTGTTGCAAAAAAAAGTTTGTGACAGAATTTTTTAGTGAATGATTCTATTCTTGATGAAATAGTTAACTTCACGGATTTATCTTGAAAAAATATTATAGAAGTCTGACCTTGATATTGAGCACTTACTGAGAAAATTCTACTTAAAAAGCCAAATAAACTTGAACTTGTTGAGCTTGATAAGACAATGATTAATATTCTCCAAGACAGAGTTTCTAACTGAGATTTTGGCTCTAATATTTCTTGAATACTAAATATTAATAATATTGATGTTCTTAAATATTTCCCAGATTTTTCACCATACCTTGTAGTTGCGAATATTCCGTATTATATTACCTCTCCGATTCTTACTCATTTTTTCTATTGAGTTGATAACTCTCCGTCTGAGATGATAATATTGATGCAACGCGATGTTGCAGATAAGATTCGTAAAGTGAAGTGAAATAAGAACTCAGTACTTAGTCTCTGAGTTGATTTTGCATGCGAGGAAGTAAGAGAAGTTGTGGTTGTTGCAGCGAGTAATTTCATTCCAGCACCAAAGGTAGAATCCTCAGTTCTTTATTTCAAACTTAGATCAAATATTGATAAAAATCTTGCTAACAAGTTTCTTAAAATTATTAAATCAGGATTTGCTGAAAAACGCAAAAAACTATCCTCAAATTTATTTAAAATTTGAGGATTTGATAAAAATCTTATTGAACAAATATTCAAGAAATTAAATCTATCTGATAATATTAGGGCAGAGGAATTAGATTTGAATAAGTGGTTGGAATTGATTGGTGAGTTAAGGTAAATTTCATTATTTAAAATAATTCCTAAAAAACTTTTTATTGCAATAAAAAGTTTTTTTGTTAAAATTAGCAGATTAAATTCTAAATTCAATTCATAAATGTCGGTTTTTAAACTTCACTCAAAATATAAGCTCATTGATAATCAAAAAAATACAGTTGATAAGATTACGGAGAGTATTGTCGCATGAAATAATAAACAAACTATTCTCTGAGTAACAGGTTCTGGTAAAACATTCACAATGGCTAATATTATTGCTAATCTAGATAGACCAGCTCTTATTGTGGCTCATAATAAGACTCTTGCAGCTCAACTTGCGCAAGAATTCAAAGAATTTTTCCCAGAGAATGCGGTTCATTACTTCGTATCTTATTATGATTATTACCAGCCAGAGGCTTATGTAGTCAAGACTGATACTTATATAGAGAAAGAAGCAACAATCAATGAGGAGATAGATAGATTGAGACATGCTGCAACAGAGAGTCTTATAACTCGCAAAGATGTTATTATTGTAGCGTCTGTGAGTTGTATTTATGGTATCTGAGAAGTTGAAGATTATACAAGTCAGATTTTAACCTTAGAAACCAACAAGACTTACGAATTTGAATATATTCTAGATTCACTTGTTGCCCTTCAATTCAAGAGAGCTTGAGTAGATTTTAAACCTGGAACATTTCATATAATGGGTGATACAATTGAGATTTTCCCATCTTCTAGCGAGTCTGTTTGGACACTGGAGTTTTTTGGTAACGAGCTAGATAGGATTTCTAAGAGACACCCAATAACTTGAGAGGTTTTTGAGAATAGACAAAAAATAGATATTTTCCCCGCAAAACATACGGTGACAACTTGAGAAAAAATTACTGAGATAGTTCCACTTATCCAGGAAGAACTCAAGAATAGACTAGAAGTTTTTGCTGCTAATAATGAGTTAGTTAAAGCTGAGAGAATCAAAACAAAGACAGAATATGATATTGAGATGATGCTTGAGACTTGATATGTGAATGGTATTGAGAATTATTCTATGTATCTGTCAAATAGAAAACCCTGAGATACTCCATCAACGTTACTAAGTTTTTTTCCTAAAGATTATATTACTTTCGTTGATGAATCGCATATTACTCTTTCCCAGATAGGATGAATGTATGCTTGAGATAGATCTAGGAAACAGAACCTTATCGAGAATGGATTTCGTTTACCAAGTGCTTTTGAGAACAGACCACTTAAGTTTGATGAATTTGAAAAATTAACTAATCAAGTTGTTTATGTATCAGCAACTCCGTCAGATTACGAACTAACTAATTCCCAGGAAGTGGTTGAGCAGATTATTAGGCCAACATGACTTCTTGATCCAGAGATAGAAGTGAAAGAAATGGATTATATGGTAGATGACATTATGAGTAACATTAGAGAAATAACCGCAAAAAATGAAAGAGTATTAATTACTACACTTACCAAACGTTCATCGGAACAATTAACAGAATATCTAGCTTCTAATGGTATAAAAGTTTCATATCTTCATAGTGAAGTTGAGACCCTTGATCGTCTTGAGATTATCAAAAATCTTCGTAATGGTAAAATTGATGTCCTTGTTTGAGTTAATCTTCTTAGAGAGTGACTTGATCTTCCTGAGGTTTCATTCATTTGAATAATTGATGCAGATAAACAATGATTTCTCCGCTCAACTAGGTCACTTCTACAGATTATCGGAAGAGCAGCACGTAATGTGAATGGTAGAGTTACAATGTATTCTCACTGATGAAAGATTTCTAATGCAATGGCAGAAGTTATAGAGATAACCAAGAATCGCCGTAAGCTACAAGATGATTATAATAAGGCTCATAATATTACTCCAACTACAATATTCTCATCAATTAAGGATTTCTGAATAAGTAGCAAAAAAGAAATTAAACTAGAAAAATGAGAGAATCTTACATCAAAAATTAAGAGACTAGAATTAGAAATGGATATCGCTGCAGTCAATCTGGAATTCGAAAAAGCAGCAGAGCTGAGAGATTATATTATTGCATTGAAGAAAGGGAGATAAACTGACTGTCTTTAATTATTCAGTTTTTTTACGCTATTTAACCGCGATATTATTATATGATGCTCCTCATCACCACCGATTTCAATCTCATTGTCATCATGCTGTAACGGTCACATTTCAGCTAATATCATAAATCTTAGGTTTAATTTGTGTTGGCCAACTAGCAGTATTCCACCAACAAGCGCTAACATTACAAGTTCATTCTTCTGCAGCAAATATATTTCATCAGCTACTTAATGAAGAATTATACACATCAACTCAATTTAATTTAATATATCTATTTGAAGAATATCATCAAACTGCATAAACTGCCATTCTAATTTTGCTTGCTCATAAAACATTAGGCCAATTCATTGTTGTCGTAACAACATTTCATCCACAACGATATATTAATCAAATATAATAACCATTGGACCGCTCTCAAATTCAGATAGGCGTTGTGCCACAACTAGTTCAATTTGCCGTTGAAGAAAATGAAAGTCATAAAGAAGTTCATGTTCCAAATATATTAGGATTAAGTAGATAAGTCCATCATCATCAATCATTATCCATATCACAATAAACTCTTGTGGGAGTTTGAACTCAAACTCAATCATAATCAATTATATAAGCTCAATTCATGAATTTGGTAGAACTTGTTCAGCTATAAGTAACCGAAGTTGATATATTAGCTCATGTAAAACTGGTTCAAGTATTAATTAATATGTCATTACAATTCCTTGGATATACTGAATTAGCTCAATCTATGTATGTAAATGCTGTTCAGCTACCATCTCATATCCATTTAGCGTTATTTGTACTACTTTCATTATCAATATCCTCATCTCAACTACTTCCACCACCCAACTGATTCTTAACAACATAACCTCCAGTAGTAGGAACATTAGTAGTTGGAGTATTTAATAATTCTTTAACATTAGAATTAATACTTGCAACAATTGTTCAACTGTATGCACTAATAGTTCAATTCATAATCTTTGTTAATCATCAACTACTATCATCAACAGGTAATGTAATTCAAGTATATACTAACCTATTAGGATTATACGCAATTCAACTAGAACTAGATTGTCAATTGTATAGTAGAGTTCAAGACAGACTATCATTACTGATTTCACTACTAGTAGTTACTGTGGTAATAATACTAGGAGTAGCAACTACATAAACTAATCATCAAGTTAAAGTCTTGGCAACTGTATTCATATAATTTCCTTTAATATATGTTAGCTTATTATCATTGCTATTTGCATTTACTTTTTCGATACCTACTACATTTCAATTCAAATCCATATCCAAATATCAAACACTATCTCACTCATAATCAGATTTAATCTGATATGAACTCTTAGCATAAGTTAAAGCTGAATATGTATATTCACTACTAGTTAATGGATCAACTATCTTCTTACCAACATTTCACAGCTTCCTTATCACTCAATCTGATATAGTTCATTGACTCCATACACTTCATCCTAGATAACTAATAGCAATACTATTATCAGGAACAGGATAATTTCAAGTCTTAACATTATATAGTTCTAGAGAACTAGCTATATTAGATATATCAGTAGCTCTAGATGAATTCCTAGAACTAGCAGAATATGAATTAAATGATAGAAATGCAATAGTTGCTAATATTGTGAGTATTACTATTACTACTATTAGTTCTACTAATGTGAATCAGAATAGTTGTTTTTTAATTTTTAGATCTTGAGGATTAGAGGAAGTTGAATTATTAGAGCTATTGATCGAATGTTGTTTGTTTTTATACATAATCTTATTGTTATAAATTTAAATAGAGTTCAATGATTCAATTATTATATTAAAGAAAGGAAAATAATATTGTTCTTATCCTTCAAAAAACTCAACTTCACAAACCTGGAATTGTTGTCATCAACTATCAAAAGTTCAAGTTATTTTTAATCTATGATATCTGTATGCAGTTGTTTTATTAATACCTGTTGAGACATCTACAATAGTTTGAGATCACCGAGTATCAGCCACTGATGATGTAGATAAATCAGTCCAGGTAGAATTATCATTTGAACCTTGTAAGACTATGGTAATAGTGGCTCCTTGTGATGCACAATCAAAACCCGAAGTACTTGAATAGGCTTTATACTTTGTAATTATTTTTGAATTACCTGCTCACCAATCTTTTCATATATATCATACTCAAGTCCATCAATTAGTTACAGCTACTCATGTGTTGGTCCAATAATTTCATCAAGCATAAGTTCAATTAAAGGCTTCGGCAAGTCATCAAATAGTTGTCATATTACCAATTATTGATCCAATTGAATGATTAATTATTGTTAAAGGTAATATACACCCCCCACCATTCCAACTATACCCACTACTACACATATAATTACAACTCACACTACTCGCTGTAACATTATAACTCCCTGCAACACTAGGTATCCAACTACTTCAATTCCAAGTTTGTGTTATACTGTTTACAGTATTCCAACTAGCATTTGCTGGT
>Ga0209373_10000928_pt1 | contig 39514 bp, 44 predicted proteins | sample Higcelweek5metaG_FD_187173 | JGI IMG/M metagenome (GOLD analysis project Ga0209373, IMG submission 187173) | Freshwater pond sediment microbial communities from the University of Edinburgh, under environmental carbon perturbations - High... | ecosystem: Environmental > Aquatic > Freshwater >... | reverse complement strand
AGATACTCTGCGGGGAATGGGGGCGGAGCGCCCCCATAGAGACGGACGCGGAAGCGCCGGCGTGGATCTCGGCAGGACGGACCGACCGCGAGGCGGTCGAGGCCTTGGGGAAGGGTAGCGCACCCCGGACACCATACCCCCCACCCCCCTTCCCACCTTTAGAGGCAGCAAGGGTGGGGCGCCTGGGGCGGGACAGCAGTCCCGCCCCGGCCCTGCGGGGGAACCGGCGGCGACGGCCGCCGGGGGCCGGCAAGGCCCCTTCTGCCTGGTCCGATCGGGGAAGAGAGTGCGGCGCGCTGGACGCGACGCGGGACGGGACAGAGGACGCGACGGCTGACATGAAGCGGAAGGGACGAGCGGACGAGACGATGGACGGGGGGACGAGAATCGCCCCCGCCTTCGCTCGCCCTCGCCCTGGAGCGCAGTGCGGCCGCAGCGCCTGTGCCCGCCAGCGCAGCGCCTAAACGCCGCCGGTTGGATACGCTTGCGCGGGGCGCATAGGAACGCAACCCTCCGTCCGTTCTCCGGCAGCGCGCCTAGCCGCTGCTGGCTAGGGTTTGCATAAAAGCCCGTCCCTATTTCAGGGGCGGGCTTTTCCGCGCCGGACCTGTGGCTCTACCGCTCGTTGAGAGCGGGGAGGGAATTGACGATCTTCATCGTCTCCATGCTCACGCGGATGACCCGTTTGACGAGGTCCAGGATGTAGCGGGGCTGGTTGTGTTCCTTCGCCCAGTCATTGGGGTCGTTCCGGATACCACTGTCCTTGTCCACGGCGATTTGGTACCGCTCCATGATCCACTCGATGGCCGGCTTGCCGTTCACCACGTAGTCGTAGGCCTCCAGCGGGATGCCGGAGACGGTGATGTGCGCGTTGTAGTGGATGACCGTGCGGTCACACTTCTCACCGGCGGCCTTCTGCGCCGACGATGGGCGAGCAAAGGTCATCTTCTGGACGAGGAAGTCTTTCGCCGGATCGAGCGCGAGAGCACTGGTGTGCTCCTGCACGGGCCACGGGTCGACGGTTTCATAGTCGAGGTGCCAACGCGCGAGGTTGCGGCCGGCTTGGGTGAACTTCCGGAAATCGGCAGCCTCCTTGGTGAGAGGAAGCCGCGGCAGCATCTTCTTGAGGTCACTGGCGAAGCGGCGGCGGTATTCCGGCGAATGCAGGACGCCGTAGACGTAGTAGAAAATGTCCTCCTTGGTGAGCTTGGATCCGTAGGCCGCATGGAAGTCGGCGAGAATCTCGTCAGTGATCGCGCTGCGTCTCCGATAGCCGTCGATCAGTTCGCCCTCCTGCTCCGTGCTGATGAGCTCGCCCTCACGCGGCTCGTCCTTTTCGTAAAGGTAGAGGGGGAAGCACTGGCCTTTGGAAATGAGTTCGTAATCAGGAATTGAAGACGTGATGAGAACAGAAAACTCTTTCGTGGAGCCTCGGCTATCGACGCAGATGCCAACATTGTTCAAACTCTCTTTCGGGAATAATTGCGGTATCTGATAAACCATTTCATTGAAATGGCGGCTGAAATAGACACTGTGTTTGCAGAATGGCCGGTAATGGCCCGTGAACAGAGAATCCTCGATGAAGCGGCGTTCGTGGCCCCTCACGATGTCAGCCTTGAGCGCACGCGACCAAGAGATCTTTTTCGGATCGGAATCAACGCCGCTCTCAACGAGTTCCGTCATTTCTGTACGGCCCTTACCTGTGCCGAGCTTGGTGAGGCGCTTTAGCTCCTCGTCGTAGAACGCAATCATGCGCGCCATGTTCGTGGAGACTGCCTTGCGCGAGAAGTTGTAGCACCACTTGTCGCGGCTGGTAAGTACGCCTTGCGAATAGCTCTCAAAAAAAGTCTTCGTGTCGTCGTCTTTTTTGTCGCCGAGCGAGATGAACGTTTCGAACACCGGATCACGCTGGTTGATCCAATCGTGGTCGGCGTTCGGCTGGATGACCTCCCACTTTCGCGCCCGGCGAAGGCCCGCAACGCTTTCGAAGCCACGAATGAGCGACAGCTTCTCCTCTTGGGATAAGTAGTCGCCGATGTCGTGGTAATGAAGCTGGCACGGCCCCTTCTTCACCGGGTTGCGGATGAAGATTGAGATGGCGATGCCGGCACGGCTGCCCGAACCGAAGATCTTCCCGCCCTCCATCCGCGAAATCTCGCCAGCCGTGCGCTGGTTGCCTCGGAGGTTGAAGACGTAGATGCTGGTAAACTCGTCCACGAGGCAAGCCCGCAGGCCGTCCATGTTGTTGCCATCGATGAAAGAGCCGTTGGTGACAAAACCGACGATGCCTTTGCCATTGATCCGGTCGCTGGCCCAGCGCAAGGCCCGGACATAACTGTCGTAGAGATTCTTGACGAGGGTCGCTGAAGATCGTTCCGCATAGGAGGAACGTATGCGTTCATCAAGGGCAGGATACCTGATAGCCTTGTTGCTGTCGTTTTCACTCTCCTGTCCGGCCGAATACGGCGGGTTCCCGATGACGACGCGGATGGGGCTCTGTTTCTGGCGGCGAACGCGACGGTTGTTCTCCGGGAACATCTTCTCCTCCAGCTCGCCCTTGTTCTCGTACATCTGAAAGGTGTCGGTGAGGACGATGCCCTCGAATGGAACGTACTCATCCGCCTTGGCGTTTGCACTTGGTGCGGGTTCGGCCGCGGCGCGCTCCTGGCGGCGGAGCGCGTGGAACGTCTCCTCGATATTGATCGCGGCGATGTAGTAGGCGAGGAGCACGATCTCGTTGGCGTGCAGCTCTTGGCGGTACTTGCGCAGCAAGTCGGCCGTGGGGATGAGGCCGCTTTGCAGGAGGCGGACGATGAAGGTGCCCGTGCCCGTGAACGGGTCGATGACGTGGACGTCCTTGTCACCAATCGAGCAGGCGAACTCGGCGCGAAGAACCTCGTCCACGCTGCGGACGATGAAGTCGACCACCTCGACCGGGGTGTAGACGATGCCCAGGCGCTCGGCCATCTTCGGGAAGGCCGTGCGGAAAAACTTGTCGTAAAGCTCGATGACGACCCGCTGCCGGCCTTCGGCGTTGTCGATGCCCGAGGCTCGTTCGCGCACGCTCGCATAGAACTTCTCCAGCGCGACGGTTTCCTTCTCCAATGCCTGGTCGTGGAGCAGATCGAGCATGCCCTGCATCGCGACGGAAACTGGGTTGTGCTTGGTGAAGGCGTAGCCCTCGAACAGCGCGTCGAAGACGGGACGCGTGATGAGATGCTGGGAGAGCATTTCAATGGCGTCGTCTTCGGAAATGCTGGGGTTGATGTTGTCGCGTAGGCCGGCAAGGAAGTCGGCGAACGCCTTCCGGTGACGCGGCTCGCCGCTCTCGAGAAGGCCGCGGATGCGGTCGGTGTGCCGGTCAGCAATGGCCGCGACGTCCTTTGCCCAACTCTCCCAATAGCGGCGGTCGCCGCATTTCAGCACGATGCGCGCGTAGATGGCATCCTTCCATTCCTCCAGGTGGGGGAATGAAAAGTGGGACTGGATCTCCTGGACCCGCGGCTTCCCGTCGCCGTCTCCCGAGCCGTCTCCCGAGCCGCCACCGCCTACGCCGATGACCTGAATGACGTCGGGGCGCTGCTTGTTGAGTTCGATCTGATTGACCGTCGTGTTGAAACGGTCGTCGTGGGCGCGAAGCGCCTGCAACACCTGCCAGACGACCTTGTACTTTTCGTTGTCGGCAAGGGCTTCGTCGGCGGGCACGTCGGCCGGGACGCCGATGGGCAGAATGATGTAGCCGTACTTTTTGCCTTCGGCCCGGCGCATCACACGGCCAACCGACTGGACAACGTCGATGATGGACTTGCGCGGGTTGAGGAAGAGCACGGCGTCGAGCGCCGGCACGTCCACCCCCTCGGATAAGCAACGGACGTTGGAGAGAATGCGGCAGGTGTTTTCCGGCGCGGCCGAGCGAAGCCAATCGAGACGGGCGTTGCGTTTGAGTGCGTCAAAGGTGCCGTCGACGTGGTCGAGCTCACAACTCAAGTTCTCGGCTTCGGGATGCGCTTCCCTGTGGGTGGCTACGATCTGCCCGAACTGCGAGACGAAGGATTTCGAGTCTTTGATCGACCTGGAGAATGCGACCGCACGCCGCATATGCCCGACGTCGCCCTGAAGATCGGCGGCCGTGGCGGTGGCTTGGTCGAAGCGCTTGGCGAGACCGTTCCAACAACCGGTAATCTTAACCGCGTCGTCGAGGTTAAGCTCGTTGTTCGCGTCAGCGATTTGGCTCTGGAAGGTCCGGGAGACGTATTTCTCGTCGACGGCGAGAACGAGGACTTTGTAGTCCGAAAGCAGGGCCTTGCTGACGGCTTCGCCAAAGCCCAGGCGGTGGAACTCGGCGCCGAACAACGCGGGGTCGTCCATCGAGCAAACTTCGGCGGCAGCATCCTTGGCCTTTACCTTGGCCTCGTCGCCATAGATGCGCGGGGTAGCGGTCATGTAGAGCCGTTTCCGGCTCTTGATGAAGGCCGCATCGTGAACCTTCACGAAATGGCTCTCGTCCTCACCGCTGAGGGTCACGCCGGTGGTGCGATGGGCCTCGTCGCAGATGACGAGGTCAAACACCGGGAAGCCGGCCTTCTGGGCCTGTGCGACGGCATCAATGGACTGATACGTCGAGAAAACGACGGTCATCCGCTTCGGAGTTTTCGTGAGCTGCGCCTTGGCTTGGATCGCATCGTACTGTGTGACGATCTGCCGGGCGGAGGTTGTGGCGGGGAACGCCAGGTCGTAGGTGGAGATGTCGGCCTTGTCATCGTCTCCCTTGGTGGAGCGCTTGCCAATGCTCACATCGGAGCAAACCGCGAGGCTGTGGATCGGCGCGATGGCCTCCGCGGTCCACTCGCGCAAGGTTTGCGAGAGCAACGATAGTGACGGCACAAGGAAGAGGACGTGACCCTCCGGTGCGCTGTGCTCGGCAATTCATTCCACATCCAGACGTTCGAGAACCGCTCGGCGTAGATCGGATCGAGTTCGAGGTAGCGGCAGATGAGCCGCTCAAAACGATCGCCTAGATCTCGGTTGGAAGTAGCCGCCTCACGAAACTGCGCGAGGATGGTGTGGATGGTTTGCTCCGAAGAAGGCATGGGAAGAACAAGGCGGACTCAGATTGCCCCGGCGCGAGCGCCGGGTGCATGAAAGAAAGCGACCGGGAAAATGCGGGAATCCAAGGAGGAAGCGCAAGGCTGCTTGCGGTGCGACGCGCGGACGTAAGTACACAAAAAGCCCGCCCCTGAAATGGAGGCGGGTTTATCTTTTGCGCCGAGCGGCGCTAGGGGAGGGAACGAATCACTTCCACCGACTAATAACGCTATCGATCCAGGAGCGGATGGTCGTCGTCAGCTCGCGCAAACCGAAGTCGCTCAAACCGATTCGGACATTGCTGGTAGTTCGGCGGACCTTCCGCCGGGTGCCATCAAGCGTGGTCTCTGTGGCTTCCAAAATGGTCTTGCTGAAGTCGATGTCGACTGCGCCGCTCTCGCGCACCTTGCCTACAACGTGGCGCTGCGCGGCAACCCGAGGGGTCGCGGTAAGGCTCTTGACGATTTCCGTAAGGGGATCGGTCTGTTTTTCGTCTAGCTTCGCACGAGAGGGCTTGCGAGGTGGCATGAGAGAAATGCGTTAGGATTTTTGGGCGCACCCCGAGGGGTACGGTTACAAAAACACACAAACTAAGGTTCGCTGCAAGATATTTTTGCACCTAAATTGAACCCACCGTGAACAAAAGGTATCTAAAGGTATACAAGTTTAGCTTGACTCATCGCACCTCATTTGATCCTGTACAACCTGTTTAGGTGCGAAAGCTCCCCATGCGACATAGTCCCTCGATCCCGTGCCCAATAATCGAGGACCGACAAAGAATACCAATGAAACCAAATGACGCTCCCCGCTCCCCAAGCGGCCGGGTCTATCTTGACCCGAAAGACACAATCCTGACTGAAATCGACCGCTTGGTCGAAAAGCTCGGCTTGCGCGGCCGCAAGGAAGTGGTCGCCGAAGCTGTTAGTCTGTACGCGATCCTGATCGAAGAGATCAGCGCGGGGCGCCGCGCTGGTGTGATGGACCCGGAAACACGGGATTTCATTCGCATCACCACGCCTGGCCTGCACGCCGCCGAGAAACAGGCGGTAACGATCAAGGTCACCAAACAAGAACTGATTCCGGCCTGATAACCCGGGTGAAAATGGCGGACAAAGGGCCGCCGGACTTTGAAAACCCGCCCCGCAAGAGGCGGGTTTTTCGTGCCCACAGCCGCGGCCGGGAGCTCATAAAGTTAGGTCGTAACTGCGACGTCTTTAGCGAAAGACGCGAGCGGCAGAAGCACCGCAAGGACGAACAGCGCGTAGAGAAAGCGTCGGAAGATCATTGTGGTGGGAAGCGAGGGATCTCCGTGAACGCAAAGAATAACCGCCCGACATGTAGAGCTAATTTGTCCTGCTTGCTTGGTGATGGAAATGCTGTCGAATTCGAAAGGAACTCCTGGGCAACGACATGGAAGAAAGCCAATGTCTTCTCCGGCCGCTCCCCAGCAATACTGGCGGTCGCGAGCAACTTACCCTGTAATGAGAGAAACCGAACCGAATAGACAACATCGAGCATGGTTGCCCAACAAATCGGGGAGCGCGCAAAGGTTTTGAGCGAATCGGTTACCCCGACCGCTCTGGCGATTTTGTGCAAGTGGGCGATTTCGTCAGGGTTCCGTATTATTCGATCAACTTCAACATCCGGCCGGTTTTTCCCAACCGCGACGGCGATGTCTCGCAGAACACTATTTACCGCACGGTGGTATTCCTCGTCCCCGTTGCTCGTCACGACTGCCATAGCGCGAGCCATTGCGAAGGGCAGGACTTGGTAGGAAAATTCGAAAGGTAGAGTCTCCTCGGCTTGATCGCAGATCGCGAGGCGAAGGAGTGAATACATTTTCACATCCTCAAAGTAGCGAACCACGATTTCCGAATAAGGGCGGGTGATACTGAGCGGAATCCTTGGATTGCGCCCCTGCGCATTCCATCCACTAGCAAACGCTTTGAAACCGTCGAACATGGGATGGGGAAGATTTGTATCTTGAAATACGTTCACGCCGCGCTGTCGAGCGGCATTGAGCGTAGGCGGCTGCCTCGCCACCTGCTGAGATGTTCAAAAAACGAACGTCTATTGAACAGCGGTCTTGCCAGAGGGAGAACAGGGGCCAAAAACGGGGGGAGGATTTTTGAACGGTCAGCGATCGGGGAGCGATCGACGATCGGCGAAGCCAACACCCATGAAAACAGTCGGCATCTACCTGCGCGTTTCGACCGAAGAGCAGAGTTTCGCGAGCCAAGAAAAGGAGCTGCGTGACTACTGCCGGCGCCGAGGCTGGAAAAAACTCGAGCTTTTCCGGGAGAAGGAATCCGGGGCCAAGATCACCAGGCCGGAGCTTGAGCGAATGATACAGGCGGCCCGAAACGGGAAACTGGTGGCCATTGTGGCCTACAAGCTCGACCGGATCGGGCGCTCGTTGACGCACCTGGCTTTGGTCATCGACGAACTAGCCCGGCTCAACGTCGCCCTGGTCTGCACGTCACAAGGAATCGACACATCCGATGGAAACCCGGCGGGGCGGCTGCAGCTCGGCGTTTTAATGGCCGTCGCCGAATTCGAGCGCAGCCTGATAACCGAGAGAACGAAAGCGGGGCTTCGCGCAGCGAAGGCCCGCGGCAAGGTGCTCGGGCGGCCGGTTACGGCCGCAACGCAAGGCGAAGCCGCGCGCAAGCTGCGCCGCGAAGGGCGGAGTGTCCGCGCCGTAGCGAAGGAGCTCGGGATCTCGGTCGGGAGCGCGCAAGCGCTCACCACGAAAGGAAAAGCCCGCCCCCGTTGGACCGAGGGCGGGCCGGCTGGTGGACCGGATGGTGGGGGGCGAAATTAGAGAGGGCTAGTCGAGCGAAAGCCGGCCGCGGTTTCGGCACACTCGCGCATCAAGCGATCAAACACGCCATCGAAGTTTTCCTCAGTGAAATCAAAACAACTGAACGACTCGCGGATCGCGGCAAAACGGAAGCCTCGGGAATATGCCCCGTAGGCATCGATCCCGGAGTATGCAAAGAAAACGAAGCGCCCTTGCTTCCCTGTATTCTTACTCTGGATCGTTAGAATCGAAAACCTACGCCCGGGGTTAGAGGCCGGAATCCACGCCTCCACCTTCGCCCACAATGGATCACCAGCAGTCCAAGGGAGGAAATCGTATGGGATACTCGCAGTCCCGAGAACTTGAGTAGCTAGATCTTGGAACCGATCGAATAACTCTTGGGAGCGCTTCGTGAACTCGTTGAGGCCTTCGATATGATCGCTGGCCCGCTTGGCTAGATAAGGAACGTTGTCTTGGGTGTACATGATAGGCCGCCTCGCGGCGGGGATTTTCGCTTTGTTCGGGTAGGCTTGTGGCCGGGGTGGGAGAGAGGGTTGGAGGCCGCGGAGGTTCAGCGGCCGAGGTCGTTGTCCTGGCTGCGGTCGGGCTTGGGGCTCTTGTCATGGGCGGCCGCGCGATCATTCTTGGCGGCCACCAGCTCAAGATCCGCCCGGGAGATGTTGCCCTTGACGTATTCGACCGCCGAGACCGCGAAGGGAACGCGGGTAACAGCGGGGCCGGTGATCGCCTCGGCGATTCCTCGGGCTTCGGTCAGAACGTGCTTGTCGGGATTGTCGGCGTATTCGAGACGCAGCGCCGTCAGGCGGTCAAGGGCTTCGGAGGCCTGCAAGGGCTTCGCCGTCTCGGTCACGGCAGGAGGATGTCCGGCAGCGGCTGCATCTCGGCCTTCCGGATCAGGACCGCTTGGGCGAATCGCGCCACCTTCTCGCGAAACTCCGGCGTCCACTCCGGGGACGGAGCGTGGTGCAAATTGTGTGCCCTCAAGACGGCGCACGCGTTCATCAATTCCAAGCACTGCTCCCGCGTCAGTGCGTCCAAGTTCGCGCAGTCGCTGGGCCTCAGCTCGGAGATGTTCGGATATTTCAGCGTTTCGGTTGGCATCGGTTTTGCGGATTGAGTTTTCAATGTAGTTGGCGAGGTGCTTCAGACGTCCGTCCAGGGCGAGAGCGACGTCGGCGCGCAAGGGTTGCTCCCGCAGCCACGCGGTGAAACCGCTGCGCTCGGGGTCGGCGTGGTGGGGCTCATTGGCGGCGAACGCGGAAAAATCCGCGAAGCCGCGGGATCGCGCGAACGCGTCGCGGCCTTCGTTGCCGAGCAATTTGGCCGTCATCCGGTCGATGTCCTTCTCCGTAACAAGGCGAAGCTCCGACTGCGCCAGGCTGGTGACGTGCGAAGCGCGAAGCCCTTCCTGCGCGAGCGCTTCACGCATCCCCTGCACGCTGCCGCCGGTGGTCACGACGTCGTCGACCAGGACAATCGTCGCGTCCTTCCCAACGAGGGCGAGCGCGTCCTTGTTGAGCTTGTACGTCGGGGGCTCGCGCAATTTCTCGATGCCGGTCTTCTCGGCGGTGCGCGTGAGCGCCTGCGGGGTGGCCCAATCGGGCATGATGACGCCCCCGAAGTCACGGCGGAGGTTCTGCGCGAGGATGTACGGGAGGATGTTCTCGCCGGTCGTGCTCGGGGCGCAGAAGTAGACGGGCTTCGACACGCTGCGGAGGTGGTCGAACTTCTCGGCGCTGTAGTATTTGGCGACGGTGGCCTGGCTTTCGAGGATCGGAAAGCCTTGGGCATAGAGGCGTTCCTTTTCCTCGCGGAGGCCGCGGGTGTCGTCAGAACAACGGGCATACTCTCCAACGTGATCTTTGGGCATGAGTTGGGGGTTCTCGATAGTCTGTTCGGGTTCGGCGCGGCCGTCTTCGATGACGTAGCGGCCAGCAGGTAGCGTCTCCAGCCCGGCCGGCATGGCGTAGCCGTCGACCATCAGGCGCTCAGGCGGAAAGGAACCTGGCTCCGGTGGGCCGGGCGGTAGGAAGTCGATCTGGGCACAACGATGGGAGCCTTCGGTGAAAACGATGGCTGTAGCACCGTCCGGGATCGTTTTCCCGGTCTCGGGTGGGGTGATCTGGACCGACGTGGCGAAGAGCGCAGGATCTTCCTGCGCGTGAGCGAAGGAGTTTTGCAGCGCGGCGAAAAACTCCCGCGCGTTGCCGTACCGGGCCGCGGCCTCGGATAGCTGAATCTGCACACTGTCCGGGAGTGACCTGAAACCGCGGCGGTCATTGAAACCGAACACATCAATTTCGACATGCTCGCGGACCGCGCGGAAAAGACGCGCGGCACGATCGGCAGAAAGCAGGAGCGACCGACTCAGGCGCTCGGCTTCTTCGCCTCGTTCTCGTCGAACATCTTCTCGATCATCGCCCGTCCCCGGGCCGCGTGGTCTTTCATGGACTGGGGCCAGTTCGCTATTTCCTGATCCCACAGACGGTCGATCACTTGGTCCCTCTCGACCGACTGTTCCGGGGTGAGACCCGGGTAGGGCGGCAGTTGGTTCTTCGGCGTGGTCATGGTCGTTTCTTTCGTTGGATACAGTTTGCGCAATGGTGTCGTTTTGCAAGGGGGCGCGCTGTTCTTTGCTGTCAGGTCTCCTTGAAGTATCGCGTTGCGTGAGACGTGGTAATTGCCAGGTGTACGCGTTGCGGATCTTCTCGATCGGGGATAGGGCCACTTCCGGCGGCATGAGGTTGGCCGGAGAGATGCCTTCACTGAGTAAAGTCTCGGCGGTTTTCGAACGGGTCAAAGTCGCAAAGGCCCGACTGAAAACATGCGCCGCCTCATCGGCTCGGGTTGGGTCCTGAAGAGCCGCGTCGTGGACCGTGCGCAGATAACGGGGGAAACACCGTGCGATCAGCTGCAAGTGCTGCCGATCGTGGCGGACTGGTGGGCCTACCTGGTCAATGTCGCGAACATTGGCGGCCTTCGCCTTGAGCATGGCGACGGGATCGAGGACTGCGTAGCGTACGCCGAACGACTCGACTTCGGTGACCGCTTTTAGGTCAGCGGCGTCAAGGCCGTGAACCTTGGTGAGCGCTTCGACAAGAAGCGCACGCCCATCTTCGGCTTTGCCGTGGAGAAACCCGGCTCGTGTATCCGTCCATGCGTGCATCGGCACGTTCTCGAATCTCCACCCCGGCACGGTCTTGAGAAATTGCAGGACCTCATTGTTCGCCAAAACATCGAGGTCCCCACTGGCAAAATTGCTCTTCTCGATCGCGGCCCGCTCTGGGAGCAGATACGCGATTGCCCAGATGTTGACCGCCTGTCCGCCCACGATCACGGGGCGAACATCGCTTTCCGCAATCAGCCGATAGTCGTGCGGGTACGTTGCAGACGGTTCAGCCAAAGCGGACTCCTCGAATGGAAATCAGGCGGAAGGCGGGCTTGGAATGATCCGCCCCCATCAACCGCGAGTTATCCATCAAGGCTTCACGGCCGCGGCCGGCATTTGCCAGCTTCGCGACTTCGGCACGCGACTCCGCGTGATAACGATCCGTTACCGGGTCGCTCCAGCGAAGTGTCTGTTTCTTGCGGGCCATGATGGAGGAATGTTGGTTTCCCGGAGAAAAATTGCGAACGCTTTCCACGTCTTGTTTCCGGGCAGGGATCAACGGCGCTTGTGCTTGGATCCGTGATAGCGCTGGGCAAGAGCCGCCTTCAAATCGACGATCTTGACAGGTAGGTCGCTGTACGGAGCGGCCTTCAACTGCGCCTCGTGCGGGGTGATGGCGCCGGAGGCGATCAACGCCTCCGTGCGCTTGCGCGCCGCGATTTTCTGCGCGGCACGCTCGGCGAACGTGATCTGTTTCGGCTGTTTCATACAGCGGTTGAGTTTGGGGTGAATGCAGCCGGGCGCTAGGCCCGGTGGCGCTCGGGTTCAGCGAACGTAGGGCGTCGGGAATGCGATGTCTTTTTTGACCATCACCACGAACCGGTAGCCGGGCCGGATCTCGATGGTCGGCTGAATGTTGATGTTCTTCTGAGCAACAGCCCGGCCCGTGGCGGCCATCTCGGTGGCGAATTGCTGGGTGGCCTGCTCGCGACCGCTGGTGACCATCGCATTCCCGTCGTCCGGCATCGCCAGGAGCGGAGCCGCACCGATGGCCGAGGCCAGCAACGCGCTGCCGAAAAGCCGGACGTAATGGTTGTTCACCCGGTCTTTGAAGCCGGCATAGCCGGCCTGGTCGGCTCCGGACATGCCGCCCAGGGCGAGCGCCGAAGCATCGGGGAAGGTCAACCGTGTCCACGCGACGAGGACGCGGGACTGGCCGTAGGACACTTGGGAGTCGTAGACGCCAAAGAGTTTCGTTCCCTGGGGGATGAGGAGGTGCTTGCCGGTGGCGGTGTCGTAGACGTCCTGGCTGACTTGGGCGATCATCTCGCCCGGCAGGTCCGAGTTTACACCGGTCACCATCACGGCCGGGATCACAGTCCCCATCGAAATTTGGTAGGGGGAGACCGGCGGCAATTTCATCTCCATGAGGTAGCCGGCCGTGCGTTGTTCCTCGGCGAAGGCCTTCTTGCTGTCCTGCATGTTCGGGTCCGTGGCCCCCATCGCCGCTTGCATCGCGGCCGCCTGAAGAGCGGCGCGCTCGGCTTGGGCTTGGCCGGAATTCGAGCCGGCCGGGAAATCGTAGTCGGCGCTGGAACCCCGGGCTGACTGGTTCGCCGGAGCTGTGGCCCCGGTCGGGGCAGTGAGTGCCGCCTCGTAGAGCTGCCATTTGCGCTGCTGCTGCTGCCGATAGCGCACAAGCCAATCTTCAGCCTGGGGATTGCGTGCGGCGGGAGCCGCCGGGGTCGGATTGAAGGCCGCGCGGGCCGGAGCGGCAGCGGCCACAACGCCGGCCTGCAAGTTCGGCACGGGAGGCTGCGGCTTCTGCCCGGAGGGCTGCGGCGTCTCCGGCAGAACACCGGATGCCGGCATTCCCTGGGCCAAAGAATTGGCCCCCGACGAAGCGTCCATGACGTTGTGCTTGAGGTCGGGCTCGGCGGAGGTGTTGGCCTTGGTGCGCTGCGCGGCGGCGCGCTGCTGGACGGCATAGCCGAGTCCAAGAGCGACGGTTACGCCGACGCCGGCGACGATCAGAAGCGGGAGACGGTTGAGCCGTTTGACGCCGTCCTCGCGGAAACTGTCGGGGGATTTGTCAGCCATTTTGGGAATCTCCGGTCGAGACACTGAAAGGGGTCAGGGGCGCGAACCCCGAAGGGTCGCGCTGGTAGAGACGCACGGCCGTCCATTCGCCAACCGTCAGGCGAAGCAGAAGGGAACCGTCGTCGACGACGTCGAGGGAGACGGAGCAAGCGGCCCCAGGGCCGCCCAGCTCCGCCACCGCGTAGCCTTTCGCGCGAAGCGATTCGGCCAAGGCGGCGGGCAGATTTCCGGGGAAGCCCGAAACCGCGAGGGTCGTTTGCGCGGGAGCGAAACGGCCCGTCAGGATCTCGGCGCAGTCGCCCACGACGGCAGCGGTCTCATCCGACGACAGCGGACCGGGCACGGGCCGCTGGATCGTCGTGCAACCGCCGGCAAGCGCGGCGAGCAAGAGAATGGGGAGGAAGCGCATGGCGTCAGTTGGTCGAGGCGGGGCGAAGGCGCGTGATGGTGATCCGGGTTTGGCCTTTGCCGACGCCGGCGATCAGGACGGCTTTCGCAAAGATCTGGTCGACGATGAAGCGGTCGCCGTGCAGCCGATAGTTCACCAGCTGCTCCTTCTTGTCGGTGCCGACAACGAGCAGGGCGGGGGCCTCGGTCTGCTGCATGGCCTGCGGCATCTGCACGACGGTCTTCAAACCGTCGTTGTAGACGCGCACGGGTTTCCAGGGCGCGACGCCTTCGATCTTGTACTCGAAATCCAACTCGCCGATCTGCGCGGTGGTGCCGGGGCCGGCCGCATTGCGCAGCGTGGCCGCCTCGCGGGCCTTGCGTTGCTGCTCCTGGTAAATGGCCCATTGGGCGCGTTCGTTCTCCGGGTAGGTGAACGAGACAAAGGGCGTCCAATCGGCCTCGGCGGAAACGAGCCGGATGTGGTACATGCGCCGATCGGTGGCGCATACGAGGGAGGTCGAAAGTCCGGGGGCGATGGGCTTGACGATCAGGTGAGTGGTCGGAGCTGAGGCCGGACCGGAGACGGCGGGGACGATGCTCCAGCGCACCGTGTCGCCGAAGTGCAGGCCGTTGGTCTGGACCGACTCGCCGGGCTCAAGCTCGATGTCGGTCACCTGCTTGGGCTGGCAAACGACAGTCGGGTGGTCCGCTCCGAAGACGAAGACGACGCGACCGCCCTGGCCGGGAGCCGGGAGGACCGGCGCGTTGCGCCAGTCGTCGGCGATCGCAAGCGAGGTGTGCTCCTTGGCATCGAAGACCGGAGGCTTGGCGTCGGGGAAAGGGATCTCGGGCAACGGCGCGCCCGGATCGAGCGGCACAACCAGCGGCGCCGGTTGCGCCTCCGCCGCCGTCTGAACCGGCGGCTGTGCGGGTACGACTGTGAGGGTGACCGGTGCCTCCTGTGCGAAGACAGGCAGAGCGGCGACGAGAACGAGCTGTGCTAGGTGTTTCATTGGGAAGAGGGAAGGACGGGGGACCAGGAGATTTCGCGGATGTAGAGGCCGAGGGGGTTGCGCAGAATCGTCATCTCGTCGGTCGGCGGCTTGAACGCCGGGGAGATGGCGGCGCGCCAACGCTTCACGTCGAGCAGTTCGCCGGAACGGCTGCGCCGCTCCTCGATCCAATCGATCTGCCAGGTCTCCCCTGCGAGCGGTAGGGCGTTCTCGATGGTGACGGTGGCCGTCTCCTTGGTGGCGCGCTCGTAAGGGTTGTTGCCCTTCATGTATTCGTTCAGTGAGACGGTCGCCGGATCACCCGCCGAGAGAAACGCATACATTTCGTCGAGGTTGCGTTTCTGCACGGCGACGTCGGGCGAGACGCAGCGCCACGAGGTGACAAACCGCGCGAGCTGGGCCTTGACGACGCGCTGGTCGATGGCCCGGGCCTGGTCGGCGCGGTGCACGCCCACGGCGTCGCCGAGCTTGTTCACCTCGATGACGTAAGGAACGATTCGCGACGAGTTCGCCATGACGATCACGCCGACGACGGACACGGCGCAGACGCCAAGGGAGAAGAGGGCGGCCATTTTCCAGCTGCGGGCCTGGGAAATGTAGTCGCCGTAACGCTCGTTCCACTCTTGGCGAGCGTCGAGGTACGGGTTGCCGGTCGAGGGCCGGCTAGGCTTGTCCACTGTTGAGCTGTTCATTCTGTGAAGGGTCTTGCGGGGTGGTCGGTTGCTGGGGCTGCTGTGCTTGGTTGGAAGCGGTTGCCGTGTTCAGGGCTTGGTTCGCGGCCTTGCCGAGGGATGAACCGGGGGTGGTCTCGGAGGCGCCCGACGCGGCGGTTTTCAGCTCTGCGCCCTGCTCGTTCATGTTCTTCGCCATCCGGAAGCCCATGACTCCGTGTGCGGCGGATCGGTCGCCCGTGAGCTGCTTGCCAATGTCGTCGGCGGCTGCGGAAAAGAGGTTGCGAGCGGTCTGCAAACCGAAGGAGGCGCCGGCTTTCGCCTTCGCCCCGAGGCTCATTTTGCCGGCCGCCCCGGCGGCCGAGGTGGCGGCGCTGCCTGCCTTGGCCGTCCCGGCGCTGCCTGCTGCGGAAGATGCTCCGGCGGCTGCGCCTGTCTTCGCTGCGGTGGTGCTCGCTGCGGCTGCGGTCTTCGCCCCCGTGGCGGCCAGTGAGGCGCCGCCAGTCTTGACGGCGGCCGCCGTGCCGACAGCGGCCTGAAGCGCCCCGCTGGTTTCAGAGCCCCCGCCGCCGCCAGTAGCGGCGCCGGCGGCATTCTGGGCTGCGGTGAGTTTCGCGGCGGCGGCAACGGCAGCGGTGCCGCCCGAGGCAATGGCCGCGCCACCAACCACGGCAGCCTTGGTAACACCCGCAGCCTGGCCGAGAAACCCACCCGTGTTCACGTCGACGCCGTTAATGATGCTCTGAACGGTCTGCGGGATGGCCTTGACCAAGTAGGCGACGCAGGAAACCGCGATCAACAACGAGGCGGTGTTGTGGATGCTGAAATCCTTCATCGCGACCGGCGCGGTGAGCTGCGAAAGCAGTGAGCCGCCGATGCCGACGATGAGCTGAATCAGCATCAGCTTCACGCCCACGCTGACGGCATAGGTGATGAGCTTCGTCGCGTAGCCACGAGTCCACCGACTCCCACCGAAGCCGAAAAGGATCAGACCGGCATTACAGACGACGTACATCTCGATGTACGCCAGAACCATGATGCACGCGATGATGATGCCACAGATGAGAATCGAGAGCCCGAAGGTCGTCGCGACGATGATCTGCTTCCAGGAGCAGGTCTTTATCGCGTTCAGCGCCGCGTCAAAAATCGACTGGATGATGGTGCTGGGCGAGGAGGCCGGACCGCCCCCGGCAGCAATGTTGGCCTCGGTTGCGATCTGCTGGAACGATTGGATGACCCACGGCAGCCAAGTCGTGCCGAATTGGAGCAACGCGGCGAAGAACCCCGTCACCAAGATGAAGTGCACAAACTCGCCGGTGAACTCCTGAAGTTCAGCCCCCTTCAGCGCGAGTTTGATCGCGATGTAGGACAACTCGATCGCCGCAAGCATCCAGAAGAGGCGGGTCGCGTACTTGAGCATCGTGTCCTGCCAGAGGGCCGTGATGTTCTTGTACTGGTCGGCCGTGCGATCGAGCCAACCGGCCGGAGCCGCTTGCGCGTAGATCTCGCCGGCAAGGAAGACGACGGCGAGCGCGAGCAACGCGAAGCGGAGCGTGCGCTTGGTGGACGGGGTCATGGGGGGTTACTCCGCGCTCCCGAGCTTCGCCTTCAGCGCCTTGAAATCCTTCTCGGCGAGCGCCGTCGCACGGTACTCCCAAGACTTGATACTCGGATTGTTTAGGAGGTCGGACGCCTTGGGAGATACCTCGGCGGGCAGGTCCTCGAACTCCGCCGGGACAACGATCTCATGGGCCTCCCATTTGTCCGCCAACTTCTCGTTAGGAGTGTCAGACATGGTGGCGAATTCCATCTGCGTCCCGATCTTCCTGTTCAGAACCGCCGCGTATTTCTCCACGAAATTAGCGACGTAGTAGCGACGCCACTTGGCTTCGACCCTGGTTGGGATCTCGATCTGGATGACGACGGTCTGTTTGCCGAAGGTCGGCAACTTCTGCGGGAGATATTCGACCGCGTCCTCAACACCGGCCCGGACGATCTCGCGGCCATCACGGGTGACGGTTGTATCGGGACGACTGTCCGCGTAGCCGGTGGTCGACAGGAGGAGAATCGTAGAGGCGATAAGTATTTGTTTCATGGTGTCAGGGTTTAACTTCGGCTTCCTGGGCGTTGGCGTGAACAGTGCGCGCTTGATCTGCGGCGCTCTCGGAATGCTCGACCTGCGCAAATTCCTGCTGCTGCTGGATCTGGAGGTGCAGCAGATAGCGCAGCGAAATCAGCTGTTCGTTCAGCATGGCGGCGTACTGGTTGCCGATCTGGATCGCCGCCTTCTGGCCTTCTGCGCTGCGGTTCAAGGCGTGGAGTTTCTTAAGCAGCGCTTGGCGGTCTTTGATGTCGTCCTTGTCCAAGTCTAGTGCCTTGAGAGTCTGATTTGCGGACTCACGAACCCCTTTATCCCACTCCTGATAGCGGTTCTGGTACTCCGTTGCCGTCATCCCATTCGCAGCCGTTTGCTCATAAGTGGGGTGCGTCTTCTCGAAGACTTCTGCCGAATTGCTGCCGGCATAGGCGAACGACTGGCCGGAGGTCGTGAGGTCGTGGAGCTTCCCCAAAAGCTCGGTGACCGCGTCTGATTCAATCAAGGGAGCGTCCTTGATGTTTTGGATCATCAGTTTGTAGGCCTCGATCTGGTTCTTCACCATCGCGACCTGCTGGATGAGTTGGTCGAGTTCGGCACCGGTCGAAACCCCCAGCTCCATGTTGTTCATGATCTGGGTGGGTTCGGTGGCGCCGATGACCGCAGTTGCCTGGGCGACGGTAGCGGCGGCCAAGGGAGCCGACGCGGCGAAGAGGAACGTTCGGAGTTTCATGGCGTGACGAGTTCGGGTTGCGGTTCGCTTTCGAGGTAGGAGGCAAAATTGGCGCGGCGTTCTTCCATCCACCGGTAGGGCCATTGCTCGCCGTGGTGCGCCATGAGTGAGCGCACGCGCGCCAGGTCCTTCTTGGACGAGACGGCGGTGAAGGAGAGGGCAACCGGACCGAGGCCGAGCTCGATCAGGCGGCGGCCGCCGGCCGAAACGACGTAGTAGTGCCGTTTTGGAATCGCGGTGGCGATAATCTCGATCTGGCGCTGGTTGAGGCCGAAAGCCGCGTAGAGTTCAAAGGCGCCGGAGACGCCGCCAACGCCGTGCTGCATCGCGTCGGGGTTGGGCAGGAAGATCTTCGTCGGGCAGGCCTCCATGATGACGTCCAGGATGCCCGACTTGACCGCGTCACTGAGGTTCTGCGTGCCGAGCAGGACGATGGCGTTGGCTTTGCGCAGGACCTTCAGCCATTCGAAGATTTTATCTTTGAATACCTTGTGGCCGAGCATGACCCACGCCTCGTCGATCTCGATCAAGGTCGGGTTCCCATCGAGCGAACGCTCGATCCGGTGGAAGAGGTACAGCAGGACCGGCAGAACCGCCCGGTCGCCCATCTGCATCAATTCCTCCATCTCGAAGGTGCTGAAGCGGCCCAGCTCCAGGTTGTCCTCGGTGTGGTCGAGAATCTTTCCGTAGGCACCGTCGATCGTGTAGGTGTCGAGCGCACCTTGCAGCGTCTTGTCCTGGATCGTCGTCCGAAGGTCGGTGATGCTGCGGGCATTGGCCGGCGCGTGGGAAAGCACGCGCAAGGCCGTGTTGAGCGAGCCGCGTCGTTCCGGCGTCATGGGCACGCCGACCAGTTCGATCAGGGTCGCAACCCAATCCTCCGCCCACGCCCGTTCGCGCTCGTCGTCGATGCGCGAGAGCGGAGCAAAAGCGAGCGTCGAGCCCTCGCCGGCAATGTCGTAGTGCTGCCCGCCGACCGCGTGGGTCAAAGTGTAGAGCGAACGGCCCTTGTCGAAGGCGAACACCCGCGCGTTCGGGTAGCGGAAGAACTGCGCGACGGAGAAGGCCATCGCCGTCGATTTGCCGGAACCGGGAGGCCCGAAAATGACGGTGTGGCCGAGGTCGCCGACGTGGAAGTTCATCCGGAACGGCGTCGCGCCGGACGTGCTCGCATGGAACAGCGGAGGCGAGCCGGGCGGATAGAACGGACACGGGCACGTCGCCTCGCCGGCCCAGACCGAAGCCAACGGCAGGAGGTGCGCGAGGTTGAGGGTGTGGAGCAGGACCCGGCGCAGGTTCGGTTTGACGTGGCCGGGGATCGTGCCGAGCCACGCGTCGACGGCGTTGACCGTCTCGAACCGGCACCCGAATCCGAGGTTTTGCACCTCCCGACGAACCACTCGGCCAGCTTCCTCGAGTATTTCGTGGTTCTCGTGCATGAGCACGATGACCGACGTGTAGTAGCCGAACGTGACGTGATTGCTGGCCGCGTTCGCCATCGCGTCGTTGGCGTCCTGCGCCATTGCCAGCGCGTCCTGGTCGACGTTGCCGCCGCCGGTACGGAAAACCTGCGAGAAGAACCCGCGGACCTTCTGCTGCCACTTCTTCTGATACTTCTCGATCTCGCCCTTGGCCTGGTAGGCGTCGAGGTAAACGAAACGCGTCGACCAACGGTAGGGCATCGGCAACTGGTCGAGCACGGCGAGGATCGCCGGATAGCTCTCCTGGGGAAAGCCGTCGATCGACACCGGGAGGACGAACTTGTCCCCGATCTTGGGTGTGAGCCCGGCCCGGAACTCCCGACCGCCGATGATGCTGTCGATATACATCGGCACCGGCGGGAGGTTCACGGGATGGTCGTCGCCGGTGACACAGAAGTTTAGGAACTGCAGAAGCTCCTCGTTCTCGTGGTATGTGTTGAACTCGTCGACGTAGCCACGGGCGAGCATCCGCTCGATAGTCAGCTCGCTGCGCAGCGCGTCCTCCACCTCCGCCAGGGCCGTCTTGAAATAGGCCACCGTCCGGTCGGCCAACGAAACCTTCTTCTGCCCCTTCTGCTCCTCGAACATCATGTCCGCGATCTTCGACTTCTGGCGCAAGGGCGGCAGGTAGGTCAGCGTGAGTGCATAGCGGCTCTCGAAATGCATCCCCTCCGCCTCGAACTGCGCCCGGCGCTCGGCGTCGATCAACCGGGTGACCGGGTCGGGAAAGGCCGACGCGCCCGGCTGCGGGTACGCAAGCGATGGGACACGGATGGCGTCGTGATGCGACGACCAGCCGGTGCCCAGACGGGCCAACGCGGCGTTCACGCGAGCGGCGCAGTTGTTCAGCTCGTCGTCGGTGGCGCTGGCCGTGTCGTTACCTTTGTAGTACCACCCGGCCGTGAGGCTGCCATCTTTGTTCAAGACGATACCGTCGTCGATGACGGCCGCCGCATTGAGCAATTCGGAAAGGCCGGGTGAAGGATCGCGATAGGGGCGAAGGGGGTGCATGGGGGTCAGCGGGGCAGATGCCAGGGAGTCGGACGGGGGTTGTAGAAAGCGCGGTAACGGATGTGCCGCACGTAGACGTCGCGCATCTTCGGGTCCGCCTTCGCCATCATGCGCAGCATCGCGATGGCGCAGGTCCAGAGGACCAGGCCGATCACCGCGACCGGGATCGACATGGCGACGAAGATGCAGGTGCCGGCAACCAACGCGCTCATGAGCGTCAGCTCGCGGTCGGCACCGGCCAACAGGTTGGGCCGGTGCAACGAGCGATGGATCGGGACCTTTTGGAGGGCCATGACGATCAGAGGCCGCCGAGGAGCGCGCCGCCGGTCGTGAACAGCAACTCAACGAAGCTGTTGCCGGCGACAAGCAACGCCAACACCAGGACGAGCATGATAACCTTGCGCGCAAAATCGCCGAGTTCACCGCCGAAGATCAACATGCCTCCCGCCACGAAGATGGCGATCAGGCTGATCGACATGGCGACCGGACCGGAGAGCGATTTCTGGATCTTGGAGAGCGCGCCCTCCCAGGGCAGGCCGGCGCCCCCGGTGCTGGCCGAAGCGCGGGAAGCGGCGGCGAGGAACAAGCCGAGAGCGGCGAGACGATAGTGTTGGAACTTCTTCATTTTTGTGGTGGTTGTGTTTTGCGGGTTACTACTGAGAAAAGGGTATCAGGGCCGTGCGGACATTGGCGGTCCTAGAGGGGGGCGAGGCGGTAGGTGTCCGTGGCGCGGTCGTAGCCGTCGACCTTTAGGATCTCCGTCAGGCGCCGGCCTTGCGGCGTCTTGCCGATCACCGTGATGAGGTTCACGGCTTCACCGATGAGGGGCTGTTGCGGCGTGCCCGGTGTCGCCTCGTTTACCAGGCCCTCGATGCGGATCAGACCGGCCTCGGCTCCGTTGGCGTGGACCGTGCAGATGCCGCCGGGGTGGCCGGTATTCCAGGCCTTGAGCATCGCCAAGGCCTCGCCGCCGCGCACCTCGCCGACGATGATGCGGTCCGGGCGCTTGCGCAGTGTCACCCGTAGCAACCGGAGCATGTCGACCGTGTCCGAAGTGTGGAGGATCACCTTGTTGGCGGCCGCGCATTGCAACTCGGCGGTGTCCTCGATGATGAGGAGGCGGTGGTCGGGGGTGACGACGGAGATCTCGTGGATCAGGGCGTTGACGAGCGTCGTCTTGCCCGAACCCGTGCCACCAACGACGACGATGTTGCGGCGCGACCGGACGGCCTCCGTCAGGATCTCCGCCTGGGCCTGCGTCATGACGCCGCTTTGCACGTATTCAGTAAGCGTGAAGACCCGCGAGGCGCGTTTGCGGATCGTGAAGCAGGGCCGGGCGACCACCGGGGGCAGCAGGCCCTCGAAGCGCGACCCGTCGAAAGGAAGTTCGCCCTCCAGGATCGGGCTTTCCCGCGTCACTACGGTCTGAAGACACGAGGCGATGGTGCCCATCAGGGCCTCGGCCCCCTGGGCCGTCATTTCTCCGCCGACCACGCAACCCTCGCCGAATTTCTCGATCCACAGTTTGCCGTCAGGATTGAGCATGATCTCGATCACGCTGGGGTCCTGTAGGGCTGTTGTGATTACCGGCCCGAGTTCGCGCAGCAGCTTTTGCTGTACCCGTATTTGTTTCTCGCCATCCATTTCTCGCCTCCTTTGTTTTGATCCGCCCCTAGGGAAATCCCCCATACCTGTTTGAGACAAGCACAAACTTTCCAAGTCTCACAACTTATGAAGTTGCGAACTGTAATATTCCCTAGAAGTCTCCTTGCGAGATGAGGAGAACTCGGGGAAACAAGCGGGCTTCGATGGCAACCAAAGGTCAACAAGACGGCTATGTACGCGTTGGGTTCAGCCTCTACCCGACGGAAGTAAAAGCCGTTAACACCGTGCGGCAGAAAGCCGCAGAACTCGGCTTATTCCTTACAGCTTCCGCGGCCGCGCGGCTCCTAATTCGGACGGCTGACGTGGCGAAGATTTCCCGCAAGGAAATCGAAGAGGTAATTGATGAAGTCTCCGCAAAGCGCCGTGTTCAGTAGTTGAACGCGGCCGCCAGAGGCACGTCGTAGAGGCGCGCCCATGCAGTGAGGGCGTTGCGCTGTACCGCCGGGATGGATGTGCCGACCGCCCACCAGTCGTTCGCGATGGCGACGAAGGCCTCCGGTTGCTCGATGGCGGAGTGCAACACGGGCCAAACGAGCATCTGCTCGTAACAGATGAGGACCGCCACGCGGCGACCGTGAAACGTCACCGTCGCGCCCTCGAACCAGTGTGCGCGCACGCCTCTGCCGGTGCCGGGCTTCCACATGGAAACCGGCACGGGCTGCCGTTGGCGGTACACGATGCGGCCGCCATCCTGGTCAAAACACGCGAGCGCGTTGTCGTACTGCCTCCCGTTCTCGGCAATCGCCTCGACCCCGATGGCGAGCGCTTGGGTATGGTCCTCGGACCAGGCCCGGCGCATCGTCTCCGTCCAAAGACCGCCGATGGACTCGCCGAAGATAACGAGGTCCGCAGGCTCTCGGCGCGCTTCCGCGCGGATCTCCAGGCGCCGGGTGAAGTCGGCGCGGAAGTCAGGCACCGCGGGCAAGCGGTAGGTGGTATCGACCGGCCGCCAACCGGGAACCGCCCTGGGCGGTTTGTCCTGGGCGAAGGACAACGCAACGGCCGCGGCGGTCGCCGCGGTCGCGTAGCGCAACGGCAAGGCCGCCACGCCGACGATCGCGGCCGCCGTGAGCGCAAGGCCACCCCACCCCCACCCCGGCAGGATCGCACCGGCGGCGGTCAACGGGTGCGACCACCCGACAATGCCCACGGGGGGCACGGCAACGATCAACAAGCCCAGAGGCAGCAACGCCAAGCGCACGCCGCGGCGGGGGTTCCACAGAAGGCCCCACACGGCCGCAAGGATCGCCGCGCCGCCCAGCCATACGGCCGCGCCGGCGTACCAATGCCCGAAGAAGACCGCCGCGCCCGGTGCAAGGCCTCGCGACGTCGCCAGATGGTACGCGGCCGCACACGCTGCGGCCTGCCAGCGTCTTTCGGACGAAGCCCAGCACGCCGGCCAAAGGATCGCGGCCGGGAGGAACCAAAAGGCCCCTCCGTGCGAAAGGAAGCCCGCCAAGGCGGCAAGGGCGACTGGAAGGCAACGGCGGAGGGCTACCATGTCCAAAGGGGCACGGCGACGCCCAGAACGGCGTCTTGTGCGATGGGGCCAAAGTAGCGCGAATCAAAGGAGCGCGCTGCGTAGTCGGACATGAGGAACCAGGTGCCGGCCGGCACCAGCCCCGAGGTCGCAACGGTCGGGATCTCGCCGCCCGTGCTGTACTGCGAGAAGATCCGGCTGTTAGGGATCACCACGCCGTTGACCAAAACATGGTCGGTCAGCTCGATACGGTCGCCGGGCTCGGCCACGATGCGTTTGAGCAAGACCGGATCGCCGTCGAGCCGCTGGGGCACGATGGCGTTGTCCAGCCCCCACCGGATCACCGGGTTGGTCAGGGGCGCGCGGAACATCACCATGTCTCCCTTGTGGGGCGTACGATCGATCACGCGCCAGAAGCCGCGCGGATAGGACGCCGAAACATTCCAAAGCACACCGTAAAGCCGCGCCACGCCGCACAGGATCGCAAAGCAGAGGACGGCGACGGCAGCGCCGGCGACAAACCGCTTACCCCTCCCCTGCCCTGTCCTGGTCATGACGCGGCCGTAGTCTGGAGCTGGTCGCGGATCTCCGCCGTCAGCGTCGCAAAGTTGTATCCAGCTTTCGCCTTCACATGAAGGAGCGGAAGCCCGGCGGAGGCAAAGATACGATCAACGAGCGCGTCGCGCTCTCGCCGGTCGGTTCTCTCGTGGGTGCGGTCGTCCAGCTCGATGCCCAGGAGCGGCCGACAAGTGCCCTCGTCGATCAGAAGAAAATCGACGTGCTTCTGAGAAATTCGCGCGAAGGCGGCGCGATCGCCGCGGGGCGCGTCGAAGACGTCGGCAAGGCGAACCTTCGGCGCGAGATAGGTCCCGGCCGGCTTGGCGGCGACAAGCGTTTCGAGGAATGCGAGTTCGCCCCGTGTGAGCAGTGACGGCCGCAACGAGTAGCGAGTAGCCGAGCCATTGCGAAGCTGGCGGCTGGCAATGGCCAGGACGAGAGCTCCGACGATTAGGAGGACGAGAAGGAGAAGATTCATCAGAAAACGATCTCGGGAGAAACCCAGAACAGAGCATCAAAAAGGAGCTGCACATCGGCCTTTGGTACTCCCTGGGCAACTAACTCTTGCCACAAACCGCAACGCCCCTCTGGCGGCAGATCTTGCAATGTGTCGAATGCCATGTGACCGGCGACGGGCTCCCCTCGCTTGAGCCGACCGATAGTTAGACGTGCTGCACTAATTGGATTCAGCGGCATGGGGTTTGGTAGTTTGTGCGCAGCCACCGGCACAACGAAGGCCGGCCCAAGCCCGTCATCGGACTTTCGAGGCAAAGGCGCGATGAGCCGGGCAGAAACCGGACTTCCCCTTGGCCTGGTCGTGCGGCTTCTGGCACATGCGTCAAAACCGAGCGCCAGAAGGCCGGCCGGTCGTTGGCAGCCAAGGCTACCGTGGCAAGATGGGCGAGCCGGGCGACCACGCCGAAAGCCTCGGCCGCTTCTGCCATGACGCCCGGGGAATTGTTCTCGTCGCTTAGGACCATTGCCCCCACTCGGAACGCTAGGAAGGTGTCTAGGTCGAGCGGCCCGCGCAGCAAAGCGCAGCCCAAAACCTCGTGTTTCACGCTGGCACGGTTCACTGCGAGCGCCGCCGACACAAAGGAAGCATAATGCTGGCACCCGCGCGCTACCGCGACGCCGATCAGTTCCTCACGCGTTAGCGCTCCCGCCTCCTGGCACGCCTGCGCCATAAGCGGCGAAACGGTGAGAGTTGAAGACTGGGGCATTGTCAGCGGAGCCGGTCAGATTTCTCGGGCGCCGAGATCTTCGCGCGCTTCGCGAATGTCGGGTCGCGGAAATAGAGGATTTGGCGGCCGTAGATTGGGTTCTGGCCGGCAACGAAGACCAGCATGTCGCCGGCCTCGGTGACCTTGCCCCCAACGTCTTTCTTCGCCCCCGGCAACCTCATGCATTCGTCGGGCGTGAGGAGTGCACGCTCGTATTCCTGCATGGACTCCGAAACGTGGCCGAGCATCGCGGCCGCTCGTTCGCCAGAGGTCGAGATCTGGCGTTTGATGACCGTGGCCTTGCCCGTCATTCGCGACAGCAGCTCGGCCGTCTCGATGGTGTTCGGCGCGTAGGCGATCCGGATGTGGCAGTTGCTCGTGATCGATTCGTTCTGCCCATAGGCGTCCCGCAGCTGCGTGAGGTCCTGGGTGATGATGTACGCCTTCAGACCATAGCCCGCGATGTGCGCGAGGGCGTCCTGAAAGATCGTCAAGCGGCCCAACGTCGGGAACTCGTCGAGCATGAGGAGCAGCCGGTGTTTGTAGGTCTGCACCTGCTGGCCGTTCTCGAATTTCAAACGACCGGTGAGGCCGCGCACGATCTGCGTCAGCATGAGCCGGATCAGCGGCCGCAACCGCGCCTTGTTCTCCGGGGAAACGATCATGTAGAGCGAAACCGGCTTCTCGCTGTTCATGAGGTCGGCCACGCGGAACCCGCTGTGCGCAATGTTCTTCGCCACCACCGGGTCGGCGTAGAGGGTGAAGAACGACTTCGCCGTCGACAGCACACTCCCCTGCTCCCGGGGTTCGCGCTCCAGCTGGTCGATGGCGGCGCGTGCGATCACCGGATGAGCGGCGCCACCCGGCCCGAGGCGGTTCTCCTTCATCGCCGTGTAGAGCTGCTGGATGCCTTCGTCTCTCGAGAGAATCGCCGCCACGTCCGGCAGGTTCGCAAACCGGTCCTGCTTGCTCAGGATCGTGTAGAGGATGACGCCGACCAAGAACGCAAAGCTGGTCTTTTCCCAATGGGAATCGAGGCCCTTGCCGTCGGGGTCGACGATTTGGTGGACGATGTTCTGCACGTCGGCCACCTCGTCAGGGGTGTTGACCCGAACCTCCTCCAGCGGGTTGTAGCCGATGCAGTTGCCGGTCATGTCCGTGGGATCGAAGGCAAGGACCGTATGCCCCTGGCTTTTGCGCCAGCCGGCCGTCAGGGCGTGCGCCTCCCCCTTCAAGTCGAACACGGCCACCGATTCGGGCCACGAAAGCAGCGTCGGCAGGACCAAGCCGATTCCCTTGCCCGACCGGGTTGGGGCGAAGGCCAGGACGTGCTCGGGGCCATTGTGCCGGAGATAGTACGTCCGGCCTTGCGGGGCCTTCCATGCGCCGATGTAGACACCGGCGCCGCTCTCCTCTCCCATCAGGGCCTTGCGCGGAATCAAACCAGTCGCCCGAACCTCCTCCTCGCTCGCCCATCGGGCGGAGCCGTGGAGGTCGCGGATGGCAGAGGTGCGCCGGTTGCGCAGCGCCATGATGACCGCTCCCGCCGCAAAGATCGCCCCAACCGAAACCGCAAGGATAAGGTAGGCCCGATCAAACTGCACTTGGGCGCTGTCGTAGAATTTGTGCGCCCATACCACCCACGACCAAGGGGTATAGACGCGGCCAAAGAGGGGTACGCCAAGGGCATCCTGATAGCCGAAGGAATTCGCAAGCCATTGGGTCGTCGCCCAACTGGCGAGGACGCAAAGGACAAAGATCCCGGCAACGGGAGGAAGAATCGAGGGGCGCACGGTGCGCTCCTGGGCAAGCCCAACGGGAGGGGTAGACATGGCAGGAGGACCGGTCAGCGCCACCGAGTGAGGACGAAGGCGAAAGCCGCGATCAGCCCGGCGAGAAAGCCGCCAACCAGAAGCAGCGCCGTACGGACGGCGGCGGAATCGGGCAGGTAGATCTCAAGCCCCGCCAGCGCGACGAAGGGCTCGCGCCGCGTGTGCGCTGCCACCTTCTCGGCGGCCTCGGCGATCTGCTTGCCCAGGGACCTGATTTCACCGGCCTCCTTTGCCAGCTCGTCGCGGTTGAGCTGCACGCGCTTGACCAGGACGTCCTCGAACAGGGCTGCCAGCTGGTCTTTGATCGCGTCCGCGTCGTCGAGCTGCCGCTGCAAGGCGGCCTGCAACTGCTTGGCCTCGCCATCGAAGAGGCCCTTCATGGCCGCCGCCTGGGCGGCCATGTTCTTGCGGAAGTCGGCGATGCTTTCCTCGGTGGCGCAATAGGCATCGATGAGCAACGCCTCCGGCGAGTCGGGGGTGAGCTGCAAGGCCGTGTAGAGCGCGGCCTTGTCAACCTTGCCGTCCGGGCCGATGGACCCGGCAATGATCTGCGGGAGGCGCGAACGCATGGCTTACTTTCCGTTCTTCGCGACGCGCAAGGCCTCGCTTTGGTCGATCAGTTTGCTGAACGCCTCGAACCAGCGGGCCGTGTAGGCGGCGCTCGTGTAGCTGAGTTTCGGGCGTGCGGCGTCCTTGAAACGCAGGTCGGCCTTGTCGACGGCGCTGAAGGCGTCGCCGTCGAGGATCGGGAAATCGATCAGCTCGGGGTCGAGCTTGTCGACGGCCTGCTTCGCGTTGCTGGTCTCCCAGATTTCCCAACTGCCGGTCTTGTGCAAGGCGCGCACAATGACGTAGTTCCACTCTTTGCCGTGGTCTTTGGCCGCCTCGCCCAACAGGCCAACGCTGTCCTTGCTCGGCGCGAGCATGAAAACGAGGGTGGGTTCATAGCCGAACTCACGGGCTGCGGACGCCAGGCCAAGGGCCTTCTCGAAAGCGGCCATGTGCTGCCCCGTGCCGGCGCCAAGGTCGGCAACGATGAGCGGGGCCTCGCCCTGCTCCATCGCCGCGATCAACGACTCGAAGCCTTTTGAGGTCTGAGCCATAAGTGGCGCCGCATTGTCGTGGAAACGCGAAAGCGTCGGATTCTCCACGTCGCCGTCGACGGGCAGAACCTTCGCTCCTCGCAGTTCGTAGTAGTCGGTCAAGGCGCGAGCGAAGGTGCTCTTGCCTACCCCACCCTTGCCACCGCCGACGATGACAAGGCGCTTCGTGATAGCCGATTGCTCGGCCGGTTTGGGTGCTGGTTGCTGTGCCATAGGAATGCTGGTTAGACTTGGCCCTTGAAAGGCCGGTTACGGGTAAGTGGGCGCCCGGCATGGTCGCGGCCGATGACCTCGGAGCGACCGGTAAGCGGGAAACCGTTGTTGTCGGTCTGCGGGTCGAAAGTGCGCGGCTTGGGGGCCGGGCCGGGAGCCGGCAGCGGAGCCGCCGCCGGGGCTGGTTCTTGGGCCTTGGTGGTGCCTTTCGGGGCCGGGGTGACGGGCGCCGGGGAAGGCTTCGCGTGGAGGTCTGGAAGCGCCAGTTTCGCGGCCCTCCGTTTCCGTGATTCGATGAACGTGTGCAGGGTCGAAAGGGCAACGGTCACCCCCTTCTCCAACTTCAAAAGCTGCACGATTTCCTCGAGAGTTTTCCCGTCCTTTCGCCACGCCCAAACGGCGTCGATGTGCGGGTTGAGGCGGGACTGCCAAGCGACGCCTGGAGGGGCGACGGGGGCTTTGCGTTCTCGCGGGGACGTCTCGTCGGGTTTTCGCTGCATCTTCGCTCGTCTTTCGCTGCTTGTGTGCCTGCTGTCAAGCCCGGAAATCCGGGGAGCGAAAAAGGAGCGGAAACCCGCGCCGACCTTTCGCTCCTTTTTCGCTCCTACTTGTTGAAGCGTGAAACGCTTCACTATATTGCGTCTCTCATATTCTTCCTACTTGCCGAGCGAAGCGAGGCAATGCAGTGTTCCGGTCAGTGTTCACCTGCCACCCCATCCGCAACGGGGAAACCTACCTCTCCCAGCACCTCACGGCGAACGACTATTACGCCGAAGGGGAGCAGGTCTTGGGCGTGTGGCTGGGTAAGGCTGCGGAGCAACTTGGGTTGTCGGGTCAGGAAATCGGCGCGAAGGATGCCGCGTTTGAAGCGCTGCGCACAAACACGCATCCGCAGACCGGCGAAAAATTGACCGAACGAACCGGCAAGGATCGGGTCGCTTTCTACGATTTCCAGTGCTCCGCCCCGAAGTCGGTTTCGATCATGGCGGCGACGTTCGGCGACGTCCGCCTGGTCGATGCCCACAAGGCGGCCGTGACGGCCGCCTTCCGTGAACTGGAACGCTATGCCGGCCGGGAGGACAACACCGGCGGCGAGGATCGCAACCGCCCCCTGGTCAACACCGGCAACGTCGTCGCGGCGGCGTTCACGCATGACGCCAGCCGCGAACTCGACGCCCAACTGCACACCCATTTGGTCACCGCCAACGCGACCTTTGACGCGACGACGGGCAAATGGAACGCCCTCAACAACCGCGAAATGTTCCAGGCTGTGGGGTTCGCCGGCCGGGTTTACCAGGCCGAACTCGCCCGGCGGGTGCAGCTGCTCGGCTACGCAATCCGGGAAGATCGCGAAAACGGCGTCGTGAAGGGCTTTGAAATCGAGGGGGTGACGGCCGAGGACTGCGAAAAACAGTCGACCCGCCGCAAGCAAATCGAGGCCGAGATCGAACGCTTCAAGGCTGAGAAGGGTAGGGCGCCCACAACCGGCGAAAAGCATGTCATTGCTACGGATACACGCGAAAAGAAGCTGCCGGAGATAACCACGCCCGAGGTCCGCGCAAAACAGATTTCCAAATACAACCCCACCGAAAGGATACGCTTGGAAAAGGTCGCGGCGGACGCGCGGGAGTGTCCCGCGCCGTTCGCCGCGAACGTCGAGGCCGCGGTCGCGATCGAGCACGCCGCCGAGCATCTGCTCGAACGGCAGGCCGTCGTCAGCGCGCGCGACATTCTGACGTGCGCGCTCCAGGAGAATGTCGGGAGGGTGTCCGTTTCAGAAATACGGCGCGCGCTCGAAACCTCGCCCACGCTGCTGCGCCTCACGCAACCATCGCTGCCTGAAACGGCGCGGATGAGTTCGCGCGAAGAGCTGGAGCGCGAAATCGAGGCCTGCGCCTCTGTCCGCGATCAACAAGGACACTTTTCCCCTCTGGGCCGCGGCCTTCTTCTGTCTCCGTCTCTCGGAGACGACCAGCGGCGCGCCGTCGCCGAAATCGTCGCAAGCCGCGACGGCGTCCTCGGCATGATCGGACGCGCCGGCGCGGGCAAGACCCACACCCTGAAGGAGGTCGACCGACTCGTGCGCGCCGCCGGCGTCGCGCCCGTGTATGCAGCTCCTACGCACAAGGCGAAGGAGGTGCTGCGCGGCGACGGCTTCGAGGCGACGACGTGCTCGCAACTGCTCGTCGACCTGAAGGCCGGCAAGGAATCGCTGCGCGGCAAGATGCTCGTCGTCGACGAAGCCGGCATGTTGAGCAACCGGCAGGGCGCGGATCTCCTGCGCGCCGCGCGCGCCGCCGGCGCGCGCGTGCTCCTGGTCGGTGATGACAAACAGCTGACAAGCGTCGAGACCGGCGACTGGCTCGCCCTGGTGCGCAAACATTCGCCGCTGCGCTGCTCCGTATTGGATGAAATACGACGCCAGAAGGACGAGCGTTATCGCGAGGCGATGCTGGCAATGAGTCGCGGCGAGGTCCGCGACGGATTGAAGCGGCTCGATGCCGAGGGCTGGGTGCATGAGGGCCGGGCGGACTATCTGGCGAACGCCGCGCGCTCCTGGCTCGCCGCCGAGACGGAAAAGCCGGGTAGTGCTATTCTGGTTTCTCCGACGTGGCGCGAAATCGACCGGCTCAACGACATTGTCCGCGGCGAACTCTCGGCGCTCGGAACGCTCCGCGGGCCGGAGCGCGCGGTGCGCGCGCTCGACCTGACCGACTACACGGCGGCGCAGCGCCGCGTCGTGCGCAACTACGAGCCGGGAATGTACGTCGCGCCGATCTCGCGGGTGCCTGGTCTGAAGGCCGGGCAATGGGTCGCAGTCACCGGAAAGGATACGGAGGGGCGTCTCGTCCTCGAGAATGGCGTGAAGATCTCGGCGCGCGCCTACGGCGCGAAACTGCAGGTCGCGCGCGAGGTCGACGTCGGCGTGAGGGTGGGGGACTGCCTCATGCTTCAAAGCAACGACAAGAAGCTCGGCGTCATCAACGGCGAGCGCGTCACGGTGCGCGAGCTTGGTCCGGACGGTCTGCGCGTCCTCCAGGACCGCACCGGCCGCGAGCTCACGCTCCCGTCCGCGTATCGAACTTTCGTTCACGGCTACGCCGTCACCGCGGAGAAATCGCAGGGCGCGACCGTCGACCGGGCCATCGTGGCGGCCGAGAAGCTCGATGGCCGCCGGACCTACGTAGCGGCCTCGCGTGGCCGCCGCGCGGTCGAGATTCACCTGCCGGAAAAACAGCCGGTCCTTGCCGCCGCACGCAATGCGATCGACGCGAAGGAGCAGGCTCTCGATCACGGGCGGCTCCCGCCGCCGCGTGGATCTTCGCACCATTTCTCTCGAGTCCGGGCCTTCGTCGAATGGCAGCGCCAACACGCTGCGCGCGCCTTTGGTGCGGTCCGGGATCGCCTGGCGCGTGCGTTCGGCCGCCCCCGTGCCGGCCGCGACGGCGCGGAAACCTCTCAAGAAGCCAACACCCGATGAAATCCGAACCGTTCACCATCCCGAAAGACGCCTCGTTTACCGGCACCGATTCCCCGACGCTCTCCATCCGCTTCCTCGACGGCCGCCGGGTCGGCTGGCCGCTCTCCACGCTTGCCAGTTGGGAGTTCAAACCCTCGATCTTCGTCACCGACTCCGCTCCGGAGTCCGGCCGGCTTCAGAATGTCCAAGAGTTGACATTGATCGTCGGATACTTCCCAAGCAAACGCAAGCTGGTGATTCACGGCCTCGCCCTTGAACGCATCGCCGACGTGCTGGATCTCGGCAGCGGCGGAGTTCTGCTCGAACGCGGCGAACGGTATCGCGCGCTCGCCAAGCCTGACGAACCCTACATCGACAAGATCACGGTCGAGGAAGTCGAGGAGGCTCCTGGTCCGAAGGAGCCCAGGGAAGACGATCACGATGACGAAGGTCTCCAACCGCCGGAGGACTGAGCGTTTCGCCCTTCGGGCGACCAAAGGGGGCAAGCCCCCTCTGGACTCCCCCTTGTCTCCATGTTTCAATACATACCGCGACCACGCCAAAGGCTTCGGCTCTCCGTCCCGCCGGCGGACCGCCATTTCCTCCGGGGCGGTCCGTCCGCCTCGCTCCGCTCGTCTGGCGGGTCGGGCAGGTCATCGCGGGAATGCGCCAGTCCTGAAAACTCCCGCCTCCGGTCTGCATTTCGCCCTCCGGGCGAGGTAGGAGGGGGCTCATTGCCGCCCCCTCCTACCAACCTCCCCGCTAGGATTCGCGCTTTGGAACGGGAATGCTTGTAGCCGGGTTAGTAGGTGCCGCCTGGGCACAAAAGAGCCGTCGATCTCCGAGGAGAAGGACGGCTATTTTTGAGAGTCGGCTAAAAGCCTCCCCGACGATCTTGGCGCTCGGAGTCGCATCCCTGCGCCCCTATCCTCCAAGACCGTGCCGCCGAGTGTGCGTAATGCTAGACCGGAGTCAAGTGCGAGGCCTGTAAAAGAAGTGCCCTCCGGGGCGCTAAGCGCTCGCCGGAGGGCAGGCGGGTGGATGGGAGGACGCGAAAAAAGCGGCGCCGCGGGCTTGAGTCGAGCCTCGATCTGGCCGGACCGAAGGCGGCCAATAGCATTCCCGTCCGAAAGCGCCCATCCCCGCCGCGAAGCGGCGGTTGTCCACGGATGGCGCGAAGCGCCTTCTCGATCTATTGGCTGGGGGATGCTGGGGGCGGAGCCCCCGCCCCCTACAAGGGGATCGGGCGGCGTAGCCGCGGTATTGTTGCCTTTGGGGGCTGCGGGGGGCGAAGCCACCCGACGGAGGGGGTACAAGGGGGAGTTCGGCGCGAATTTTCGGTTTTCGCGTGTCCTGGTGTGTCCGTTCGGCGGCCTGCCGCGGCCGCTCCGCTGCACGCTGACGCGTTTTCCTGCCCTGGTCGGGGTGATGCTGGCCCCCCGTTGGCGCGATCGCGCGTAGAGGGTGGGCTGGGTGCTTATTTCTGGGATATGGGAAGGAAGAAGGAAGAGAGCGGATTGTCTCTGAATGAGAGAGAGTTACGCGAGCTTACGCGCGCCAAACCTCCCATCGACACCTTTCGCGTGCCAAACCTCCCACCCTTTCGCGTGCCAAACCTCCCACTGGCTTGGGTCAAAGGGGCTTTCGCGTGCCAAACCTCCCACCCTTACGCGCGCCAAACCTCCCACCCGGACCCTTACGCGCGCCAAACCTCCCACCCTTACGCGTGCCAAACCTCCCACCCGCGGGGGGCAGCAAAGGGCTTTCGCGTGCCAAACCTCCCACCTTTCGCGCGTCAAACCTCCCACCCGCGGGGGGGCGTAAGGGGCTTACGCGTGCCGAACCTCCCGCCTCCGCGCGCCAAACCTCCCACTTACGCGTGCCAAACCTCCCACCTATGATGGGGACGCGCTTGGCTTTGCTGTCCGACGTTTTTTGGCAAGATTTGCCCGGGCAGTGTCGGAATGTGCGAGTCGGTCAACAAGGCGAAGGTGTTTGAACACTTCGTCCCGGGGTTTCGCCTCGGCGTGGGCGTCGATAATAAACTCAACGGTGCTCGTGGAGACGAACAGTTGCCAAATGGCGTCAACTATTCGCCGGCGCCCGGCGGTCGGCGTAGTCACCAGACTCTCCGAGTAGCCTTTGAGCCCAGTTGCGTCATCGGTGTGCAATACGCCGGCCGCAGTCAACCGGTCGAGTGAGCGGCGCACCCTTGGAACGAGATCCCTCAATTGGCGAGTCTTCGCGAATTGCCCACGATCAAGGAGCATCTGCAAGCTGATCTCAAAGCCTCGTTCCCAACCTTTTTCCCCGGGTTTCTTGGCACCTCGATGTTCGACGTGGATGTATTGATACAGCCATCGGGTCAGCGGGTCCCGAAATTCCATGACCTGATCGTAGTCGATAGCGCGGTAAGCTCCGGCAAGTATTTGTTCGGATTCCAACTCGTTCAGGGTGACAATGTAATTCTCTTCCTGCGACGTGGAGGAGGTGTAATAGTTCTGCGGGTCACGAATGGGCTTTTCGCCGTCCCGTTCGCGGAAAATGACGACCTTCGCGGCCGCGAGGATGGTCAGGGCCTCGATAATCTCGGCGTGCGAAAACGTGTGCTTGGCGGTGGCAAGCTCGGCCCGAATCTGCCGTACTGTGAAAGCAATGGTGATGAGGGATTGGCCCTTGCCTCCCTTGCGGGTTCCCATGGCGGCTTGTTGGCGGACGGCCAGCGCCCGGACCGCAGCAGCCACAAGTTGCTCGCGCTCGCCGGCAAAAACGATGCGGGACCCGCCGGCAGAATCGCGGATGATTGCAGGTTCCACATGGACCGTGAGACGTTCCCCTTTGTGGGTGGTGAATTTGTGATGCAGCGCCGGAATAGCTGAGATCGGGGTGTCGGGAGGCAATTCGGTGCAGGGGGAGAATAGATACAATGGCAGCAAGTCCCATTGAGGGATCACGCGCGAGAGGTGCGCGGCTCCAAGTTTGTACTCCTGGAAAAGGTCGAGCTGGGTTTCGGCGCTCATCGTTGGGGCTGTTCGGTGTGTTGGATCTCGGCCTCCGCCTGCTTCAAGCGCTCGCGAAGGGTCAGAATGTCGACCTCTGCCGCGACTTCGGCCGCGTGGGCCTTGGCCTTGCGCGACTCGGCTTCAAGCAAAGCGAATTTGAGCTTCTGGATCTCGTCGGCGGTCGTGGTGCTCATGGGTGCGGGGTGATTGCCAGAATGGTGATGACGGCGACGCGCTTCTTTTTGGCGTCGAGTTCGTCCGGGCCGTAGCGCCAGAAGATCCGCAGCGCGCCCGGGGTGCTGTTTTGCGCGTAGGCCTCGAACACGTCGTAGGCCTTTGTGCAAAGCGAAGTGAACTTGTGCGTGTTGAGGCTGGGGTGCCGCGGGTTGAGCTGCAAGAAGCCAAGCGCCTTGTTGACCTGGGCCAGCTCGCCCCCGGTGAGGCCGGCGCGCTGTTGCGTCGCTGTAGCGGTGAATCGGATAAGGTTCATGCAAACAGATGAGCAAACGCCACAAATCCGCTACTCTCGGGCGTACCGCGCAAAATCTCCGAGGTCCTGCGTCTGCCCTTCCTCCGCTTCCCGCATCCCCTGCAAGACGGAGCCAAGGGCGTTCTTGTTCTCCCAAAGCCAAGCCTCGTTTGCCGGCACGAGCTTGACCGGCTGCAGGACGATGTTGCCGGACGGCTCCCGGAAGATCGTGAACTGTTCGCCAGGCTGGGCGACAGTGCCAAGGGCGAGACGGCATTTCCCGTCGAGCCGGGCAACGGTCGGGGCGGTGAGACTGAGCCCAGCGGCAGCCTTGGGTGCGCGCATGGACGCTTTGGCGGCGGAACGTTTCCGGGGGGCGATGGTGGAGGCCATGCCGGGAATGAATCCTTGGTGGGATCTGAATGCAAGTGGGAAGTCCCCACCCGCGGCGCAAAGCTGTGGCCGCCGCGCAGTCGGCATGAGCGCCGGAAAATCGAGCGAGATTACAAAACGTTGTTTCACCTGCCTCGTCTGTACGTTAATTAACGTACTACGCAAGCCCGAAGTTTCTCTTGTCCTTTCGCTTTCCCTTCCTTTCCCGTCGGCGACTGGAACAGTCAGGAAGATGGCGATTCTCCTATGGGGGAGAGCGGCGCTGAAGCCGGAAAACAGACCCTAGGACACCGCCATGACCGACCCCCGGCGGCAGAAGATTTCGGAAAAGTTTTTCGCGCACTCTGTCCAGAGGTTTTCCCTTGTGAATAAGGAGTGGCAAAGATGTGGGAGCGGGATTCTTGACAGTGGGTATTTCGCGACCGACAAAGCCCATGCCCGAGGGGAATCCCGACGTGGCGGTTACACCGGCGAATCTAAAACCGGCCCGCTGCAGAAGGTCGAACCGAAGGCCCGACAGCAAGAAGCCGGGGCGGCAACCCCGGCTCCTGTTGTTCGGCCTGGCAGTCTCCTGCTAGGCCTCTCGGCTAACGAGCGAACCCGGCCAAAGAGGCCGGAAATCGTGATCCGGGCAAGGACAATGGAGAGTCGTCGAGCCGTTCAACCTTGAACAAAGAACCCTCCAACCGGGGCGAAGTCGTCGCGTTTGTGCGCTGCTTCCGCCACTGGAAAACCGGACGCATGATCTATGCGAAACCGGGCAGTGCGTTCCCGATCCGCCGGACCAAGTAACCTGAAAACAACGAGGCCGCCGAGTTCGCTCGGCGGCCTTTTTATTTGGAACGCAGCAGCTTCTCAGAGGAGCGAGGCGAGGACGCCAAGAACATGGGCGCCGATGCCTGGAGCCGACGACTCGCGCGAGCCGGCGACGTTGAGGACCTTCGGGCGGTGCAGCTCGAGGAACGCACGCAACGCGGCCGCGTCGGCGGCCACGTCGGGGAACGCGCCCAGGACAAGGAAGGGGCGGCCGACCTTGCGCGCGTGGCCGGCGGTCAAGGCAGAGCCGGACCGCGGCCGCACCGTTGGCCCCTGCTGGAAGATCACTGTGACGTCGGCCAGCTCGATGTTCTTGCGGGTGCGCGTCGGGTAGTCGTCGTGTTCGGTTTCCTCCAGGTTGTAGCGGGCCGGAATCGGGCCGTCTTCGGCCAAGCGGCCGCGCGGGCAGTAGCCCATGTGCGTGACGCCGTGCTCGATGGCGAAGTCGAGGCCGGCGCGATCAGCGCCGGTCTGGCCGCCGCTGACGATGCAGCGAGGAAAGAAGGCAGGCAGTGAGGGGGCATTCATAGCTGATAACCGTCCTTGTAGATCCGGCGGAGAATGGCGGTGGTCGTCTCGTCGAGCCGGGGCACGCTGCGCCGCTGCTCCCATTGCTGCAAAGTGCGGACCGGCACGCTCAACACCCGGGCCGCGGCCGCCTGGGAATACTTGTAGTTGCTACGCCACACTTTCAGGAGGTCCGCGAAATCGCGATTCTTGCTCATGTGGGCGTAATGGTCGGAATCTTGCCGCGTTGCGAGCGGACAAAGGCAATGTCGCTATCCGTTGCCTCGCGTACAAACGCGACCGGGAACTTGCTCTGCGCCTTCGCGGCGGCCTCGCCGGCCGCGGCGAAAACGTAGTCGCCGGCGACCGTCACGACATAGAACAGGCGCAGCGGTGCGGCGGAGCCTGGTGCGGTCGAGTTCACGGCAGGAGGCCGGCGTTGGCGAGGGCGTCGCGGACGTCGCCGGTTTGGAGCTTGCCGCGGTTGCGACCGTAGAGCGCATCGAGGACGGTGAAGGCGTCGGCGCGCAGCGCGTCGTCGATGTACTCAAGCCGGGAAAGGTCGCCGGTGGCGCCATCGGCCAAGGTCGACGCGAGCAACGAGCGCAGACCCTTCGCGGTCGCCTCGCCCTGGTGGCTGCGGATGAATTTCACCAAGCGCGAGAGCGCAAGCACCTGGGCGTTGTTGCCAGTGACCGCATGGAGCCGGTCGACGGCCTCCTGGCCGCCGGCGGAGTCGAAGGCCTGGCGGATCTCGACGTCGCGGAAGTCGCCTTGTGCGCAGCCGAGCACGACGGCGAGCAGGTCCTCGCGGAGCGACCAATCGAGGCGGCGGATTTCGTCGAGCTCGACGGCCGGGGCCTCGCTGCCGTTGTAGATCGAGGCAAGCCAGCGCAGGACAACGTCGCTCTGGCCGCTGTGGCCGAGCGCGGCGTCGACCAAACGGGGCAGAGCGGCCCGGCCCTTGGCGGCCGCGTCGACCGCGGCGCCGCGGAGCCGCTTCATGTCGGAAAGGAACTCGGCCACGGCGGCCTCGTCTTCAGGGGTACGGGCAGAATCAGGGTTCATGGGATACGGATTTAGCAGGTTCTTGGATCGTGGAGAGTCGGAAAAGCTCTTGGGCGAATGAAGCCGGACAACCGAGGCCGATCAGCAAGAGGGTGATGTACCGGAAACGAAGCACCTCGGGGCTGGGATGATCCGGCAAAGCACGGTCGCGGACAAAACACTGGCCGATGAACTCACAGAGCGCGTCGACATGGAGCGGCGCCAGGTCCCGCAACTGCGCCCGGATCTCGGGCGCGTCGATCTGGAATTCATCGATCGGCCAACCCGCAACCCAACGGGCGAAGGACATGTGCAGGCAGACGGCCAGTGCGTCAGCAAGCCGGGACGGCGCGCGCGCGTCGCCCTCGAAGTGGTCGACGAGCAACGCCAAGGACAGGCGCGCGGAGTCGGACGGAATGCCCGTCCCCCAATCGAGCGCGCTGCCGTAGGTCTTCAGGTCAGGGCGCAACGCCAGGACATAGGGCAGCCGGCCGCCGGAGATGCGGCAGAACGGCTGGCCTCGCTCGTCACGCTGGAAGTTGTAGACCTTCACCGGCCGCCTTTCCGCGTCAGCTTGCCGCGACGCTTCTCGGTGGATTCGTGAAAAGCCTTCGCGCGGACCGCATAGCGAAACGCGGCATCGATCGGCAGAGTCCACACGCCGCGACGGCGTGCAGCTCGGAACGTCAGCAGGTCGCCCACGTCGAGCGAAACGACGATGGGCTCGGGGTGACGATAGAGCACAGGGTAAGCGCCGCGCGTGCGGCGGGTCACCTTGCGTTTGAGTTCGGTCATTGGGCCTCCTGGCTGTGCTAGGTTTTGGGAAGAGGGCGGTAACGACGCCCCGGAAATTCAAGCGGCACGGCGAACCGTCACCGACAAGGAAGAGGGAAGGGGAGCGGTCGCGGTGTTGTCGGTGAACTCTACGATGGCGACACCGGCGAAACACTCGACGGCGCGGACCGTCGCCTTGGCCGCCGCGATGTAGTCGCCGGCGCGAAGATTGCGGATCAGGATGGTGGCGGTCTTCATGTCCTGGGGAACTTGGTTTCTGTCTCGACCAACCACCCGGTTGATCTGGGGCTAATCATACGTTGCTTAACGTACAGCACAAGCGCAAAGCGCCGGGTTTGTTGTGCTCAGATTGTAATGCCAAGCCGTCGCATGTTATCGGATACTCTGCGGGGAATGGGGGCGGAGCGCCCCCATAGAGACGGACGCGGAAGCGCCGGCG
>Ga0209373_10000926_pt1 | contig 39560 bp, 30 predicted proteins | sample Higcelweek5metaG_FD_187173 | JGI IMG/M metagenome (GOLD analysis project Ga0209373, IMG submission 187173) | Freshwater pond sediment microbial communities from the University of Edinburgh, under environmental carbon perturbations - High... | ecosystem: Environmental > Aquatic > Freshwater >... | reverse complement strand
TGAAACATTTTCCGATTCCTTTACAACCATCTCCATTACGATATAACCTTGGCCGGTTTTCAAAAATGGCCTGATCCTTTTTTTAAGCAGCAATACAGGTTGCAAAACGCTCAGGATTTCGGTCATGAAAATCTCCTTCACCTCCTTTTCCTGATCTTCTGTTAGCGTTGAATTTTTATCAAGCAGGTTAATCCCGTAACTACTAAGCTCCGGAATGATTTGGTTGTCGAATATTTCATTGAATTCCAACTGATATTCGCTGACGATCTCGCTTATTTGGTGTAAAATATTGGCTGGTTTTACCTCTTCGATTTTTGAAGGAATTAGTTCGGCATTTTTCAATAATTGCCGGTAGTAGCTGACCCTTACCTGGTAAAATTCTTCAAGGTTGTTTGAATAAATGGCCAGAAACTTAATACGTTCGTAAAGCGGCTGTGCCGGGTCTTTGGCTTCTTCGAGGACACGGTGGTTGAATGAAAGCCAACTGATATCGCGGTTGAAATATTTATATACTGTCACCTCTCGAATTTTTGTTTTCCCGGTAATAAAACATTCACGTTAAATGCCAAAGTTAGAAGATTTAAGGAGATTTTACTTAATGTTAGTGATAAATAAAGGTAAACTAATTGTCAAAAATATATTTTCGTAACCCTTATTCAGGTTTCTTCTTTATCTTCTTTGGTTCGCATACCTGATCTTCCTCTTTAGCCAACCGCTCACATTTTTTGCAGATATAATTTGGATTGTCAGGAATTTGATAATTTTCTTTTTTGCATCTCTTTTTACCCATTTTGTCTCCAGTTTTCCTTTTCGGTATGCATCAAAACCACTTTGACCGGGAAATTGTTTTCAATCCAACGTGTAAAATTTTCGGCTTGATATACCGAACGGTGCTGTCCCCCTGTGCATCCAAAGCTGACAGTTAAGTGGTTAAAGCCGCGTTGGAGGTATTCTTTGATTGAAATTTCTACAATTTTTCGGACATTTTCCTGAAATTCTTTTACCTGCTCATACTGTTCGAGGTAATTACTTACTGGTTCGTCGCGTCCGGAAAGCTCTTTGTATTCCTTCAGCCTCCCCGGATTGGGTAAACCGCGGCAATCGAAAACAAAGCCGCCACCATTTTCCGATGGATCGGACGGGATTCCCTTTTTGTATGAAAAGCTGGTTACTCTTACCGTTAGTTGATCTTCTGAAAGTTCATATTTTTTGGCCCATTCCGAATGGGTTAAGTAGTTTATGATTTTGGTTATCTCTGGCAGCTCAATTCTTAATAGTGTGTTTGTAATCAGAAACTCAAGGTTTTTGATGGCCGATGGAATGCTGCTCCTGAAATTGGGTTTGCCCTCAAATATTCCCCTGAAGCTGTACGCACCCATGGCCTGCAATATTCTGATCAGCACAAAACCATAAAAGAAATCAATAAACTCTTCCCTGTCGAATTTGATGTAATTCTCTAGCCTGTTCATATAAAACTCGAACAAGACTTCACGCTGGATATCATTTAACCCAGTTTTGGGGCTAAAGAGCAGCGAGGCCAAGTCGTATTGCAGCGGTCCTTTTCTGCCTCCCTGATAATCGATAAACCAGGGTTCATTATCAACCAGCATAATATTACGTGATTGAAAATCACGGTGCATGAAATAGTCAGCCGGGGCTTGCATCAGGTAATCGGTCAGTTTATTAAAGTCGTCTTCAAGAGCTTGTTCATCGAAAGGGGTTTGTGTCAGTTTTAAAAACTCGTATTTGAAATAGTTAAGGTCCCATATCACCGACTGTCTGTCGAATGCCTTTCGAGGGTAGCATTTGCTGAAATCAATCGCTTTGGCTCCTTCGATTTGCATTTTCATCAACCCCGGAAGCACCTCTTTAATAAGGCACAATGTGGATTTCCCTTCCTCTGTTTTCGAGCATTTCGAAATGCGGTCGTACAAGGTATCTTTCCCAAGATCCGAAATCAGGTAATGCTGCTTGTCGGGGGCAATGGCCAGTAACGACGGGACTTTGATGCTCAGCTTATGAAAGGTTTGAGTGAAGCTAAAAAAGGCTTCGTTCTCTTTTGCATCGGGGTTGAAAGCACCAATGGCCGATTGTTCGTCTGTTTTCAAACGGTAATAAACCCTGTCGGAACCCGAGCGGGGCAGGGGTTCAATTGTTAATGGCTTTTTCTGAAACTTTAGTTCAAAAAGCGAAGCGAGAATATCGGAAGTATTTTTTGTTATCATGGTCGATTTTGTTTCAGCTAAGTTACTACTTCAACCCCTTCTTGTATTCGATGATCTTTAGCAAATCAGGCAATTGTTCTTTCTTTTTCATGTCGAAAGACAACGGCAACAATTTGCCAATGGGTTTACAGGCGCTGAATTCTTTCTTGATGGTTTCGTCAATCTCCATTTCGAAAATACCTGTACAGTTTTTCTCTGTAAAATAAAAGCTTGTTTTGAAATATCCGTCCCAGACCGATAGCCAAAAAACGGTTTTCTTTTTAAAAACTACCTTACAAAGCCAAGCTTTTCCATCGTTGTAATAGTGCCAGTCGACCATCAAACCAAAGGCCGGATCGGTAACTGTTTTAATCAGTTCGTCGAATACCAGATAGGAATCGCCCAGCACCTCTGCCAGCACCTCGTTACTGGGAAGGATTTGAGGGTCTTTCAATTGAATTGTTTCCATATATATCTTTTTTTAATCTACTTCTCTGAAAAACGAATTATTCCTCCGGCACAGCCTACATAAACCGAACCGTTAGAACTTAGGGCTATGCCGGAATAATGGTTGTTATACCTTACTTCATCGCCACCCGCTTTTGTCTGAAATTTTTTCGATCCGGTGTTAAGGTCGAGGCCGGTTAAATACCAACCATTGGCCTCTTTCGTGTAGGTATAAACAGTACTATTTCCCATTGCTGCTTTTGACACCAGCGAAGGTACAACCACATCACTTTCCCATGCTACTTCATAACTTCCGTTGGCATGAAAGTCGATCCTTGTCATTCCAGGTTCGGTGAATTTTCCAACGAAATCGGAAGCTTTCGTATATCCGTAATTGTTTTCAACAATGATTGAATTACGAAAAGCGATCAGTGAATTCTCTGTTGCCGACGCATTCTCAGTGAATACAGGAATCTTGCATAAAAGCCGTTCGCCTTCCACGTTTCGGCTTCGTTTGTATATCAATACATTCATCCGGGGTTCAGCATTGTCGGTTATGGCAATATATTCATCGCTGATGAGCGTTGGGGTTGTACCCGATCCCTGTGTGAATTGTCCCTGTTTTTTTTGTGTACCCCGGTCGTAATCTTCTCTCCAAAGAATTCTTAGTTTCTTGTTTCCATCGGCAATCAAACTGTACAACGCGTAATCAGAAACCACAAATACGGCTCCGGTTTCGTCAACTGCAAACGAATTTGCAATCTTCTCTTGAACAATAGTACCATCTTGAGTGTGCGTAAGAGAAATAAAATTGATTGTTCCATCTTCATTTATAATCCCTGCGATCCCTTCTTCGGTTAAAAACCACATATTGCCCTGCCAATCGGGCAAAACCGAAATTATATGACATGGGTCGGGCATGGCCGTTAAATCGTAATCGGTTTTGAGTACAAATTTGGAAGGATTTCCTTCGACTGTGAATATGTAAATGTGTTTATTGGTGGTAGGAACAATCATCCGGTCGTTATTATCCAAATAGAAATACCCAGCACCCGAGGCGCTCAAGTCAGTTCCGGCAGGTAATTCATACGTATCGATCATTTTCATGCTGTCGGGATCGAGAAGGTAGATCGCCCTTTTGCTGTCGGCTCCTGTTCCGAGTGTCATGATCCGTCCCTTTTTGTCGAATGCGATGGTGATAAATATCCGGGGAATTGAAAAGAATTTAAGGTTGAGGTCGTTCCCTTCGGTGCCACTGATCGAATAGGCATCGGTCATGTAAGCATCGTTGTGCACATTGTTTTTGCCATTTTCAGATAGGTAAGGATGCTGAGGAGCATCCCAATTCAGGAGTTTTTGTTCCCGGTCATCTTCGGTTGTTTCTTTACAACCCGAAAACAGGGAAACGGATATAATAAGAAAGGTGAATAATCTAGTGAAAAATAGGCCCGATTTTAGAAATTGATCATTCATAGTTGTACAAATTCTTTAAAGTTCTCTGCGACCATCGCGTTCTCTTGTGTTTCAATCATATTTTTCCCGGTGAATTTTCTCCAACATCAAGTTCGCCCTGTCGAAAGGTTTTTTGACCTCGTCGGGATACCCGATAGCAATAATCGATAAAACAGATTTTTCGTCAGGAATTCCCAACAATTCTTTTATGTAATCGTCAGCCAAGGTAGTATCGCCGTGTTCCCGGTTTCTTACTTGCACCCAACAACTACCCAGCCCTAAATCTTCTGCTTCAAGCTGGATGATGATGGAAGCGATCGAGCAATCTTCAACCCAGGTATCTGAAAGTTGCGGGTCGCCAATAACCACAATAGCCAGCGGCGCCCCGGCAATGAGCTTTACGCTATGTGGTTTGCATTCCGAAAGCTTTTCGAGTGTTTCCGGGTTTTCAATAACGATGAAATCCCAGTGGTTCGTTTTCTTTCCGGTAGGCGACATCAATGCCGCATGGATGAGCTTTTCAACCTTTTCTGCCTCTATTTTTTGAGAAGTAAACTTCCGTTTGCTCCGCCTGTTTTGTAAGAGTTCGATAAAATACATATCTATTTCGTTTGTTTTTTGCAGAAATGAAAAAATTCCAGCAACTCCCTTTTTCGTTCCGCAGGAAGATTGTGCCAGCGGATTCCCTGAATGGCTCCTTCCAGAGCATACAGCATATTGATGCAGGCCGATTCGTCGAGGGTAGCCAAGCGTGCAAAGGCTTCCTCGCTACCAACCGCTTTTAATTGCGCGGGTGTTGAGATGCCAACAATTTCGAGTTGCTGTGACAATATTTTCCCCAAATTGGGCATAGTTGTTAGTTCGTTCATCGCGGCAGAAATATATAGGCTAAAATTACAGCAATCACCAACGCTGGCAGCATGTTCACCACCTTTATTTTCTTTATTTCCATGATCGAAAAACCCAACCCAACCAAAATCAAACCGCCAACTGCCGACATTTCGTTGATAACCGGTTCGGGCATCAGATTGCCCAGCCAGGCTGAAAGCAACGTGAGGCCACCCTGAAAGATAATCAGCGGGATGGACGAGAAAGCTACTCCAATTCCCAACGCCGAGGCAAGGGCCAGCGAACTGAAACCGTCCATAACCGACTTGGCAATAAGCAGGTCGGAATTACCCATCGTTCCTTCGTTAAAAGCGCCAAGTATAGTCATCGATCCCATGCAATATAACAGAAATGCAGTTGTCATTCCTTCCGAGAAACTTTCGTGTTCCGATTTGATTTTCAACTTTACCCAATCGCCAAAACGGTTAATGTAGCGGTCTATATCAATCCATTCACCCAGAGCGGAACCTAGAACCATGCTGAAAATCAAGATTAAGATTTGACTGGTCTTCATCGTCATGGTAATACCAATATAGATGGTAAAAAGACCAATGGACTGAAAAATGATTTTCGCGATGCGCTGGGGGAGTTTAGAATGAAAAAAGTATCCCAGCAAACTGCCTGCTATAATGGTGGCTACGTTGACAATTGTTCCGAAAAGGATCATAGACTTTGTTTTGTTACAGGAATCTGTTATCTTTTACGGCAGATTCATTGGTATGACGAAGATAAGAAAAATAACCTCTTGCGCGGTGACAGCCTTACGAATATTGCTGATTGCCTTCGGTGTTCTGTTTTTGGTGTTCATCATTCTGGCCTTTACCTCCCTGCCGTTTTGGGCGCGTTATAATCTGGGGAAATCAGAAGCTTTTGTTCCCAAAAACACACAGACAATACTGGTAATGGGAGGTGGGGGATTTCCCAGTGAATCGGTTTTGATGCGGCTGTGGTACACAGCTGAACTTGCAAAAGAGTTTTCTGATGCAAAAATTATCATTGCCACGCCGGGCGATACGCTCGACCCCAAAAGTACGATCTGCCAAATGGAAAATGAATTAGTGTACTCAGGAATTCAGACCGATAGAATCATTATTGAATGCGAAGGATTAAACACCCGAGATCAGGCTTTGAGGGCTTATGAGTTTTATACTGACGGGAAATTCAGCGAACCGTTAGTTGTTGTCAGCTCGCCCGAGCATATTTACCGCACCATTTTAAGCTTTGAAAAAGTGGGATTCAAAAAGGTGAGCGGACGACCTGCCATGGAAGCCATGCTTGAAACCGATCTAAAGTTGAAGAATAAAAAACTGGGAGGTAATGAGAATATTCCCGATGTTGGTAATTCAATTTCAATCAGGTACAAGTTTTGGGACTACCTGAAATATGAAATCATTGTAGCCCGCGAATACGTGGCGATTGCCTATTATAAGGTGAAGGGGTGGATTTGAGGAGATGATGTGCACTGAGCGATGAGAAAGTGAGATAGAATACCAAGTAAGACCATCATCCTCCGATTGAAACACCAATGATCTTTCCAATTCCAAAGGTTATAGCCGCAGCAGCCAGCCCAAAAAATACCTGCCTGAAACCTGAATACCATACATTCTTTCCGGTGAAAAGGGTGATGGCTGAACCAATTACAAACAGACCGATTGCACTCATACAAACACTGATGATGATCGCTTGCATTCCACTGGTAAAGATAAACGGCAAAACGGGAATAATTGCTCCAATTGAAAAAAGGAAGAAGGAATAAAGGGCCGCTTCAATTGCAGAACCTTTCAGCTCTTCGGCATTAATCCCCAATTCCTCCTTAACAAGCATCTGATAAGCTTTTTCTTTGTCTGTCATGATTTCAGCAGCCATTTCATGGGCTTGTTTTTCGGGAATGCCTTTGGCCATATAAATAAGCGTCAACTCCTGTTGCTCACCAGCAGGGTTGCTTTCCAACTCGTCCATTTCCAGTTGCATTTGGTTTTCCGATAATTCCTGCGAACTTTTTACCGAAATCCATTCACCCAGTGCCATCGATAAAGCGCCCGCCAGTAAACCAGCAAGTCCGGCTAAAAGAACCCCCTGATTTCCGGCGGTTGCCCCGGCAATCCCCATTACCAGACTGAAATTGGATACCAACCCGTCGTTGCCACCCAATACAGCTGCCCGTATAGCATTTCCACCAACTGAGCGATGCCTGCTTTCAAAACGGGTAATTTGATTTACGGAAACCTTTTCTTCGTTTTGAAGAATGGCACGAAGAATTTTTACATGGTTGGTTTCAGTACCGGTAATCTTCATTTTGTTCCGCTTCTTGCTTGAAATAATGGCCGACGAAAGACTTTTTTCGGTGTCCATCAGTGAACCCAACACATAATCGTATCCAAAAATCTTGCCGATGAGATTCAATGTTTTGGCTCTCCACGAGGGTTGTATCAGGTTTTCAAACGCGATGTTTTCTTTCCTGGCAAAAGCTTCAGCATGGCCCTTTTCAATCTCGCTCATCTTTGAAAAGACGTTGGCAATGATTGGATCACTTTCATTTACAGCCAGTTTTTGATACAAATAGCAGGCATCAATTTCGGTTTGGATATTCTTATTTTTCATTGATGAAGATTTTTTTAATTCCTTTAAATATAAGAGTTCCCTGATAAATAATCCAAACAAAATGGGATTTATCGAAGTGTAGTCTTAATTTGAATAAGCTCCGCTTATTTGAATGGGATTAAAAAAATCCTATTTTTGATTTTCAAATTTCTCTAATCCTAACCACCTTGAAATGAAAAGGGTTCTTTTATTCTTTGCAAAATATTATCTGTTCTGGTTTGGCTATTTTATTCTGTTTAAGATACTTTTCCTTTTTTCAAACTTCGGAAATACCATTGCATTGGGGTGGAAAAACTTTTTTGGGGTATTTATTTCGGGTTCGCAAATGGATTTCTCTGCCGCTGGATATTTAACTCTTTTCGCAGGGCTGCTACTTGTCTTTGCTCCAATTATTAAGCCCCGAATAATCAGGCAAATAATACAAGTCTATACACTTATCCTATTTGTTATTGTGACCTTTTTTGGTCTCCTCGACATGGCGCTTTATCCGTCGTGGGGTAGCAGGTTGAATGCTCAAATATTGCCTTATCTGGCTAATCCGGCGGGAATGATCGCCAGTGTAAATGGTTGGCAGACACTTCTTTTTATAATTGCTGAAACTGGTATTGTTTTTCTTGTTTTTTGGTCATACCGGAAGTTTTTTAGCGAAAAACGATTTGATGGAGGAAGGACAAAGTGGTATTCTTCACCCATACTTTTAGTTCTAACGGTAGCTCTTATTATTCCTATTCGCGGTGGGTTTAATACTTCTCCCCTCAATTTTAGCAGTGTTTATTTCAGCCAGAACCTGTATGCCAACCATAGCGCTTATAATTTTTTCTGGTCGTTTAATCATTCCGTTCTACACAATAAGGTAACAACAAATCCTTTGCATTATTTTTCTGTGGAAGAATGCAAAACCAATTTGGAAGGAATTAAACAGTTTAACAAAGAAAATCCGCAAGTAAACATTAAAAACAATTCGGGAAAACCAGTCAATGTTATTCTGGTAATATTGGAATCGTTTTCAAACAAAGTCATTGAACCGTTGGGAGGTTTGCCGGGTATTACACCCCGGATCAATCAGCTTTGTAAAGAGGGAATTACGTTTTCATCTTTTTATGCTACAGGTAATCGTTCCGATAAAGGGCTTTCATCAATCATTGCTTCTTATCCGGCGCTTATAAAAGCCTCTTCGATTTTATATTTTCCGGAGAAGATGAAAAAACTTGATTTCTTTCCGCAACATTTTAAACAGCAAGGCTATAACCTTTCTTTTTTCTATGGAGGCGATGTGAATTTTTATAACACCCGTATGCTGTTAATGCAGTCGGGGGTCGATGAGATTATTTCGCGGAACGATTTTCCACTGCAAATTTCATCGCTTCAGAAATGGGGCGTACCCGATCAATACCTCTATCAACGAACGTTTGATGATTTGCAGAAAATGCGGCAACCTTTCTTAAGTATGGTTTATACCATCAGCAGTCATGAACCTTTCGATATTCCTTCGTTTAAAAGATATTCTGGGAATGGCTTCACAGACCAGTATTTTAATTCGATAGCTTATGCCGACAGTTGCCTTGGGGATTTCGTCGATCAGTTGAAAAGTAGTTCATTGTGGGAAAATACATTGGTGGTTATAACGTCCGATCACGCATCGCTTGAACCCGGGCCTACTACTTTCGATGATCCTGCGTCGTACAGAATTCCCCTGCTTTGGATTGGCGGGGCAATCGACACGGCTTTTGTGAATAAGAACATTGCTATGCAAACCGATCTCAGTTCTACCCTGATACAGCAAATGGGATGGAATTCTACACCGTCCTATTTTTCAAAAAATATTTTCGGAACCCGACAATATGCTTTTTATCTTCGAGACGAGGGGTGGGGGTTTATTTCTCCTGAAACAGGTTTTTTCATGAACCTTGAATCAGAAAAGCAACAATTCTTTTATGGAGAACAATGTGAGAAAAGAGATTCTTTGACCACGTTTTCGAAATCCTTCACGCAATTCCTTCACGATGATTTTTTGGGGAAATAATTGAATTTATTAAAAAACAGTTGAGCTAGTCTGAACGAAATCAGTTTTCCGAGAATCTGTTTTCAGATTTGTGTGTGTTAAAATGAAAGATTCGCTGTTCCAGTAAAGGAAAGCGAACCTTTCAAATATTTTCCTTGAAACAGATATTATTCCGTAAACTCAATGATATGAGCTGATACAGTAACTGTATATTGTGTGACAATTGGGAAGAATGATTGATGAATTTCAACAGTTTCATTAATCACTGCCTTAGAACCACCGAGAATATCAGCTTTTAGTAACATATTAGCTTTTGCTTGCTGAATCAATGATTTCTTAGAAATGCCGCCTAATCCAAATACATAAGTTGCTGTTGCTTCACCTTTCACATAGTCAATGACGGTGTAATTTTTCTTTGCAAGAATGACATCGGTTTGGTGGTTGTTGACATTTGATGTCAATCCGCTATGGATACCACAACTTGATAATAAGAATGCAATTCCAATTAACAATAATAGTCCAGTTCTTTTCATTTTAGAATTTTTGTTAAATTTTCCTACTCTATTGGCTTTTCAGAATTCGCCCCGTTTTATAAAGTGGTTTCTGGTCTCCACTCGATTGATTATTTTTTCAATGGTATGATTCATTTGGTTAACATGAGTAATTCATCTTCAGCGATATGGAAATTTTGCTTCTTGAGTTGAAATTGCTTGTCAACCCAGAGTATGCAATTGAAAAGGCTGTTTGAAGATTGTGTAGGCAATGAACAGTTTCTAATTACATGTCTGTAATTTGTTTCTTCTTTTAGAAAGACGATGGGAATGTTGGCGTTCATAATCTGTTTGGTTCAGGTGAGCCAAAGATAAAAATTACATGAATTGAATCAATATTTTAAATTATGTTTTTTAACAGTGTTTTTGTTCCAGTGTAATCGAAAATGCCCTGAACGAATGTTGAGGTAATTTTTTAGTGTAGATATACTTTTCCTTTCCAACCGCTTTGCCCCAGTTATTGCAACTTTTACTCCAGTTTACTGTCCAAATTCTCACTCTTACCGATAACATAAGACAAATAAAACCGTTCCTCTTTTTTTAACTCACTCAATTAAATTATTTTTGTCTGTTCAAAAATTAGAAAAATAAAAAAATAGATATGGGAGTTGCACAATTTCTAAGTAAAATGTTCGGGACCAAATCCGATCGTGATATCAAGGAAATCATGCCGGTTATCGAGGCTATTAAAGCTGAGTATGGGCGTATTTCCAAAATGAGTCACGATGAATTGAGAGCCGAATCTGCATTGATAAAACAGAAAATCAGTGATTATATAAAAGCTGAAGAAGATGAAATAGCCGAACTGCGCGAAAAAGCCGAAGAGGTAGATATTGAAGAGAGCGAAAAAATGTATGACCGCATCGATAAACTGGTAGAGATTATTGATGAAAAACTGGAGGTTATCCTGAATGAAGTTCTCCCGGTTGCTTTTGCTGTTGTGAAAGACACTGCCCGTCGGTTTTCTGAAAATGAGATTGTTGAAGTTACCGCAAGTAGTTTCGACCGCGATATGGCTGCACGTCACGATCATGTTGAAATTAATGGTGAAAAAGCACATTGGCATAGTAAATGGATTGCCGGAGGGAATGAAGTCAAATGGGATATGGTTCACTACGATGTCCAGTTAATTGGTGGCGTTGTATTGCACAAAGGGAACATTGCTGAAATGGGAACCGGCGAAGGAAAAACACTGGTTGCTACATTACCTGTGTTTTTGAATGCTCTTACGGGCAAAGGGGTGCACGTGGTAACTGTAAACGACTATTTGGCTAAACGTGACTCCGAATGGATGGGGCCAATCTATCAGTTTCATGGTCTATCGGTCGATTGCATCGACAGGCACCAGCCAAACTCTGAAGCCAGGAGAAATGCATATAATTCGGATATCACCTTCGGTACGAACAATGAGTTTGGTTTCGATTACCTGCGCGATAACATGTCTATCAACCCCGAAGACCTGGTTCAACGCAAACACCATTATGCCATTGTTGATGAGGTAGACTCGGTATTGATCGACGATGCCCGGACTCCTTTGATTATTTCTGGTCCGGTAAAACAGATTGCAACCGATGAATTGTTTGCAGAATACCGTCCAAAGGTGGAGAAACTGGTGAACGAACAACGAAAAATGGTTACCCAGATTCTGTCCGATGCCAAACGGTTGATCAATAAAGAAGATGCAACCAAAAAGGAGACCGATGAAGGTGGTTTGTTGCTTTTGCGTGCTCATAAAGGATTGCCAAAAAATAGCGCATTGATTAAATTCCTGAGTGAAGAAGGAAACAGGTCTCTGTTGCAAAAAACGGAAAACTTTTACATGGCGGACAATAACAAGAACATGCATATTGTTACCGATCCGCTCTATTTCATTATTGAAGAACAGCACAACTCGATTGAACTGACCGATGTGGGTATTGACCTGATATCGGGCGATATCGACGACTCTGAATTCTTCGTCCTGCCCGATATGGGAGCCGAAATGGCTGTCATTGTAAACAATACTCAACTGAGCGACGAGGATAAGCAAGCTAAAAAAGATATTCTGCTTCAGGATTTCAGCGTGAAATCGGAACGGGTTCATACATTGAATCAACTTTTGAAAGCCTATACGCTTTTCGAAAACGATGTTGAATACGTGGTGATCGACGGGAAAGTGAAGATTGTTGATGAGCAGACTGGTCGTATTATGGAAGGCCGTCGTTATTCCGACGGTTTGCACCAGGCTATTGAAGCTAAGGAACGGGTTACCGTTGAAGCAGCTACCCAAACATTTGCGACCATCACCCTTCAGAATTTTTTCAGAATGTACCACAAACTGTCGGGTATGACAGGTACTGCTGAAACCGAGGCTGGTGAGCTTTGGGATATTTATAAACTGGATGTGGTTGTGATTCCTACCAACCGACCTGTAATTCGTGATGATAGGGAAGACTTGGTATTCAAGACCAAGCGCGAAAAATACAATGCCATCATTAATGAAATTGTTGAACTCAATAAAAAGGGACGTCCGGCATTGGTTGGTACTACTTCGGTTGAGATTTCAGAATTATTGAGCAGAATGCTCAAGATGAAAGGTGTTAAACACAATGTGTTGAATGCCAAGCTGCATCAACGCGAAGCTGATATTGTGGCTGAAGCCGGTAGGGCAGGGACGGTGACCATTGCTACCAACATGGCTGGTCGTGGTACCGACATCAAATTATCGAAAGAGGTAGTTGCTGCCGGTGGTTTGGCTATTATTGGTACAGAAAGACATGATTCACGTCGTGTTGACAGACAGTTGAGAGGTCGTGCCGGTCGTCAGGGCGATCCGGGTTCTTCGCAATTCTTTGTCTCGCTTGAGGACGATTTGATGCGTTTGTTCGGTACCGAGCGGATTGCAGGGATTATGGACCGGTTAGGATTAAAAGAGGGTGAAGTTATTCAGCACTCCATGATTTCAAAATCGATAGAACGGGCTCAGAAGAAAGTTGAAGAGAACAATTTCGGTATCCGTAAAAGATTATTGGAGTACGATGATGTAATGAACTCGCAACGCGAGGTTATTTATAAACGCCGCCGTCATGCTCTCTTTGGCGACCGTATTGAAGTCGATATCATGAACAACATGTTCGACACGGTTGAAGAACTTACCAACGAATACCACGGAGGCAGTTTCGAAGATTATAAATTTGAATTGATTCGTGTGGCTTCGATGGATACTTCATTGAGTATTGATGATTTTGAACGCAAAAACCCATCAGAAGTTTCCGAAATAGTTTTTAAACAGATGCTTGAAAACTATACGCGCAAAATTGATAACATTGCCAAACAGGCAAATCCTGTTATCAAAAATGTTTATGAAACCAAAGCGCACCAATATAAAAACATTGTCGTTCCTTTTACCGATGGAAAGAGGTTCTACCAGGTGGTAACAAACCTTGAAAAGGCATACAAAAACAATGGAAAAGAGGTTGCCCGTTCGTTTGAAAAGCAAGTAATTCTCGCAACCATCGACGATGCATGGAGAGATCAACTTCGCGAGATGGATGATTTGCGCCAATCGGTTCAAAATGCAACGTATGAACAAAAAGATCCTTTGCTGATTTATAAACTCGAATCGTTCAACCTTTTCAAGGAGATGATCAACAAAGTAAACCGGAAAATTGTATCTATACTGGTTAAAGGGCATATCCCGATCAGTGATCCTTCAGAAGTGAAAGAAGCCGCTGAAAAGAAACGTACCGATATGAGCAGGATGCAAACCGGAAGGACAGGGGGAGTACCCGGACAAGGTGGTAACCCTAACGAACCACCTCAGAAAGTGCAACCCGTTAGAATTGAGAAGAAAGTAGGACGTAATGACCCTTGTCCTTGTGGTAGTGGAAAGAAATTTAAGAATTGCCATGGAATTGGACTTCCGGGTTAATCAATAAAAAATAAGCCAATGTTTGATTTACTTAGCTTTGTACACTGGGATTTTAATCCCGACATTTTTCAGATTTTTGGCCGTCCGGTCCGCTGGTACGGTTTAATGTTTGCGATTGGATTTGTTATCGGCTATAAAATGGTCGAAAAGCAGTTCAAACATGAGAAAGAGAACGAGAAATGGCTCGATACGCTTCTGATGTATATTGTTGTAGGGACAATTGTTGGGGCACGGCTCGGTCATGTTTTCTTCTATGGCTGGGACTATTATTCACAGCACCCCTTCGAAATCATCATGATTTGGCAGGGTGGATTAGCCAGTCACGGTGGCGTGATTGGAATTTTCCTCGCATTGTTGATCTTTTCAAAAATCTATACCAAGCGGAATGTTTTTTGGATTATCGACAGGGTGGTGATACCGACAGCGTTGGTTGCTATGCTTATCCGTATGGGCAACTTGTTTAATTCTGAAATATATGGCGTGCAAACATCGCTTCCATGGGGTTTTATTTTTGAGAGAAATCACGAGGTGGTACCAAAACATCCCACGCAACTTTACGAGGCGCTGGCTTATTTGCTTACGTTCTTTGTTGTGAACCGGATATACTGGAAAACCAATGCCAAAAGCAAAACCGGGTTAATTTCGGGTGTGTTCTTCATCATGGTTTTCTCAGCCCGTTTTTTAATCGAATTTGTAAAGGAAGACCAGGAGGCATTCGAGTCGGCAATGACGTTGAATATGGGGCAATGGTTAAGCATCCCGTTTGTTTTGGGCGGGGTGGCGCTGGTTGTTTGGGCGCTTTGGAAGAATAAGGCAACAGCATAATAAAGAATTTATAATGAGATATAAAAAAAGGAATCCATGAATTGGGTTCCTTTTTTTATATTCCTGATTTTTGAGGTCTGAAATATCCTTAAAACAAGCTTTTATTAGAAGAATAGAGCTGTTGTTGAGTTTCAATTTTCCTAAGCACTTCGTCGATGGTTGATTGCAGTTCCGGAGGTATTCGTAGCTTTAGGTTTTCATCCTGCAAATTATTGAGGAGCAACGTAGCGTAATATAAAACCATGTACCTTTCCTGAAGCATTGCCCCTAATTCTTCGTTTTGGAACAGCCGTAGTACCAGCGTTTTTTGCTGCTGTACCAGTAAATCAATCATAAAATCTTCCAGATTTTCACCATTTTTTTCTTTCGCAATAGCAAAAATTCTGTATTCTACATCATTAAAAATGCCATTCCAGAGTTCAATGATTAGCTCAGTTTCCTTGAAATCGGGTTCGTTACTTAAATTACATTCATTTTTTATATATTCAAGTGCTTTTGCTCTATTAGTCTTTGTTTGGTAGTACATTATTGCCAAATTGTTAAGCGCTCCCACATTCCCATTTTTGATTGCCAGTAAATAATACTTTTCTGCCTCAGTGTATTTCTCCTGATTATGATATAAAAGTGCCAGATTGAAATGGGCTTCAGAAACTCTATTTTCAATTGCTATTAAGTAATACTTTTCTGCTTCTGCATATTTCTTTTGACTGCTGTATAAAATTGCTATATTATTTAAAGCTTTTAGTTCTCCTTTTTCTACTGCCATCAGGTAATACTTTTCCGCCTCAGAATATTTTTCCTGTTTGTGGTATAAAAGTGCCAGATTGTAATTAGCTCCAGTGACTCCTTTTTTTATCGCCATCTGGTAATACTTTTCAGCCTCCGAATATTTCTCCTGTTTGTGGTATAATATTGCCATATTATTTAGAGCTTTTGCATCTCCTTTTTCAATCGCCATCAGGTTATACTTTTTAGCTTCTGAGTTTTTTTCCTGCTTATCGTATAAAACTGCCAGATTATTTAAAGCATTTGTATTTCTATTTTCAATCGCCATCAGGTAATATTTTTCAGCCTCCAAATATTTCTTCTTATTATCGTATATAAGCGCCAAATTGAACATTGCATCAACATCACCTTTTTTAATCGCCAATAGATAATACTTTTCTGCCTCAAAATATTTTTCCTGCTTATCGTATAAAACTGCCAGATTAAGTAATGCATCAGTTACTCCTTTTTCAATCGCTAAAAGATAATACTCTTCTGCTCTAGAATAATTTGTTGAAGAGTGAAATAATCCACCCAATAAATAATATTTTAACCCATCTTCTTCGTTTTCAATATTTTTGACTATTTCTATGGCCTTTGAGTAGTTTTCTTCCTCAATATATTTGAATACTTTTTTATGAATATCACTATATTTTTCTGGCAATTCAATCAAACAATTCTTCGAACTTTCATAATTCAATTTTTCTGTTAACTCAATTATGGTATCCCTTTCAGCCAATGAGATGTATTTGTTTTGACTCAGAGCTTTCGAAATAACGAGTGCATGTTCCCAGTCGGTTTCACCTTTTTGAAGTTTCGAAATGTGTTCGCTGGCTATTCGCTTCAAGTCACTGGCATCGTACCAGTTTTCGAGAAAAATACTCAACCACTTGGCTTTTCGTTTCTGCTCGGGGTTGCCTTGTGTTACAATAAGCCACATGTTGAAAAAGCGTTCCGAAAGACGGTACAAATGCTGTTTTTTGCTGGTGGTAATTTTATCGACCAAACCTTTATCTACCAGTGTATTCAAATTGGCTGAGATCAATTTGCTTTCCATTCGCGCCTTTTCAACCAGTTGTTTGGTGGAACAGGCCTCCCAGATAAACGACATTTCCAATATAATTTTCTTGAATTGAGGCGTCAGTGCGTTTAGCCTTTCCTGGAACAACGGGCTAACATTGTCCATGGTTTTCTTCAGGTATTCGTAGGTTGTGGTTTCCGATTTTTGCAAAACAATCTGGATAAAAAACTGTAAGGTGCGGGGTAATCCGTCTGTCAAAATTCGGATGTTTTCTATTTTACCCGGGTTGTTTTTTACAAAATCCCTTAAAACCGGTATATCCAATGAGTCGCTCCAGTGATTGAGCAAAAGATTAATTTCTTCACGGCTCAACGCCTCAAGTCGGTGTCTTCTGAAGAATTCGTAAAAAGGCATATCGTGTCGCCAGAAATGCTCATCCATGCGGGTGCTGCCGGCAATTAGCTGAATATCGTTGTAGTTGATCAGCGTTTCACGAAGCAAGCTTCCGTCGTCGTCAAAGTTTTCTACTATCCGGTCGAAATTGTCCAACAGCAGGATAATCTTTTTCTTGCTCTTGGTACAAACCTCATTTATTAAGGTGTATAAATAGCGTGTGTAGTCGTGATTATCCTTAAAAGAGGCGTATTCCTGAATGCTGATTTCAATTTTCGTCTGGAGTTTCAGCTCTTCCAGAACCTGTTCCCAAAGATCGAACAAACGGTAAATCCCTGCCTGTTCTTCAGCCAGATAAATAGGTATATACTTCTTATTGAGCTTTGGATTTTCCTCTATTTCAACTTCAATACGTTTGAGAAGGGTTGACTTTCCACTTCCCCTGCGTCCTAAAATCAACTCGTGTTGAAGTGAATCGTTCGCTTTTTTGTTCAGGATAGATTCTATAATGATGGAAAACTCAGTCTTTCGAATGATAAAATTGTTTTTAATCGCTTTGCTATCGCTATTAGCCGATTGAAAAACAGTAAGTTGGTCTAAAAACCAGTTGCTTGTTCTCTGATTGTTATTCATGGTAAATTGGGTTGTTTCGTTTCCAAAAAGCTTTTAAAAATGGAGAGATAAAAACGTAATTGTGACTGCCCTCTATAGTTTCAACAAAGTAACCATCTTGCTCTAAATCATTTATTAAATCCATATATCCATCTGGCATTTCATGCTTTACTGACTTGTCGTAAATGGTTTGGATCGATATTGAATCTTTATGGGCAGTATGAATTAAGATTTCATTTACAAATTCGAAATCTAATTTGGGCATATAATCTTTTAACCGGCTCTTCCAATCGGCAAAATGCTCGTTGCTTTTTTCGACATTTAAAAATGCTTCATCGATATCTTGTTCAGTAATAATCAAATTTCCTGCTTTTTTTGCTTTGCGATGGATTTCATCCAACATAAGATTGATGAAATAGGGTGTATAGTAATATTGGATCTTTTGAAGAAGGTAACTTTTTAGTGTTTCAGAATATTGAATGGTTGCACCCGAAGTAGCCCATTCTATATAATTATGTGGTTCTTTTTCAATTAATGGATTGCAAATAACCTTTTTCAAATCATTTAAACCAGCGGTTCTTCCCTCAATCGCTTTTACTACATAGTGTATGCCAATTGAACCAGCAAAAACAAATTGCAATTTTTTAATTCCGCTTTGACGCCATGTTCTTAATTGATTTAAAATGGCAATGGCTTCATCCTTTTTCCCGTTTTTATGTAATCGATACAGAACTTCGGGCAATTCATCAAGAAGTAATATTACGCTATCTGTATTATTGCCTAATTGACTGAAAATTGAATTTATTTCATCTAAATAGTTTAGGTCAACATTTCCAATTTTTATTCCCTCAGTGGTAATCTCTGTGATGTTTTTCGATTTCAGATAGTTGACAAACTGCTTTTTCGCTTTGCGGCTTGTATTTAAACAGTTTAATATTAGTTTGTACAAGGTTTTATAAAAATCAATTTCAGATTTTACAGCTTGGATGCTTTCAAATTTTACCTTATAATTTTTCCTGGGATTTGCTTCAATATCTTTCATTATTGAAGTTTTCCCCACTCTTCTTGGTGCAGCAATTAGTATAAAATTTCCCTTTTCAAGTTCATCCCATATTTCTTCTACTATTTCATTTCTTGGATAGTAATAATCGCCGGTTGCAGCCGAACCAATAATTGTCTTTGGAGAAATCCATTCTGTGCTCATATTTGACAATGTTTTTACTGTTAATCTTAATTGACAGCAAATATACTGTCAAAATAATTAAACAGCAAATTTACTGTCAAAAATATTTTATGGCACTTGATAACTTTTGGCTTTTCTCCCCAAATTCCCTGAATAAACTTATTTTTGATTTTCGCTAAAAAAAAGTTGGGATGAATAATAAAATCTTTTTATCGGTTATTTTCCTTTTCCTTTCTCTTCTCTCTTCTGCCAGAGAAGGTATGTGGATTCCCTCGCTCATTGAGAAGAATATTGCAGAAATGCAGCAAATGGGTTTCAACCTTACCGCTGAAGATATCTACAATACAGATAGCACGGGTATGAAAGATGCTATCGTTCATTTTGGAAGCGGATGTACCGGTGAGCTTATTTCTCCCGATGGTTTGCTTGTTACCAATTATCATTGCGGGTTTCCCGAAATTCAATCGCATAGCTCACTCGAACACGATTACATCACCGACGGGTTCTGGGCTATGAGCAGGGAAGAAGAACTTCTCAATCAGGGATTAACGGTCACTTTTTTGATCAGCATGAAAGAGGTTACCGACAAGGTTTTTGCTTGTACTGATACCCTATCAAAAGCAATCGAAATCGACGATCAAATTCAAAGAAACATCGCGACTATCATTGATGAAGAGGAGGAGAGTGGTGGCTATAATGCTCAGGTAAAACCATTTTACGGGGGGAATCAATATTACCTGTTCCTAACCGAAACATTTACCGACGTGCGTTTGGTTGGTGCACCGCCCTCTTTAATAGGAAAATTCGGGGGCGATACCGATAACTGGATATGGCCCCGTCATACAGGTGATTTTTCGTTGTTCAGGATTTATTCCAACAAGGAAAACAAACCCGCAGACTATTCACCCGACAATGTTCCATATCGTTCAAAAAGTTTCTTCCCGATCAATATTTCAGGAATAAAAGAAGGTGATTTTACGATGGTTTTCGGATATCCGGGCAACACTCAACAGTATTTGCCATCGCAGGCAGTGAAAATGATTTTGGAAAACAGCGATCCCGATCGTGTAGCTATTCGCGACCTGAAGTTGAATATTCTATCAGATTTTATGTTGAACGACCCGTCTACACGGATAAAATATGCTTCCAAATACGCCAATATCAGTAACTCATGGAAGAAATGGCAGGGCGAAATGCTGGGGCTAAAACGTCAGGGTGTTGTTGAAACGAAAATTAGAGAAGAAAAAGAATTTACCCGTTGGATCAATGAAGATGATAAAAGGAAATCGGAATATGTAAATATCTTGCCCGATTTAGAAAAATTCTATTCGCAACTCATCCCATATAGAAAAGCTTATGATTATTACAATGAATGCTTTTACCGGGGACCCGATGCGTATAAGAATTATCTAACCATATCATCATTAAGTGCTTTAAATAAGCCATTTGATATCAAAGAGCTTTCGGCTGATGTTGGAAAACAATTCAACGATTATTCCTTTGATGTTGATAGCGAAATGTTTCTCCGCCTCATCGGAAAATATTATTCCGATCTTCCTGCTGAATTTTTGCCTGCTGAATTGAAAACGATCTTCAGCAAGAAAGATTTTCAGAATATACTGAAAAAGATCTATTCAAAATCGATATTGGTCGATAAAACCACCATGTTGAAAATCGTTTCAGATACTTCTGCCGTTCATGAAAAAGCTGTTTTGAACGATCAGCTGTACCAACTTTTCCATGTTATAACAAGTTATTACAATTCATCTGTTCGAAGTTCATATTTTAATTTTGAAAATCAGATCAATGCGAATCAGAAAAAGTATATGAAAGCCCAGCTCGAAATGAAAAACGGGCAAATGCTTTATCCCGATGCAAATTCCACTCTAAGGGTTAGTTTTGGTAAAGTAGAAGGCTTTAAACCCCGCGATGGCGTGACCTATAACTTTTACACGACACTAAAAGGGATTATTCAAAAGGAAGATCCCGAAGTTGATGATTACAATGTTCCTGAAAAGTTGAAAGAGTTATATCGAACGAAAGATTTTGGTATGTATTCCATGTCTGATTCTACCTTGCCGGTCTGTTTTACGGCCTCGAACCATACAACAGGCGGGAACTCCGGCAGTCCGGTCATCGATGCGAACGGATACCTGATTGGGGTTAATTTCGACCGTAATTGGGAGGGAACCATGAGCGATATTGAATTCGACCCGGATAAATGCCGGAATATTTCTCTCGATGTCAGGTATATGCTTTTTATCATCGATAAATTTGCTGGGGCAGGTTATTTGCTTAACGAGATGAAAATTGTCAGATAGGAATGATGCATCAAGCTGATCGTGGTAAAATGGAATTCTTCCGAATTTTCTCGCATTTACTTAAGCTTGGTCCTTCTTGTGTCGAAGACCCTGATTGCCTGGGGTTTTATGGTGATATTTACTGGTCCGCGAAGTTTCATTGGGTCGCCATCAATATGGAACCACTGAACATGTGTTGAGTCAAAAATCACTTGTTTGCAGCGGTATGTGGTTACATAGGGAGAACGGTTAATCCGTTTTGTCATTATCAAAAATGCGAGTTTTAGAGAATGTCGTTTGGGAAATGGTTTTAAAACAACAACTTCGATTAACCCGTCGTCATGTTTTGCTGCCGGGGCAATAAAAGCATTGTTCCCAAATTGCCGGGTGTTGGCAAAGCAAATAAGAAAAGCTTTGGTATTCACCTCAAGCTCATCGGCATAGAAATGGTAATCGTGTGGTTTATATAAGAAGAAACTACGTAAGATGATCAGTGCATAGTTAAAAACGCCCCTCGATTCACTTTTGTTGAAGCGTTTGGCAATGATGGCATCGTAGCCAATTCCTGAAACGTTGATAGAGTGCCTGCCGTTCACATAAATGACATCCATGTTTTTTGTAACCCCCCTGACCAGCAACCTGACCACTCCCATTCCAATCGGTGGCAGACCAAGTTCACGGGCGCATCCATTGCCTGATCCCGAAGGTAAAATAGAGAATATTTTATTGGTGCCAATCAGTTTTCCGGCCACTTCGTTAGCGGTACCATCGCCTCCAACGGCTACAAATATGTCATAGTTGTCAAGGTTTTCTTCAACAATTGCAGGAGCATGACCGGCATATTTGGTCTGTATCACGTCCATTTTAAGGAAACGGCTCCTTAGAATTCTTAGCCCTTGAGAATTGATCCATCTCATTACCTTTTCTCCCGAAATGGGATTTACAATAAAAAGCACACGCTTTTTTTTGTATCCACGCGGTGGGTGCAGGAATTTAAGATTGATCGGTCTTTTCTTAATGATCTTTTTGATAAAAGTTAAAGGCATAATTCATAACGTTAGATCTCACATTCACCCTGTCGGAATCAAAGTCGAACAAAGATATTCGTTTTTTCCTTTTCAACTAAAGAAAAACCATACGTGAGAAAAACCATCTGTTGAATAGTAGATAAAACATAATACATTGTTATATAGCAGTTAAGCTGAGTTTTTCGCTATTTGGTTTCCATCGAATGATTGCTTTTGGTCATAAATGAAAAATATTGAATTCAGTGACAAGAATGGTTTAGCAATTGAAATAGTTTTTTAAATTTGCAGCATTGTTCGCGGGAGTAGCTCAGGGGTAGTCCCGAGTACTCGGGGTCCCAAGTTGAGGGTCGAGAAATATAATAACATAAGCGGGAGTAGCTCAGGGGTAGAGCATCAGCTTCCCAAGCTGAGGGTCGAGGGTTCGAATCCCTTTTCCCGCTCAACAATGGTCAGGCTCAAAGCCTGACTTTTTTTATAATTATAATTTCAGTCGATTACATAATTTCTGCATGATAAAAGAAGAAAAGCTCAGGGGTAGTCCCGAGTACTCGGGGTCCCAAGCTGAGGGTCGAGGGTTCGAATCCCTTTTCCCGCTCAAAAGAAAGCCAGGTTTTTAATCTGGCTTTCTCTATTAAAATTTGTTTGTATTCACGTATAATAGAAGGATGCTTTTGGGATAAAGACAACGGAACCGACGTGTTGTGCAATTTGTTTTTCAGGTTTATTTCATTTTGTGTTTGCTCATTTCATTCTTTCTCCTTTTTCTTCTTTTCTTTTTCACTTTTTACCATCATCTTTTGATCGGGCTGTTTGTATTTACCGAGTTTCATCTCTATCACGATTTCCCGTTGTTCTTCATCCTCGATTTTTGCCATACATTTTTGAGGGAGATTGTATAAATCTGTATCCTTAAAATTAGAATATGATATTTCAAATTTTGCCATCGAATATTGAAAATCAACGTTTTTGGAGATTTTGCCAATAAAGGAAACCGGCATCGAAGAAACAGAGTCAAAGATCAGTTGTCCGACTGCTTGAAGATTTTTTTCCTGAATCGTAAGCATTGTGCTGTTTTCATCAATAATACTGTCTTTTAAAACGGGATCCCAACGGATATTTTCGTTTAGATAAGCTGATGGATACCACACCATCTGTGCCAGATACTTTAACACACAAAGATCGTCGGTCGCTAAACTCTTCATATTTTCTTCTTTTAAAAATTTGAAGCCAAGAGATTTGGCCTGTATGTTCGCTTCCTGGTTTAGTTCAATCGTTGCTATTATTGGAAATGATTTTCCTTCAGAAAGGAAACGGGGTTCCAATCCGGAACAGTGTTCATTAATACGATAGTGTTTCTTAATGTCAAATTTAGAGAAGCCCTCCAGTTTAATGGTTCCATTATACTTGTAAAAGAGTTCTGTGATCCGCTCTTTATTGGCAAGATTACTTTTTAGAAGATATTTTTTTACCGGTATCGGCAAGTTGTAAATCTCCCATTCACTTACGTAAATACTATACCGTTTCCCATTGAACCAGAAGTAATCACCGTTATCTTCCCTGTATCTGTAAAACAACGAACTGTCGATTTTGGGTGAGCATCCAATCATAGTAGTGAGAATGAGAATAGCAGTCATCCATTTAACATGCGTGATGTTTATAGGCTTCATAATAAATTTTTTGTATTAATTAAGGTCGGATAATACATGATATGTCTCGCATAAATTGTTGAAAATCTATTCGTGCTTAGTTAATAGTTTGGGGATAGACTTTTTAATAAACTCGTTCTCCTTTTGAGCTTAGTGTGATCCACCCATCTCCCAATTTGCAGGTAAACAGGTTATTGGTAATGGCCTGGATCTCTGAGTATCGTGCAGTGATGACTACTTTGCCGTTGTTATCCATTAACCCCCACAAACCATGCATCTCAAAAGAGGTATAATCGCTTCTGATGGTAATATCAGTGCCATCGTCAGTGACCTGCTTGGAGGTATAATGTAGTTCATTTAGTTGATCGTAAATAAATGGCTGAATGATTTGCTTTCCATCGAAAGAAGTTAAATACTGAGCATGATCTTTTATTACTAGTAAGCCACCATTGGTAACCCTGATCCATTTGTATTCTACCGGAATGGTAAGAGCTAACGATGAATTGATCAATCCGAACAGCGTATCCTTTTTAACGGCGCGGTATCCTTTAACCGGGTTGATGATATAATCATATTCAGCCGGTAGTTTCCAATTACCCTGTTTGTCTATAAGACCGTATTTCCCATCTTCTCCGGGTGCAATGCAATATTCTCCCTTAAAAAGGAAATCAACTTTTTCAGTGATGTTTGGATTGTAAGGAAACTGGAATGGGATAACCACTTCACCTGCTGTATTAATGAATCCCAATTTATTATTCACTAAAACGGCAGCCAAACCCTCGGAAAAGATCCATGCTCTGTCATATTGTTGAGGAATAATAATTTTCCCGGTAATAAGATTTATAAAGCCGCGTTTCCCATTTTTGCAAAAAACAGTGAGAGTATCACTTTCACAAACCGAAGCAATCCAATCTAATTTAGGGGTCGTTCCCTTTTGAGTATTCTGGTTTATGAGTTTAACCCGTCCATCGAAATAACTTATTTTCTCACAATTTCCACCCACATAATCGCGGGAGTAATATTTACCATATTTCCTGTCATACAATTTTCCACCCAGGAATAACAAAATTCCAATTAATGAGATTGCTATTACCAATACCACAATCTTCCAAAACAATCCTTTTCTTTTCATACTGTTTAGTTTTATGATTTATAATATAGAGCCCGGTTAAAGCTGAAATCTTACAGTAGTTTTATTAATTAATGCTGTCTTTTCTTTTGGTTCTGATAAATTCCTCGAACTGGGTTATTAGTGTATTTAATTTTTCATTTTTAATGGAATTTGTTTTACGTTTTTCTTTCCAGTTTTTTCTTTTCAATGGTTTCGCCTTTTCAAGACAGATTAGTGCACTGTCTGTTTGGTTGGTATAATGATATAAGGAAGCCATAATGATCAATAACTCTTTGTTTCTTCCCGAATTTTTGGCCTTGTTCATCATCGATTGAGTTGTTCTGATTGCTTTATTCCTGTAATCGGCAGCCGTTTCATGTTGTCCTTCCAAATCGTTATAATAAGCACATACACGGTAGTAATGGCACCAGAATTCTTTATTTCTCCCCAGAATTCTATAAACTATTCCGGCAATCTCCAATCGCGATCCAACGGAGATATCCATGTAATTGTTTGTTCCTTTATCAAAAGAAAATGTATAAAGAAAATCCCTTATTTCAGATGCTTTCTTTTTGGAAATATTGTTGAAATCAGACGAATAACAAGAAAAATGACAATTAGTGCAACAATAAAAATACATTTCATCGATAAATGGCCAAAAGATGAACTGATATTCTGAAGGCCAATTTTGAATATTGCTTTTATAGGTTGCATCAATATTGTAAGTGCTAATAAAATGGCAAACAGGACATTCCCGTACTACCGGTTTCCTGGTAATAGTTTTTGAGTAAGCAGAAAAAAACAGCATAAACACGATAATTATTCCGATTTTCTTCATGATCTGTTTTTGGTTAATTTAATTTATTGAATAGAGTATATTCACAGTAATAATCTAAACCGGTTCGAATTTATTTGAGGTTGAACAGGTTTTTCGTTTTATCCTCCTGAAGTATTTCCCTGTATTCAGTGATTAAATCCTTTAAATATTCATCAAGAGAAAGTGAGTATTCCAATTCACTTTTTTTATCTGAATAGACACAATCTTTCGCTTTTTCGAGGTAAAAGGTGCAGCTGTCTGTTTGATTCAAATAATTAAACATTGAGGCAATAATCAAAAGATTTTCCTTTTCCTGACCGGAGTATGTCGTATCGTTGAGCATTTCATTTGCCAGAAGCAGGGCTTTACCCCTCGATCTCAATGCTTTTCTCTTTTGGCCTTCAGCATCATAATGATAACCCATAATTCGGTAGAACCTGCACCAAAACTTTGTGTCGCGTCCCACTACCCGATATCCTTGTTCCGCAATTTCCAATCGGGTTGTCACCGGAATTTGACGATAATCATTTCCCTTTGCATCAATCTTTAAAGATTTGAGAACTACCTGTATGGTGTCGATTTTATCAATGGGAATGTTGTCGAAATCGCACATAAATGCAGCGAAATGACAGCTTGGGCAACAATAGACCGAGGCATCATCCGTATAGGGCCAGTAGACATATTGGTATTTCGACGGCCACTGATAAATATATCCGCCATAGCTCATCGGTTCGAGGTATTGACTAACAGAATTGCAAACGGGGCATTTTTTTGAGACATTTTCCCAGGTGGTGGCAACTGCATTCATGGATAATGCAACTGCCAGTGCGATAGTTAAAACGATTGTCCTCATCTTCTATAATGTTTGGTTAACTGATTTTAAACATTAGAGTCAATAAAGCTTATTTATCTTACAGGGAACATAAAAAAAGCCCTGGAATGCATTTGCTACACTTCAGGGCTTTCCCCAAAATTTGGAATTCTTATAATAGTGCTGATTACTCTATCCTGAATCCCAACGAAATAACCATTCTAAGGGTACTTAAGGCCGTTTGCCGGTCGTATTCTTTTTCCCCTTCCGAAAGCTCATCATACGGGATCAGGCTGGGATGTAATTTCATTACATCATCCCGTTGTGAGCCATATTGCCACCCCTCCTCAACCCGCTTTCTAGCCCACTCTTCGTGAACATTTTTGGCAAGAAGTTCAATGTTTTCAAAAAGTTTTTCAGGAAGTCCAATTCCATTCGTATTTTTTGGATCAGGATGATAGTTTTGCATTACTCTTCAAAATTTTAGGTATACTTCTTACCAGTTGTCGGTCAATATTTTTGTAATACTCGCTTAAATCGTCATATGGGATAATGCAGGGATGGTGCATTTTTGATTTTAGGAGGTTAGCCTCTTTTTCATGTATCGTTTTCAATTTTTTGTATTCTTCATTTGTATGATCTTCTCCGGCTCTTCGGTACGCTTCCCAAGCTAAATCGGCACTTTGCATGGCCTGTTTTATTTCTGAAGGATTAGCAGGGATAAAACCAGCAATTAAACGCTCTACATTCCAACGAGCGTGTTCCATTCGAGCAAGTAATTCAACTTGTTCATCGAATAACTGGCCGCTTCCATCCCAGTTTATCGTTTTAAGCTTTGTTTTAAAACTATTTGCATTAAAACGATTTGACCAACGATCTCTTTCTTTTATATATTCCCATTCTTCATTTATTTTTTCAGGAGTATAAGATATTAGTTCCTGTTTCTTATCACAATTCCAATAAAAATGGTTGACAGATTTTGCATTAAAATCATTATACAACTCCAATTCAAAAGAATTATCAATCATTCCAAATGGTTTCAATTCTCCATATTTATTCTTAATATTTTTCTCTGGTTTTTCTGTATTATTGTCCTTAGATAGCATATTTACAATTGCATACGATGATTCCTGTCTTATTAATACCGGAATTTCATTGTCGTAAATTTCTTTTGGTAAGTACATCCCTTCTGATAATGAGAAGGGTGGATAGTTGAAACAAATAGCCACTGTGAGCATTTTACTTTCATCATTAGCCCATTGAATTAATTTTCTCCTTATTTCGTGAGATTCAATTTTTCCGGTAATGAATTCCAACTCTATATCGATAAAAGGAAGTGTACCCTTTCTTTCTTCCATAAAGCCATTATTTACATTTTCACGGAAAACATCGACTGCTTCATAAAACGCTGAATAACAGTTGGCAAAACCATTCTCTCTTTCATCGGCAGCAGCATCGATAAAGGTAATGCGGGTTTTCTTTTTTTCGTGATTTGCAAAATGGGACAAGCGGGTAGATTCAATGGCCATGGCAATACCCATACGGGTCATTCCGGCAATTACCAGATGTACCGATAGATCAGAATTCTCATCTATCGTTTGTCTATGATCAAGACTTTGATAATTGATATTTTCTTCGTTAGTAATTGGTGTGATATATTCGTTCGTTACAAAAACTTTTCGAGCCCAGTTTTCATAGAAATTAAATAAAATCAAACGTGTTTTATTTACATATCCCCCATCAAATACGTTTAAAAACTGGAAGGCCGTGAAGGTCGTTGGATATTCAAATAACAAGTGACAATCCTTAATAGTAGAGTTAGTTACATTAAGTTGTTTATCAATTATTTTATAGCATTCGATATTTCTTGAATCGTGATCATACTCATCGGGTTCCCCTAAAATGTAGATCTCTTTTGATCTTTTTAAGCGTAACCTTTTCATTTCACTGGCCAAATCACGCGAACCATGTAAGAAAATAACCCTTCTCTTATCTTTTGGGTTTAGTTGTGAAAACAACGATTTTCTAACATCCGGAATATTTTGAATGCTATGCAAAATTACATAATGTCGGTTATCCTTTAATAGCAGTTGCTTAATAAGTCCAATGGCCATCTGATCGAAACCGATTACAACATAATGGATCCGAAACCGATAATTAATCAGACCCTCTTTTATCTTATCAATACGCCGTTCGAAGATGTTTGAAAAGGTTGAAATCAATAACCCCCCAAAAATCACAGAACCACTCACGGTTACCAGAAAGACAAAGAATCGAAGCCAATTACTGATAGGTTTTGATGGGTTGGTTCCAATACCGGCATCACCCTTTTTTATAACCTGAAGGGTATCTGGTTTTTCTGTAATTATTTTAGATGGAACAATAATTTCATTGGTAAGAAGGACAAGGGTGTCTTTCTCATTTCTTTCCCCTACCATGTGCAGATTTCCCGGGTCAAGCATCTGGGCAAGGATACCCCAAAAACGGCTGTCGATTTCGTTATTGATTGCAGGGGTATTTTCTTTCTTCCATCCCCAAAAACTTATTCCGTACAAAATCCCCAGAATAACAACAAATAACAGAACAATTGTTGCCAGCTGTTTTATTCCGGGACCTGAGATGATTTGGTCAATCTGTCGTTTTGGATGGGTGAACCAGCACTTCATCCAAAATAGAAAGGAACGAAATTTATTCATATTTTGGTTTATTATTCGGTTTCTTTTAAATTGATGAACCCAACTAGATTATCGTTTCTGACTCGATTATAGAAAATTTAAATATCGCAGTAAATTTATCTGCTTTGTTTTATAATTTCTTCAAAAATAGTATTTGCCTGAGAATCACTAATTGTAGTGTCGCGATACATAAATCCTATATAACCACCTGTTGGGAAATAGTATTCTTTTATTTCGCCTTTATCATATAATTTCATATGTCTTCCAATATTAAAACTGTTAGGTATAATTGATTTTATTTTAGAAAAATTAAGTGAATCTTTAGACCATTTCCAATCTTGAAATTCAATAACAAATGAACCTTTATTAATACCTACGCTATCCGCTATGCTGTTTTCAACAATACCACTAATCATTATAGCTGCCACACCTTCATGTGCTTTTGCATTGTTATCAACATCAGGATACAATATTTCATAGGATAAAAGACCAAGAATCCATCCCAAAAGTATTATTAAAGAATTGATGAATATTTTCCCTAAATTTTTTGTGTCAAAAAAATAATTATTTATCCTTTCAAGATAGTTATTTTCAAAAATACCTTTTTTAAAGTATTTTAATAAAAGTATCTTCTGCAGAATCTTAAAGATTACAATAGATATAAACATAATATCCAACCATATCAACCATTTATAGATATTTGTTTCACCTTGTAATTCTGGAAATAGAATTTCTACAAACACAGAAAACAGATAGAATAATAAAAACAAGGACCAAAATATTAAATCCTTTTTAACAGAATCAAATCGAGCTTCACCTTTCCATGTCTTAATGCTGATATAAACAAATGGAGATTCAAGAAGAAATAAAATGCTCATATTATAAAGTTGAACTATTCTATTATCACCAAATAAACATACTCGATCCCATGGAATAATGCAATCTATTAAACAAAATATTATAATAAGTAAGCCTATTAACGAAATACTCGACCAAAACCATCTGCCACTTCTAACCTTTTTTTTAATAAGATTTAAAATGAATTCACTCGTTTTACTATTAAGATTCTCTTTCCACTGAAAAAATAGAGCTTCAGCTTCTTTATAGGTACTAAATTGAACATTGAGCAGCTCTTTATTTTTCTTCTTTTCAACCCAATATTCGGCTAGACGATTAAAATATTCCTGACGATTAATTAATTCCTTGTTTTCATTTATCCATGATTGAATTATTTTCCAATGTTTTATTAAAGATTCATGAACAAAAGTAAAAGTTGGTTCGCCATTTGCATTTTTATCTGAAATAAATAGCCTGGCTTCTATAAATTTATGTATTACAGTTAATTCAACCTTTTTATCTAAAAAAGAAGAAAACAAAGCTGTTTTTCGAATATATTCAACATGTTCACCACTCGAAACTGTAATTAAACTGGAAAGAATGGAAGAAAAAGCTTTTTTTTCTTCCTGTGCTAATGTATCATAGCAATCATTGGCATTTTTTGCAAGGGCTCCTCTAACTCCTCCAATTTTCTCATATGCTTCAAATGTAAGTTCATTATTAGAATTGCGGTTTGCATAAAGTTCTTTTAAAGCGAATTCAATCAAAGGCAGGTTTTCAGATGCATCTTCAATTTCGTTAAGTATATATTTGTTAAGTGACAGTCCCGTTTTTTTATGCATTTCCCATTTTAACCCGGCTCTTTTGGCAGGTTCTGTTATAATCTCTTCCAATTCAGCAACCGACATTTTCAATAAATCATATAAACCATCACCGTTTTTCAGATTAATTAATTCAGGTATTTCAAGACAACGATGATAAAAATCGCTACGAATTGTGGCAATAATCCAAACAAGTTTTGTTTTTGCCATTACAGAAATCAACTTAATAAATAACTCTCTATCACTCTTTGTAATACTGGGATCGCTAAATATTTCTTCAAACTGATCAATATACAGAAGTAACCTTGTAGTTTTACCTGTATTTACCTGTATTTTCTCGAAAGTATCTTCAAGAGGTATTTCTAAGATCTCGGGATTGGCAAGCACTTTTTCTACAAGTTTTTGTTTTCGTGCTTCTGATTGAGTTAGCTCGGGCAATACATTTTCTAATTCCTGAAAAAGACCTTGAATCAGACCTTCCGACAAATTGGAGGGTTTAATAAATAATTTTCTCCAATTATTTACTCCAAAAAAACCTGATTCAACAATATCAGGAACTAATCCTGCTTTTACTAATGAAGATTTTCCACTACCACTGCTTCCAATAATAAGTAAAAAAGGCAGTCTGGAAGTTGCTTGTTTTTCAAGTTTTTCTTCTAGTTCATTTATAGCGTTTTGCCTTCCACAAAAAATTGCTTCATGATCATAATCAAAAGATTCTAAGCCTCTATAAGGACAAGAATTCCATGTTATTGAATTTATTGCTTCCGATGGAATAAGGTCGTGGATCTTTTGTTTAAGATGTGTTGTTAGTTTGTTCTCAAATACCGTCGAAGCATTGAAATTATGATAAGCTTTATAAACAGTTTCTGTAATGTTATCATAAAAATTGTTTCGTATAAATTCTGAAGCGGCTTCTGTTTGCTTTACCCATTCCTGAATTATTGCGATATCATTAATATTTTTAATAAATTCTTCTTTTGGAGCTGTTTTTATATATGCTAAAATACTTGGTTTGCCAAGGCTTTGTTTATGTGCTTTAAGCATTAGGTCAAATTCGTATTCTGTGCCCGATTTATAATGACTACCATCCTCTTTAAGATAATTAATTCCCGGAGGAGAACCTAGTCTAGTCCAAAGAATAAAAACAGCAATATCGATTCCGGCATTAGATATAACCGCATCAATGCCTTCTTGAAATGGTTGAGTTGCATTTAGAGGTAAGTCTTCCCAAAGGAGAGCTTCCAAAATAACATACTCATTGAATTCATATTGTAATTTACGAATTACCCGTCTTGCTATATTTCTTTCCAGTTCAACATCACCAGGTGATGATATGAATATTCTAATCTTAGGTTTATTAGGTGAAATCATTTTTTAATTTTTTATATTTTACTTCCACACTCCTTACAAAACTTAGCCACTTCTTCATTTTGAGTTCCGCACTGCGAGCAGAATTTTCCCTTTGTTGTTTGAGAATAAACAGGTTCGGCTGTCTTTGAACTATGTTGCCTTATGCTTTTTTCAGCAACCTCAATTACCTTTTCATCGAGATTGGATTGTTGCACAATGCCCCAGATTTGAGTGACCAGCACCGGCCAGAAAAACAACATGGAGATAACTGTTGGTAAAGCTTGTTGACCAAACACCCCAACCCCGGCTTCAATAGCGATCTGTCCCGCCTGGGGGCGGATAACAATCTTTAGAGCAGTTTTCATACCCAATACGGCTTTAAACATGTTCCCTTTCGAAACAGAGATATCGTATCCGCCACTGATAAGCGAATCGCCGGTAACGTCGTAACCTTCGGCTAAAAAGTAGTTCATCACATCGCGTCCTGCCTGTGGAATGAAAGCCGGTGAGCCGTTGATAATCCTGTATGATTTAAATGTTCCCATCTTAGAAATAATTTAGCGTTGAATATCCTGAAGTTGTTTGAATTGAGAGATGGCAAACAAAACACCCATTTCGGCTAGGGTATTGTTTACCTTTTCAAGTTCACTTGTAGAGAGCGTTGTTTCCAGCTCTTTCAACAGCGAAATAACCAACTGCGATTGTTCCGTAATTTCTTCATCGGTAACTTTTTGATCGAGCATGATTTTCTGAAAACTGGTACGCTTTTGCACCTCTTCATCCAAATTCAATATTCCTGTTTGTGTATCGAAAAACATAGTTCTAATTTTAGGTTGTTCGTATAATTAGTTTTAGATTTTTATTCCACAGTATTTACAAAACTTCCATTCTGGATCAACCGGATGAAGACAGTTGCTGCATTTTTTTCCTGATTGCTGAAGTTTGATGTTTTCCATCAATAGTTGGTAGTGTTCGGTATCGCACCATTTAAGGATTTCGCGTACACGAACCGCAGCAAATGGATGTGACTGGTAGGCAATGGCAGCTGTTTGCAGTATTTTGTCCCAGTTCGATTCCTGTAACGCATCGTAGGCATCGGCTTGTGCCGCATATTCCTGAATATCTACCTTTCCAGTAATGGCTTTCGAACCTCCCGAAAGGCGGACCATGGTTTCAATAACTGGCTTGGCGCTTCCCATCGCAGCGGCAGCAGCCCGGTCTGCCGAGAGTTCACTCCTCCGGCTCCAGTAAAGTAAACCCAACTGAATGGGAGTGGTCAACACGCCAAGCAGTCCAAACAGATCAGCTCCGGCTTTAATCAGGTTCGCCATGGTATGGTACAACACATGACGGCAGGCAATGTGTCCGCACTCATGGGCAATTACCGCATTTACCTCCTCTTCGGTAAGGTATTCAACCAACCCGGAAGTAATGGTCAGGAATATACGCGAATCACCAAAGGTATAGGCATTGGGAGCAGGGTTCATCTCTAAATAGAACTCAGGCTCTGCAATGTTTAACTTATGACATATTGGTAGCAACTTTTGGTAAAGCTCCGGCAATTGCTTTTCCGACAAGCGTATTTTCGAAGCCATATTTATGCCATGATAATATTGCTCCATTCCCAATTTAAGAAATGCTTTTACTGCAGCCGCAAAACCAGGTATAGCCTCCATATTCCGGCGGGCCGCTTCGTCTTCGGGATGGATAAAGTCGAGTGGAGAGATCATATCGATTAGTTCGCTAATAAGGTTCGTATTTTAGCGACATCAGGATGGGTAATACCGGCTTTTTCAAGTTCGTCAAAGTCCTGTAAAACTCTTTCCTGAATTATATGGTCCTTAAATAAGTCAACATAATATGACAATGCTTCTTCAAACTTTCCTTGGAACAATAATGTATGAGCAAGATTTTTACGCGCAAATACTAAAGTATTATCCTTTTCAATGGATTTGCGAGCATACAATTCAGCTTCAATGTATTCATTGTCCAATAGTTGAAAAAATGACATATCACAAAGACTAATTGCGTAATCACTATCTATATTATATATACTATCTTTAAAATCTTGATAGATTTGAAGGGCATTCTTATTGTTTTCAATTGCTTTTTGTAGTTTTTTAGTATGTTGTAAATAAGAGAGTTCGCTGAGTGTCTTCGCTACGCCAATTATAAAATCTTTATTTACAGTAGCAAGCTTCTCATAAATATTTAATGCTTCAATGAAGGATATCTCCGCTTCGTCATTCTGTAATACTTTTTGTTGAATTAAGGCCAAATTCAAATATGTAGATGCTAAATCACTGTCATAGAAAGTAGAGTCTTCCATGAAAAGTTTTTTTCTTATTTCTAAAGACTCTTTAAGATTGACTACACAACTATCCCATTCCTGCAAATTTGATTGTACTATTGCTAATTTATTATGTGCGTTAGCCAGTTCTGATCTATATCCCAGATCGTTTTTGACAAGTTCTTTGTAGATTTTTATTGCTTCAATAAAAGAAATTTCGGATTCACTATACTGTTCTATTTCTTGTTGCAATAAAGCCAGATTCATATATGATATAACTAAATCATTACCATAATCTGTTGAGTCTTCTAGGAAAAGTTCTTTTCGTATCTTTATTGACTCTTTAAGATTGATTCCACAACTATCATATTTCTGTAAATTAGATTGTACTACTGCTAATTTATTATATGCGTTAGCTAGTTCTGATCTATATCCCAAATCGTTTTTGACAAGATCTTTGTAGATTTTTATTGCTTCAATAAAAGAAATTTCGGATTCACTATACTGTTCTATTTCTTGTTGCAATAAAGCCAGATTCATGTATGTTATAACGAAATCACTGCCATAATCTAATGGGGCTTCAATGAAAAGTTCTTTTTGGATTTCTAATGACTTTTTAAGATTGATTTCACAACTATCATATTTCTGCAAATTAGATTGTACTACTGCTAGTTTATTTTGAGCGTTAGCCAATTCTGATCTATAGTCCAGATCATTTTTGATAAGTTCTTTGTAGATTTTTATTGCTTCAATAAAAGAAATTTCGGATTCACTATACTGTTCTATTTCTTGTTGCAATAAAGCCAGATTCATATATGATATAACTAAATCATTACCATAATCTGTTGAGTCTTCTAGGAAAAGTTCTTTTCGGATTTTTATTGATTCTTTAAGATTATTTTCACAACTATCATATTTCTGCAAATTAGATTGTACTACTGCTAATTTATTATGTGCGTTAGCCAGTTCTGATCTATAACCCCGATCGTTTTTGACAAGTTCTTTGTATATTTTTATTGCTTCAATGTAACTTATTTCTGATACATCAAAATGTTTTAATTTTTTTAAAAAGTTTCCAAGCTTTAAAAATGCTTCTGAAATCTTATTAGTATTTTTTAATGAATTGGCATTAAAAAATTCAGAGTAAATATCTAATAATTGACTAATGCTTTTTTCACATTCAAAATATTTTTTTGAAGCACTTTGAGTTCGAACTAAACTAGTAAATATGTTTGATATTTCGAATATGTTTTCAATACTTAAGGTTAGTTTATTCGTAGCTAAAGAATAATAATTGGTTGATTCAATTATTTTATCTGTTGACTCATATAAATATGCCAGATTACTATATACTACATACAACAATTCAGAGTTTTTTCGATTGCCGATAATTTCAAATCTGCTTTCATACTGACAAAATAATGTGTTTTTTTTGCTTATATAATTTACTTCGGTTTCTTTATTGATTGTATTATTATCGCCTCCTAGAATTAGAACCACATCGTTGCCTTGATCATTATCTTTTAATATGGATATAATCGGATTATATGACAATAGCGAATCTTCTATTACACTGTTCAATATATCTGTTGACTTTTTAAAAGAATCTTTAGCTTTATCATTATGTGCTTCAATCATGTACAGACATGCAATATTATTTAGAGTAATGGCTAATTCCTTTTTGTATTGTTCATCACCGTAAATTGAAGGCTTATTATAAATATCAATTAGTTCTAGAAAAGAAGACTCTGCACTATCAAATTCTCTACGATGAAAATATAAATTAGCAAGTTTACTTATTACTTTTGATCTTAAAAGATTGTTATTCGCAAGATCTAATGCTATATGGTACCATCTTTTAATTGAATCATCAGTGGCTAAAAAATTTGATCCAATAAAATTTGCATAGAAAAAAACATTGTCAAAATTTAACATGTCTAAAAGTGCCCTTTTTTCAAGAAAATATGCTGCTGAATCCATTTCTGATTTTTGAACAGCAATTGAAAATAAATTATAGTAATCATTTATTAATTCTTCTTTTATCTTAATGTTACTGTCTTTTAAAAGTCTATTCCTTCTTGTTTCGTCTTCAATTCTTTTTTCATCTTCTATAATTATTCTTCCTTCTTCCATCGCATTAGTAAAACGATCCTCAATAGAGCCCTTTCTATTAATCAATTCTTTAGCTTTCGACAATTTCCCTATTCTAATAAATTCAATAATTTTTGCATCCAAAGAATCTAAGTTATCGAAATCGGTACGTGAATATTTTTCAACCATCTCATCAATTAAATCTTTGGTTGATTCTTTTTGTTTTTGCAAATTTTCAAATTCAACCTGGTACTTCTCTATTTCAAGTTCTTTATTTCGTAATTTCCGAATCAATTCCTCTTCTCTTTCCTTATAGTTTTTTTCAATATTTACCCGTATGTTTTCTTCTGTTTCACTTTGAATCTTTGCTAATTCATCTCTTGAAATCATTGAGATTTCTAAAGGTACTTCTTCAGAAAAAATTTGCATTTTACTACAAAAATTCTTTTCTAATAAAACATAAGATTTCAAATAAACATCCGCAATTTTATAAGGATTTCCATTTTGCTTTCCACTTAAAGTCAAATTAAATGTTCCATCTACCGCACTTTTGGTAGAGTTTGCGCTGTCTGGAGTAATCAAAACCCCAGCTAAAGGAACTCCTTTTTCATCAATTGATCCACAAGTTTTTACATGACCTAGCTGTTTTTGACCCATTACAAAAATTGGAAGAATCAAAAACAATGATATTGATACTATTTTCATAATTTATTATTTACACACACGGATTATTACTGAACTATCTGTGGGCATATAAATGATACTATCAATTATATGTATATTTGACTTTAAAAAATATTTGCTTTGTTGCTCTTTGAAAGGAATAGATAGATTGAAATAACCACTTTCATTAGTAGTTATTTTGTATCCTAAAATTTCTATTTCTGCATCCTCTATTATTTTCTCATGATAGATATCGTATAAAAAAGCAATTACATTGCCAAATGTATTTCTGTTCCGTTTTATAGGCAATTCAATACTTTTTTGTATAGATATTAACGTATCAATACTTATAAACCCAACCATCTTAAATCTTATTGAAGAATTTTTATTTAAAAATTTTCCAGGAATACTTCGAAATACTATTTTATCGTTATAATTGTTGACCAGCTTTGTTAGTGTATCCTTATCATAACACAATGAAATTTCTCCATTTTCAAAGGGTAAATCAGAATTATGAAAAGTCATTTCTTTTATAGAAATAGTTGAGTCAAAAGGTTGATTGGTTTTCCAAACAAAACCGAGTGTTGCCATAAAAACCAAGATCAGCAAAATGTTTCTTACTAGTTTGTGAATTATTCGTCTGCTTTGTCGTTGCCAAAGCTCATCGAATGATACATCCAGCAAAGTAGATACTAAACGGACAAATGCTTTTTGCTTTTTAATATATTCCCATTCTTTACCTTCTTCATTGATATTTACCCCTAACATTTCGGGTAATTTCTCCTTAATTACCTGGTGATAACATTCTAATTCGGGATTGTTGCAATAGGGTTTACCTTCAATAATAAAAAGGATAATATTTTTCTTCTCACCAAATTCAATAAAATCGGAAATTTCTTTACCAATCCATTCTGATTTGGCGGCTTTGGGAGAACAAATAACAATGAGGTATTTGGAGTCTTTGAGGTTTTGAGTTAAAACATCAGCTAAAACACCAGGCTTAATATCTGTTGTATCCCTGAAAACAGGATTTAATTTTTTAGGTAAATCAGGCTTTTCACGAGCAATTACCGATGGTAACCGATAAGATTCAAGTTTTCGGTGAAGCCATCTTGCCCACCTTTCATCTTCCCGTTTATAGCTAATAAAAGCAAAATATTTGAGATCTTTTCCCATTGTATTCGTTTTGATTATTGCCAGAGTTGTTTTTTCATTTCTTTACAACCACCATATACCTCTCCGAATCCTCCCATGCCTCCAAAAACTTCACTGCTGGTAAGGAATAAACTTCCTGCCGTTCGTTTTCAATATTCAGCAAAATGATGGTGCCTACAGTTCCTTCGGTTTGGATGATCTCCTTTACAATCAAAACATGGTCGGGGCGCTGGTCAATAAAGTCTTCTACCTTTTCTTTTACCTTCCGTATGCGGGTTCGGGCTAGCAATTCCCCTTTATCAACTCCAACCAGAACGGGATATCCACTATCCAGCGCCTTTTGGATATCGGCCAATGAACATCTGCTTTTACGTACCACTTCCAGGTGAAAGTGTTCAAGGAGCTTTCCTATGTTTTTAAATTTCACCCCCTTCTTCTTTAACCATTTGTTGAGGATGGCAATTTCTTTCAGTTCTTCAACAGGAACCTCGTAACCATGTAGTTGTAAAATATACTGCTCGGCATGAATAACACACAAATTTCTGCTGGTTCGTGCTGCATGGCGTTGTACAAATTCTTCTTCCTCCAAAACCAATTCCTCTTCCATTGCATTTAGTTCCATAACCATTTGTACCGCTTCGTTACACTGAGGGCATGAGTTCAAATGCTTTTTCACAAAGAGCAACCGTTCTCCTGTCAGCTTTCCTTCAATGAACATGGCCAGTTCGTTGTCGTCGGGACATATCGTATAGTTTGTCATTTTATTCATTGATCAGGTTCTTTAATTGTTCGACAGCTCTCGATTTAATCACATACACATTGTTGACACTTGTGCCAAGTTGCTCTCCAATTTCTTTTGGATCAAATCCTTGCAAACCCAATAAAAGAACTTGTTGATACCGCTTCTCATTCAAACGACTGATTGCCTCCAGCAGTTCTGAACGAACCATTCGGTTGGTTGTATCATCATCTGAAAACGAACGGATACCTTCAATTGGAGTTCTTTTTACTGAATTTTCTTTCAGCTCGTTGCCGTATTTTTTTAGCAGGTATCTTGAGGCAACCACATTTATCCAGGTTTGCAGTTTGGATTCGTAACGGAAAGCAC
>Ga0209373_10000925_pt1 | contig 39586 bp, 32 predicted proteins | sample Higcelweek5metaG_FD_187173 | JGI IMG/M metagenome (GOLD analysis project Ga0209373, IMG submission 187173) | Freshwater pond sediment microbial communities from the University of Edinburgh, under environmental carbon perturbations - High... | ecosystem: Environmental > Aquatic > Freshwater >... | reverse complement strand
ATTGACTGAGGTAATTTTCTAGCTGAGGATACATTTGAATCATTTAACGGTTTAGGTTGGTTTTAATTTTACAGTATGCAAAAATAAAAAAAAGCCGGTATAAGCCGGCTTTTGATGAAGAATTCTTAAAGTCTATTTTAAACGTTCGAACTCATTTTTTAATTCGCCGTTTTTAATCATCTCATTTAATTCTGCAATTGTGGCACTATCCGGCAATTCGTATTTTTCATAATTTTCTTTTGCCATCCAAAATTCGGTAAATGGATCATTATCTATCACTCGGTTAATGAACGAATCGCGCGGAAAAATTAGTTCTGTTGGATTCAATTCTTTGTACCGAACCAACTCCTTCATGGTCATATTTGTAAAATAATCGGCTTCAGATATTTCTATTCCAAGCACATAACCATTTGCCAGTTGCCAACGGAAATTATATAAAGTATCACCATTTTCATATTTTACCCTTGCACCAAAATTTAAGTCTATAGGACCGTTATCTACACCCCATGTGTTCAGGTAATTGAAATATTCACCATTGGTTTTATAGATTTTTGCTTTTGGACCAATAATTTCTGGGTCAGCGTTACCACAACTGGTTAGAATAAATACTGTAAGCATGATTCCAATACACAAATAGTTTTTCATAATTATTTCTTTTAAAATTATGGAATACAAGTTAATAAAATATAATCATTCAAAAAGTTGCTAAATGTCAATGTTTATCTAGTGTTCAAAAATCTTAAACAATTGAATATGTGATATATATTGAATTTTAACAATTGAAAACAGACAATGTTAAATGCGTGAAATTGATGGTTTTTCGTTTTTACTTGTAAAGAACGAGGAGTGGAGAATGAGGGTAATAGATCTCTAACGGTATGCCGCTGATTAATCTTAGCAAAATCAGCAGCAACGGCCGCCATCTTTACCACACATCGAGATAAGCAGGCGTAAAAATAGCTTTCTTTTGCGAGCAGGCTTTAAGATATAAAGTAAGTATTAGAATTTTATAGAGTAACTAATGCTGGGCATAATGGGGAACATGGAGTATTTGTATAGGTTAACTCCACTGTTAGTATTTAAGTACTCATAATAATATGGATTTTTTCGATTGTACAAATTGTAAATGCTAAAATTCCAAACGTTCTCGGTCTTTTTCCTCTGCCTTTTATAGGTCAAGCCCATATCTAAACGATGATAATCTTCCATCCTATAAGCATTTATTCCTTTATAGTTACCTACAGAATAGTCTGTTGCGTATCCTTCAACAAGGTACTCAGTGAAAGCAATTGTAAATGGGTAGCCTGAGCCATAAACAAAAGTTCCCGATAAGGTCCATCTTTTACTCAATGGATAATTTGCAACTACCGAAAAATCGTGCCTCCTGTCGTAGTTAAACGGATAAACTTTACCTGTGTTTGTGTTTTCGAACTGCCTGGTTGCCTTGGCTAATGTATAACTAACCCATCCCTTTAGCTTCCCTTCTTTTTTTTGCAAGTAAAACTCTATTCCTTTAGCTGTACCAATTCCATTGGTTTCTATTTTTTCGTCCCAACTATTGTTTCCTGCAAAAAACGATTCGCCGGGCTTAAATGCTATCAAATTGCTTAACGTTTTGGAATAAGCTTCAATGCTTATTTCGTAAGTTCCATTACTTAATGTTTTGAATAAACCAATCGCTCCCTGCATCGATTTTCCAGGTTGTACAATATCGGTTGGCGGTAACCAAATATCATTCTGAAAACCTGTTCCTGAATAATTAATCCGGTTAATGTTTTGTGTCATGAGTCCATACGATGCCTTTATCGCAAAAAGTTTATCGATGTTATAGCTAACCATAAGCCGGGGCTCTATAAAAGGGTATTTGTAGTTTTCCCCGATAAGATAAGAACTTCTCATGCCAATATTGCAATTGAGATGCTGATTGGGGGAGTAATGTGCCTCGATAAAAGCCGACGGCTCAACTGAAGCTAAACGGCTAAATGTTAACGCATCTCTAATGTCAAGGTCAAAGCCGGTTGAACCATATTGACTGGCGCCCGGAAGGTATGAGTGCTTGATGAACTGTCCGCCAAATTTCAATTTCAATTGATTTGACGGATAATATTCAAATTCTGTCTTTATTGAATAATCGGCAATCATCGAAGAATAGTTGGTGAAGAGCTTATTGTAAACGGTGTCGCCATCTTCTTTATAATACCCCACATTCTCACCAAGGTAATTGTATTTTGTGTAATACGCCGTAAGGTCGGAAAACCATTTAGGACTGATTTTTCTGGTGTATTTTAACGATGCCGCAATGTTGGTCCAATCTGTCGTATTCGTAGAATAGGGATCGTCTTCTGCCTCTTTCTTTTTAGTGATCTGGAATTTGTCGCCGCCCCTATAAAAGCTGATCGTTAATTTATCTTTTTCCGAAATGCTTGCAGCAATTTTACTACTAAAATCGGAGAAGCTATAATTGGTTTCCCCATTGGTTATTATATCTAAAAGATACGATGGCCAGAATTTGCGGTACGAAATAAAAAAAGATGCTTTGTCTTTAACAATAGGGCCTTCTAAGAATACATTTCCTGAAATAATTCCCAATCCAACTTCACCATGGTACTTGTTTTTGTCGCCTTCTTTCATCCTTATATCTAACACCGAAGACATTCTTCCGCCATATCGCGCTGGGAAAGCCCCTTTGTACAGCGAAAAATCTTTGATGGTATTATTATCGAAGGTTGAAACCAAATTTCCGGCGTGGTTGGCATAGTAAATGGGAACATCATCAAGGAGTACCAAATTCTGTTCTGTTTCACCACCGCGAACATACATTCCGGCACTACCCTCCTTCCCCCCTTGTATTCCGGGAAGGAACTGAATTGCTTTTATTAAATCTTCTTGGAACAATTGCGGCATCAATTCAATTTCGGCCAAAGGAAGGTGGAACATGCTCATTTCAGCTTTTTCTTCAATCTTTTTCCGATAGGTAACCCCAACCTCTTCTATAGCAATGCCGCCTTCAAGGTAAAAAGTGCTTTTATCACCAATTGAGTCTACTAGGTGCACCTGTGTGGCATATCCAGTAAACGAAACGGTTAAATGCCTACCATGGTGATTAGGCGTTTGCAACGAAAAAAAACCGTAGGCATTTGTAGTTGTTCCTAAAAAGGGTTCCTTTATATAAACATTTGCCCCAATGAGCGGTTCTTTCGAGTTCTTATCGAAAACAAAACCTGAAATGGTTTTTTGCTGGCCAACGACTTCTAGCACACCTGTAAGTAGTATTAATAGTAATAAGATTTGGTTGATTAATATTTTCTGATTCATGTTATTCAGGTAAAGGTTGGTTTGTAGGGTTAAAAAAGTATTCACTGGCAGTATACCCGGCAAAGATGCCATAAGCGTTTTCAATTCCCGACTCCATAATTACGGGTTCAACAGGGTAAACAATATCGTAAGAACTTGCCATATGCATCCTGAATAATTTACTAAATCGGTATAATTTATCCGATATTGCATAAACAGTAATGAGCCCTATCCATTTGTCATCATATAAAGGGAACCGGGCTTGTTCACATAAAAATGTTGCCGTATCGCCTCTAAAAAGTTCATCGCTAAAAATTAATGTTCCCGAAAAATATTTATTGGCATTTTCGTTGGTAAATATAGGATCATCACTGGTCACAGTTTCTTGATAATACCTATTCTCCTCATAATTAAAAGCAGACGCTTTCAGTTCATAATAATTATTCTCATTTCTTTTGTCTGAAATTGAAATAAAATGTTGGGTTATTTTATAGCCTGTCGCTCCTGTTGAAGTAATGTGATCGGTTTGTATGCTGCGTATGCCAGTTATTGTTGGCAGTGATGGCAACGAGTCGGTAGCAGACATGGTTTCAAAACCGGGGACCTCAACAGTTAGCCGATAAGCTTCGCCAAATTGGGGATAGAAAGTAGTGTCGCAATAATTACCATCGCTCTGGTAAAACAGTTCGTGAATAACACCAGCTTTAATTGCTTTTATCGAAACCACCGCATTGTTAACCTTCTTATAATCGGTACTGTCCGTTATAATTTTTGAATAGGTGATATTTACATTAAAATATTGGCTGCCAGTAAACAAACAATTTACTGCAATTTCGGGTTTATATTCTTCAAACTCCAGTGTAACCTGAGTGGTGCAACCCGATATGAAAAGGAATAATAAAAAGCTAATGATAAAAGATCTCATAATGATTTGTTTAATGGCAGTCCATCAATCATAAAATTAATGGACTGCCATAATGTATTTATTCTATTTATGGACACACGACTGTTGCACAATCCAAATAAACATCCCATGTATCCAAGTCGCTATAAGGAGATGTTTGTGACCGTGCTTTAAAGGTTACTTTAAAATTATACGCCGACAACCTTTTAGTCCCGTCATACATGTCGTATGAGATATTGCTAGAGCTACCATCTGTACCCCCTAGCGAGACATTATTTGCAAGTTTACTACAATAGTTCTCATTAAGTGGGTTCCACTTATTTTCATTCCCTGCGTTTATAGATAACCAGACTTTTACGGGATAATCATCAGGTTCAATCTCTGCCCTTACATGCTGGAATATAGACCATGAGTCGTATTCCAACCGATAATTAGCATGTCCATTTACAAGCGTATTTCGTTCAAACCATAACCGGCCCTCGTGACCACATGCAGAACTCGATGACTTTAAAAAAGGGTTTTCTTCAAAAATGTCTACATCGTCTTTGAAATTGAAAGTGTTGCTTTCATTCTCATTTATACTCTTTAATTCACATGATTCATCCCATTTTTGTTTTGTGATTGTTTCTTTTTCAAAATCAAGCTTAAAATGGTTTCCTGCAATAATTATTTCCTTTTCAGGGTTAAGCAGTGTTGCAAAGGTATTGCCAATCTCCTTTATCAATACCGGTTTTGCATTTAATGAACGTAATGAAACGTAATTGTAAGCCTTCTCCCATTTATTTAGTTCTTCATCATTAAAAGCCCTTAACAATTGGATCGTCTCATCGTACAAGTCAACAGTAGCAAAAGTTAGAATTCCGTCTGTAATAGAAATTCCATCATTCAACTGAATACTTTCCTGTTCTTGCACTTTTTCGTCTTTTGTACAAGAGTTCATCACTAATATTCCTGAACAAAGCAGGAATAACATCAAAATAAAACTTACTTTTTTCATACTTTTGTTGTGTTAAAAGAAACAAGGGCAAGCCGCCAAGCTATCACCCGTTGTTTCAGGTTAATACTGGGTAATGCCTGTGCATTACCCTTTTATTTTATGTATAAAGATTTGTACTTTTAAAAGATAATTTTTAACTAGACTACTTCGACTGAAGAAACGAAAGTTCGGTCAAATAATTACCAATAGTAAAGTTGTAGCAGTTTATACCTGGTTGAATTTCGGGCTTTGATTTTTTAAAAGGGACATAATAAATTTCTTTTTTAGTGGTGAACGAAAGCAAATATAATTAAATAATCATTATGCCCCCCCCCTTTTTTTTTAATTAAAATTATGCTTATTTTAAAAAAGTCGGTTTTTTTGCCAAACTATGTTTTTTGATCATTTACAGCAACCCCCTATAATTCTCCACCATATCTTTCACATAGCCACTGATAATTTCGCGTAGCTCGGCAGGTTCTTCAACTTGGGCATGACTGCCTGTGTTGAGTAACCAAATGGCAAAGCCGTTCAGTTCGTCGTTCGAAAAACGCATTCGTACTTTGTCGCCAGCCTTTTCGTCGGAAATAAAGCCGTACCAGTATTTCGAATCTTCAACCATTTTCAGGCGTTTCTTGTCAACCAAAATGGAGATGTTGGCCACATTTCCGATGGGGTTCATCATTTGCATGTATTCGGCTACCGAAGGGTGCTGTTTTCCTTTGAAGTTCTCGGTGGTTGGGCGTAGCGAAGTGATACGGTCGAGGCGAAAGTCGCGATAGTCCTGTCGCACTTGGCACCAGGCAAACATGTGCCAGCGCGAGCTGTAGTTGCAAAGTCCAATGGGTTCTACCTTTCGGCACACGGCCTCATCGGCATATTTCGATTCGTATAGTATTTCGAGCACCTGTTTGTTCACCAATGCTTGCTGTATTTCGTCGAGGTGAAGTTGGCTGAACCGTTCGCTCATGGTGCTCATATTAAACACAGCAATGCGGTCGTGCAATTTTTCGAGGTGATCTTTTTCGCTGGGTTTCAGAATGGCCTTAATCTTGAACAGTGCTGAACGGAACTCTTTTTTGATTTTCTCATCGCTCATTTTTTCGATCAGCTTTTCGCCAAATAGTAGTGCCGATGCCTCGTCGTTTGTAAACATCACCGGTGGAAGATGATAATTATCCATCAGGTAATACCCCAAACCCGCTTCGGCACCAATGGGCACACCGCCCTCTTCCAAGGCACGAATGTCGCGGTACACGGTGCGCAAGCTGATTTCGAAACGGTCGGCAATTTCATGCGCACGCACAACCCGCTTGCTTTGAAGCTGAATTAAAATGGCATTGAGACGGTCGGTACGGTTCATGATACAATACTGAAGGATTGAAAAACTGAAACATTGAAAGACTGAAAACTGAAAAACAGAAAAACAGAAATACTGAAACTTGAGGGTCTGAAGAGTTAAGAAATCCAATAAATACGGAAAGTAACTCTTGTAACCTTCTATATTCAATCCGTCAGGCCTTCTGTATTCTAATCAGTCTTTCTGTTCTTCTGTGTTTCAGCCCTTCAGTCCTTTTTTAATCACCATCCGGTTTTGATCAACTATCAGTTGAATATAGCCTTCGCGGCCATGCTGACGGATGTAATCGATCGATGCCGGACGATCGGATCTAAAAATAACTGAAAAAATATCGGAAACGAAATTACTGAACTTTTTGCATTCGCGCGGATTGGTGGTGGTACAATCGGCACAAGTTGCATAACCGTTTTCGATGCAGCAGGCGCGGGCTTTGCACCAGGTGGCTTTAATATTGGCTTCGCAGCCTGCACATTTTCCGTTTTTGTATTTACCGCAGTTGCCACAATAGAGGCCACATTTGGCCACTAAATCGACATTAAAAGTTGATGGTTCTTGCATGATACTCTTTTGGTTGTTTTTGTTTAAAAAAGAATTAACTCAGTGGTTTTCTGTGTAACCTCGGTGCAACTCTGTGTCATCAATAAATTTCACAGAGAAGTACCGAGGATTTGATTTTTGATGGCTATTTCTGGATTTCGATCTGGATTTCGGTTACACAATTTTCGGGGTTCACAAAGTCGCACACCACATATACTTCGCGGGTAACCATGGTGGGGAACATCGACTTACGGGTCATTTCGCCTATCACTTTCATATACGTGTTGCCCAGTTTGTCCCAAGCGCCATTGTGTATTTCAGAAACAACAGTGGTTTCGGGCAATTCGCCAAATTTGAACTTACCAGCATCGCCTTTTGCCTCTTTAATGGGCAAGCAAATGTCGAGTTTGAACTTGGTGTCGGGTTTTCCGTCCGACCCGGTGTATTGCCAAATTTGTGGCCCTGTAATTTCGAGACCCAATTCTGTGGCTTTAGCCATCATCTGGTCGGCATTGTCACCAATATCGGTGGTCATAGTGGCTAAACTCGACTGCAGTGAATACATAAACACGGTGGTTTTTTCTACGTTCTTTTTTTCCATGGCAAATGATTTTTGTACTGTAAATGATAAAGTTAGAATTAAATTTAATGCAATTAGTGTTGAAATTGGTTTCATGATAAATAGGTTTTAGAATGAATTACAACACAAAGAAAAACTGGGGTTGTGACAACAGTATGTCAGTAGGGTGTCAGAAAATTAGGAAAAAGAAAATAAAGAAAGGAAAAAGAAAAACCCTAACTTTATGTTCGAAATAATTACTATTAAAAAATGAGAACAACCCTAATCCTGTTTTTTGTGCTGCAAACTTTTTCAGTACTTGCACAAGTGTCGTTTAATCAAGCCTATAAAGCACACTATTTTCAAAAACCAGCTGAAGCCTACAAACTAAAAACAGCATTCAAAGAATCAGACAACTACGAGAAGTGGGATGTAACTTACAACAGGGTCGATTTGTCTGTCGATCCGGCAAAATGGTATATTTCGGGTGCCGTATATTTCGAAATAACTTCAAAGGTTGATCAGCTTTCGTCGGTTTCCATCGATTTGTCGAATGAACTCGAAGTTCTATCCATAAAAACAGGGGACGAAAACTTAAGCTATTCGCACAAAAACGAAAAAATTGCACTCACTTTCCCAAAAGCGCTGGCAAAAAACGAAAGAACAAACTTTACAATCAACTATAAAGGAAAACCCACATCAACAGGGCTAGGTGCATTTACACAGGAAACTACAGGCACATTCAATGTCATTTATACCCTTTCGGAACCCTTTGGAGCCATGGAGTGGTGGCCTTGCAAACAAAGCCTTATCGACAAAATCGACTCAATAGACATGGTGGTTACTTCGCCCGAGAAATATAGAACGGCATCGAACGGATTACTTATTTCAGATAAGGTGACCAACTCACTGCGTACCTGTCACTGGAAACACCGTCATCCAATTGCCACTTATCTGGTTTTCTTTTCGAACACCAATTACGAAGTTTATTCAGACTGGGCAACCCTCGAGAGCGGCAGCAAAGTGGAGATTCTCAACTATGTTTATCCGGGCGATGTTGACTATGCAAAAAAATCGACCCCACTTACAGCCGATTACATGAAACTGTTCAGCAATATGTTTACCGATTATCCTTTTAAAGATGAAAAATATGGCCATGCCCAGTTTGGTTGGGGCGGCGGAATGGAGCATCAAACCATGACCTCGATGGGGGCTTTTAGCGGATACCTGATTGCCCACGAACTTGCCCACCAGTGGTTTGGCGATTACATTACCTGCGGAAGCTGGAAAGATATTTGGATTAACGAAGGGTTTGCAACATTTTTGACCGGACTAACCTACGAGCACCTCGATACTTATTGGTATCCGCTTTGGAAAAGTTCGATTATTAACAGCGTTATTTCTGAACACGATGGATCGGTTTACTGTGCCGATACCTCTGATGTATGGCGCATTTTTGATGGACGCCTTTCGTATGATAAAGGTGGATTTGTACTGCACATGTTACGTGGACAGTTGGGTGACAAACCATTTTTCGACGGGATGAAAAAGTACGTTACAAACCCGAAGGCAACCAACGGCTTTGCCACTACCGACCTATATCGCGAAGATATGGAACAAGCGGCAGATACATCACTCACTGAATTCTTTAACGACTGGATTTATGGCGAAGGATTTCCGATTTACGACATTAATTGGTTTTATAAAGATCAAAAAGTAAACATTACCATCAATCAAACCCCCTCGGCACTGAATGGTCCCTTTTTCGAGATGAAAATCCCAATCCGGTTCTATTTCAACGGCGATTCGGTTACACACTGGGTTGCCAATACCGAACCCGGGCAACAAATATCCATTGCGATGGAAACAAAACCTGATCGAATAAAAGTAGACCCTGATATGTGGATATTGGCAAGGTTCAGATCGATAACCAGTGTTGACACCATTTTGAAAGGCAACTACAAAGTTTATTCGTACCTCAGCGACAACTTTCTGTACATTGACGCCCCCGAAGTTGAAAACGCGAACTGTTCAATTTATAATGTTGATGGAAAGCGGATGTGCCAAAGCCAATGGAATCAATTGAATAAGAAAATCGAGGTTGGAGAATACCCAATGGGCATTTATTTTCTTCAGTTCAATTCAGAAAAGACCAATTTTACTTCAAAATTTATGATCACGGGGAAATAAAGAAATCTTAAACAGAATTCAAAGAATTTATGATTTGAACTAATCGAAGACCCACTGTTGAACTATTGAAGGGCTTTAAAAGCGGTTTAAAGCCGCTTTTTTTATTTCTTTACCCGATCGGGGTTTTTGCGAATAAAATCATCCCACCCCGAATATGCTTTTTCCTGTGTAGGCCGTCCTTGCTGCAAGTGATGGCAAAATGCAACCGCTACTGCATCGGTGGCATCCATTTCTTTTGGAAGTTCGGTAATGCCATACATTTTTTGCAGAAAGTAAGCGACTTGTTCTTTCGATGCCCGGCCCATTCCGGTAATTGATTGTTTCACTTTCAACGGGGCATACTCAAAAATGGGCAAATCTCTGTAAAGAGCGGCTGCCATAGCAACCCCTTGTGCTCTCCCCAGTTTCAACATCGATTGTACATTTTTTCCAAAGAAGGGAGCTTCAAGCGCTACTTCGTCAGGTTTATATTCGTCGACAAGTGCGAGTACTTTCACAAACAAATATTTAAGCTTGTCGTAATGCGTATTAAATTTACCGGGAGCCAAAACTCCCATTGCAATAATTGAGGTTTTTTTGTTTTCAACTCTCAATAATCCATAACCCATTACATTCGACCCAGGGTCAATGCCCAGGATTATCTTTGATTTTTCATCTACCATGCGTTAATGTATTGATTTAAGCCTGAATATTCAAAATTCTTTTGTTTGTTGATCATCTTGCTTTTCAAAGATGTAGACGCTAAAACAGGCTCAATAATGTCGTTAATTGCAGCTTTTAGCATAGCTTCTTCTTTGTCGCCCCAGTTGTGCGAAAGATCGTCGGCCTCTTCAATTTGAACAGGAAAGCCCTGAAAATAGTCGCCAAAATCGTCGCAGTTGGTATTTTTAAAACTGATTGGGACAATGGCCAAATCGAGTTTTTCAATTGACAAAACATACATCCCTACAGGTTTTCCATGTGTGGTGCTTCCCACCAATTTTACATCCATGTAAGGTTTAAGCGAGTTGATTACCAATTCGCTTGCCGAAGCAGTACTTGAACTGGTGAGAAAATAGACCTTATCGATGTTAACCGATGGCCCTTCGTAATTCGAAACCGTTGTTGTATTTTTTGTTGAATGTTTGTCGTTGTGAATAACTTTAGAAATAACCTTGTTCTTTACGTTGTTGCCACCAATCATTCCGGTAAGCTGATGGCCAACATCAACAACCCCGCCTCCGTTGTACCGCACATCAACAATTAAATCAGTGATTCCTTCTTGCTGAAAAATTTGAAAAACTTTTTTCAGTTCATCAACCGAGGTATTCAGAAATGATTCGAAAACAACATATCCAATCTTGTGCAATCCTTCACGATAAATAGTTGAATATAAAACTGTATTCATCGTTATGGGTTCTTTTTTTACAACTGTTGTATGGTGTGTGCCTGTAAAATCGATAAACACAAATTCAACATCGTTGGATGAAGCGAGTGCATTGTTTACATTTTCCAGATCGGTTACACCATAACCGTTAACTGTTTCTACAATCCAACCGCGCTCGACACCAAATTTTCCAAACGGAGAGTTGGTATACACATGCGTTATTTTTATCTGGTTGTCGGAATCGAGGGTAAAACCACCACCAAAGCCAGTATAAATACCTCCTTCGAGCAGTTTTTTTATTTCAGCATATGAAGCAGTAAAACTCCAACGATCAACATCAACTTTGATTGCTTTTAGTAACTCTTCCTGAGTTTTATAACTGTTTGGGTCAAGCACTGGTATTTGGTCGTACCACAAATACCACTCTTGAAATGCACTGTAGATGTATTCATTCTCAGTTTTTAATTCTTCGGGGTCGGGAGATGGGAAACATGAATTAAAAACGACGATCGATACAATTACGATAATAAGTTTCAACAGTTTAATTGGGTTAGGATAGAGTCTTGTCATTGTTTTTTTGTTTGTCGGTTTGTTGAAATAAAATGCCTGAAATTATAAAAAATAAGCCAATCAGGGTGGTGATGTAAATTCTCTCGCCAAGTATGAAATGGATAAATATAAGTGAAAGAAAAGGAGAAATATAGATGAGATTGGCAATTTGGGCATGGTTGTTTGCCGTTGAAAGCGCTTTCATCCACAAAATAAATGAAAAACCAATTTCAAATAATCCGATGTAAATGCCGGCTGCGAAACTCTGATCTAATTTAATCTTAAACGATGAAAATAAGGTGAGATATACCAGCAGGAATAGTGTTCCGAAAACGAAATTAAGGAATAGCTTAATCAACTCATCTTCCTTGTTTTTCAAATTGAATATCCAAAAAAGGGACCAAATAATTGAACTGAAAAAACACAGGAAGACCCCTTGGGGATTTGAATCGCTGAAATTGAAAAACTTCCCCTGTGATGAAATCAGAATTACTCCTGCAAAGCTAAAGAGCAATGCAACAACGCTTTTCCATCCGATTTTATGTTTTAAAAGTGGAACGGAAAGCAACACCAGAACAATTGGCCATATCATGTTTAACGGTTGGGCAACTTGAGCTGGTAACAACGAATAGGCTTTAAACAATACCAGGTAATACATAAAGGGATTGAGAAAGCCCAGAAGAACATTCAGAAGAATGCTTTTAAGTGTCAGTTGCTTAAGAAGAATAAGTTTATTGGTGATCAACAAAATGGAAAAAAGTAAAACAACCGTTGTTACCGATGCAATAAAAATGAGCTGAACCGGTTCGAGATTGCGTAACCCAATTTTAAATGCGGTTGCAACTGTTGACCAAAACATTACAGTAACAAGTGCATAGCCAACTGCACGTTGATTGTTCGATAATGTTTTAGTCTTAAAAACCATTGAAGAGTTGGCCGTCTTGTGAACTGTTTTCTTCGTTTTCAAGTTTATCGCCTCGCAAAGTTCTAAATCTTTTTCTCGCTTCATCAACAAAAACACTTCCTGGGTAATTGGTCATCATTTTTTGGTAAAGCTCTTTGGCTTTTTCAAGGTTATTGTACTTTTCTTCGTACAAAACGGCAAGGTTGAACAAGGCATCGTCGGCCGATGTTGAATAGGAGAACGTATTTACAACGGTTTCATAAAAAGAAACGGCGGTGTCGAAATTGAAATTACGAAGGTTGATCTCGGCTTTTTTCATCAATATTCGATCGTTAAGCGAATGGATCGGATACTTTGTTGATATAGAATCTAAGGTAATATTGGCCAGCGAATCTTTATTCTGAAATAGCAGTAATTCAGCCCGGGCATACATTTGGATTGGTTCTTCAATACTGTCGAGATCGTAGTTGGTTGAAATTAAAAGCGACAAATCCATTGCGTCGTTGGCAATCAACTTCGAGGTACTTGCCTTTAAAACATCGAGCTGAGTTCTTGCCCAACTAATATCGCCCAAATAGAAACTTACTTTTGCACGTTTCAGCTTTACATCGTCGCCCAATGGGTTTTCCTTGTTGCCATCGATTATTTGAGCATATTGCAATGTGGCTTCCCACAGGTTGTTGTCGAGAACATTAATATCGGCTTGCTCAATTCGTAGTTTTGAGCGCTGAAGGTTGTTCAATTCACGTACCGCAAGAATACTATTGATTACTTGGTTGGCCTGCTCTGTTTTCCCCATGTAGAAAGCCAGAAAATGTGCATAAGTTTGAGCAAATCCGGCAGTTTCGGCTTTATAACCCAGTTCAGAAATTGTTGCGGAAAACTTAGATTCCAGTTCAGATGCCTTTATTCGTTCAGCTGGAGGTGTATTCAGGAATTTGTTGTAATCGACATATACCAGTTCTTGTTTGATCTCGTTGAGGTTTAAAACTACTGGTTTTCGGGTAATCAAATAGTTGAGCCCTTTCATTGCCACGTCGTACTGGTTAATGCTGGTAGCTTCACGGGCAAAATTCAGGATGTTATTTTCTTCCTGATGAGTGCGTTTATCAAGTGAAATTGCATTCAGCAATGCCTGATCGTAGTTTTTCTCGATGATGTAAATCCATATCAACAAACGGGTGTAGGCAATCACATCTGGATCGGATTGAGTGGCTTTTATCACTTCTTTTTTTACTGTGGCCTGAAGACTTTTATCAAAATCGTAACGAAATAGCGAATTGATTCGGCTTTCGGTATTTACCACATTGTCGGGATCGCTTTTAACCAATGCCAGATATTCGTTCATCATTCGGGTATAGTCGCGCAAGTAGGCATATACCGAAGCCAAATTCTCGTGAAACATTTCACCGGGTAATATTTCCCTTCCCTTCAAATATGTTTTTTCGGCATATTCGAATTCACGCCTGTTGAAAAAATTATTTCCAACGGTAATGATTACTCCTTTACTGCCCGATAGGTTGTTTATTACATCGTTGAACGTTTCTTCAGCACTTTTCAAATCACCCATCTCTTTGTAAACATAGCCCAGGTCAATTTGCAGGTTGGTATTTTTTGTTGCCCGGTACTGTTTCTTTAAAACTTTTATGGCATTCTCATAGTCTTTCATGAGAATTAAACAGTTGATGTAGTATTCGAAGAAATTGGCACTATTTGATTCTTCGAACAACTCGCGGAATAGGGGAGCGGCCTTTTCGTATTGCTTGTCGCGAAAAAACGATGAGGCAAGTTGAGCTTTATTTTGAGTTTGCTGAACTTGCTGTCCAAACAAAGGGACGATAAGAAATGCGATAAAAAATGTTAGCAGTAACTTCTTCATTTGTGCAATATGATTCACAAAAATAACTGAATAAACTGGAAAACTTTATTTCGGTTTTGTTTTAACATGAATATATGCGACAACAAGCAAAAATTGATCGAATTACTTTTTTTGCACCTCAAAAATGTCTGAAATTCCGTTTTGGGCGTATGTTGTAATTTGCGTTGCTAATGGATTGGTGATGTTTTCTAATAGTTTGGAGCAAACGGCGAAATGTCCGAGTTGCCTGTTTATTTCTGCTTTTAGAAGTAGCGATTTCTCATTTTCTGGTATTAGTAATTCTTCGAGATGAAGTAGGCTTTCGTTCCAAAACTTCCTGAATTTTTCATTTTTGTTCAAAAGTATCTGCCCCTTTTCAGTGTGGCGGGTGGTGTACCACAACTCGAGCCTGATGGCCAATTCAGAAATAGGATCCATATTTTTTCGTGCCCGCAATTCCAAAACCAGCGAACCGGGAGCAGGAGGTTCTGCTTTTTTCAAATGAGCCCACTTTTCGTTAAACTCAGTCCAGTCGGGTTCTGCAATTATTTTTCCATTTTGGGGCAAAAATCCTAAGTCGCAGGTTATGCAACCAATAATTTCGGGGGTTTTCCAGTTGTTAATATCGGTAAAATATCCGTCGGAATAGAGTGTTGCTTCTTCTGAAGGAGTGTTTGATTTGCTTGCAATAAGGTATCTTTCTCCGCAAGTTGGACATTCGATTACGATAGGTGGTTGTAACATTTTGGTGGTTCAAACAGATGGTTAATGTTGGTATGAAAAACGGCAGAATTGATCCATTCAATTCTGCCGTTCCATGTATTAGGAATAGAGAAACCGTTTTATGTTTCTTTTTGGTGTTTTTACAAATTCTTCATCAACCAGTTCAATTTTGTACAATTGTTCGTACCCCGAAACAACAGCATTAAACTTTTTTCGATTTTCAGCCATAATGGTATCCAACGCACTTTCGTCGATATGATGGGCTTTCATTGCATCTTTATCGGGGAAAACCAGTGCGGTAAGTTTGCTGTCACGTTGTACAACTACACATTCGAGCACGTAAGGCATATTGCTTAACCGGGCTTCCAATTCTTCGGGGTAAATATTCTGACCGCTGGGCCCAAGTAGCATGTTTTTTGATCGGCCTTTGATGTATATGAAGTTGTTATGATCGATAATGCCCAAGTCGCCTGTTTTTAGCCAACCATCTTCGGTAAAGGTATTTCGGTTTGCCTCGTCGTTATTGTAATAGCCAAGCATAACATTCATGCCGCGGACCTGAATTTCGCCCACAATATTGTAAGGATCTTCCGATTCAATTCTCACTTCCATTCTGTCAACCAATTTGCCTGCCGATAAAGGTTGTGTTTCGTTCCAAGGAGCGTAGCTGATGAGTGGACCACATTCGGTCATTCCGTAGCCAATCGTGAATGGAAATTTGATTTTTGTGAACAGGTGTTCAACTTCGCTACTTAAAGCTGCGCCGCCAATGACAATTTCCATAAACTTACCTCCAAATGTTTCAATAAGTTTATCGCATATCTTTTTATGCAATATACTATTTACTCCAGGTATATTCAAAAGTACTTTCATTAAAGGCTTCTGAAGTTTTGGCAACAAATTCTTCTTGTAAATTTTTTCGATAACCAATGGTACTGAGAGAATTAACCTGGGCTTTATTGTTTGGAAAGCCTGAATCAACACTTGAGGACTTGGGGTTTTATTCAGAAACGTAATATGGCACCCCTTTGATACTGGAAACAAAAATTCGAACAGCAGTCCAAAAACGTGTGACATTGGCAAAAAAGAGACAATGTGATCGCCAGCTTTTAGCGGCATGTGATCTTGGGCAAAAATTATATTTGAATAGATGCTGCGGACAGGAATCATTACTCCTTTTGAAAAGCCTGAAGATCCTGAAGTGTAGGATAATACCTGTATATCTTCGTTGTCGTTCACTATAAACGAGAAATCTTCTTTTTTTACTTTTTCGCCTTTTAAATGGGTTAATCCTTCTTCAGAAAGCTGTTTGAGTTTCTCGGTTTTGCAATGTAAAATTGAGAAATCTTCAATAGCAATACAACCTTCAACTCCGTTTAATTCATCAACATTGAGGGAGTCGAACAAGGATTTTGCTGCAAACAAAAATTTGGAGTTTGAATGATTGATGATGTTGAGTACATTTTCAGGAGTAAAATCGGGTAAAATAGGTACGGCAATTGCACCGTATGCCATTGTTGCCAGAAATATTTTAGCCCAATTTGATGAATTTCGGCCATAAATTGCCACTTTTTCACCGGGTTGTAAACCTGCCTTTTCGAAGATAAATTTTAACGTTTGTATCGATTGAGCTGCTTCACTAAATTTAATGGATTCTCCACCATAGTCGGAGAAAAGAGGTAAGTCCCAATATTCTTTGAAAGCTTGTGAATATATGCTCCCAAGGTTTTTTCGTTCCATAAATTATTGTTTGAAAATTGGAAGCTAATGTATTGAAAAAAAGTTAATGTTTTGATTTTTGAAAAATAGATAATGACGTTGTATTGCTGCTGTAAAACAATTTTTTGCGCAATCTTTTGGTCTGAATTGAAACCAAATTCAATATTCTGTTTCATTCCTTTTAATAAATTAAAAAGGGTGTACAAAACGGTACACCCTTTTAGTTTGTTAATTCGCAATTTTCACTTATGTTATTTCAAATTTTCTATTGTACAGGTGCTTCTAAGTTTGGATTACTTGTTATAGCACTGAGTGGAATTGGGAAAACATTTTGAACGGCATTGGGTTCTGGAACACCAGTCATGCTGGTTTGACCCATTGCCCAGAAAGGCTTGTCGAAAGTACCAAACCGAATCATATCAGTTCTTCTATGTCCTTCGCAAAACAGTTCTTTTCCTCTTTCGTCAAGGATGTTATCAAGAGTAAGGCCTCCTGCAGGAGGAGTTTGCTTTGCCCTTGACCAGATCGCATTCACAAATGCCATAGTTTCACCAGAGACAGAACCGTTCAGTTTGAGTTCAGCTTCAGCTTTCATGAAAACAACATCGGCAAGACGGAATACAGGGAAATTTACAGTCAAATATTGTTTTGCTCCTGCATATATTTCAAATTTCTGAACACGAGCACCATCGTGGGTCATGTGGAAATTATCGATACCTTCAATTTGCATATTAGAAGCTGTCATTTCAGGTATCTTTATATAAGGATTAAAATCAACCTGATTCCCTGTTTTTGCGTCAATAATAGGAGCACCCAGGTAATCAAATTGCAGCCCATTTAGCATATATCCGTCTCTTCTTACATCGGTCTCTTCATACTTGTCGAAGAAAGTAGGTACAGCACAGAATCCATTCCATGGTTGGTCTGTCATGTTAAAGGTTGTTTTACTAACGTAACCAAGAGAACGCATGTGTATGCTAAAGCCCTTCTTCGTTTCAGTGTTGAAAGGAATCATGAAAATCATTTCACTTGAAGTAGCACTGGTTTCAAGTTTAAACAAATCCATTACGTTGTCGTCAAGACTAAGGTATGGTGACGCTAAAAGTTCATTGCAATACTGGATGGTTTTTTGGTAATATTCAGATTTTTCTTGTCCGGTATACACTTTCCCATTCAGGTATAGTTTTGCAAGCAACGTAAGAGCCATTTCTTTAGATGCATAACTTTTATAGCTCGGATTTTCCATCGAATTCAACAATGGATAATTGCGTTCCAATGTTGTAGTAAGGCTATCGAAAATTGATGCTCTTGCAGTACGGTATGGCTGTGATGGAGCGGTATAGTAAGTGGTCAAATAAGGGACATCACCATAATTGTCAAATAACCAGAAATAGTAAAGTGACCTTATTGTTTGAACCTCGGCTTTTACCTTTTTAGCTGCATCATCGTTGCTTACTATTTTGTCAAGAATTGAATTGGATTCACCAATTCCTTCCCACAATTTGTTCCACATATTTTGAATAGCATCAGTCGAATTTGCCCAGGTGTGGTAATGGAGTGCTAACCATTTGCCACCATCATACCAGTCAGCAGCTCTTGTTGGAGCAACTAATTCATCAGATGAAATCTCTTGGGTTAAATACCAATAGCCTCCATCATCAAACAGGTCGGTCAAGGCATCATAACTAGACAAGTGGCTAACTGCTGCTTGTCCTTCTGTTTGCGGATAACCAGATTCATTTATACCTGAATAGAGTTCTTCGTCCAGGTTTGTACACCCACTTGCAATTGCAATCAGGATTACTATATATGCGTATTTTAATTTCACGACAATTTATTTTTAGATTTAAAATGTTGCATTAATTGCAAAGCTGAAAGTCCTGCTTTTAGGATAAAGACCAAAAGTGTCGACTCCATAACCCAAACCATCAATGGTCATTTCAGGATCTGCTCCCGTGTAATTTGTAAAAATCAACAAATTGTTTCCCATTAAAGAGAGCTTAATGTTTTTGATATAGTTCTTGTTTTTGAAATCAATATTATATCCTAAACACAAGTAGTCGAGCCTAATAAACGATGCGTCTTCGACAAAATCATCAGAAGGCACTGTAAATTGGCCAAAGAACCCTTGATCCATATATTTAGTCGCATTTGCCATTACATTGGCATTTGGGAAAAATATCGGAGATGAGAAGTAAGAACTTGTATGGTTGTAAACCTGTTGTCCGAACAACCCACGGAAAGAGAAATCCAAGGTCCAGTTTTTATAAAAGGTAAAGTTGTTGGACCAGGAAATTTCAGCTTTAGGAGTAGCGTTTCCTGCAATATATCTATCCTCCATGGTCAATAGTTTTCCTGCAGCAACTGTGTCAGCTTCTGTTTCTTTGACTTTTACGCGGTTGAGGTACATGGCCTTGCCATCTTTAATGCCAACATAGTCATAAACAAAGAAATTACCGATAGGCTGTCCTGAATCAACAAGCATAGTCCAGTTGTCGTTTCCTACAAGACCTTGCCCTGAAATCCAACCTTGTTTTGAATCATTTTCAGTCCAATACTCTCCAAGGTTAGTAATTTCAGCTATGTTTTTAGAAATACCAACAGATGTTTTCCACTTGAAATTGGATGTGTTAACTGCATGAGCAGTAATAAAGAACTCTATACCCTGATTGGTCATCGAGCCTGAATTTGCCCAAGTTTTTGAATATTTGTTTGGTGGAACTGGAACCGAATACTCGTTAAGCATATCGGTTGTATTTTTACGATATACTTCTAAGCTACCAGATATTCTACTATCGAATACAGCAAAATCAATACCGGCGTTTACTTCGGCAGTTTGTTCCCATTTTAAATCAGGGTTTGTATTTCGTTGAGCCGACCATGTTAAAACTTGATTTCCGGTAATTGGGTCGATAACAATATCGCCGGGTTCAAAAATACTTTTGCTAAAATAAGAGCCAAAAGATTGATTACCAGAAACACCATAACTAGCTCTCAATTTTAATTGATTTAACCAGTTTGCAGAGTTCAAAAAGTCCTCACTTTGCATGTTCCATCCAATTGAAGCGGTTGGGAAGAAACCCCATTTGTTATTTTCACCAAATTTTGATGAGCCATCGGTCCTTAATGAGCCGCCTAAATAATATTTATCTTTATAGTTATAAGCAGCACGACCAAAGAACCCGATCAGCCTTGACATATTTGCTTCAGAAGAGGCATCGCCATAAACAAGATCGAGGAATGATTTCATATTATCAGTTCCTACAGTTGTCGATTGTGAGTTTCTGGCATTAACACCAAATTTGGTGAAGCTATTTTCCTGCCATGAATAACCCAATAATAAATTTAAGTTGTGTATGTCATTGAATGATTTGTTGTAATTCAATGTCGCTTCTAATGTCTTCTGTTTGTTTAATTCAAAATATCTTTGTCCTTCTCCTAAATCATTGCCCTGGCCGCCATACATTCCAGCAGGTCTGTAATAGGTATAACGTTTATCGGAAGAAAGATAACTTGAAGCAATTTTAAAATTTAGCCCTTTTACTATTTCATAATCAGCCGATAAGCTTCCCAGAAATTTGGTTTTTTCATCTAATCGGGTCTGTTCATTTAAAATAGCAAGTGGGTTAACATAGTCAAAACCCCTGTTGTCATTCAGCCTTTCATAGGCATATGAACCATCAGCCTTATTCGTAGAATCGGTTGGGTTTCTACGGTATGTTTGATAAAGAATGTCATCTCTTGAGTTTGAACCTAACTGAACCAGGTTGTCTTCTTCAAAAGCGACATTAACACCTCCCTTAATCGTAAGTTTGTCGTTCAATGCTTTGTGTGTCAAATTAAGGTTTCCAATTGTCCTATTTCTTGACGATTGCTCGATAATCCCCTCATTTTTCTGTTGTGAGATTGAACCATAATAGCTACTTGATTTGTTGCCACCACTTGCGCTCAAGTTATACTGTTGGCTAATTCCTGTTCTGAAAATTTCATCCTGCCAATCGGTATTAGCACCACCATCAACAAAAAGATTAGTCATGTTATATTTGGTAGCATATTCTCTATACTGATCAGGTGAAAGAAAATCAAGCTTTCTGGCTAGATTATCAACAGATGTAGTTGCGCTAAAATTTAATGTGCTGATTCCATCTTTGCCACTTTTAGTCGTAATAATGATAACGCCATTTGCACCTTGAGAACCATAAATAGCAGTAGAAGCTGCATCTTTAAGAATATTGTATGTTTCGATGTTATTCGGCGACACCATGTTTGGGTCGGCACCTGGTACCCCATCAATTACATAAAGGGGATTTGTGTTTGTAGAACCACTGATACCAGCACTACCACGAATCTTGATCTTAGCATCATCCGTTGGATTTCCTCCTCCTTTAGTTACAACAACACCAGCTGCCTTACCAGTTATCGAAAGCAAAGGGTCGATAACTGCACCTCCAATCATGTCGGCAGAAGTAATTTGTGAAACAGCACCGGTTTTGTCGGTTTTCTTTTGAACGCCATAACCAATCACGATCATTTCGTCAAGGTTTTCGTATTCCGAAATCATCGCAATATTGATTACTTGGTTGTCTTTTACCTGCACCTCTAATTTTTTGTAGCCGATAAAAGAGAAAGCAATAGTTGCTCCTTTTTCAGAAACTAATTGGTAGTTGCCATCGACGTTGGAGGTAGTTCCAATGGTTGTGCCCTTAATAACAACGGTAACACCTGCCATAGGTTCTCCTGTTTCACCATCGGTGACAGTACCTTTAATCGTTGCTTGTTGAGCAAATAGGAAATTTCCCATGAGCATAACTACCAGCAACAATTTAATCCGTAGATTTTTTGAATTAAATTTCATCATAATAGGTTCATTTTTTTATTAAAAGGAAAAGAGCAAACTCAATTTAAGTAAAAACTATCAGCGGTTTGCCGCCTCCTTTGTTAAATAAAGTTTTACAACAACAATTAATATTTTGTGTAATCATTGTCCCTGTGAGGGAAAAACTAATTAAATCCTCTGCAATTTAAGTCATTTTTGTTTACACTTTTTAACAAATAAGGCTCTTCAAACAAATTTTATGTTTGCAATCGAAACCGCAAACGTTTGCGATTGAAGTGTTTTAAAACATATCAATATGGATGTTGAGTAAAAAATAAAAGGGCCGCATTTGCGGCCCTTTTATTTTTATATAAAAACGATGGTTATCTTATTCAGCAATAAGTTCTTTGTAACCTGCGGCATCCAATAATTCATCAATTTCGTTTGCGTCTTCCATCTTAACTTTTACCATCCAACCTGCACCGTATGGATCTTTATTCACAGTTTCAGGTTCGCTGTCGAGCAACTCATTTTTTTCGAGTATTTCACCACTTACAGGCATAAATAAATCAGAAACAGTTTTCACTGCTTCAACAGTACCAAAGGTCTCTTCTTTTTGAAGTGTTTCACCTACTGTTTCGATCTCAACAAAAACAATGTCGCCCAATTCACCTTGAGCATATTCTGTAATGCCAATAATAGCAATGCCATTTTCAACTCTCAACCATTCGTGCTCTTTTGTATACTTCAGATTTTCAGGAATATTCATGATTTTTAATTTAGAAATTCAACCATTTCAAATGTAAAACATTTTTTTAGAAATCAGCATAAAGCAATGTTTGCATATTGTACTTCAGCAATGATATTCTTATTTTTTCCACTTTTGCAAAAACAGTTTTAAGAAGATGCAGACAATAATAACCTATTCGCTGGCCGAGATTGGTAAGGCAGCAGAAGATTTTCTTTCACAAATTGGAGAAAGAAAGGTTTTTGCATTCCATGGAGAAATGGGTGCAGGTAAAACAACATTCATAAAAGCACTTTGCTTGGCAATGGGGGTCGATGAAAACATTACCAGCCCGACCTTTGCATTAATAAATGAATATGAAACACCGACCGATAAGTTGATTTATCATTTCGATTGCTACAGGTTAAAAGACCTTAGAGAAGCCTACGATATTGGAGCTGAAGAGTATTTTTATTCAGGCAATTACTGCTTTATAGAGTGGCCCGAGAAAATTGAAGATCTGCTGCCGTTAGATACCGTTGAAATCTCAATTCGGGTTGTAGAGAAAAATAAGCGCACAATTATTATAAATGGGTGATGGTTGTGAATCTCTACATAATAGAGTAATTTGGGGACTTTAAAACTGAATTCGCATGTCTGAAAATCCGAAATCGAGAATTTATCATTTTGAAGAGAAACAGTTTATGCCTGCTGAAGAGAAACTTGAAATTAAAGTAAAGGGGCAAAAACTGAATATTGGAATACCTGCAAACAATAATAAAGATGAGCTATGTCTTCCACTAACACCTCAAGCTGTTGAGATATTGGTCGAAGCTGGTCATGACGTATTTATTCAGAGTGGTGCTGGAGAAAAAGCCCGTTACTCCGATATCGAATATTCAGAGTGCGGTGCTATAGTTACTAAGAGTAAAGCCGACGTTTTTCAGTGCGATTATATTTTAAAGGTGGCACCTTTTAGTAACGATGAAATTGCTTTGTTGAGGGGAAATCAGGTGCTTTTTTCCATGTTGCAGCTTGAATCACAGAAAGAAGAAGGAATTAGAAAACTGATGCAAAAGAGAGTGACATCTGTTGCGTTTGAATACATGAAAGACGATTTGGGCGGGTTGCCCGTGATGCAATCGTTAAGCGAAATCTCTGGAATAGTTAGCATGACCGTGGCCAGCGAATTATTGAGTAACAGCTCCAATGGTAAGGGGGTGTTGTTTGGTGGGGTAACCGGAATTTCACCTGCAGCGGTAATGATTTTGGGAACCGAAACCGCAGCTGAATGTGCTGCACGTGCTGCGCTTGGGCTTGGTGCCGAGGTTAAAATATTTGACAACTCGGTAAGTAAGTTAAGGGCATTTGAACGAAAATTTAACCAAAAGATATTTACATCGCTCTATTATCCGCGGGTGATTGAAAAAGCGATATCTTCAGCCGATGTGGTTGTTGGTGCACAGCCTTTTAACTCAGTTCCCCAATACATAATATCAAAAGACCTGGTTCGGAAAATGAAGGAAGGTTCAATTATCATTGACTTGAATGCCTCTCAGGGCGGTTGCTTTGAAACAACTCGGTGCACAACGCTTTCGTCTCCTTCGTACATCGAGGAAGGGATAATACACTACTGTGTGCCAAATATTTCAGCAAGAGTTTCAAGAACTACCACGATCGCTTTGAGTAATATATTTGCTTCGGTACTGCTCGAAATTGGTGAAATGGGGGGAATAAACCACTACATAAAAAGTCAAATGGGATTCCGCGATGGGGTTTGTATTTACAATGGAATACTCACCAATCACGATATAGGCAATAAATTTTCAATACAATCGAAAGATTTGGATTTATTACTGGCCGCTTTTTAGCCTAGAATGTTTTAAACCAATCTTGAAAATAGTTTCCAAAAGGAATTAATTTTTGTTCGCCTTTAACAGCAGAAATAAGGCTAAGTAACAAAAAGGCGAATATAACGATGCCAATTGCCCATCCAATAAAAGGAATGGATTTCAGAATGAACTTCAGAATAAAACCAATTAAATAAATTCCTAATGTTTGCCTGATATAAAACGATGAATATTCGTCTTTGCTCGAGCTGTTTACGACCATTGCAATTAGCCAGCCAATAGGTGTTAAATGCGAAAAAATTGCTTTTGTTCTTGCGTCCATTTTACTAAATTTTGAAATTCAAAAGTAATAAACTTCTATTTTAATGACATTCATCGGACTCTAAATGTTAAAGTTTTCGGAAGAATTAAAATGAACCTTTTTTTTATTCAATAAAAACATTCATTCATGTGAAGAAATATCTATTTCATGTAAAAAGATTGGCAATGAATTAAATGTAATAATGACATTCAATACATTTGCATCCTAATTCAATCATAAAAGAGAAAGAGGGTCATTTATGTGGAAAAATCTTTTTGATATCTTCAGCACGGCTGTTATTGGAATACCTGTTGCCTATTTTGTGCTACAACTTTTTTTTAAAAATTCAATACTTCATAAAATCACTACCTTATGGGTTATCGATATTCTAATTGTAGATGCTTTAGGCGAAGCTGGAAATTTATATCCTGAATATTTTCCGGTTTGGGTTACAATGTCTACCGGTATGGTCATTTCCATCTTGATGTTTTATTACATCTCAAAAATTGTAAAGAAGCCATTGAATGATTCAATTAATCAGATTTCTTCCATTTCAAGAGGCGATTTAAACGTTAAGATTGACCAAAAACAGAATGCGTCGAATACTGAAATTGGAGAACTAAACCGGGCAATAATTGAACTTTCTTCAAATTTGAGAACCATAGTAAATCAAATTAGTGAAGGGACTACGCAGCTTTTAGTGTCAAGTGATCAGTTGAACAATGCGGCACAGTCGCTATCCGACGGGGCATCAACACAGTCATCGTCGCTCGAAGAAGTTTCAAGTTCAATGGAGGAGATGCTGGCAACGATTATTCAGAATACCGAAAACTCTAACGAAACACTTGTGATATCGCAAAAGGCAAACGAAACAATGGAAGAGGTGAACATCTCAGCTTCGAATAGCATTCAAGCGATTAACGAGATACTCGATAAAATCACCATTATTAATGACATTGCATTTCAAACAAACATTTTGGCACTGAATGCAGCTGTTGAGGCCGCCCGTGCAGGAGACGCAGGTCGCGGGTTTGCCGTTGTTGCACTCGAAGTGCGGAAACTTGCCGAAAACAGTAAGTTAGCTGCCGATGAGATAAACCGTATCTCCAGAGAAAGTAAAATCATTACCACTAAATCGGGTCATTTGGTTGCCGATTTGGTACCTGAAATAAAACGTACAACTCAGCTTGTTGAGCAAATTGCAATAGCAAGCAATGAACAAAGTGTCGGAACTGGACAAATAAATGCGGCTATCATCCAGCTTAATAATATTTCACAGCAAAATGCTGTAACATCTGAAGAGTTATCGGCTAGTTCTGAAGAATTATTGAGCCAATCAGAAGGACTGATTAAAACAATGAGTTTCTTTAAAAAATAGGAGATCAGACATTAAGATCAGGAACCCTTATTTGTTACTGATCTTTCCCCTTTTACATTCCCTTTCACTTTTCTGGAATTGATTTATCCTTTCATTATTTCAATTTTTTATGAGTTTTCTTTTGTCTTAACAGGTTTAAAACAACTACCTTTGCCGCGTTTTTTATTAACATTTACAGTTACGTTATGGCAGAGAATACTATAAATCTCTTTAATGAATTCCCTCCGGTTTCAACAACCGAATGGCAGGCTAAAATAGAAGCCGACCTCAAAGGGAAAGATTTCGAGAAAACCTTGGTTTGGAGAACAAACGAAGGATTCAATGTTCGCCCCTTCTATCGCGGCGAAGACCTCGAAAAAGTAAATTACCTCAACACATTGCCCGGTCAGTTCCCCTTTGTTCGCGGAAACAAAACCAATGGCAACGAATGGTACATCCGTCAGGATATTCAGGTAACAACACCTGAAGAAGCCAACAAGAAAGCCCTCGAAGTGCTGCAAAAAGGCATCAACTCGCTGGGTTTTGTTTTTAAGGGCTGTACCGAAGTGACCGTGTCTGATTTGGAAGTTTTGTTAAAAGAAATTTCTCTCGATGCAATTGAGGTAAACCTTGTAAGCTGCTGCAAAAGTGTGAACAATGGCAAAGCGCTGGCTCAGTACATTACTAAAAAGTACGGTGCCGATGCAAAAGTAGTGGCTTCTGTAAAAGTCGATCCAATAGGTAGTTTTACCCGCCACGGAAGTTTCGATGAGGCTGTTTATGCCGAAATGAAAGAGTTGGTTGAAGAAACCAACACCCTGGATAACTTCCGCTCGATTGCCGTTACCGGAAAGAACTTCCGCGATGCCGGTTCATCTATCGTTCAGGAATTGGGTTTCTCAATTGCAATGGGTGCCGAGTACCTTTCAAAGTTGACCGAAGCTGGTTTAAACATCGACGATGTGGCTTGCAGCATCAAATTCAACTTTGGCGTGGGAGCCAACTACTTCATGGAAATTGCAAAACTCCGTGCCGCTCGCTTGCTTTGGGCTAAAGTGGTTGAAGCTTTCAATCCTAAATGCGAATGCTCAAGCAAAATGATCATCCACAGCGAGAACACCATCTTCAATAAGACAGTTTACGATCCATATGTGAACTTGCTCCGTACCCAAACCGAAGCCATGAGTGCTGTATTGGGCGGAACCGATTCATTGACCGTATTGCCTTTCAATGCCATTTACGAGGAAACAAACGATATCTCGGAACGTATTGCCCGCAACCAGCAAATTTTGTTGAAAGAGGAATCGCACTTCGATAAAATTGCAGACCCTGCTGCTGGTTCATACTATATCGAAACACTGACCGACAGCATTGCAGAACAAGCTTGGAAATTGTTCCTCGATGTTCAGGAAAAAGGTGGATATGTGGCTGCTTTCAAAGAAGGTTTTGTTCAGGCACAGGTAAAAGCAACGTCTACAAAAATGGACTCAGCTATTGCAACCCGCAAGGAAAATTTGTTGGGAACAAACCAATTTCCAAATTTCACCGAATACATGCAAAAAGAACTTGATGCAGAAGTATTCAGCAAAAAAGTTTGCAAATCGGAGAATGCCATTGCTGAACCTTTAGCTAGGTATCGTGGTGCTCAGGCATTCGAAACGTTGCGTTATGCTACCGATGTGTATTCGAAAGAGAACAAACGGCCACTCGTATTTATGCTCACTGTTGGCAGCTTGGCCATGCGCAAAGCTCGCGCCCAGTTTGCTTGTAACTTCTTTGCTGTTGCCGGTTTCGACGTTATTGAAGGCAAAGGGTACGACTCTGTTGAAGACGGAGTTGCCGATGCTGTTGAAGCCGATGCTGCGATCGTTGTAATTTGCAGTTCCGACGACGAATATGCCGAACTTGCACCTGCTGCTGCCGAAATGCTGATTGATCCAATTTTTGTTGTAGCCGGTAGTCCTGCCTGCAAAGAAGAGCTCGAAGCCAAAGGCATCAAGAACTTCATTCATGTTCGCAGCAACCTTTTGGAAGAGTTAATGAGGTACCAGAAAGAACTAGGAATTTAGACACAAGTATCAAGACTCAAGTATCAAGACAAAGCAACCAATGCACAATTATTTGGAATTGAAAATATGGCAACAGTCAAGGAGTTTGGTGAAACAGATTTATCTGATCACTGAATCTTTCCCGAAAAGCCAGCTATATAGTCTTGCAAATCAAATGCAACGCTCAGTAGTTTCAATTCCATCGAATATTGCAGAAGGTGCTGGTCGTAGTTCGGATAAAGAATTTTCTCGATTTCTTGATATCGCGAATGGTTCTGCTTTTGAACTTGAAACGCAACTGTTTTTAACGATGGATCTAGGATATGCGACTTCTGAAGTATTAAATCAAATTATTTCTGAGTTAAAGGAAATCCAAAAAATGATTTACAGATTCAGATTATCGCTCGAATCAAAATCTTGATTCTTGATACCTGATTCTTGATACCAAAATAAAAGAGTATGAAACCGAATTTTAAAGATATTAATATAAAAAGCGGCGCGGCTGCTGCCAACGAGCAGGAGTGGGCCGAAAAGAACGGGAATGGCAAAACATGGTTAACACCAGAGCTGATTCCTGTAAAACCTGTTTACACCAAAAGTGACCTCGAAGGGCTGGAACACCTGAACTATGCGGCAGGTATTGCTCCTTACCTTCGCGGGCCCTACTCGGTAATGTATGCCATGCAACCATGGACAATCCGCCAATATGCAGGTTTTTCAACTGCAGAAGAATCGAACGCGTTCTACCGCCGTAACCTGGCCGCTGGTCAGAAAGGTCTTTCTGTAGCATTCGACTTAGCAACTCACCGTGGATACGACAGCGATCACCCACGTGTGGTTGGCGATGTTGGTAAAGCCGGTGTGGCCATCGACTCGATCCTCGACATGAAGATCCTGTTCGACCAAATTCCGTTGGACAAAATGTCGGTGTCGATGACCATGAATGGAGCTGTGCTTCCGGTATTGGCGTTCTACATCGTTACTGGTTTGGAACAAGGTGCAACGTTGGAACAACTTTCAGGTACCATCCAGAACGACATTTTGAAAGAGTTCATGGTGCGTAATACGTACATCTACCCACCTGAATTCTCGATGAAAATTATCGCCGATATTTTCGAATACACGTCGAAGAACATGCCTAAGTTCAACTCGATCTCTATTTCGGGTTACCACATGCAGGAAGCTGGTGCAACTGCCGACATCGAAATGGCTTACACCCTCGCCGACGGTTTGGAATACCTCCGCGCAGGTATCGCCGCAGGTATGGACGTAGACTCGTTCGCTCCACGTTTATCGTTCTTTTGGGCCATTGGCATGAATCATTTCATGGAAATTGCTAAAATGCGTGCTGCACGTATGATTTGGGCCAAACTGGTAAAACAGTTCAACCCGAAAAACCCAAAATCGATGGCATTGCGTACCCACTCGCAAACTTCGGGCTGGTCGTTAACAGAGCAAGATCCGTTTAACAACGTAGGTCGTACGGCTATCGAAGCCATGGCGTCGGCGTTGGGACACACCCAGTCGTTGCACACCAACGCGTTGGACGAAGCCATTGCCCTGCCTACCGACTTCTCGGCACGTATTGCGCGTAACACACAAATCTATATTCAGCAGGAAACTGAAATCTGTCGCTCGGTTGACCCATGGGCAGGTTCGTACTATGTTGAAAAACTGACTCAGGAACTGTACACCAAAGCTTGGGCATTGATCGAAGAGGTTGAAAAACTCGGAGGTATGGCTAAAGCTATTGAAACCGGCGTTCCAAAAATGCGTATCGAAGAAGCTGCTGCCCGCACACAAGGCCGTATCGACTCAGGCACACAAACCATTGTGGGTGTGAACAAATACCGTTTGGAAAAAGAAGATCCAATCGACATTTTGGAAATTGACAATACTGCTGTTCGTTTGTCGCAAATCGAGCGCTTGAAAACCCTTCGTGCAAACCGCAACGAAGAGGAGGTAAAAGCAGCATTGGCCGCCATTACAAAATGTGCCGAAACCAAACAGGGCAACTTGTTGGAACTGGCCATCGACGCAGCCAAGAAACGTGCATCGTTGGGCGAGATTTCCGACGCTTGCGAAGCGGTTGCCGGACGTTATAAAGCAGTAATCAGAACCATTGAAGGCGTGTATTCATCAGAAGCTAAAAACGACGGAGACTTTGCCCAGGCTGTGAAGTTGGTCGAGAAATTTGCAGAATTGGAAGGCCGTCAGCCACGTATCATGATTGCCAAAATGGGTCAGGACGGACACGACCGCGGCGCGAAAGTAGTAGCCACCGGTTATGCCGACCTTGGCTTCGATGTGGACATGGGACCATTGTTCCAAACACCAGAGGAATCAGCCAAACAAGCCGTTGAAAACGACGTGCATGTATTGGGTGTTTCTTCGTTGGCTGCTGGACACAAAACCCTTGTACCAGCCGTAATCGAAGAATTGAAAAAATTGGGTCGCGAAGACATCATCGTTATTGCCGGTGGTGTAATACCCGCTCAGGATTACCAATACCTCTACGATGCAGGTGTTGCTGCCATCTTCGGCCCTGGTTCTAGCGTTGCTACTGCCGGTAAGAAGATCATGGAAATTCTATTAGAGATTTACGGTGAGTAAAGTGTCATTCTGAGCGCAGCGAAGAATCCCTTAGAATTCGGTCAGATCCTTCACTCCGCTGCGTTTTGTTAAAGATGACATCCAAAACAATATTCAAGCCCCGCTATCGAAAGATGGCGGGGCTTTGTATTTTATTTTTTACAACTTTTGAACATTAAAATAGTTGTTTATGGAAACCTATCAGATAAAAATGAAGTACCCTAGGTGGCAATCGCCGCAGCTACTTTATCATAGAAAAAACTTAATATACCAATCCACAGCCGCGTAGCGGCGAAAGTATAGTAGCAAGTAACAATCTGTGATTAAAAAAAAGCCGCATTGCGGCGGTATTATGGTTTGATAATGCCAAAATCGCAACTGCCATTTATCCTAAATCTTAAAATTTAATGATTATCGAATTCGGACAGATCCTTCACACCACTGCGTTTTGTTCAGGATGACACCCGAAACAATATTCAAGCCCCGCTGTCGGAAGATGGCGGGCTTTGTATTTCTTAATTGATTATTTTTAAGGCAAAATCAAAACACCGAAGCGATGGAATTCAAAAGTTGCCCATTAACAGGATGGAAAATAGTTATTTGTCAGGAACAAGATTATTATACTTTTTTTATAGTAAAAAATAAAAATAATGAATATAAATACCTAATAAGCAGGTACTTGCTTGAGGATGCTGATTTATCTAAAACTCAACATGTTTTTAGATGGATTTTTTTCAATGGTTTATTCTCCCACAATATTGAAACACTGCTTTTTCAAAAGAATTCAGAGAAATATGGAATTGACGAGAAAGTATACAAGAATTATATTGAAAACTATTCTCTCATTTCGCCCAAAGAAAAAATGGATCATTTCTTAGTCTCTTTGTATGACCTCTGCAATGATTCATATTCCATTAGAAATAACATCAATGGTTATATTTTGAATTCAGCCTTCAAGGATAGAAAAGAATTTGAGATCTATAGGAAGGAATTGGTTAAAAGAGATTTTATCAATTATGAAATTTTAGCTGATCCAAGTGACATCAAAATTGATTTCACTTTCAATGGATTATTTGAAGTCTCAAAGCTTAAAGAATCAGGCAAACACTCAAAACGTTGTTTCGTTGCGATGTCCTTCGATCCGTCATTAAAAGAAACAAGGGAAGCGATACGAATTGGAATTAAAGAAGCAGGTTACGATGCAATATTCATTGACGAGGTTTATCCTGATTCGGATCAAACGATTAACGATGCCATTATTGCTGAGATAAAGCGCAGTAAGTTTTTGGTTGCCGACTTTACCCAACAAAAGAAAGGTGTTTATTTTGAAGCGGGTTACGCGCTTGGCCGAGGATTGAAAGTGATTTATTGTTGCGATGAAGAGGATTTTAAAAAGAATTCTCATTTCGACCTAAAACCTTTTTCACATATTCTATATAACTCGACTGAAGAACTTCAGAAAAGATTGAAATATAAGATAGAGGCTTGGATTGAGTGAAAATTAAGAAGCAGAAACAAAGGTTTAATTGTCAATACTTTCTACTCTCACGTCTTTGCCTGTTGTCATAAAAGTTTAGCAGGATAATCCGACCTGTCCGGATTTGGTAAAAGAGTGTAATTTGTTTAGAAATAATCAACCCCCTAATATTAAAGTCGTTGTTTTCAATGGTTCCTATATCTGGGAAAATGGTTAGGATTTCGAGGGTATGGTAAACTTCCTGCGCAATGGTATTAGCCACTTTTTCTCCAAATTCAAGCTCAAGGTATCTGATAATTTCATCAAATCGAATACCAGCCTGTTTTGACCAAGAAAGTTTCAAAGCCATTTTTTGTGCCTTTTCATCATTTCCTCATGATCAATCAAATTGTCAGGCAGGTGGCTTTCCTTCTCAATTTTAAGCAGTTCTTGTTGCTCATTTTCTGAAAGTTTTGACCATATGGCTCCTTCCACATTTACTGTCGAAAGGGTTTCAATCAGCTTATAGGCTTTATTCAATTGAGCCTCGTCGTCAATACTGTCAATAAGTTTATGAAGTCCTGTTTTAATATCTAACGTTGTCATCTGAAGCGATTTTTAAACAAAAGTACAAAACATTTCCCATTCAACCCATTACGCATTTTGGCACAACACCAACTCACGCTTTTTGTTACCCAATTATTTATTCTACTGCATTTTCGCCTAGTATACCGATGGAAAAACCTCCAAAGCTTTACTTTCGCGCCAATGAACAGCACCAACACAAAAAGCATCAAAGGTCATGTGGCGATGATTACGGCCAATATGGCGTGGGGACTTATGGCACCGCTGTCGAAAATGGCCATGTCGAACCCGGCTATCAGCTCTTGGATCTTGGTGTCGTTCAGGGTGATTGGTGCTGCTATTGCATTTTGGGTTGCTTCGCTGTTTGTTAAAAACGAAAAGGTTCCGCGGCGCGACTTACTGCTACTGGCTGTAGCTTCGCTTCTGGGCATTATCATGAATCAAGGCGTTTTTATTCTGGGTATATCGTACACTTCGCCCATTAATGCGTCGATCGTAACAACCACCTTGCCCATTGTGACCATGATTATTGCCGCATTTTACTTGAAAGAACCCATCACTTGGCTTAAGTTTGGAGGAATTGTGGTTGGCGGTTCAGGGGCATTGTTACTTATTCTATCACGTAATGTGGTGCCCGGGAGCGTTTCGGGCAATCACGATTTGCTTGGCATTGGCCTCTGTTTATTGTCACAGTTTTGCTATGCCACGTATTTTGTGCTGTTCAAAAAAACCATCAGTAAATACCACCCGGTTACACTTATGAAGTGGATGTTCCTGTTTGCTTCGATGATCTACTTGCCTTTAAACCTGCGCCAGTTGGTATCTACCGACTTTAGCTCAGTTCCGGTCAATATTTTTTACGACATTGCCTTTGTTGTGTTGGGCGGTACATTTTTCGGGTATTTAATGATTCCCATTGGGCAGAAAAACCTGCGTCCAACGGTGGCCACAATGTACACCAACATTCAGCCCATTGTTGCTTCAATTGCTACTGTTTTTTGGGGCATGGACACTTTTGGCTGGAATAAAGTGGGGTCAATTTTGCTGGTTTTTGCCGGAGTTTATATGGTTACCCGAAGCCGGGCGCGTAATGCGGCATAATGTTTTTCATCTTCAATCCATCATGTTTAGAGTTATTCTATCGAATATACAAACTCTCTAGTATTCAACAAAAAGCGAAAGGCCATTATCCCATTCAGCACAATGTGTGATAGACACTTTCAGAAATTGAAAGCATTAGTTTAATAGCTGATAAGTAGATTGATAAGAATTATTGCCTATTTATTTCAAACCAAACCTTTTTTCAGCAAATTGGCGAATAACGGATACTGTATCGTCAATTCCAAGAACAGATGAGTTGATGCACAAATGATACGATTCGGAAGCACCCCACACTTTATTGCTGTAAAAGTTGTAATAGTTCGCACGTTTTTTATCCATCTTTTCGATATAATCTTTGACTTTATTCTTCGGGAGCTGATGTATTTCCGCGATGCGTTTAATTCGGTCGTCCATGTCGGCAGTGATAAACAGACTTAAGCATCGGGGATGATCTTTGAGCACATAATCGGCACAACGGCCCACAAAAATGCACGATTCCTTTTCAGCCAAATTGCGGATTACATCGCTTTGGATTTTAAACAATGTTTCGTAATCCAAATAACTATTGGAATAAATTTCATCGGAGAAAATGCCCCGAATACCAAATATTCCACCGAAAATGCTGTGGCTGGTTTTTTCATCAAACTTTTCAAAAAACTCTTTCCCCAGTCCACTCTCTTGTGATGCAATATGGATGAGTTCTTTATCGTAGAAAGAGATGCCCAGCTGAGCGGCTAAATTCTCGCCAATTTGACGGCCTCCGCTTCCCAGTTGCCGGCCAATACAGATAATGAATTTTTCGTCCATGGTAGATTCGTTTTAAGTGTAATCAAATTTACATCATAATTGCTGATTTTCGATAGTGCGATATGAGCATAAATGCAGCAATTATACTTGATAATATATCGGCGATGGGCAAGCTGTACCAAACACCATTAACACCTAAAAGTGGGGGAAGTATTAGCAAACATGGCAACAGAAAAATTAATTGACGGGACAGCGACAAGAAAATGGCTTTTTTGGCCATCCCAATGCTTTGGAAGAAATTTCCGGCGACCATTTGAAACCCGATGATAGGAAAAAAGATAAAGACAATCCGCAATCCGGGTACGGCTAAATTGATCAATTCTTCGTCTTTTGTAAAAATTGAGGCAACGGCGTGTGGAAATAATTCACTGATCAGAAAGCCTAACATCATTACACACGTGGCCAAACCAATGGTGTATTTCAATACCTTGTTTACCCTGTCGGTTTGTTTTGCACCAAAATTATAGCCAGCAATAGGTTGCATGCCCTGGGTTAGTCCCATAACGATCATTACAAAAAGAAAGGCTACCCGGTTTACGATTCCGTAGGCTCCCACTTCTAAGTCGCCGCCATGTTTAATAAGTGCTTTGTTAATTAAAATAACAATTACACACGCCACGGCATTCATTAGAAACGGGGCAATTCCGATGGACAACGTGTCGGCTACAATTTTGCGTTGTAACCTGAAAATTCCTTTTTGAAAATGAATGAAGCTTTTTTTATTGCTGAAGATACTGATCTGCCAAAGCAACATCGATGTTTGAGCGATAACAGTAGCAAGGGCAGCTCCGCGAATTCCCCATCCAAATCCATAGATAAACAGAGGTGCTAGAATTATGTTGATGATTACAGACACAATGGTTGTGTACATCGATTTCTGCGGGTTCCCAGTTGCTCGCAACAATGCATTCAATCCGAAATACAGGTGGGTGATTACATTCCCAAGTGAGATAACCACCATGTATTCGTGAGCATAAGGAATGGTGTCGGCACTGGCACCAAAGAAGTAAAGTATTGGATCGAGAAAAAGGAGGACTATAACCGTATAAAGTAAACCTAGAACTGTGTTCAGAATGAAAACGTTGCCCAAAATATTGTTTGCAGTTGAATAGTCTTTCTGGCCTAACCGCAATGACATTAAGGTAGAAGCTCCAACGCCCACCAATGTCCCGAATGCCGCTGAAAGGTTCATCAACGGAAACGTAATGGCTAACCCCGAAATTGCTAAAGCTCCAACTCCCTGGCCAATAAAAACACTGTCGATGATGTTGTAGAGCGATGAGGCGGTCATGGCAATTACCGATGGAATGGCATATTGCAAAAGCAATTTCCAAACATTTTCGGAGCCCAAAGCTACCGGCGATCCTTTTGGTCCCATATATTTGATGTATGATTTGTTCTGAAAAATGAAATTGAGCTAATTAACAATTACCACTCCGAAAACCGGACTGTTAAGTTTTGATGTAATTGGTAAGCATTTTAGCTGAGCCGACAAAATTATGACTGTTTCTCCAATTATTCCACCTTTGAATTGAACTTCATGCAAAATCTGTCTTTTTATTAATATGAAGTCGGACGAAATGGGACAACTTTTTTCTTCCATAACTATTCAGTTTAAACTGGCCATGTTTTTTTAATGATTTTCAGTTCAGTAAATTGTACATAATTTTGACTATTCCTCCCGATTGTTGTTTCTTGTGTTGTAAAACACTTCTCCTGCAAACGTTTGCGGTTTCGTTTGCTTGTTGAATACTTAAGTTGCAATCGAAAATAACTTAGGAGTGATTACTCAAAGGTGTAAATTTGATGAGAATAATTACTGGAACATCAAAATTGGAATCTTCAATGCAACAGTTAAACAGTAATTTAAATGAAAAATATAAGAATGAGAACATTTCTATTATCATCAATTCTAATTATAACGGGGTTTGTAGCATTTGCGCAGTATTCAACAGCGCCAACAATGCCCATTTCCAATCAAGAGATGACCATCACTTTTAACTCAGCAATGGAATCGCGTTTGGGATATTTTACCGGCGACTTGTATGCTCACACAGGAGTTGGTATCGAAGGAAAAGGAGACTGGCAAAAGGTAATTGGCACGTGGGGCCAAAATGCCACACAACCCAAATTCACCAACAAAGGAAACGGTATTTATGAGCTGAAACTTTCTCCAAATATCAACTCTTTTTATGGTGTGGGCAGTTCAGATGTAGTTACAAAAATTTGCATGGTTATTCGTTCGTCCGATGGCTCAAAGCAAACCAACGATTGGTTCATCGAAGTGTTCCAACCTGGAATCAGAATTAGCATTCAGTCACCCCAAAAAGGCACAATTCTCAATCCGCAAACCAGTTATGTAATCACTGCAAATTCAACCGAATCGGCTTCCTTAACATTGAAAGTAAATGGAACTGTGGTTAAACAAGCTACTGGCACTACCATATCTGCAAATTATATATTTACTGAAACGGGGAATTCAGTTATTGTAGCAACGGCTCAGTCGGCCAACGAAACAGCTACCGATACGGCCACTGTTTTTGTTCGCTCAGCTGTAGTTGAGCAAAAACTACCCGCTGGTTCACGAAAAGGGATTTCGTATATCGATAATACCACTGCACGATTGGTGCTTTGGGCTCCGAAAAAAGAATTTGTATACCTCATCGGTGATTTCAACAACTGGGCCGTTGAAAATGCGTTTCAAATGAAGAAGGATGGCGATTTCTTTTGGTTAGAACTTTCAGGGTTAGAACAAGGAAAAGAGTATGCTTTTCAATATTTTGTTGACGGAAAAATTCGAATTGCCGACCCTTATACCGCCAAAACTTGCGACCCAACTTATGATGCAAACATATCATCATCAACCTACGCCGGGTTAAAGGCATATCCTGCCGGAAAAACCGAAGGGATCACCGCCGTACTTCAAACTGCCCAGCAACCCTACAATTGGAGTAATGCAACTTTTGAAATCCCTTCAAAGGAGAAAATGATTATTTATGAATTGCATGTTCGCGATTTTTCTTCTGATCATTCGTATAAAGCGGTGATCGAAAAACTCGATTATCTGGAAGATTTGCGCGTAAACGTGCTTGAATTGATGCCTGTAAACGAGTTTGAAGGAAATTCGAGTTGGGGATATAATCCTGCCTTTTATTTTGCTGCCGACAAATATTACGGACCTGCAAACGATTTGAAAAAGCTGGTCGATGAATGTCACAAGCGAGGTATTGCTGTGGTCATAGATATGGTGCTGAACCACAGCTACGGACAAAGCCCGTTTGTGCAATTGTATATGGACAACTGGACTGTTACAGCCGATAATCCCTGGTACAACAAGGAAAGCAATTTCAAGAATACCAGTTTGACCTGGGGGTACGATTTTAATCACGAAAGTGCAGCTACCCGAGAACTGGTCGACAGTATTAACAGTTATTGGCTCAATGAATTTAACGTTGATGGTTTCCGTTTCGACTTTACCAAGGGATTCTCAAACACTCCCTATTCGGCCAGCAGCTGGGGAAGTGAATACGATGCGGCCCGCATTTCAAACCTTAAACGAATGACCGATGAAATATGGAAACGAAAAGCTGGGGCATTGGTTATTTGCGAACATCTGGCCGATAACTCTGAAGAAAAAGTGCTGGCAAATTATGGTTTGATGTTGTGGGGCAACATGAATTCGAGCTATGGTGAAGCGGCAATGGGGTACAACGAAAGTAATAAATCAGACATTTCGTGGGGCTATTTCGATAAACGTGGGTGGAGTGCCCCAAATTTGGTTACTTATCAGGAAAGCCACGACGAAGAGCGGCTGGCCTACAAATGCCAAACCTGGGGTAATGCCAACGGCAACTATAACATTAAAATATTGGGTGAAGCGCTCAATCGGTTAGAGCTGAATGCCTTGTTCCACTTGCCAATTCCCGGCCCAAAAATGATATGGCAGTTTGGTGAGTTGGGTTACGATATTCCAATTGATCAAAATGGAAGAGTAGGAGAGAAGCCCGTAAAATGGGACTATTTGAATATTAAAGCGCGTACCGATCTGTTCAAAGTAATGGCAAGTTTGAATCATTTGAAACAAAATTATGATGAGTTCTCAGGCAAGCTTGCCACAAATTTATTAACGGGTGCAGTTAAGAGTTATTCGTTTTCGAGTGGAAACAATCATGTGGTTGCTGTTGGTAATTTCGATGTAGTTTCGAAAACTACACTCATCAAGTTCCCGACAACAGGCAAATGGTACAACTATTTTGGTACAACTACCTTCGATGTAACGAATTCTGAAATGGAAATTACTCTGGCACCGGGTGAGTACCTGCTGTTATCTACTCGTGAGTTTAGCCATCCGCAATTTAGTAGCAAAGTAGAGGTTGGCGAAATACTGAAAAAAGACCTGAAAATTTACCCAAACCCGGTAAATAATGTACTTTATCTTGATGGTAAGGGAATTGAAAAGATTGAAATCTACAATATGAGTGGGAAGAAAGTCATCTCTCAAGAAGCTCTGGGTGAAAATGAGTTTCAAGCACTATCAACCGAGGGGCTTATTCCTGGAATCTATATTCTGAGAGCAACACAAGATGGCAAGCCGACGATTAAAAAAATGATTAGACAATAAGGTTGTTCATGTTTTTGTTTCGAGAAACCTGGTTAGTGCCGGGTTTTTCTGTTTCTGAATTTGTCATGTTCTGAAGAATGTACACTTGGGGCGAATTATTTTTCGGTATAAAAGTAGGGTGTAAGAAGAATCAAACGGATAGATATCAAAGAAGTTTTTTTGGAGAAAATGGAGGTGTTTTAGCTAAGGTTTTTGTCATCTCAATTAAAGAATATCGTTTCAAAACTTCATCGTTTAATCTTAAGTTGTATTTAAGAGCATTCTTAGGTTTAAGAATGCTTTTTCATTTCCACGCGATTAAAGGCTATGGCTTAGAATAGGGTCATTTGGTAAACCATTTTGCTTCAGGAATATTAAAAATCGGATTATAATTTAGAAATCCTTCG
>Ga0209373_10000923_pt1 | contig 39620 bp, 40 predicted proteins | sample Higcelweek5metaG_FD_187173 | JGI IMG/M metagenome (GOLD analysis project Ga0209373, IMG submission 187173) | Freshwater pond sediment microbial communities from the University of Edinburgh, under environmental carbon perturbations - High... | ecosystem: Environmental > Aquatic > Freshwater >... | reverse complement strand
ATCTTTATTGAAAATGTGGCAGTGAACATCAATTGGTTTAGACATATAGCAGCTTATTTATTGCAAAAATAAAATTATAACTTTATGGATTATTAATAAAAAATAGTTTCAAAATCACGTTTGTCCGGTAAAAATAGAAATCAAAGAGGTCACCGCGATGCGGCTAAAATCTCTATTTCGTAATTTATTATGATACAAAGAGATCGCAGCCATGCTGCTTTTAAATGTCTTATAGCGACGACCTCTTTGTAGAAATTTTAATTAACCATTAAAAATAAGTCCAATATGGGCGACCTATCAAACAGCATTAATATTTACAGGTGTTTTAAGATTATTACTATATTTTTACCGGACAACAATGTTTCAAAATATTGACAAAAGTTTATTGTTGAAAATCAGCAATAGAACAAAAATATTCATAACTTATTTCAAAAAGGTGAACCAATACAAGTCTAATCTGTTATAAAACGATAAATATTACAAGCTTATGAATACTAAAATAATAATTCTAATTTCAATTGTTTTCTTTCTTTCATGTAAAGATCAGAGAATTTCAGAATCGGCAATTGAAAATTTGCAAACAAATAAAGGAGAGAATGGACTTTCGCTCGATATTAAGTTTTTAAAAGGGAAATACCACAACCACCCAACCTTATCATTCTGGATTGAAGATCTTGAAGGTAATTACATTGAAACATTGTATGTTACCAAATATTTGGGGACTGGAATATATGGGCATGGCTCACTAAGTAAAGGAAAATGGGATTCGAAACCAGGCCCGGCACAAAGGCCCGCAACTCTTCCATATTGGTTGAATAAAAGAAGAGTTGAAGGAAAAGGGAATTCGTATCTGCCATCGCCAAGTTCTCCTGTGCCCGATGCAATAACTGGCGCCACACCTAAGGGTGATTTCATTCTGAACGCGACGGTTAAAAACAGGCTTCCAAAACAATTCAGATTATTGATGGAAATAAATCAAACTTGGGATTGGAACGAATACTGGAACAACTCAAAATTCCCTGGCGATTATGACTATGCATCATCTTGTCAACCTGCCATTGTTTATGCAGTTACAATAGACCAAAGCATTCCAGATGCCGAATTTTATCTAAATCCAATTGGGCATTCACATTACTCGGGAGCAACAGGCGACCTGTTTACCGATTTGACAACACTAACTACCGCTAAAGAAATTGCTTACAAAGTGATCGCAAAAGTTAAAAAATAAATCAACGATCAAAATTTACTAATTATGAAACGAGCCATGAGAAATATCTCACAAACGAGGACGATTAAATGTTTGGCGAGTTCCATGAGATACCAAAAACTTTAAATTTAATCGAATGAAAATAATATCTACAATAATACTACTTGCAATGTCTCTTTTTGCCATGTCGCAAAATGGAATTGTTAAAGGCCGGGTTCTTGATGCAACTACAAACGAAGCATTGCCTTTCGTAAACGTGGTGATAGTTGGGACAACCATTGGAGCAACAACCGACCTAGATGGTAACTTTCAAATTTTTGGTTTGCAACCTGGTTTTGTTCGCCTTGCAGCTTCTTTCATTGGTTACAATAATGGCATTTCGCCCGAAGTAGAAGTGAGCAATGCCAAAGTTGCAACAATTCAATTCACTCTCGAAAGTGCCGATACCGAACTTGGAGAAGTAACAGTAAAAGCTAACCAATATCGGAAAACGGAAGAAAGTCCGGTGTCGCTCAGGAGTATTGGAACCGGCGAAATTGAAACAAACCCTGGCGCAAACCGCGACATTTCGAAGGTAATTCAGTCGTTTCCGGGAGTAGCTTCAACACCTGCATTCCGCAACGATATCATCATTCGCGGTGGTGGTCCGTCGGAAAATGTTTTTTACCTCGATGGAATAGAAGTTCCTAACATTAACCATTTTGCAACACAAGGTTCGTCGGGTGGCGTGGTTGGAATTATCAATGCCGACTTTATTCGCGAAGTAAAATATTACTCGGGAGCTTTCCCTGCAAACAGAAGTGATGCTCTTAGTGGAATACTCGAATTTACCCAGGTCGAAGGCAATCCGGAGAAAACAAAATTCAGGGCATCGCTTGGTGCTTCAGAAGTAAGTGCAACATTCGACGGGCCAATTAGCGAAAAAACTTCGTACATAATATCTGCCCGCCGCTCTTACCTGCAATTTTTGTTTAGCTTGATCGAACTTCCTTTTCTTCCAACTTTCAACGATTTGCAGTTCAAGGTCAAAACTAAAATAGACCAAAAGAATGAACTCATTTTCATTGGATTAGGTGCGATAGATCAATTCAACTTAAACAAGGGCATTAAAAACCCCGACGATCAGCAAGAGTATATTCTTAGCCAAATTCCTGTGAATGAGCAATGGACTTACACCCTTGGCGGACTTTACAAACATTATCATAAAACAGGTAATTTCTCGCTGGCTCTGAGTCGAAATCATTTGAACAATAGATCAACAAAATACACAGACAACGACGAATCTGATCCTGCAAATCTTACACTTGATTACACTTCAGAAGAGATAGAAAACAAAATCAGGGTTGAGAACAACAATCGTATACAATCGGTTAAGCTAAGCTATGGTGCAAATCTCGATTTTGTTAATTACCTGAACGACACATATCAGAAAAGATTTTTTGGAGGCAACCAATTTGAAATAATTTACAACAGCGATTTGAACCTTGTTAAGTATGGTTTTTTTGCTCAGGTAAGCAAAAATCTTCTTGCAAACGATTTGGTTATTTCACTGGGAACCAGGTTCGATGGGAACAATTTTTCTTCAAGCATGCAAAACCCACTAAGCCAGTTTTCGCCACGGCTTTCGGTTGCGTACAACTATAGCGACGAACTTAGTTTCAATGCAAACATTGGTCGCTATTTCCAATTACCATCTTATACTTCTCTGGGATTCAAACAGAACGGAGAGTTCGTAAACAAGGCTAACAACCTTAAATATATCCGTTCCGATCATTACATTGCAGGGGTTGAGTACCGTCCGTCGCAAAAAGTTCAATACACACTCGAAGGATTTTATAAAGGCTATGCAAACTATCCTTTTTCGATAGAAGATTCTCTTAGTTTGGCAAATAAGGGTGGCGATTTTGGGGTTATCGGCAACGAAGAAGTCACATCAATTTCAACCGGAAGGGCTTATGGAATTGAGTTCCTTACAAGGGTTAACAACCAGAAAAACCTGAATGGCAATATCTCTTACACCTTGGTTAGAAGTGAATTTGAAGATGTAAGAACAGGTAACTATATTCCATCGACATGGGATAGCAGACATCTGTTAACTGTTTTTGCTACCTATAAAATGATGAAAAATTGGAGTGTGGGCGGTAAATGGAGATTTGTTGGCGGACTTCCTTATACTCCTTATGACCTCGAAAAATCGGCTTACGTATCGGCTTGGGATGCTTCGGGCGGACCTTATTCTGATTTTTCTCAGTTCAATGCAAAAAGATTCAAATCGTTCAGCCAACTCGATTTAAGAATTGATAAGGCTTTTTACCTGAGAAAGTTAACTGCAAAGTTCTATCTCGATATTCAGAATGCCTACAATTTCCAAGCTGAGCAAGCTGATATCGTAGTTCGAGAAAAAGATGCGACTGGAAATTACATTAAAACCGATAATGGTACAAAATACGTTCTTCGGAGTGTAAAAAACACAACTGGTACTGTTTTGCCAACAATTGGCATAATTCTGGAATTATAATTATTGTTGATTACTCAAGAGAACAATACCCCACAACAAAAAATTTTGTTTGTGGGGTATTGAATTTTAACTACTTGCGTTTCAACAACCAAACATCGTTATACTCAGAATAAGTATTTCTGATTTTATTTATCACGCTACGGGCATCGCTTTCAGAGTTTGTTTGCCCGGCAGTAACCCGGTACATTCCACTATCCGAAATCAGAATGACAGGAGTATAGCCCAACCTTTTCATCTCTTTTTTCAATGTTGCTGCATTTTCAAGGCTTGAAAAACTACCCGTAATAACATAGTAGTTGTAGTTTGCAAAGGCCTGATCTTCGGTCTGAGCAACTTCAACATTTTCAGTGCGGTAAGTAATTGGTTTTTCTTCGTTTGAAATAACATCCGAACGCTGACTGACCTGTTCTGTTTTTGAATATTCAGAATTTTCAGGAGAATATGTTGATGCAACTTTTTTGGTCTTGCACGAAACCATTACCATCAACATTACTAACATTACAAATGTGAGCTTCTTCATCTTATCTATCTCTTATTTTAATGATTATAAATGGTTTAACTTAACATATCAGATTACATTACTTTCTATTTCGCTGCCAAAATATCAAAATTAGTCTTCTTAATAACGAAAAAAAAGACTTCAATGTTGTATTCGCAAATAATTCTTAATGATCTACATCTTACTCACCTCATAATCTAGCATTTGGTTGGCATTTGTGAATAATTATAGCCCAAAAGTTCTGTTTTTTTTTATTTTTGTGACTCTTTTACTGAATTACTTGAGAGTATTTATCTTATTAAAATATAAAAAATGAATAAGCCAATTGTCGTAAGTGGCATCAGACCAACCGGTTATTTGCATTTAGGAAACTATTTTGGAGCTGTGCGTAACTTCATTCGTATGCAGGATGATTTTAACTGTTACTTCTTTATTGCCGATATACATTCTCTTACAACACACCCAACTCCACAAAACCTTCAGTCGGGTGTTAAACAAGTTCTGGCTGAATACTTAGCTTGTGGCATCGACCCTGAAAAGTCTACTATCTTTATTCAGAGCGATATACCCGAGGTGACTGAATTATATGCCTTGTTAAACATGAATGCATACCTTGGAGAGTTAGAACGCACAACTTCGTTTAAGGATAAAGCACGCCAACAACCCGACAATGTAAATGCCGGACTATTAACTTACCCGGTTTTAATGGCTACAGACATTCTGATACATAAAGCCCAATTTGTTCCGGTAGGAAAAGATCAGGAGCAAAATTTGGAAATGGCGCGCAAATTTGCCGGAAGATTTAACCGCATGTACGACTGTGAGTTATTCCCAATTCCACGCCCTTTCACCTTCGACGGCAAAGACATGATCAAAATTCCGGGGCTCGATGGAAGTGGGAAAATGGGAAAATCGGAAGGCAATGCAATTAACCTTTACGAAGATCCAAAATCGATACGCCAGAAAGTGATGAGAGCGGTCAGCGATGCCGGACCAACTGAAATGAACCAGAAAAAATCGGAACCTGTACAAAACCTATTCACGTTGCTCGAAATTGTTTCGACACCCGAAGTAGTTTCGCACTTCAACAACCTTTACAACAATTGTGAAATTCGTTACGGCGATTTGAAAAAACAACTGGCCGAAGATATCATCGCCTATACCGAGCCAATCAGAAACCGTATTGACGAATATTTGAACAATGACGCATACTTAGCAAAAGTGGCAAAAATGGGCGCCGATAAAGCCCGCGAGTCGGCTTCGAAAACGTTGGCAGAAGCTAAATCGCTGATCGGAATAAAATCGTTGTTTTAATAAACTTATATAACTGTAGCAAAATACTTTTTAAATGCTATTTGAAAATAAATTCGATTAGTCTAAATTTATACATTCAATAGGCTGTTAGATTGAGTTTTGATTGAGTTTACATACCAAAACAACACGATTCATAAAGTTGAAGAACTATCTCGATTTATCGATTAAGATATTTTTGCGATTGATATTCTATTGACAATAAGACTTTTATGCGAAACGTATTTTTAACTGATTAACACTAAATTTTATGCAAAAGTTATTTAGGAGTGCAATTTGCTTGATTTTGGCATTAACCATTTTCAGTGCCCAATCAATGGCATTTGTAACAACCACTAATGTTTCAAATTATACCGAAGACATAGAGGCTGTTGCTGAGTTCGATGAATCAGACATTTATGGTGCCTTTGCCGATGTCAACAATTTGGTTTCTTATCTTCATGAAAATGAAGGAACTACTTACAACGAACTAAAGTCGGAAAACAGCGAATTAATTGCGAACCTTAGCTCAACTTCAGCCCTCGCCTTTTCATCTTCCGATGTTCCACCTATTTTCAGTGCTTTTGTTTGGGGCTGTTTACTCAACTGGGTTGGGATGCTGATTGTAGGTTTAACAACCGATTTCGACAGCCAGCAAATTACAAAATCTGCATGGGGCTGTTTAATAAGTTCATTATTATGGGGATCGAGCTATTGGTGGAATGTGTATTAATTTTAGAATCTTAACATTCAATAATAATTTTGTCAAATCTAAACATTATTAATCATGCGAAAATTTCTATCCAACACGGTTGCAGTTTTCTTAGCAATGATTCTATTTGGATCGCAAGTACTTGCGGGTTCAAACATGTCAGTTAGCTCAGAAGAAGAAGCATACGTTAACTTCGATGAAACAGAAATTACAGGTTCGTTCAGCGAAATCACTAACCTTGTGAACTACGTTTCAGAAAACGATGTTACTTATGCCGATGTCGAAAACACTAACAGTTCTCTGCTCGAAAACGTTAGTTCAACCTCTGCTCTTGCATTGTCAGGCTCAAGCAGCGAAGGTGTTCCTTTTATCAGCCCATTCCTTTGGGGATGTATTTTCAACTTAGCAGGTATCCTTATTGTTGCTATAACTTCTGACATGGATAAAGACCTCATTATGAAGTCTGTTTGGGGTTGTGGAGCAAGTACATTAGTTTGGGTTCTTTGGGTTGTTTTTTGGAATGCAATAGGGTACAGTGCATTGTACTAAAAAGAAAATCAATTGATAAAAAAAGCTGTTGTTTTAAAAAAGCAACAGCTTTTTTTATGATATAAAACCAATAAATCAGTGATTTAGAAGAACAATATATCGGCAACAGAAATAAAAACACTATTTAACTTTGTATTTATCAACATTTTTATATCTTCACACTCTATTAACCATATTGCAATTCACAAAACCAACACTTTAAACATGCAAAAAATTTCAACAAAATTCGTTTCAATTCTTTTGGCAACAATTCTTTTTACCTCGCAGGTAATGGCTGGATCAAATGCAACAACAAATTCAGATTCAGAATTTTACGTCGATTTCGACGAAACTGAAATCACAAATTCATTTGAAGAAATTGACGACCTCGTTAGTTACATCGCGGCAAACGAAACAGCAACTTATTCCGACATTGAACAAACAAACAGTTTAATGCTAGAAGGAATTAGTGCAACTTCGGCCATGACACTTTGGACAGAGGAAAACGCAGAACCTCCCATCATAAGTGCTTTTTGGTGGGGTTGCTTAACCGGAGGTATTGGAATTTTAATTGTTGCTTTAACCACAGACGGAGATAGCGTCCAAATTCGAAAATCAGTTGTTGGTTGCGCTGTTCCTACGGGCTGTAGCATCCTTTCAACCCTTGCTTACATTATTATTGTAGCAGCTTACGGATCATCATATTACTATTGGTAAGCATCATTTCAACGGACAAAAAAAGCTCCTCATGGAAAAATTCTCAACCAAATTCGTTTCAATTTTTTTAGCAACAATCCTTTTTACCTCGCAGGTAATAGCCGGATCAAATGTTGCTACAAATTCAGATTCAGAAAATTACGTCGACTTTGACGAATCTGAAATCACAAATTCATTTGAAAAAATCGACGACCTTGTTAATTTCATCTCGGCAAACGAGACAGCAACTTATTCCGATATTGAACAAACAAACAGCTCATTACTCGAAAACGTAAGTGCCTCGTCGGCAGTAGCTTTAAGCACCCAAGAAGATAGTTCACCTCTAGTTATTGGCGCATTTTTCTATGGCTGCCTCTTTTCGGTTGTCGGAATAATTCTGGTTGCAATTGTAACAAACAACGATAACAACCAAATTAAAAAGGCTGAAATTGGGTGCATAGTTTCAACGGTTGCACTTACAGCTCTATATGTTCTATACGCTATTATGTTAGGAGCAGAATAAAGCAGGCATTAATCTTTGTACGCTTGCAAAAGTTGGCCATTGTTGTTATTTTAGCGCATAACAACAATGGCTAATTAACTTAACCCTAATGATCAAAAAGATCTCTTTTCTCCTGATTTTGTTTATGTTATCGGCAACAGCTTTTTCGCAAAAGGCTTACCGTATGAGTGCCAACATTTTTACAAAGACGCGTTTGGCCGACAGCACCTTTCAAGTAAGCAAAGGTTCACTGTATTACGACATGAACTACAAGAAAATAATCTTCGATTTCTCCTTTCCCCAAAGAGAAAAGATTGTTTTATTCGACACAATCATGTACAATTTTAGGGCTGATACTCTTTTTTCAACGTCTCGTAATTTACTGATTCCTAACCAGTCGCTATTTCATTTCATTCTTCAGGGAAAAATGTCGAACTATAGCCTGGAAGATATGCACTTCGAAATGAAAGGGTTTGAAAAGAAGAAAGATATGGTAATTACCACATGGAAAGCTCCCGATCAACTTAAAGAACTGTTCTCGAAAGTATTAGTCGCTACAAAAGAGAAATTGCTCTACTCTATTACTGTGTTAGACGGAAAAGGCAAAGTTGTTAACCGTCAAATACTTAAGAACTATAAATTTATTCAAGGAGTTGAAATTCCTTCTGAAATACTTATTGCAACCTATACCGAAAAAGGCGGAAGTATCTATCAGGTAATCAATATGGAAAACATTATCCTAAACGAACAAAAAAACAACGAGAAGTATGATAAAAAACTGTAAAAGAAGTTTTTATGCTTCGATGTTTCTGTTATTTCTTATTGTTCTGTCGGGAAATTGTTTTAGCCAAAAAACTTCAAAACTTACAAGTTTAAAAGCTCTGAACAAACCAACAGAGAGCAATACCAACTTTGGAAAATATCTGAAATCCAGCACTAATGAGGTTGAAGCAACCGCTTCGCTGCTTTTTTTGTTTTATAAAAATTTTCTATCATCTCAAGACATGAACAGCTGTGTTTTTACTCCTTCATGTTCGGTATACGCAATAGAAAGCCTCCAAAAAGATAATCCTTTTAAGGCCTATCTTAAGATATTCGATCGGTTGTCGAGATGTCATCCACTTGTAGCAAATAAAGAGTACCCCGTAAATTCAAAACTTGGAAAATACTATGATCCGGCATTCTAAAGTACTTATAATCATATTACTGTTTCTTGTGAAGATTTCGGTCGGACAGGAAAACATTTTCGATTGCGACAATTCGAAACGATTTGCAAATTATCTTTTTAATACCGGTCAATTTGAACTTTCGCAACACGAGCTTGAGCGAATTTCTTTCTTTTGCGAATACGACTCAACCTCACAGCTCACTCTTTTGAAATCGTATCGGAAAATGAGGGCTTTCGACAAAGCTGATCAGTTCTTCGCATCGAAAAACATCGATAGCCTCAACAATCTGAATCGCGACTTTAGAGATGAATACGTTAGGCTATTAATGGCTGAAAACAAATACTCTGATGTTAAAAACAAGATTTCTGAAGGACTCGATTTCGATCAAAAAGAGGAGCATCAAATTGGTACCGAACTACTTCTAAAGAATTGGGAGACGGCTTACCAATTAAGCATTCAAAATAACCCTCAAATGAATTTCAAAATTGCTGGGCTCAGAAAAGTTGCAGAAAAGGGTTACAAAGCGAAACGGAAAAGCCCGGTTTTGGCGGCACTCATGTCGGCAGTGGTGCCAGGAACAGGAAAAATGTACTGCGGCTATTGGGGCGATGGCTTTATGTCGTTCATGTTCACAGCTTCGTCTACCTTTTTCTCTATCAGGGGGTTCAATAAATATGGATCGAAAAGTGTTTACCCTTGGATAATTGGCGGACTAGCAGCAAGTTACTATACAGCAAATATTTACGGCGGAGCTTCGTCGGCAAACAGATATAACGATAACCTTGATCATTCCTTTATCCATGAAACTGAGCAGATTCTATATTCTGATTATTAGTTGCCTGTTCAGCCTTACAGTCAGGGCTCAGTCGGTTTCTGAAATTGTGAGTTTTGCCAACACACAGTTTGAAAGCGAAAATTTTGCAATTGCAGTTAAAGAATACAACCGTGCTCTTTTTTTTGGGGCCGAAAAAGTCGACGAAGTATCAATGCAAATAGCACATTGCTACACAGAATTGGCTAATTATCAACTTGCTGAAGATTTTTATGATCAGGCATACAGGCATTCGCAATCCGACAGTCTCAAAAATGAAGCAATACTAGGTAAATCATATTGTTTGTTACTCGAGAACAAAAATCTGGCAGCTTTAAGCGAACTTATCTATTTCAACAACGAGACAAATCTTGATCAACAAATTCAATCGCATTTTCTGAATGGAATAGCATATTATGCATTGAAAAATGACTCGTTGGCTCTCGAAGAGTTTTCTACCGTTTTAGAGCTATCCGAAACAACAGACTCAGTTAAAGCATTACTCAACAATGAGTTTAAAAAAGTATTCAGATATCAGAAAAGATACAATCCGATGCGAACGTACATTATGAGCGGAATTGTACCGGGTTCGGGTCAACTTTCGGTTGGCGCTGTAAAAGAAGGAATAAATTCAATGGTACTCATTGCCGGTCTTTATATTGTTGCAGCACAAATAATTATCAACTATTCCTTAGTCGATGCCGCACTTTCTCTCTTCCCTTGGATACAACGATATTATATGGGAGGTATGGACAAAGCTAAGGGGCTGGCAGTTTCAAAAATAGAATCGAAAAGGTACGAATCGTACGAAAAGATAATTGACATTACCTCTCCAAATAGCTATAAATGAGGTCATCAAAAGCAAAATACTTACTTGTTACAGTCCTTATCTTCATCGGCATTTCGCTCAGTGCAAAGAAAGATTCGCAGCTCGAAGACGATCTGAATAAGATTTGGCCCTTGGTTCAAACTGTGAAAATTGAGTACGATCTTGTTATGGTTCAACTCGAAATGATGGAAGAAGGAACCAAAAAGGAAAAGTTTCTGCTTGAATACGAAGCATTTGTTAAGAATAAATATTTTGATGAAGTTATAAAGCTGAATATCAGACAAGGAAAACTTTTGCTTCTTTTAATCCATCGCGAAATAGGCCGGACACCCTACGACCTGCTAAAAGAATTTCTGAACCTTCAGCGAGCAAATTTTTGGCAGAAGTTTGCCTCCTTTTTAGGTGCCGATCTGAAAGGTAAATATTCAGCCGAAAAATATCCTGAAATTGAATCTATTGTTCAAAACCTTTCAAATCAAGAGATTCATCCCTATATTCCAACCAACTAAACCCAATCACTGTTTGCTAACGGATTCAAACTGAAAAGAAATTATTTCGCCTTTTTTATTCCTGAATAATCTTCCGAATCAATAACAATTTTTGAATCTTTTCCGCCAACTAAGTCGCCATAAACAATACCACGACCAGCAGTCGACATATAAACTCTTCCATATACGCGCGGATCTCCAATTATCTCATTTGCATCACCAGTTCCGCCAAACTCATGAGTGTCATCATTTAACCTGACCCAATTTTTTCCTTCATCGTCTGAACGGAAAATACCTTCTACACCATCAACAACCCCCCAAATATAAACAGCTGGAAATTTCTTGCCCGATTTAGCCTTTCCAAATCCAACAGCCTCGCACTTAGCAACCTTGTCAATTTTAGTGAATACAGGTAAATTGTTCATCCAAGTTGTTCTAAATAAGCCATTATCGGCCGAAGGAATCCAAATATCACCTTCAATTGCTGGAGAACTCCTTATTTTTCTAACAGATGTCAATGATGGATTCGTTGAACCTTTGGCAAAAGTTGTTCCTCTATTATTACTGAAATACAATGTTTTATTATCAAAAAAATAAAATCTCGATGAATTTACCCGATCAGAAATAACACGTTGACTTGGTTTCGCTCCATCGGACTGAGCCCAATTCCGATAGTTTGAAGTTGTATAAATTGGACTATTCTCGGGGCACCAAACAATAGTCTTTCCATCGGGAGAAATAGCCAAGTTTCCATCTTTTGCCTCAGGAAATGGTGGAATCAATGATTCCCAAGTCTTTGCATTATCTTTTGAAATAAAGGCAGAAGATCCAGCTCTGACAACAATACGAGGATCGTTCTCTGCAAAATCGATAGCTCTGTTTGTCCCAATTCGTGGATTATGGCGCCCCTGAGCAGGAGACTTTGCAAGATCATTATGCCGAAAGCCATCGTAATCGCCAATAATTGAGAGCAATGAAGCACCACCTGCAGGACTAACAATTCCAAGAGGAACAGTTTCTTCTAGCCCTCTGACCTGAAATTTCCAATTTGTAATACTATTATTAAGATTGTCGCACATAAATATTCCATTGCCCGAATTAACAAAAGCCCTGTTGCTGTTGAACGGATCGAGAGTTATGCAAGTAGCCCAATGCAACGAAACCGGATCGGGGCTCAATGATGGGTTACCCCATTCAAATTCACCAACATCAAGTTTTGTTTTCTTCTTTCCGAAAAGACTTGTCCATGTTATTCCGCCATCGGTACTTCGGTATATTTCATCTCCTTTTACAGTCTTTGATGGAGCCCAATCTTGTGCCCACCAAGTATTTGTTGATGAGACCATTAATATGTCGGGATTATTCTGTTGAAAGCTAACACCGCTTAGTGGTGCTTTTGTTGCTCGGCTTGGGGTAATGTCCAACCAACTTTTATCTTGAATATTATACTTAAACAAAGCCCCAGTACTCAACGGCTCAACTTTATTACTATGGGGACCAGCACCATTCGCATAAGTAATTATCAAATAACCATTTGGAGTAATGACCATTCGTTGTGGAGCAAAAGTAGAATCTTGTCCTTCAACTGGATTCCAGGTTTCGCCAGCATCAACGCTAACAAACAAATTTGAAGTACCCATTTGCGAAACACCAACAAAAATTGTTTTCGAGGTACTTCCTTTTGAACTACTTGAAGGATCGATTGCGATAGCACATATCCCGTTTCCATTATCAGTTTCAGAAATAGGAAAAGAGGACACTTTTGTCCATGTTCGAGCCATATCCGAACTTTTCCATAGGCCATCTTTGCGTGTACCACAAAATAGAACATTTGAGTTATTTGGATCGACAATCAAACGTTCGCCAACGCCACGACCATAACCATTTCCATGAACCATAAAAGGGACAACCGTTTTATTGAATGTGCCACCATAATCTTCGGAATAAAAGATTGCTGGTTTAGTAGCAGGATAATACTCAAGCCCGGCCGACATGTAAACCCGATTCGGATTCTGAGGATCAATAGCAATGCTTTCTACTCCTAGATAACCCATTTCGCCCTTACTTACCCAATCGGTTAAAGGAATCCAACATTGCTGTTCCTCATTCCAGCGGTATGCCCCTCCCACATCTGTTTTCGCATAAAATAAGTTTTTTTCTGTAGGACAAGCAATTATGCCAGTAACATAGCCACCTCCACCAATTGTTACATTCTTCCAAACATACTTTTCAGCCGGAAAACATACCAGACACAAAAGAGTAAAAAGGATTAGCAAAATTGAATATTTTCTCATCTTAATCTATATAAACTGGTTAATTGAAACAAAATTAAATGGATAATCCGATAGATCAACTTTAGTTCAACAAAAACAGGCTACTTTTAAAACAAAAAAGCTATGACTGACGACTTTTTTCAACGAGTGTACGAAGTTGTAAAACTTATTCCATCGGGGAGAATCACAAGCTACGGTGCAATTGCCCGATATTTAGGAACAACCCGATCTTCGAGAATGGTAGGATGGGCCATGAACCAAAGTTTTTCTCAACCTGAAATGATTCCCGCCCACAGGGTTGTAAATCGGAATGGGCTCCTTACCGGGAAACACTTTTTTGGAGGAGAAAACATCATGCAGGAACTTCTTGAAAGTGAAGGTATTATTATTGAATACGATAAAATAATCAACTTTACAGAACGGTTTTGGGATCCTTCGAAAGAATTACTTTAATAAACTAAAACCGTTTTAAGATGTTATTGTGTCATTCCGTTTTTAAGTAATTTCGCAACAAAATTAAATTTTATCAAAATGTTGATTCAACCAAAAGATGTTACCGAAGCACTACGCACAGTGAAGATGCCCGGTTCAGATCAAAATATTGTTGAGCTCGATATGGTTCAACAAATCAGGATTGAAGGAGAAAAAGTTAGTTTCACATTGGTTTTCCAACGATCAAACGATCCTAATGTTCCCAATATAAAGGCACAATGCGTTCAAGCAATTCTTCGTAACATTGGAAAAGATGTGAAAGTTGCCGGAAACATTACCGTACGTTCTGTTCATGATATGGAGCGCCCCATTTTACCTGGCGTTAAAAACATAATTGCAGTTGCTTCGGGCAAAGGCGGCGTTGGTAAATCAACAATAGCTGTAAACTTAGCAGTAGCACTTGCTAAAACAGGTGCGTCTGTTGGTTTAATTGATGCCGACATTTATGGGCCATCTATTCCAATTATGTTTGGAGAAAAAGATGCTCAACCAACTGGAGAAAAGGTTGGAACCCGAGATATGATTCTTCCAATTGAAAAATATGGCGTTAAAATACTTTCCATCGGATTTTTTGTAAAACAAGAGGAAGCACTTGTGTGGAGAGGCCCAATGGCATCGAATGCATTAAAACAACTTATTGTAGATGCACAATGGGGAGCTCTTGATTATCTGTTGATTGACCTTCCTCCTGGAACTAGCGATATTCATTTAACGTTGATGCAAACAGTACCTGTAACAGGTGCAATAATTGTAACAACACCTCAAAATGTTGCCCTTGCCGATGTAATAAAAGGAGTTAATATGTTCCGGGGAAAATCTGTTGATGTACCTGTACTTGGATTGGTTGAGAACATGGCTTGGTTTACTCCGGCTGAATTACCCGAAAATAAATATTACATTTTTGGAAAAGATGGAGGAAAAAAGATGGCCGAAGAACTCGAAATACCACTTTTGGGTCAAATTCCTATTGTACAGAGCATAAGAGAAGGTGGCGATACAGGAGAACCAGCTGCAATTTCTGAAGATAAAACAATCAGTAAAGCATTCTCTGAATTATGTACAAACATTATCGACATCATCAATAAACGTAATGATAATCAATCTCCAACACAGAAAATTATCGTATCAAAAAGATAGCTAAATTCAATAGTTTTTGACAATAAATTATTGACTGAGAACATTGTAAAACAAAATTTCACAATTTTTAAATAATAATTTTTCAAAAACCTTTTACTTGTTATTAATAATCAATAGATTTGCTTCATTAGGATTTGTTTAGTAGTGACATCTCTAAAATTGTTTTTCTACACATCTTCTAACGAGTTAATTAATTCAATTATCATCAAATTTTTTATTCTTTTTTATGGATATTTTTGTAGCAAAGCTAAACGCTGACTCGACAGCTGATCAAATCAAAGAATTATTCGGCCAATACGGAAAAGTCAGTTCTGCAAAATTGATTATGGATCGTGAAACAGGCATGTCAAAATGCTATGGTTTCGTAGAAATGGAAGATGAATCCGAAGGAGCCGCAGCTATCGAGCATCTTAACGACACTAACTTTATGGGGAACTATATTGTTGTAAAACAATCTGAACCTCGTCCTACTGAAAAACGTTCATTCGACAGACGCCCATCAGGGGGTGGCGGTGCAAGCCGTAGACCTGACGGAAACCGTCGTTTCGACCGTGGAACTGGAAGCAGCTTCAACCGTGGTGGAAACGGTGGCGGTGATCGCAACGACCGTGGAGGTAACAGAGATCATAGAAGAAGTGATTACAACAGATACGAATAAGAACTAAGTAAAAAGGCAGGAACAAAATTCCTGCTTTTTTTTCCTTCAAAAATTTCCCTCGCCAAAAAAATATTCTCAAAATTCACTCCTCATTCTTCAAAAACTTACGCTCAACGCTAACAATGTTTTAACAAAAACAATATATCGAACACTAGTGTAATTCTATGTTTTTTTAAATTCTTATCTTTGAACTTCAATTCAAAATTTAATACTCTAAGAAGATGCAAACAATTGATAATTATGATTTCGCAGGGAAAAAAGCGTTAATTCGCGTAGATTTTAATGTACCTCTCAATGAAAATTTTGAGATTACCGATGACAATCGTATGCGGGCAGCAATCCCTACAATTAAAAAAATAATTGAAAAAGGGGGATCACCGATCATCATGTCTCACCTTGGTCGTCCAAAAGAAGGTCCAACCGACAAATACTCACTTCGTCACTTAGTTGCACACCTTTCTGAATTGCTTGGTGGAACAACTGTTAAATTTGCAACTGATTGCATTGGCGACGAAACTAAAAAAATTGCTAGCGAACTGAAACCTGGCGAAGTGCTGATGCTTGAAAACCTTCGATTCTACAAAGAAGAAGAAAAAGGTGACGAAGCTTTTGCCGAAAAACTTGCTGCTAATGGAAATTGCTGGGTAAACGATGCTTTCGGAACTGCTCACCGTGCACACGCTTCAACTGCTGTAATCGCCAAATTCTTTCCTAACGACAAAATGTTTGGATACCTTATTGAAGGTGAATTAAATAGCCTTTGCAAAGTGATGGACTCTCCAAAAAGACCTTTCACTGCAATTATGGGTGGTGCCAAAGTTTCATCGAAAATCACAATCATCGAAAACTTGCTCGACAAAGTAGACAACCTCATCCTTGGCGGTGGAATGACTTTCACATTCATTAAAGCTCATGGTGGAAACATTGGAGGATCGCTTGTTGAAGATGATTTCATTGAAACAGCTCTTCGCATTGAAAAATTGGCGGCTGAAAAAGGTGTAAAAATCATTATGGCAAACGACGTTGTTGCTGCTGACGCTTTCTCTGCCGATGCTAATACGCAGATCGTTGAATCAGATAATATTCCTGCCGGATGGTTGGGACTCGACGCCGGTCCAAGAAGCATTGATGAAATGAAAAATGTTATCGAAAACTCTGGTACTATTCTTTGGAATGGCCCAGTTGGTGTTTTCGAATTTGATAAATTTGAAGCTGGCTCACGTGCTGTTGGCAATGCTATTGTTGCTGCTACAGCTAAGGGTGCTTTCTCTTTAGTTGGTGGCGGAGACTCTGTTGCTTGTGTCAATAAGTTCGATTTGGCCGATGGTGTTTCGTATATTTCAACTGCTGGTGGAGCATTGCTCGAATACCTAGAAGGTAGAGTTCTTCCTGGAATTGCAGCGGTTCAACAATAATAAATATCCATAAGAAAATTAAAAACCCGGAGCAGAAATACTCCGGGTTTTTATTTGCCGTAATGCAAAAAAGCCTTTCAAAAAGGCTCTTTAACTATCTTATTATCAGAATTTACTACTTATCTTGTTCCAACCCAAGCCTGTGAACCAGGATGAGATTCACGATACAAATTCATTGCATCTAAAGCCTCCTGCCTGCTGGCATACGAATCGATGGCTACTTTGAACATACCATTCTTTAACTCAAAAATCTCGGGATTATGACCCTCATTACGAAGTTCCTCTTTGAAGGCAAGCGCATTGGCCGATTTCTGAAAACTACCACCAACCAAAATGTAATTTCCTCCTTGAACTTTAGTAACAGTCTCAGCAACTTCTGGTTCTGAAATCTTAACTTCTTCAACAACTTCGGCTACCTCAGGAACTTTGGTTTCTTCGGTTATGGTTGTAAGCGGATTAACTGTGGAAGATTGAAATTTGAAGTTTTCTTTCTTCAAAGGAAATACCGAAAGGGCAAGCAAAATTGCAATACTGGCGGCAATTTTAACTGCATTTTTACCAATGCCGGTAGCTTTAATTGCCGGGCGTGGCTGATACGATTCAGTGTAAATTGAGCGCGAAGCCTTCGGAAAACTAAATTCTTTCAACCCATAAGCATCAACAAGAAAATTCTCGTTCACAGAATGAAAAGCAAAAGACCCGTTACGATCGAACTCGATAGAACCTACACCTTCCAATTCAATTTTTTCGCCATGATTAAGAGCTTTTAAAGCATCTTCAACCCAGTTTGCAATCATCATTTGAGCATCGTGGTAGCCAATTCCCTCGGCCTCTACTAGCTGGTTGATAAGCAAACCATCGTTTTTACTGATTTTCGAATTGAATACAATCTCTTTCGAAGGTGGCATGAAAGCATTCCTTTTATGATCGAATTTTGCAGGAACATAGTTAGAAATGAAACCTCCAAAATCGGGAATCACCACGCATTCATTAAATTTTAAGAGAGTTGATATGTGTTTTGAAATATTCATTACGTATAAGTTACAAACTCAAAAGTAATTAATTTTTAGATGTGGCAAAATTGATTTTTCTCATCTTTCATTTCCATTCATAAAGAACTTTAGTAATCAGAATTTTGGCCGACTACAAAATATTTATTTGCTATTTTTGCATCTCATATAAATTTTAAACTCGGATGAAGCGAACAACTTTGTTGCCGAAACAAACACGTGCATACAACTGTGAGTTGCATCCAACCATAAAACTATCATATAGATGAAGAAACAGATTTTAGTTACCGGAGGAACTGGTTTTATTGGTTCTCACACTGTTGTTGAACTGATAAATGAAGGTTTCGAAACCATTATTATCGACAATCTATCAAACTCTTCAGAAGATGTTCTATCTGGTATTGAGCAAATTACCGGAGTTAAACCTATCTTTGAAAAGTTCGATTTAACTGATCAAGAAAAAGTTTTCGATTTCTTTAAAAAATACCCAAATATCGATTCCATCATACATTTTGCTGCAAGTAAAGCCGTTGGAGAATCAGTCCAAAAACCGCTACTCTACTACAGAAATAATTTGGTAGGTTTAATAAACATCCTTAGTGCAATGAAGGAGTTCAATGTGCCAAATCTTGTTTTCTCATCATCTTGCACAGTTTACGGCGAACCCGATGAATTGCCTGTGACAGAGAATTCTCCAATAAAAACAGCTGGTTCTCCTTATGGAAATACAAAACAAATTAGCGAAGAAATAATTCGTGACACATTGAATGTTTCTCCCGAATTAAAAGCCATTTGCCTTCGCTACTTCAATCCAATTGGTGCCCATCCTTCAACATTGATTGGCGAATTACCTCTTGGTGTTCCGGCAAACTTGGTTCCTTTTATTACTCAAACTGCTGCCGGACTGCGTGAAAAGCTGAGCATCTTTGGATCCGATTACGATACTTCTGATGGGACTTGCGTTCGCGATTATATTCATGTTGTTGATTTAGCTAAAGCTCATGTTCATGCAATTAAACGTATGATCGATGATAAAAACAAAAGCAATTGCGAGTTTTTTAATATCGGTACAGGTAACGGATTAAGCGTACTTGAACTTGTAAATACATTCCAAAAGGTTAATAACGTGAAAGTTAACTATCAGATTGTTGATCGTCGTCCGGGCGATGTTGTTGCTGTATACGCCGACACAAGCCTTGCAAACAATGAGCTAGGATGGAAAGCAGAAAGTACAATTGAAGAAACGCTGGCCTCGGCTTGGGAATGGGAAAAAAAGATTAGAGGAATAAAATAAAAACGACTGACCAAATCTCGTAAAAGAATGAAAACAATATTAATTACAGGAGGAGCTGGCTTTATTGGTTCGCACGTAGTTCGCTTGTTTGCAACAAAGTACCCCGATTATAGAATCATCAATTTAGATAAATTGACTTACGCCGGGAATTTGGCAAACCTAACAGACATAGAGAAGCTTCCAAATTACGTTTTTGTCAAAGCTGATATTTGCGACTTTGACAAAATGTTGGAGATTTTCGATCAATATAATGTTGATGCAGTTATTCATCTTGCCGCTGAAAGCCATGTAGATAGAAGCATAAAAGATCCGTTCACTTTTGCTCAGACTAATGTAATGGGTACACTTTCGTTATTGCAAGCTGCGAAATTAAGCTGGAATGGCAATTTTGAGGGAAAACGTTTTTATCATATATCAACCGATGAAGTTTATGGTGCGTTGGAGTTTGACGGTTCGTTCTTTACCGAAACAACAAAATATGATCCCCATAGTCCGTATTCGGCAAGCAAGGCAAGTAGCGATCACTTTGTGCGAGCTTTCCACGACACTTATGGTCTGCCAATAATTGTTACAAACTGTTCTAACAATTACGGGCCATATCAGTTTCCCGAGAAGTTAATCCCATTGTTCATCAACAATATTCGGCATGGAAAACCACTGCCTGTTTATGGAAAGGGAGAAAATGTGCGCGACTGGCTTTATGTTGTCGATCACGCCCGTGCAATTGATGTAATATTCCATGAAGGTAAAATTGCTGACACTTACAACATTGGCGGCTTCAACGAGTGGACAAATATTGACCTTATTAAGGTAATAATTAAAACCGTAGACAAACTTTTAGGAAATCCGGAAGGAACATCAGAAAAGTTGATAACCTATGTAACCGACCGCGCCGGCCACGACCTCCGCTATGCCATTGATTCTTCGAAATTGAAAAATGAATTGGGCTGGGAACCAAGCTTGCAATTTGAAGAAGGTATCGAGAAAACTGTTCGATGGTATCTTGATAATCAGGAATGGATGGACAACGTAACTTCGGGCGACTATCAGAAATATTACGAACAAATGTATTCGGAACGCTAAACTCCTTATTTTGAACAACGTTCTGATTATAACACCTATAAAAGATTCGATTGAAACGGCAATGAAAGCTGTTTCAATCGTTTGTAAGTACAAGGCTGATTTTCAATATCTGGTTTATAACGACCTGAGCACGCCCGAAAATCGAACAATTCTTGAAAAAGAACAATCTCAGGGCTTTGAGTTGATCAACATTGAAGAACTGGTTTCAACACCATCGCCAAACTACAGGTTCACACTCCAGGATGCAAGAAAAAGAGCCGTAGCTCAAAATGCTCATCTCTTGATTGTTGAGTCGGATGTTTTTATCAAAGAGAATACAATTTCTTCACTACTTGAAAAGGCTAATTCGCTGAATAACTGCGGAATGATTGCAGCTATTACAACTGACGAGACCGGAGACATAAATTTTCCCTATCTACACATCGACAGAACCGAATCGGGAGTTGTTGAAACAAATCACCGCGTAAGTTTCTGTTGCACATTGCTCACACTTCCTTTGCTTATGAAACTTGAGCTGGATCTTCTTTCTGAAAAAAAAGATTGGTTTGATGTTCAAATATCAAAAGATTCGAGAAAGAGTGGATTTAAGAATTTCATATTAACAAATTCGCAAGTGATTCATCTACCACATAGTAGCCGACCTTGGAAGAAATTGAAATACCAAAACCCCGTAAAATATTATTTTAGGAAATTTTTCTACGGAAAAGACCGCATCTAAAACAATTAGGGCGCAAGCCTTACAATATCCCAACCGTCAATGTGTTGTTTTTTGAACACAATACGATCGTGAAGACGATTAGGCCTGCCTTGCCAAAATTCAAATCGCAATGGCTTAAGTTGATACCCTCCCCAGAAATCGGGTCGTTCAACATTCTGACCATTCAACCGTTCTTTCTCTTCAGACCACATTTTCTCAAGCACCTCTCGACTTTCAATTTCCGAACTTTGCGGAGAAATTATTGCACTAATCTGACTTCCAAGCGGTCGTTCCTTAAAATATATGTCGGAGATATCTCGGTCTGCTTTTATTATGTGCCCCATAATACGAACTTGTCTATCGAGTTCGGGCCAATAAAACAATACAGCGGCTTTCGGGTTGATAGATAACTCCTTGGCTTTCCGGCTTCTATAATTTGTGAAAAAATACAAACATTCATTGCGAATTTGTTTCAAAAGAACAACTCTTATTGAAGGTTGACCATCGGGGGTAGAAGTTGCAAGTGTCATGGCGTTATAATCAAGGCACTGCGATTTCATAGCCTCTTCTAGCCACCTCTCAAATTGCTGAATAGGATTTTCCTTGATCGTTTTAACGTCCAAAGCCTTTAATTTGAAATCATTCCTAATATCTGAAATATCCATAAAAATGTTTTAAGCTGAACAAGTTCTAAGTTGAAAAGTTCGGATACAACCTCAGTTTTTTAAACGTCGACAAATATCAGATTTTGCGCATTAATTTACATTGGATAAACATCAAATTAATCCTATTTTTGCAATCGACATTAATAATTATTCTAAGATAAATGGCTGATCAATCAAAAAATAAATTCGATTTCAAGAGCATTCTGGTTATTGTTCTAACAGTTGTACTCATCGCAGTTGTTGTAATGTTTGTTCAGCAAAGAAACGAGCACAATCTAATCGTTACTCAGCTAAATAGCGAAAAAGATTCAATAAAAGTTGAGCTTACCAACATGCTTATAAACTATGATTCGTTGAAAACAAACAATGAATCATTGAATCAAAACTTATTGACAACACAGGCCGAGATCAAAGATCTTTTAGTTCAAATAGAGCAAGTTAAACAGGCAAGCTATGCCGAAGTTAAATCGTACAACAATAAAGTTAACACCCTTAGGGGAATTATGAAAGATCTTTATAACCAGATCGATTCGCTTAACGAAAGGAACAAGATACTTTATGCTGAAAATCAACAGGTAAAACAACAAATTACAACTGAACGAACTAAAAATGAGGTTCTTGTAAAAGAAAAAGAAGAGTTGACACAAACTGTAAAACGCGCTCAAATTTTAGATGCTATTGATTTGAAAGTTATTGGATTAACTCCAAAAGATAAAGAAAGTAACCGAGCATCAAAAACTCAGAAACTTATGACCAGCTTTACGTTAAGTAAAAACTTAACCGCGGTTAGAGGTGCCAAAAATATTTACATTCGAATAATGAAACCCGATCAGCTTTTGCTAGAAAACAACGAAAAGGGAACATTTAATTTTGAAGACCTTGAAATACCTTATTCTGCAAAACGCGAAATTAACTACGAAGGTGCAGAAATTCAAGTGAATATCTATTGGGATAATTCGGGTCACGACCCATTAATTCCCGGAACTTATACTATTGATGTTTTTGCTGACGGTTACAACATTGGCACAACAACATTGTTGCTTAAAAAATAAAAAAGCGGTGTAAAAAAAACACCGCTTCGTACAAAAACAAATTACTGATTACATTTTCCAACAAACTTGTTCAACCAATCAACTTATTGCTCAATTGTTAAAGGTTTGTTTTTATACGCATTTAATAATGAAACAGTTTCGCGTTTCATGAAATGTTTTATCCACTACCATAAAAAAATTTGGTAATTGCAGCAACCATTTATATATGAACACATTGAAGTCAGATATTTGTTTCAGGAACATCAACCTTACAGGAGCTTTTCTGGCATTAGCTGCTCAAAACTCTGGTTTAAAAGTTACTATAGTTCTGCCATCAACACTGAATTGGGATTACGAGCCAGAAATAACACCCTATTATCCAATTTCTTTCAACCAATTTTGGAACTCTTATACCAACATTCGTTTCATAGAAAATATTTCGTCGCTATTCCCAAATCTTGTTTATCCAGTCAGAATATTCACCTTCAATTCGACAAAAAAAATAAACGCAAAAACTATCGAAGCATTTGATTTTCTGCTTAAAAGAGAAATGGATCACGCTTCGCTTCCTTTAAATCCATCGGACTACGAAGTTTTTAAACCTTTTGAAGAGAATCTACACGCTGGAGCTTTATCTTTTGAATACCTGTTCGATAGGAATAAAGCAATAATTGACTTGCTGGTTGCCTGCAAACAAAAAGGGGCAAGGGTTATTTCTGAAGATGATTATGAAAAATCTACAACGATTCAAAGCAACTCTGTACTGTGCCAACAATTTAATAAAGAAGAGAATAGAGTCATCATTAAAAATTACCATCTGAATTTCAAGAACGATTTAAGACTCATTACAGATAAAGTTGAAATTCAAATACAAAAATTGGGCGACGATACTCTTCTGAAATTTAACATGTTGAAAAAAATTGACCTGCAAGAATTTACAAATCAATGTTGTTCGCAACTAACCAACATTGGCTTTAAAGATACTGACAATTTTAGACCAAAATTAAAGTCAATTTATGGTTCGCTAACAGAATGCAACACACTATTCAATAAAGACAAGAATATAATTAACGACATAAATATTAACAATTTAGCAAAATATTATTTCGGAATTGAGAAAAGAATATCGAAACAAATCGGGAAAAAAATTCTTCTCAAAAAAACTCTTAACCCAGTAAAACAGAACACAATTTCGGCAGATAAATTTCGGCAGATACAAAATACCTGTGACGAAAAATTTGATTTAGCAAAGCAAACCGGGGTTCCATATCTCAAATTCAAATACTTCTTCTATCGTTACCCCGAAAAGATTGATGACTTTATAGAAATAGCTTACGAACAAATGAACCAAACCCGTGATGCTGAATTAATTTGGGATAACATTGAAAAAGAATATCAAATATTTTTGATGAAGGATTTGTTGTCGTAATCGAAAAAATATCTCCACCATAACTTTCCGAAAAAATAAGCAATACTCTACCTGTTCTGTCCTTCAGCAAAGTTTAATTATCTTAGTGTCTGAAAAGTTAAACCATACAGGAATTGGCCTGAACAGAACGAATACTAGCAGCACAAAATTTATGATTTTTCCACAAAGCATTAAGCCAGGCGACAAAATTGGAATTGTTTCAACTGCATCAAAAATAGATAAAGAAGTAGTATTGCCAGCGGCGAAACTACTGAAATCGTTTGGTTATCAGGTTGAAATTGCCACACATGCACTTTCGCAATTTCACCAATTTGCAGCCACCGACAAAGAGCGTGCTTCCGATTTACAAACCATGCTCGACAACCCTGAAATTAAAACAATTATCTGCTCGCGAGGAGGTTATGGATCTCTCAGAACTCTTGAACTAATCGACTGGACTAAATTTATTGAGCATCCTAAGTGGATTGTCGGGTTCAGCGATGTTACTGTTTTACATTCAAAACTCAACTTGCTTGGAGTTTCATCAGTTCATGGTGTAATGCCCAGATATTTTTTCGATGGAGAAGAACCTTCTCAGAGTTTCAATTACTTGCACAAGTTGCTACTCGGAAAATCAATTGAATATCAATTCGATACAAATAGTTTAAATCGAATAGGAAAAGCAACAGGCGAACTGATTGGTGGCAACCTATCGATGCTTTACAGCTTGCGCGGCACTTCGTATGACGTTGATACAAAGGGGAAAATACTCTTTATTGAAGATCTGGACGAATACCTTTACCACATCGACCGCATGATGATGAACCTTAAAGTTGGAGAAAAACTTTCGAAACTTGCTGGTTTAGTTGTTGGAAGTTTCACCGGAATGAAGGATAATGATACACCATTTGGAAAATCGGTCGAAGAGATTATTCTCGACTCTGTAAAACAATACGATTTCCCCGTTGCTTTTAACTTCCCGGCAGGACATGCGAAAGAAAACTACGCATTAAAAATGGGGGCAAAAATTACCTTGTCGATCGACAAAACAAGCTCAAAAATCTATCAACCTTGATGTTAACACATAAAACAAATGGCAGAACATACTGATCTTGGTAAAAAAGGCGAAGATATTGCCTTCGATTACCTTTCAAAAAAAGGGTTCAACATAAAAGAGCGGAACTGGCGTTTTAAAAGTGAAGAAATTGACATGATAGCCATTGACGGGAAAGAGTTAGTAATTGTTGAAGTAAAAACCAGAAGTGCAGCAATTTATGAAGAACCACGAGATTCAATTACCGACAAAAAAATTCGATTTTTAGTAAATGCTGCCGAACAATACATAATTGAAAACGATATTGATCTTGAAACCCGCTTTGATGTGATCTCGATAAAATGGTTTTCCGAAGGCAAGTTTGAGCTGGAGCATTACCCCGACGCCTTCTATCCTCCAATAAATTGAATCCCTTATCTTTAAAGAAAATAATTCGGAATCGGCTGATAGTCAAGCCAAAATATATAAACCTAACAAACGTTAAAGTCGTGATTTTTAAGCAGGAATGTATATCTTTGTCCCTCAAAATTTCGGGGTAAACATGCTAATTTATCGCGACCTAAAAAAAGTATAAAACATCATGAATATAAAAATTGTAAACAAGTCGAATAATACTCTTCCTGCTTATAGTACTGAATTGTCGGCGGGGATGGATCTCAGAGCAAACTTAAGCGATGAAATTTTGCTTAAACCACTACAGCGGGTTTTAGTTCCTACAGGTCTTTTCATTCAATTGCCCGAAGGCTATGAAGCTCAAATCAGACCAAGAAGCGGACTTGCTATTAAACACGGAATCACCGTTTTAAATTCACCTGGAACAATTGATGCCGATTATCGTGGAGAAATTTGTGTAATTCTTATAAATCTTTCACAAGACGATTTCGTGATCAAAAACGGAGAACGAATTTGCCAAATGGTCATTTCAAAACACGAAAATGCAAGTTGGGAAGAGGTCGAAATTTTGGATGAGACAGTACGCGGAGCTGGTGGTTTTGGCCACACCGGAAAACACTAACAAAGAGAAGATGAATAAATCTATTATATTAATAATAATCACATTACAGCTTTTTTTTATTGGTTGTAGTACTAGCAAAGTTGCCGCACAAAAAATAAAAAAAGCGTCAAAAAATACCGAGAAAACAGTTGAGCTCCCCGAAAACAAAAGGATTGAATTTGAATTCCTCTACATAGAAGGGTTGAAACATAAAATGCTGGGGAATCTTGACAATGCTATTCAATACTTTAATAACTGTCTGGAAATTAGCCCAAAATCAGCAGCGGTACTTTATGAACTCGCCAATATTCACACCATAAAAGGCGATTTAACAAGTGCAAAAGCCCTGCTTGAAAAAGCAATTCTTATAAATTCTGAGAACAAATGGTACAAACTATTGCTTGCTCAAATTTATCAAGGAAACAAACAATATGTAGAAGCAAGTAAGATCTATAGTGAACTAATCAAGTCCGATCCTGAGAATATTGATCTCTATTACATGAATGCCCTACTACTTACTTCGGGCGAAAAATACGATGAAGCAATAAAAGCTTACAAACAAATTGAAGAGAAAATTGGCTTCAACGAACAGGTAAGCTTGGCCCGCCAACAACTTTACCGTTCAACAGGGAAAAACAAAGAGGCTTATGCCGAAATTGAACGATTAATAAAATTCAATCCTTCAGTTCCTGAATATTACGGAGTTATGGCCGACATGTACAAGGAAGACGGCAATAAAGAAAAGGCTCTTGAATACTATAACAAAGTTTTGGCGATCGATCCAACGAACGGATTTGTACAATTTTCGCTAGCAACATTTTATATTCAAAATAAAGAGCTTGACAAAGCTTACGAACATGTAAAAAAAGGCTTTTCAGATCCCGATTCCGACATTGAAACCAAAATTCAATTATATCTTATGCTCGCCACTTCGCCTGCCGAACATAAGCTGTCGGATACCCAAATTGAAGAACTGATAAAACTTATTAGCATAGCACATCCAACCGATGCTCGAAGCTACAGCATCAACGCCGATTTCCTGATCCAACGAAACAGGATCCCTGAAGCTCGCCAATCTATTGTCAAAGCTCTCGAAATAGATGCTAACAGCTACCCCGTTTGGGAACAGTTGGTGATAATCGACAATCAAATTAGCGACTTCGAAAACATGGCAAAAGACAGTGAAAAAGCCATCCAACTATTTCCTTCTCAAGGACTTTTATATGTTTTGAATGCTGTTGCCCTTATTCAACTTAAAGATTACGACAAAGCTTTGAAGACGCTTGAAAACGGACAAACATACGTTATCGACAACAAGAAACTCGAAGCTCAGTTCGAACTTTATAGAGCCGAAGCATACTACAATTTGAAGAACAATGAAAAAGCGTTTGCCGCATTCGAGAAAGTAATTGAAATTGAGCCCGATAACTACATGGCCATGAACAATTACGCCTACTACTTGACAATTAGCGAAGGAAGCCTCGACAAAGCTGAAAAATTGAGTAGCCAAGTTATTCAGGCTAATCCCGATAACGCAACTTATCTCGACACACATGCTTGGGTGCTTTTTAAAAAGAAAGAATACCGTCTGGCAAAATTTTATATGGAAACAGCCGTTAAAAATGGTGGAAACGAAAACGATGTTGTGGTAGAGCATTACGGAGACATACTTTTCATGCTAAACGATATTGAAGGTGCCGTTTCAAACTGGAAAAAATCGGTTGAACTTGGAAACAAATCGAAAATTCTGGAGCAAAAAATTTTAGAAAAAAGGTTTATTGAAGGAGACGAGTAAACGAACTATGAACATTATTAAAACAAAATACACATCTCGACAAATCATTGCGGCAGTAGTAATTATACTGACAACCGCTTCGTGTAGTACGACCCGAAGAATTTCGGTTGAAAACATGAAGCCTATGAGCGCATCAAAACTGATTAGAAAAGTTGAGCGCGAAAAACCGGTTTATCAAAACTACGAAGCAAAGAAAATTTCGGTTGCATTTCAGTCCGACGACATGAGCAACTCTGTATCAGGGCAGTTGAAAATCAAAAAAGACAAGAAAATTATCATGTCGGTGAAAAAATTAGCGCTTCCAATTGGAAAAGCGATGGTGACCCCCGATAGCCTGTTCTTCATAAACTACCTCGAAAGAAGTTTTGTGTCAGATAGCGCAAACAAAATTCAGAAACTCATAGGCATTGACCTAAATTACAATTTATTACAAGCATTATTTACCGCTGATATTAGTAGCCTGATAGAGGAAAAGAATTTCGACAAAAATTTAGAAGCTACAATCGATTCAAAAATGTATCGCATTGATAGTAAGATAGAAATAAAAAAGGCAGACAATTCAGACAAGAAAAAAAGCTTTGAAAAATTTTTAGAAGGAGCTTACGATGCTGATTCAATGAATTATTCTCTTTGGATAGATCCACAAGATTATTCAGTCAAAAAAATAACCCTTTCAAACTCAACAAGCAAGGAAAATATTACAATACTTTTTAACAAATTCGAATTAGTTGGTAAAAGTTTATTTCCTCAAAACATAAAAATGGAGTATTTTTCACCCTCACAAACGCTGAAGGCAGAAATGAACCTATCTAAGCAAACCGTTAAAACAGATAATGAATTCAATTTCAGCATTCCAGATAAATACGAAAAAATAAATTTGTCGAAAAATTAATGGGAAAGAAATACATTATACTACTCTTTTTAGGATTATTACTGGGATTATTAGCCCCAGCACAATCTCTTGAAACGTTGAAAGCACGAAAAGAAAAAACGAAAAAAGAGATTGAATACACAACTTTCCTGCTCAATAAAACCGGCGAAAACTCAAAGGCTTCGCTCAATAAACTTTCCCTTCTCAACGAACAGATTGAACTTCGGAATAATTTGATAACTGACTATAATTCACAGCTTAATCTTCTTCAAAAATCGATATCGGATAACGAATTCATGATTATGCAACTAAGCGAAGACCTTACAAAGATCAAAGCGAATTATGCTAATATGATAAAACAAGCTTATCGAAACAGAGGCGATTACAATCAACTGTATTTTCTGCTTTCGAGCGAGAACTTTAACCAAGCATATAAAAGGTTGTTCTATATCAGGCAGATGGCTCGTTATCGCGAAAAACAATCGGAGGAAATAGAAGCAATTAGGGCAGTGCTGCAAACCAAAACTGTTGAGCTCAATTCAAAAGTAGAAGAGAGACAAGAGACCCTGAACCAGCAAATGTCCGAAACTTCAAAATTGAATGTTGAAAAGCAAAAACAATCGAATTATTATAAAGAGCTGAAAAATAAGGAGAAAGATCTTAAAAAACACCTGGCTCAACAACAAAAAATTGAAGATAACCTTCAGCGTGAAATTGAACGCATAATTGCAGACGAAGCACGAAAGTCAAGAAAAACCCCAAAAGCCCCTGCCGAAAAAAAAGCAGCAAGTTCTTCTGTCCAGAAAAACAAGGGCCACTTTCCTTGGCCAACAACAACAGGCGTAATTACCGACAGGTTTGGAGAACATCCACACCCTGTAATGAAAAATATTATAATCAAGAATAACGGCATCGATATTACAACCGATCCGGGCGAAAAAGCCCGTTCTATTTCATCGGGAGTAGTTAGCCGGATCTTTGCCATTCCTGGTGGAAACATAGCAGTGATCGTTCGCCACGGAGAACTCATCAGTGTATATTCAAACCTGAGCGAAGTGTATGTAAAACAAGGCGATAATGTTAATGCAAAACAAGATATTGGCTTAATATATTCCGATCCGACCGATGATAACAGAACCGTTCTTAAATTTCAGCTTTGGAATGAAAGCGTGAAGATGAACCCCGAAGAGTGGATTTCGAGATAATTGAGCCTCGCAATTTGAAAAAATAATCAAAACACGTTTAGAAATTCAATTTTGATGAGCAAATATCGTCATCTTTTCTTCGACCTTGACAACACTCTATACGATTTCAGCTTAAATGCTTTTCTCGCTATGAAAGAGGCATTTAAGCAACTCGATATTTTACCTCTTTTGCCTTCATTTGAAGAATATTTTGGTATCTATGCTCAAATAAACGATCAACTTTGGGCTGAATACCGTGAAAAAAAGATTACGAAAGATTTCCTACGTGCCTGTCGTTTCGAGAGAAGCCTGAAAGAGTTTGGAATCGTTCCTAAGGTTGAGTACTCCGAAATTGATGATTTATACCTGAAAATCATGTCGGTACAAACAAATCTTTTCCCTGGGACTTCAGAAGTACTTTCCGAATTAAAAAACAGAGGATACCAGATTCACATCATCACAAACGGGTTTAAAGAGGTTCAGCACGACAAACTCCAGAATACTGGGCTCGACAAATTCCTGACCAATGTGTTTATCTCTGAAGAAATTAAGTCGCATAAACCATCAAAAGAGATTTTTGAATATGCCATAAAAAGTAGCAATGCCCGTAAAAAAGAGAGCCTTATGATTGGCGACTCGTGGGAAAGCGATATTGTTGGAGCTAAAAATTTTGGCATTGATCAGGTCTTTTTCAATCCTGAAAAACTTGATGTTGATTTTGAAAATTATGGCGAACCAACTTACACAATCAACTATCTGAAACAACTTCTTACAATTCTCTAGCAAAAGAAGAGTTATCCTATTGTTTAGCAAGAAGTAAAATCAAATAGATTAAGTTTTTTGCTTTTTCTTTTTAGCCGCTGGGAAAAGTACATTGTTCAAAATTAGACGATAGCCAGGAGAATTTGGATAATTATTCAATTCAGTTTGAGGATCACCAACTGCGTGCCGATAATCTTCAGGATCGTGCCCACCATAGAAAGTCCATGTTCCATTGCCATATTCGCCATGAATATAACGGGCTTCGTTTCCTGCTTTATTCTCGCCCAAAACCAGAACCTCAGGTTTAAGCAAATCCTTATTATAAGCTGTAGTCTGACCCATAAATCCTCTAACTATTTGTGTATGATTTTGGCAGAGCATTGTTGGCACCGGATCCCATTTGGCCGAGAAGTCGAAAAGGGTAAAATAATCGTTTCCCATCTGGATTTTCCTTGTTTCAGTAACATCTATATTAGAAAACTCGTACTGAAATGGATCTTCAATAACTTTAAAGTTTTGGAAAGCAAAAGTTTTTGTAAAATCGAGGTGATCGTTCATGTGCTTATCAGCACCATCTCCATCGTACATTGCCTCACAAATATCAGTTCCTTCAGCCGACAAAGAAATGTCGTAAGTGTCTGTAGCTGCACACATTGCGAAAAGAAAGCCGCCGTTTGTAACGTAGCCCTTTATTGCTTTACTTACAGCTAACTTCATTTCAGAAACTTTAAGGAACCCCAGTTTTTGAGCTAAAGTTGCATTAGTACGAACCTCTTCCTGATACCAAGGCATGTGTTGGTAATTTCGGTAGAATTTCCCAAACTGACCGGTAAAATCTTCATGATGAAGGTGCAACCAATCATAATCACTAAGCTTGCCGTTTATGATCTCTTCATCGTAAATTTTTTCATAAGGAATTTCGGCATAAGCTAGAACCATTGTCACGGCATCGTCCCAAGGTTGCTTATTTGGCGGAGTATAAACTGCAATTTTAGGCGCTTTCTGCAATGGTACAACATCCATATTTTGAGAAGGGCTCGAAATTTCATCAACAATCAAGTTTGCTTTAGCATCAGCAATAACCTCAAAGCTCACACCTCGAATAAGACATTCATTTTCAAGCTCTTTTACGTAATCGATCATGAAACTTCCTCCACGGTAATTCAGTAGCCATTTCACATCAACGCCACGTTCCAACGTCCAGAAAGCAATTCCATAAGCCTTCAAGTGGTTCTTTTGAGAATCGTCCATCGGAATAAGAATTGAACTTGAAAAAACTTTCAATCCAAAAAACACTAAAAAGAATATGATAGTTATCTGCTTCATTGATTGTGTAATAATTCAATATTAAAAAGGAACATCTTCGTTTCCAAAGTTACCAAAAGGATTTCCAGTTGGAAGATCGAAAGGCTGTGCTTTGGCAAATGAAGAAGTATCTTCGTTCATTTTTGAGCTAAAAGTTTGAACCGGTGTTTCGTTAAAATCGGAAGGATACTCTTCAAGATCGATGAAGCGGGCAAGTTCTTTACGGAATGAAAGCCGCACATCGCCAACGGCACCATTACGGTGTTTGGCAATAATAATTTCAGCAACATTTCGCAACGAGTTTCCATCTTCATCTTCTGTAATTCCGTAGTATTCAGGGCGGTGAATAAACATAACCATATCAGCATCTTGTTCAATTGCCCCCGATTCGCGCAAGTCGGAAAGCTGTGGGCGTTTACCATCACGCGATTCAACAGAACGGTTCAACTGCGACAGTGCAATAATAGGAACATCAAGCTCTTTTGCAATTGCTTTTAATGAACGGGAAATTAAACTTACCTCCTGTTCACGGCTGCCACGATTGTCTGTCCCAGCAGTCATCAGCTGCAAGTAGTCGACTAAAATTACACCAATATCGTGCTGCATTTTTAATCGACGGCACTTAGCCCGGAACTCAAAAATTGAAAGCGCCGGTGTATCGTCAATAAACATAGGAGCTTCGTCAAGTCGCCTAATGGCTTTATTCAATCTGTCCCAATCATCGCCAACCAGGCTACCTTTTTTTATCTTTTCTGAACCAAGTTCCGATTCAGAGGCAATCATACGGTTAACTAACTGAATAGATGACATTTCGAGAGAAAACATAGCTACTGGCTTTTTAAATTCGACAGTCATATTTCTAGCCATCGAAAGTACAAATGCTGTTTTACCCATCGCAGGTCGGGCGGCAATAATAATTAAGTCGGTTTTTTGCCACCCAGAAGTAATGCGGTCGACGCCCGAAAAACCTGAAGGGACACCAGAGAGTCCGTCTTTTCGCTTGCTTGCCTCTTCTATTTGAAGAACAGCTTCCTTCAGAATTGGCTTAATTGGCTGCGTTTCTTTCTTTATATTTCCTTCTGAAATTTTAAAAATTGCAGATTCGGCCTCGTTAATCAACTCATCAACATCTTTTGTATCGTCGTAAGCACTTGCCTGAATTTCGGAACAAGATCTTATCAACTCGCGCTGAATAAATTTTTGAGCAATGATTCGGGCATGGAATTCGAGATGCGCTGCAGAAGCTACTCGGCTGGTTAACTGAGTAATGTAATATGGGCCACCAACTTTTTCGAGTAACCCGCGGTTTTTCAATTCCTGGGTTACTATCAACAAGTCGACTGGTTGATCTTTCATCGAAAGATCTTTTATGACCTTAAAAATCTCGCGATGTTCTTCTTTGTAGAAACAGTCTTCGACCAATATGTCGGCAACACCAACAAAAGCTTCACGCTCCAACATTAAGGCACCCAAAACAGCTTCCTCAACATCAACAGCCTGAGGTGGAATTTTTCCATACTGTGCATTAATTTGTTCAATACTTGGTTTAGTGCTTCTTTTATTTGTAGTAGTTGCCATTAGAATAAATGATAAGAATACCTTTCTGAAACTTTTCAGAGAACTTCAAAATTAAGAAAAATGGTTTTGACCTAGGCCAAATAAGGAAATTAATTGTGAATTCGACTTAAGTCCTGGTCAATAACCTGACTAACAATATCTTGAAGCTTAAGTCCCATGGCATTAAGCTGCTGCGGGATAAAACTTGTTTCGGTCATACCAGGTATTGTATTTATTTCAAGAAAATTAAATACATCGTTACGCAAGATGAAATCGACACGAACAATTCCGTGGCAACCAATCAATTTATAGATCCAAGCAGCCAACTGCTGGCATTCCTTGATTTTTGCCTCGGGTAAGCGAGCAGGAGTAATTTCTGTTGCGCCACCAACTTGATATTTCGAATCGAAGTCGAAAAAATCGCCCGAAGGAATTACTTCAGTTGGAAGAAAAGGAACAACCTTGCCATCCAATTCGCAAACACCAACTGCAAGTTCCATTCCCTCAACAAATTCCTCAACGAGGCAATCGTTACTTTCGGCATAAGCATGTTCGGTTGCTTTCAGAATCTGATCTTCAGATTTTACTTTTGTTACGCCAAAACTTGAACCTCCGGCACTTGGTTTAATAAACATTGGTAGTCCGTATTTCTTAACAAGTTCGGTCGGATTTATTTCATCACCACGTTGAAAATAATCGGCTTTTGCCATATTAACACCAAAAGCTCGAAGAAAATTGTCGCAATAAAATTTGTGAAAAGTCAGTGCCGAAGCATAAACGCCTGTTGCAGAATAAGGAATCTTCAGCAAATCGAAATATCCTTGCAACACGCCATCTTCGCCCGGTGTTCCGTGTATCATTACAAAAGCGTACTCTGGTTTAATCTTTTTTCCATCAATTTGAAAACTAAAATCGCCTTTGTCGACATGTGCAATTACCTCATCGCCATCAAGTACAACCCACTCTTCGAAACGCATGCGGATCATCCATGGGATATATTTTTCAGTGTCGATACTGCCAAAGATGTTTTTTCCACTTTTGATGCTCACTACGTATTCCGATGAGTCACCACCACAAACTACTGCAATATTTTTCTTCATTGTTTTTGTTCGATTTAACCGACCAAAAATAGAAAAGATATTGCCGAATGAGGAAAGAATTGGTGTAAATAATACTGAAAAATAAACAAACTGGCCATTACTGTCGAAAGCGAAATTCAATTATCTCAGATAAAATGAACGGCAAACAAGTTGCCTTAAGAACTACTCTTCGTCGAAACGGGTAGAAGTATAACTCCGCCATTTGTCAATCAAAAGTTGCATGTCGGTAGCTAATTCTGATTCGAAATACATCTCCTCGCCTGTTGTAGGATGAACAAAACCCAACGATTTAGCATGAAGTGCCTGTCGAGGACAAATATTGAAACAGTTATGTACATACTGTTTGTATTTAGAGAACGTTGTGCCGCGAAGTATCTCATTTCCACCATAGTTGGCATCATTAAAAATTGGGTGGCCAATGTATTTCATGTGCACACGAATCTGATGGGTACGGCCAGTTTCGAGACGACATTCAACTAAGCTGACATAACCAAAATCTTCTATGACCTTGTAATGAGTAACAGCATGTTTTCCAAAATCGCCCTCGGGAAAAACGGTGAACACCTGTCGGTTTTTTAAACTGCGACCAATGTTTCCAACAACAGTTCCTTCTGGTTCTTTTGGAACTCCCCATACCAAAGCCTGATATGCCCGCTTAGTTGTTTTATTAAAAAACTGGAGCGAAAGGTGCATTTTAGCATGTTCGGTTTTAGCAACAACCAAAAGGCCAGAAGTATCTTTATCAATACGATGAACTAAACCTGGACGAGGATCTTCAGAATTAAAAAGAGGCAAATTTCTAAACCTATAGGCGAGTGCATTTACAAGCGTACCAGTATAATTGCCATGGCCAGGATGCACAACTAACCCGGCAGGTTTGTTAACAACCAATAAATCATCGTCTTCATAAACAACATCGAGAGGTATATCTTCGGCAATAATTTTTAGTTCACGACGCGGATAATCGAGTACAATAGTTACTATATCGGCGGGCTTAACCCTGTAGTTTGATTTTACAGGAACACCGTTCACCATAATACAACCTGCATCGGATGCAGCCTGAATTCGGTTTCGCGAAGTGCTAATCATTCTATTAACCAGAAACTTATCTATTCTAAGTGTCTTCTGACCATTATCAACCTCAAAGCGGAAGTGCTCAAAAAGACCACCATCTTCGTTTTCTTCTAAATCTAAATCTTCAATATTTTCCTGCATGGTAATGTTAAAAGTCGTCTGATGTCTCCTCTTCGGTTTCTAAACTTTCATCCGATTGTTTATTCAATTTTGTTTGATCAACAGTTAACCAAAGGTCGACAGAAGAACCAAGCCCTACCATGTTATTGGCAATTGAAGCTGGCGACTGTTTCCAAACAACTGCCTGTAAAGAATCGGCATTTGTTAGAACTGACGCATCGTAAACCAATGCACCAATATTTAAAGTAACTGTGTAAAGTGCAATACGAGCCTCGTCAAGTGTAATACCAGTGAGATCAGGTACAGTTGTTTGCTCATCGCTTAAGCCACGCCCAACAACCAAATCGACATAAGTGCCCCGTGGCAACATCATAGAAGAAGTTGTAGGTTTTCCTTTATAAAGCTGCTCAAGAACAAGATCAATAAATTCTGAAGGCTTATATGTTACTTGCCCAAGCCTTAATCCCGCATTTTCCAATCGGTTTTCTGCCTCGCGCAACGAAACGTCTACCACCTTTGGAACTATCACTTTTTCTGCTTCTCGTGAAGCTAAGGTTATATAAATTGTTCTATTCTCTTTTACTTTATATCCAGCGGTTGGATATTGTTCAATTACGGTTCCGGGAACTGCTCCAAGCATATACAACGAGTCGACAATCTGATATCTAAGGTCGTTTTTGTCGGCAAGCCTTTCTGCATCTCCTTCAGAAAGACCTTTAAAATTTGGAACTGAAACTGATTGCCCGTGTCGAGTATAAACTTTAAGCATCAGAATAGCAAAAATTGAAAGAACCAGAAAAAAGACAATTATTGCCGATATATTAAACAGAACTGATTTGCTCTTAAGAAATTCTTTAATCTTAATATAATACGCCCTGATTTTCATAGGTTTGATTCTTTATTGATTGATTTCTCTTTAATTTTTCAAAATTAATTGACAATGGAATACCTGCTATCAAAATAAATAAAAAAAGAAAGATGAAGTATCTACAAACACAAAAAGGTAAAGAACTATTCTTCACCTTGTCGCGTAAACAAAAAAATATGACTGGAAAAATTAAGCTTTACGACGCATTTCGTCAGAAACTGTTAATTTTTTTCTTCCTTTAGCCCTACGCGCAGCTAACACTTTGCGGCCGTTTACAGTCGACATTCTTTCACGGAAACCGTGTTTGTTTCTTCTTTTCCTGTTTGAAGGTTGAAATGTCCTTTTCATTGTATATTATTTTTTAAACTGTTTTTACCCCTTTTATTTTCGGACTGCAAAAATAACTGATTTTTTCTCTGTTAAAAATTTTTCAACATGTTTTTTTCAAACAGAAATATTTAATCCTATAAAATAATTCTCATGTAATTGATTACAAAGGTAGATAGATGATTTTTTTTGTTTCAAAAAAAGGTTCTTCAAAGTAATCGGAGATGTTGAAAACTTCAACAATTTTCTGAAATGGCTTCAATTCTTCGGAAAAATCGCCTCCCTTAAGGTATATGATTCCATTGGGAAGCGCGTTCTTTTGCTTGTCCGAGATCAATTTCCGAGTAAAAGCAACAAAATCGGGAAATGCTGTTACGGCTCTGCTGATAATAAAATCGTAACGTTCATTCAACTTCTCGGCACGCTCATTTATACCTTTAACATTTTTCAAGTTCAAAGCTGAAGCAACTTCGTTTACAACAGTAATTTTCTTTCCTATTGAATCGACCAAAGTGAATTGAACTTCGGGGAAGAAAATTGCAAGTGGAATGCCGGGAAAACCGCCACCACAACCAACATCAACAATCTTTGTATGATCTTGAAAACGTATAAATTTTGCAATTGCTAGCGAGTGTAGTACATGCCTGATGTATAATTCACTGATGTCTTTCCTAGAAATGACATTGATTTTTGAATTCCAATCAAGATAAAGTTCTTCAAGTTTTGATAACTTCTCAATCTGATCAGGCGTAAGATTTTTAAAATATTTTAGTATTGTTTCCAACGTGTTCTAATCTTTTTCTTCTGCATCATTAATAAGGGCATACAACATATTCCTTGCCCTAAACAACTGCACTTTTACAGTTCCGAGCGGCAAATCTAACTCTTTTGCAATTTCTTCGTATGAATATTCTTTGAAATATCTCATATCAATCAGCGTTTGGTAATTTGGCTTAAGTTTCTCGATAAAACCATGTAGCATCCAACCACGTTGCTTCAGTATGAGTTTTTCTTCAGGATCGGGAATTGGCGATTTAAGCTTGAAAACATTGCCCTCTTGTTCCAACTCCGAATTTTGGTCTAATGAATAGTGTATACCTTTTTGTTTTCTCAAGAAATCGATACAATTATTAGTAGCAATCCGGTAAAGCCAAGTACTGAAGGCATATTCTGAAGAATAATAACTCAGGTTGGCAAACACTTTACCAAAAGCTTCAAGGGTAAGATCTTCGGCATCGCTTTTATTCTTAACCATCTTGAGCAGCATGTAATAGATGGAATCCTTGTACTTTACCATCAACCGAGCAAAAGCTTTTTCATCGCCACTTAAAGCACTTTTTACTAAAGCCTGGTCGTCGCGGGCATTTTCTGATTGATTGTTTTTATCTTCCATTCTAAACTATAAGCCAAATCTTTGAAACTGTTCCAAAATACAAAATATTTCAAAGTAATACTTTTTCATTTCGAGACATTAATTTATTGTCACCAAAAATTAACTTTTATTAAGTGCCCGCAGATTTTAATGTGCCGCTCAAAACAACTTATTAGGGTCTCTCCTTCGTAATTATTTATAATTTTGTACGTTTTACACAACATTGATATGGAATTCAAACTCGAACATACAACTCAAAACAGCAAGGCAAGAGCCGGAGTAATATCAACCGCACATGGCGAAATTAAAACGCCAATTTTCATGCCAGTTGGTACAGCCGGGGCAGTAAAAGGTGTGCACATGAAAGAGTTAGATGAAGACATTAAAGCTCAAATTATATTAGGAAATACGTACCATTTATATCTTCGTCCAGGGATGAAAATTATGGAAGAAGCCGGAGGATTACACAAATTCAATGGGTGGAATAAACCATTATTAACCGACAGTGGTGGTTTTCAGGTGTTTTCGCTCGGCCATATTTGTAAACTTAAAGAAGAAGGAGTACGGTTTCAGTCGCATATTGATGGGTCGTACCACATGTTCACACCCGAAAAATCGATCGATATTCAACGTTCAATTGGTGCCGATATAATTATGGCTTTCGATGAGTGTACCCCTGGCGATGCTGATTACAACTATGCAAAGAAATCGTTGGAAATTACACAACGCTGGCTCGAAAGATGCATTACCCAATTTAATAACACCGACCCAAAATATGGCCACACACAATCACTGTTCCCTATTGTTCAGGGCTGTATATATCCC
>Ga0209373_10000922_pt1 | contig 39621 bp, 27 predicted proteins | sample Higcelweek5metaG_FD_187173 | JGI IMG/M metagenome (GOLD analysis project Ga0209373, IMG submission 187173) | Freshwater pond sediment microbial communities from the University of Edinburgh, under environmental carbon perturbations - High... | ecosystem: Environmental > Aquatic > Freshwater >... | reverse complement strand
TCCTTGCTCATTTTCTAGGCAAGGCTTATTTGGCATGCGCTTTTTTCAATTTTTGCTTGCATTTTGCGTTTCAGCAGGCTTTTAAATTCCATTCCTCAATTTTTAACTTGTCTTTTGCTCATCTCTAATATTTATTTTTAAGCTTTTTGAATATTTTAAAAACTACGACCGACGGATCATTTATTAACTGTAGTTTTATTTTTTTTCAAAGCTTATAATTAATTTTGTGTCAGAACAACCGACTCTGCCGAAAGTTTTCCTGATGTAAAATCGTCTACCGACATAAGTTTTAAAAACTCGCCCTCGCCAATTGTGAGTTCTGCTGTTTTTTCGCCGTTCGCTTCTACGGCATTGTAGTAATATATATCAGAAAGGCTGTAGTTTTCTTTAGTGCCTTTGCAAACCATTACAATAACATCTGCCGTTTGCGCCTGCTGATTATTAGGCAAAAGTTTTGCCGAAAGAGTAAATGTGCCCTGCTCAATTGATGTGAGCGGTGTTTTTATATCTCCTTCTACCTTTGACAGTTCGCCCAAGGTAAAATCTGTATTATAAGTTGCGGCAGTTATTTCTATTTTTTGTTCAACCAATTTTTGGCCGTATATATTTGACAGATTTTTAAATACAACTTTAAGTTTTTCGCCTTCAGTCAGCCATATGTTTCCGGGAACTACAATATTGTAACTTTTTGGCGTTACCGGTACAATAGCTGCCGTAATTTTTGTGCCGTCTTCTTTTTCAAGATAAATGTTCTGGCTTTCGGGTGCTCCCAGAATAGGATAATCAAAGTTTACACCCAGTTTTGCACCGGGACGTGTATCTATGGTTGTTTTTGAAAGCCTGGGTTCAAATGGTTTTAAAGTTTTAATAACAACATTATCTATCTGAAATTCTCTTGCTTTTGAAGCATCCTGACTGCCTATTATATAAAAATTAGGCACATAGGCAACATTGCTAATAACGCCGTCATTTACTTCGTAGCTGTGACTGCCTTTAAATACAAAATCTGCATCGTTTTTTGTTTTTATATAAAGTGAAAGTACACCGTCAGCCAATATATATCTGATGCTGCTAATTTTGGGATTGCTTGGTGTTCCGCCGTCTATACCGCAATAGTTGGCATAGTTTATCCATGTATCGCCGTAGTCCCACAGTTGCGCCCAGCTGTTTACATTCTGGGGATGCAATGTACAGCGGAAATTATTCGATGCATCATCAGGGTCCGTAAACTGAACATAAAAATTGTCTATCCAGCCAATAGCATCAAACTGAATCATAACATTTTTTGATACTTCAAAATCTTTGGGTGTGAGTGTTACGTTAAAAACATTCATTCCTACGGTACCGTCAGCAATCGGAAACAGTTCTGTTGCTCCTGTCCATTTATCAAGATTTCCCGTTGAAAAATCATCACTGAAAACCTCGTCCCAGGCAAGCGCATTGCCAGCGCAGGAAAATAGCACAGTAAATGCCAGAATCAATATTAAAACAGATTTTTTCATCTTTATCCTCCTTATTTAAGCAACATTATACACATCGGACAACCTTCTGAAAGATATACAGCAATTTCGTTGCCTACCGACAGTGCCGTAGCACTTGAAGAAACAGGTTTGCGTTTGTTAATCATATCAAAAATTGTACCGCGTATGCGCAGTGTCATTGTTTCGCCTGTTTCGGTTTTCATAACAAATGTGCCTTGCTCAATTTTTGTTATTGTACCTTTAAAGCCTGCTCTGCCGTGGGAACCCGGTGTTACTGTAAATGCTTTATCTTCAGCTCTGCAATACAGTTTTTTTGCAAACTCAACGTTTCCGCTTGATTTATTTATTGTTAAAAGCATTATATCGCCTTCATGTACATCAATATCTGCATCTTTATCAATATACATTTCGTTTCCGTTTGTAAGGTTTGTGAATTTTTCCACTGTCTCGCCGTCTTCATTCAGCACCGTCATTGGATTGCTTACAACTGCATATGATGTATCTCCCCATGATACTCTTGAGTCATCGCCTGCATTGTAAAATACTTCGCAAATTCCTACAAGACCTGTATTTTTAAACGAATACATGTTTACCGAAGCAAACGGCAAACCTTCATTACGGTTGCCTGTATCGTAAATAACGTAATCTTCATCTTTTGCTGTTGTCTGGTCGTTTGGTACGCCAAAGAACACCGCACCTGTAGCAGTACAAAAATGCGGATAAACATTATTGCTTATTTCCTGAGGAACAATGAACATTCCGTCACTTGTGCGGTAATATACGGTTGTATCAGGTATTCCGTCGTTGTTTATATCTGAATCCGCATAAACCTTGCAAAGTTCAGGAGTTGTATCTGATCCGTCCTGCGGTGTATAAACATATGTAACAAGGCCATCTTTATTTATTTTATAAAGTATTGGTTTTCTTTTTTCACCCCACAGCACATCTTCATTTGATGCATCCATAATAACATCATTGATTTTCATTTTATCTGCAAGCTCAAAAATCTTAAGGTCTCCATCGCCTGTTAACACTTTAATTTCGCGTATTTCGCTTATATTTGAAGTTCTTAAATAGTTTATAAGATATGCTGGATTAAGGTCTGAAGCCTCGGCGTCTATATATGCCACATGGCCGTACGCATTAAGGTAAATATACGCTTTTTCTCCGATATTGATATCGCCTTTAAAGCTGTTTTCAACTATATATTCTTTTTTATCGGTTAAAATTGTACGTTTGCCGTTTTCATAAGAAACTGCCTGTATTACTGTTTCTAACGACGAGCCGTATGTATATACCTCTACATAGCTGTCATCTGCACTTGTATATGCCGTGATAACGGTATCGTTTGAAATTGCGCCAAAATCTGAAATTGCGCCTGACTCATCAAAAATTCTTACAGTTTTATCATCAGGGTCAAGCGTTAATTTTTTTGTTGTTGTTACATCGCTTTTCCCGTCTATAACTGTATATGATGTTGCATTTAATGCCTCAACATAATAACATTCGTAATTATAGCTGATAGCAACATCAAATATGTTATCTGCGTTGTTATCAATAAATGTTATTTCGCCTGTCGGAATAAGAATATTATCGTTTGTATAAGTGGTAAGTCTTTTTCCGTTATAAATAAGGCTGAGCGCAGGTGTTGTTCTGAGTGTTTTTGCTTTTCCGTCTTCATCATATTTGAATATATTTGAAGAGTATGACTTAATCTGGTCGCTCATAACCGCAACAACTTTATTGCGTTCTTCGTCCGGCTGGGCATGCACAAGTGTAAGCGTATCGCCTTTATTATCTCTGTAATATGCAATTACGTTTTGTCCGATATAATCACAGGCATTTGTTGCGCCTGCAAAATAAACGGTTCCGTTTATTTTTACTCTGTCAGCTTTATCGCCCGATACAGTTGTTTTAATACCTGTAATACCGTTTTCGGCAATAATACCTTTTATTTTGTATATATCGTATATTTCTGTAAGAGGTGTTTTGCCTTCTGCAGATTTATAATCTTTGTTGTCGCCCACTTGCACAAGTTTCATTATATCCGTTTCAAATGCGTTGCGTATTATGTGCAGTGCGTCATATTTAGTAAGTTCTGCGGATGATTTAACTCCGCTGTTAAGTCTGAGGTTTGTTGCCTGCATCAAATAACCTGTGGGCCAGCCGCCGTCAAGTTCCGCATATTCGCCGTAACCTAATGCCGACACAACCATTTTATCTGCCTGTTCAACAGTAATAGTGCTATCTGGATTAAAATTCTGCGATTTTGAAATAAAGCCTCTTGCAGCCGCGGCATAAACAGCTTTTGCAGCATTGCCACCATTGGGTACATCTGCAAAAAATGCATCTGTAACGTTTTCGGGGGTTTTTACTGCAAGTTTTATTGCAAGAGATACAAACTCTGCTTTTGTTATAGGTGCTTTAAGACTGTCAAAGCTTACGCCTGCACCATCAAGCATACCTATATTATTAAGAAAATAATAATCTTCATAGCTCAGTGTTTCCTGTTGCACCTGTTCTTCCTGTTGTGTCTGCGTTTCCTGTTGTGTTTCAGTTTCAGCAAGCGCGGTTAAATTAAGTGCAAATATTGCTATTAAAAGCCAAACAAATTTTTTCATATTGCTCCTCCTTATTCTGTTGCAAGAATACCGTACAGTATTTTAGCAACATTTGCCCTTGTTGCACTGCCGCCCGGGTTAAAGTTTCCTGTTTCATCGCCGGAAATAATTCCTGCTGCTTTAAGAACATTTACTGCTTCGCTTGCATAATCAGAAATGCTATTGCTGTCCGCAAAATTTTCTGAGTCATTGCCGTTTTTAAGAGTAATGTTTTTCTGAATTGCTGTGCGATAAATTACAGTACACATCTGTTCTCTTGTAATTTTTGTATCTACGCCGAAATTGTTTTCATCAACGCCGTTTACAATACCAAGTTTCGCCGCTGTATTTACATACGGTGCATACCAACTGTCGGAAGCTACATCTGCAAAGCCATATTCATCTTGCTGAGGTTTAAACCCAAACGCAAGAAGCACTGTTTTTATAAATTCTGCTCTTGTCATATCCGCGTCGGGTTTAAATACATTTTTACTGTTTTCGCTGTATCCATTTACAATCCCTTTGGATGCAAGATACTGCACACCTTTATAAGCGTAATGTGATTCAGAAATATCATCAAACTTTAAAGCAGCATTTGGTGCGTCTGCCGGTTTATTTGGAGAAGGCGCCACTGCGACCGGTGATGATGCCACTGAGTATCCGCCTGTTTTTTTGCCGGAACCGCCAGAGCCGCCTGCGCCACCACCATTGCCGTTGCTATTGGCATATAACGTATTTTTAATAATACTACTTATTTTTGAAGGTGTTGCTGCACGGTTTTCAAGAAGCGCGTCGCACACCGCAAGCTGTTTATCTTCTGATGCTGTTTTAAAATCAGCAATGATATCTGCCATATCAGCATCTTTGTTTATAAGCACGTCTGCATAGTCTTTAATAACATTTATTAGCGGAGCATTACGATCAAGTTTTGATATCTCGGCTGCAAGCACCGCTTCTTTAAATGTATATTTAAACGCATCTTTGCTGCCGTCAAGTCTGCCGCGCATATCAAACATTCTTGTTTCAAACTCTGCATTGATTACATCGTTCATGTCTGATACTGTTTCATCAAACACTGACGCGTCAAGCATGGTTTTATATGTATTTAAAATATCGAAAAATTCGTTCTTTGCTGAAGCCGCGTTTAAAGCCTCTTGCAATACCAGATAGTTTACCTCTTTAATTGCGTCATCAAATATGTCAAAGCTATTTTTTACGCTATACACAGATGTTGCAATTTTACTTTTCTGAGGATCTGTAAAGTTGTTCCACGGCTCAATAAACTGAATATCAAGCGCATCTGCCTTGGTTGTTATTTCGCTCATGGCTGCGCTCGGTGAAGCTGCGCGTTTTATATTGGTTACAGTTTCAGCAAGGCCATCGTTATCTACCCATTTAATAACTTTGCTTACCTTACTGCCGTATGATGTAATTACATCAAGGTTAAACTCTACAATCTGTCTGTTTGTGCTGGCGGGCATACCTGCCGTAAAACATACACCGCCGTTTTCGTCACAAATTACATCGCCCATCCATGCAACTGTTCCGGTTTGTTTTCCGTCAGCAACAGATGTTACGCCCGGATATAAAATTCTTACATTTACTTTTTCTCCCGCGTGAAATCCGTTTCCGGTAACTGTTACAGCAGCATCTGCTATGTTTTTATCAAGCCGCGTTATTTCTGCAGCATTTACCGCAGTAGTTGTAAGTATAAGCGCCATAAGTAAAGCTATGTTTTTTTTCATTCCGTCATCCTCCATTATCCTTTAATTCCGCCCAGTGTTAAACCGGATATGAACTGTTTGCTGGTAAAAATATACACAATTACAACAGGAACAACTGCTATATTGGCACCTGCCAGAATAACCGACCACAATGTTGCCATCTCTCCGTTTGATTTCATATCTACAACTGCAACTGCTAGGGTTTTTATAGCTGCATTGCCCGAGGTTAAAATCATCGGCATCAAATATGAGTTCCACGACGCCACAAAAGAAAACAGTGCAATAACACCTATTACCGGCCTGATAAGTGGTAGAATTATTTTAACATAAATCATGAAAAATCCGCATCCGTCAATAGTTGCCGCTTCGTCAAAACCTCTGTCTACGCCTTTTATAAATCCTTTAACCAGTATAATGTTAAAAACCTGAGGGCCTACCCCTACAAATATAAGTCCCGATAGTGAATTGTTGATACCCATATTGATGCACAGTTTATAAACAGGATACAACGTAGCTGAGCCTACTGATACAAACATTGAGCATACATATATTACTTCAATAATTTTTTTGCCGGGAAAATCTTTTCGCTCAATAGCATATCCGCCCATTGTTGCGATTATCAGCGATAACACCACCGTTACAAACGTAACAAAAATGCTGTTTAAAGTATATCTGCCGAAATTAACTTTTTCAAACGCATATATATAGTTATCAAAAATAATTTTTTTCGGCAGTATTCTTCCACTTGTCAAAAGTTCCATATTGTCTTTCAGCGCGCCGAAAAACGTGTATACAACAGGAAACAACGCTATTACTGCCATTATCACCAAAAACAGGTACATAACTGATTTTACCGTGTAGCTTTTCATTTTTACGTTCATAATGTCACCCCGCTTACATAACATCGTCCAGTTTTTTTGACATAACGTTATATATAACCGTTATTACGCCAATAACAACTGAACCGCCAATACCAAGAGCCGCACCGTAACCATATGCAGGTATCGAAGAACCCGCAAAGAACATATTGTATATGTAAAGTGACATCGTTTCTGTTCCGTGGCTAGGGCCGCCGTTTGTCATAATAAGAATGCTGTCTATTGCCTGAAGTGAACCGATAAGCGACAGCATAAGCACTGTTTTAAGCACAGGAGACAACATAGGAATTGTTATGCTGAAAAACTGATTTATTTTTGATGCTCCGTCAAGAGAAGCGCTTTCATAAACTTCGTCAGATATGCCTTGCATGCCTGACAAAATAAGCAACATATTATGACCGAAACTTGCCCACAGTGAAAATATTACGCATGACCACATTGCCGTGTTTGCGTTATTAAGCCATTCGATCGGCGGACGGCCGAATTTTGTGAGCATCATATTGATTACACCGTTATACGGTGAAAACATAAACGAAAACACAAGGCTCATTACCGCTGCACTTGTTATTGCCGGCAAATAATATACAACCCTTAAAAATCCTTTGCCGATAACTTTTGAATTAAGTATTGCCGCAAGTACTATTGCTATGGGAACCTGCAAAATAAGCAGGCGAAGCGAAAACTGAAATGTGTTTAATACTGCATTCCACCAATATTTATCGCCAAACATTGTTATAAAGTTTTTCATACCTACAAATGTTTTGTAAGTTACACCGTCAGTATCAAAAACTGCATTACTTAATACCCACCCCAGCGGGTAAACCACCATCAGTATAAACATTACAAAGCTGGGCAAAATCATAAGATACGACGAACCATATTCTTTGAAAAAGCTTTTCTTTTTCACGTTGCCCCTATCGATTAATAATAATTTTACATTCATTACGTTATTCTCCTATTAATTGATAATCTTGCCTATTGGATTGCAGCTTTGCAGGCTTTCCCACAACATCAGCTGCAATTTTGGATTTTTTATTTCCTGCGGAATATAAATTTCGGTTTCTGTAACCGTGCTTATATCAGACAAAGCAACATTTATAAGCTTGTTGCCGTCATATATGGAAACAATTGCTTTTCCGCAGATGTTATCACCCTGAGCTTTAAGTGTAAATTTGTTTTTTGTACCGTAAACAGGCTCTGCTGTTAGTTCGTATCCGCTGTCGGTTTTTGTTTCAATTTTTATATCATTAATGTCAAACAGTTTTATATCACCGCTGTATGCACTTTTTGAAACCGTTGTAGGAACTGCCCTTATTTTGAAATTATCTATCAGCAGATCGCCGCTGTCTTGATTATATTTGTACATATAAATTTTTACACCGTATTTTACACCTTTTTTCAAAAGACTTACATTTTCATCTTTTTCATTATACCAAAGGCTTGAATACAACGTGCCAACTCTATGCTCTCTTTCAACAAACTTTGACATTGACGAGTCTTTTACATACATTTCAATTAGACCGTCATTTATCCTGAATTTTATTGTTTGCCATTTATCGGTTTCAATTCCCGCACCAAAATTATGCCATATATCTTTAAAATTAGTAACCTGTGCCGTATTGTACTGGTTTTCATCATTACACATTACTCTGAAAAAGTCTGACGGGTTTTCAGTATTATAAAATTCCAAAAGCATAAATTTCGGATTTCCAAAAGTGTCATACTCAACTTCTAATGTTTCTGAAGAGATTACGGCATCAGGTATTATTTTGCAGTTATATCCGGATATAGAAAGTATTCCACTGTCTGTCACTGTGCATTGATCTGTTGAACCGGTCCATTTTAATTTGCCGGAAGAAAAGTCATCTTCAAAAACTGTTTTATATACAGGAATAATTTTCTGTGTTCCCTGTATATTTGGTTCTTCTGGCACTTGTATTACTACATTATCAATAGCGGCTTTTGCTTTGTTATATCCTTCAACTGTGCTTTGCTCGCCGATGCAATAAAAACCGACACTGTATTTTTTGTATTTCTTTATATAATGCCCCGGAATTTCGTACGAATAGAAACCTGTTATATGTTCACTGCTAAAATCAGTGCCATCATCATCTTTCATGTATTGAGTAAGCACGCCGTCTTTAATTTCGTACTTTATGCTTTTTGTTCCCGAAGATGAAATGCCTCTTCCAAAACCGTGCCAGTATTCGGGTTCGTTGTGTTTGCCGTCCCATACTTGTGTAATATCCCACAAAAGTTTGTCATTTGCCGTCACAAAAAAGCAATCGGACGGATTATCTGCATCATAAAATTTAACATAAAAATTATGAATATAATTTTGCAAATCAAAGCTTACTGATATATTTTCACTCGCCGGTGCGGTTTTTGGCATTATTGTATTGTTAAACACATTAACGGCCATTTTACCGTCTATATTTTCAAATTCGCCCGGCGTACTCCACTTATCTAAAGATCCGGAAGAAAAATCATCTTCAAATGCTGTTGTCCACACAGGTTCTGTTTTTGAAACCGTTGCGCGGCAGATACCGTAAGGCGGAACGATCAGATAATTTTCATATTCTTGGTTTTCATAAAACTCTGGCAACGGAATATCTGACGGCAAATCTGTCATTTTGTCATTACTGTTTACTGCCAGATCAGGAAGCGGATTTTCGCCGTTTCCGTAGGTCATGGTTTTTTTCAGTGCATAACCCGGAATGTATGCTTTAACCGAATATTCGGAAGAATTTGCAAATACCGCTTCTTTTATATTGTTTTCGTCGCCGAAAGCCCAACCATTCATAAGTGATGTTTCAACCATGTATGTACCTTTGGTTGCTCTGTGCATCCGGCTAGTGTCTGTCATATAATACAAATCTTCATCATGTGAAAAGTCAAGAGAATAAATATGCGAATTTTTTTCAAACACATCGCCTATCATAGAAAACATATAATATGACGGCATTTTATATATTTTATCGCCGACTTCCTGCAATATACCAAAGCCCATGCTATCTCTGTACACATGATATGCCGACATTTTAACTGCTTCATTTTCGGTCATTTCAAGCTGCCTTTGTAAATATCCGATTGCACTGCCCAAAGATTTCATATACTGGTTTCTTGCCTGCGTACTTTGTAAATTTTCAAAGAAAACCTGTGTCGGTAAATCGCCCCATTCATTCATCCAGAACTCTTTGCCTTCAAACATTTTTGTCTGTGTAGTGATTCCTTCACTAAGCTCTGCCGCACTTACGGCATAGCCTTCCATCATGCCTTTTGTTGTAGAGTCTGTACCCGAATAATGATGTATTACAACCGCGTCATAATAATCTTTTGCTTCAGCAATGCGATGGTTCCAGGTGCTTATCATGCTTGTACCGACGCCGTTGCCAAAAGTCAGATACGACGGATAATCGATTACTGTTGCGCCAACTTTAACACTGCCGTCAGGAAACGCCGCTTTTATTTTCGGATATATTTCTTTCAGAAAATCTGTATAATCTTTGGCAGTTATAACATTCCAACCGCTGTAATTGATCATTCTGCCGTCATAACATTCTTCCCATATTCCAAAACATATTTCTTTGTCAGTAACTTTTTTTATTTCATTGGCAAGGGTTATGATTTTTTCTGCGCTGTCGTAGTATTCGTTAAGTGATATGTTAATAGGAATATCGAGCGCGTTTGCATTGCTGAATATATCCGCCACACTGTATTTAAAATTTTTGCCCGAGCCTGCAATATTGCCTATTGTACAATCATAGTTTTCAAAGCACATTCTGAGTTGCTGAATTTTCATATCACGCATATAGGGGAAATGTCTTACGTCATATTCAATAAGTTCTTCGCGTGTTGTTGCGTTATTAAGCGGTATTGCCATTGATACTCCAAACATACCGTACGGAATTTCGCGCACTTTTCCATTTGGCTCAAATTTTTGTACTTTAATCTGTGACGGTTTTCCCTCAACCGTAATATATTCTTTATATGTAATTTGCGGATTATCTTTTGACTTTGCAATTACTCTGACATTTTTTGCAGGTTTAAGCGCTCTGATACCGATAGAAGCTTCTGTATCGCCAACAAGTTCAATAGCCTCGGGATTGTCAACCTGCCATATCAGGTCTTTATTTGTAGCATTTTCCGGATTAATATATACTTTAATATTCTTTGTTTCGCCAACTGTCATTTTATAAAACTTATCAGTTCCCATAAATGTAACAGGAACTTTTCTTGCCAGGTCGCATTTTGCCGTATATGTTATGCTGCCTGTCACAGCCGTTACTGTCAAAACTCCGTAGCCGTTGCCGTAAGATGCTGCAGATACATTGCCATTATTATCAACCGTAAATGTATCGCCGCTGCAACTGTAACCGATGCTGTCAACTCCTGTTGTAGTTATCGGTGTTATCTGCATTGCGCTGTCTTGCAAAATTTCTATAAATTTATTATTTAAATAAACAGGCTCGGTTACTGTTTGCGTTATTTTTACGCTATCAATTTTCGATTTTGTGAGATATGAGCCAAACCCTATTTTTCCTGCATTGCAAGTGTTGTATGTTCCTGTCCACTGGCATGCAAACTGTGCTTCGTCAGCCGCTTTTATCTGCACATTTACAATTTTGTCTACTGCGCTGATACGCATCAGATACTGTTTCCCGGTTTCAAATGAATATGCGCAGTTTCCGCCCGATACTGGTGACGGAATAGTATAAAATCCGTTTTTGTGTATTATAAGCTGAATTGCTGATTCTGTTCCGCTTCGTATGTATATTCCGAACCACCCGTCATTTTTATCTGTTTCAAAAACAGTATCCATAACAAAATCATCCCATTTTGTTGTTTCGCCACGAAGGTTTACAGAACAAACACCTTCATACACATCACTTGACATTTTGCCGTCTATAATTCTCATAGTGCGATAAGATCCATAATCCCAGAATGCATCTCCATTTTCAAAATCGTCGTAAAACATACATTCTGCCGAGGCGGCATCAACCGGCACCGACGGAATAAGTATTAACATAAATATAAGCATATATAAAGTAATGTTGTGTATGTGCATAGTTTCACCTCTATATCGTATTATATAATATATTATCACACGTTAATCTGAAATCAAACTCACAAATCCGCAAAAAAGGTGGACAATTTAAAGATTCCTCATGCTCGGAACGCTGCTGTTCAAAATACTGTGTAAGCGCCCTTCAATATCTATGCATCTGCGTTTGGAAAGCATGTCCATACTGTCAACCTTCTGACCGTCCTCTGTTAAGTCAATCCGCTCGCCGGGACGCCATTTCATGACCTCATATTGTGAACTGAATGCCTGTAATCTTTCATATAAGGTAATATCCGTGCACTCCAGATAACTAATTTGATATGCAAAAAAAATAATTACAACCCCTGAAACTCTCATTATTATAAGAATTTCTTCGTTTGTAATTATTTTTTTATAGGCTCCCGCATAAACAGCGATTTTCTGCCTTATCTAAATTTGTGATCAGCCCCCCGTGACAATCAATTTGGATAAGGATTAGAACAATATTCTTTCATCAACCTAACATAAATTTTATAATTTTCCAATGACACATCGGGGGGCGTTTGATGATCCACACTCGGGAGGTAACGCCCACTTTGGATGGCGGGAAGCAGGCGTTCAAATTCATTTCGCATCGCTTCTTGCCCGAATTTCATGACCATTTTATCGAACCCGCCAATGAAAAAGAAATCCGGGTACTGTCTTGTAAGCTCATTGACGTCCACGCCCGCTTGTCTTTCCAGCGGCAAAATCCCTTCAATGCCCGCGTCCGTCAGCCACGGGATCATCTTTGTAACATCGCCATCCGAGTCAATCATCACCCGGATGCCTTTACTTTTCAGATTTGGAATCAGTTGCCGGTAATAAGGCTTTATAAATGTATTAAATGTTTCTTCGGATAGCATCGGTCCCAGATTATAAGACATATCCTCCGCGAAGGTCATAAACTGCGGAGACACATATTTTGTCAGTTCATCAATTGCCAGCAGGTAATATTCGGTCATATCCGAGCAGATACGGTGGTATAATTCCGGATAATCATAAAAGCTGTACAAATGATCTTCAATTCCAAAAAGCTCTCTTGGAAACCAAAAATAGCCAGACAAGGTAAACCACACCACATCGCCGTTTTTTTCGGCAGCTTCCCCGATTTGCCGGAGATCCTCCTTCAGTACTTCTAAAATTTCCCTGCCGAATAAAAAGGGTCGAAGTTTTTCATATTCCGCTTCATTACTGATAATACCGTTTTCCTTAAACACAGGGTATCCATGTGTCAAATTTCGCAGCCATAGCTGGCGGTCGCAATCCATTCCGAATTCGTTTTTCAGCTCACACCCGTCTAAATCAGAATCCAACCCCTGCGAATACCAGCTAATCAGCGTTTTGTCCCACCACGTTGCCCACTCAATGCAAGGAAGCCTATCGAGTTTTTCTCCCGAAAAAAATTTTCTGAAACGTTCATCGTTTCTCATACCGATTCATCTCCTGTTTATTTTATCTACGTTTTCTTCATTATACTATATTGACTTCTTATATGTAAATATGATATAATTGCAAAAAAGGAGGGTGATTGTGATGCCTTTTCGGCTGGACAAGAGTATTTTTAAAAAAGCGAATGTTTTTATTGATCGTCATGAAATTGAAGATGTTGAAGCTCATTCTCACGATTTTATGGAAATCGCGTTTATTTATATTGGAAGCGGGAAGCATATTGTAAATGAAAAAGAAATGAATTACGAAAAAGGCGATTATTTTATCATCAATCAAAATGCGACGCACCGCTTCATTTCAAACGGGAAATCCGTTATTTACAATTGTATTTTTACGCTGGATTTTCTGGATTTATCCATGCTGCACATCACCGACCTCAATCAGTTGGCGGCGCATCATCTATTTTCGCCCCTGATGATTACCATTGAGGTCTCGCCGTATGATTATACCTATAAATCAAACAAAAAAATAAAAGAGCTCTTTGAAGAAATGTTGTCGGAATACGAGCGGCAGGAAACAGGCTACCTAAAAATTCTGCAAGCGGATGTTCTAAAGCTAATAGTTCTCTCACTTCGGCAGATTTCACTGCTCAAGCTTAATCTGCCACTCAACGATAATGAAACCTACGACAAGATTATCAGGCATATTTATGAACATTATAACAGTGAAATCAAAAGGGAAACGCTTGCGAACATGGCCTATGTGTCAGGCGAGCATTTTTCCAGACAGTTTAAAAAATATATGGGAATCAGTACAACGCAGTTTGTAAAACTTCTACGTGTCAACGAAGCACGAAAACTCCTTCTTACCACCAATCTGCCCGTCGTTGAAATCGCCGGCAAGGTTGGATATTCTGATGAAAAGCATTTTGCGAAGGTATTTGGAGCCATGGCTGGAATGCCACCTTCTAAATACAGGAAAAGTAATTCGTTTTAAAATGACGTAAATTACTTATATGTGGGAATATAAACTTTATTCATTATACCCCGGATGACGCTATAAAGCTTTTCTGTAAAATCATCTTTTATGGTATATTTTTAGATTTTTCGAACCTGAGGTATTAGCCCCAGCCACCGCTTGTCGGGCGGCTTGACCTTGACAGGGCAGTTATGAAATGCTAAAACATGGGGTTCCGAGGGTGCGATAAATTCGAACTATTTTTGAGTTTCTGTAACCCTGGGCAGTTTTAGTATAGCATTTTATGGCTATTTTATCAAGGTTGGTGAATGTCATACGGTCATTTTGGTCATTGAAATATAGTTGGTCCAACCTGATTTCATGGACTGGTTAATTCTGGGATATATTATCAATAACAAGCTTTTTATAAGTATTTTTAGGGACAACGGCTTTAATCTCTATTCCTTCATTTCGGCGCGTGTTATGTCGGTTATTTCGCGCCCTGCGGCTATGTTTCACCCAAATTCACATTAAATACGGTTGTCACAAATGGCAATTCAAGAAATGATGAATTTATTTATAATAAAGATGCCCGTACGATGTAATGCCCCGAAGGTCATTTAGCCATACGATGTGAAATAAAGGACGGAAAAATGAACAACCTTACACATCAGGGCTATTTTCAAAAACATATTCGGGCGGCTAAAGGGTAAATCCCAAGCCGCCCGTCTGTTATGCTTTCAGTTTTAATCTTTTTTGAGTACAAAAACATTCCAAGAATGTTTTTGTAAAATGGAAGTGAAAATTCCGTCGTTAATTTTGAAATTGGTTCCCTGTCGTGGAACAACATTATTGGGATTTGCTTCTGTGTTTACAGCTTTTAAGTCATCGTGTTCAAGCATTATATGCTCCTTGACATAATAGCCTTGATACTGCCTCAAATCACATGTAATTTCCATGTCCTCGTCCAAATCTTTGTTGACGGCTAAGATAACCAACTCATTTTTTTCTTCGTTGGCAATGACCACGGCATCCAGATAAGGTACATCGGTATAGTTACGGCTATCATAAAGCGGTGATTCGACAATCGTGTGCAGCACCGTTCCTCTGGCAAATTTGCTCGCGTGAAGAAAAGGATAAAAAATAGTTTGCCTCCATGTGCCAGTGTCGGAGGTCATAATCGGTGCGATTACGTTGATAAGCTGCGCCAGACAAGCTATTTTCACCCTGTCGGCGTGTCTTAGCAGCGTAATCAGCATACTGCCCACTAAAAGCGCGTCTTCGAAATTATAAACGTCTTCCAGCTGGTGAGGGGCAACCTGCCATTTTTCCAATTTTCTGTCCGCTTGCAACGAATGATACCAAACGTTCCATTCGTCAAAGGAAAGATGGATTTTCTTTTTACTTCTTTTTTTTGCCTGGACGTAATCGCATGTCGCTACAACGGAGCTAATGAAAGCGTCCATGCCCATTGTATTCGCTAAAAAGTCGGAGGTGTCATTTGCCGCATTTCCATAATATTGATGAAGTGAAAGATAATCCACATTATCATAGGTATGGTCAAGGACGGTTGCTTCCCACTCCGCAAATGTTGGCATATAAAGCCCGGAACTTCCGCACGCTACAAGTTCAATGGAAGGGTCTACCCATTTCATCACCTTGGCTGCCTCGCAGGCAGCCCGCCCGTATTCGTCTGCCGTTTTATGCCCGATCTGCCAGGGACCGTCCATTTCGTTTCCTAAACACCACAATTTTATATTATGCGGATTTTCATATCCATGCTTTCGTCTTAGGTCACTTAAGTATGTTCCGTTCGGATGATTGCAGTATTCAACGATTTCACGGGCTTCATCTGCGCCTCGAGTACCCAGGTTGACCGCCATCATAACCTGTGAATCGCATTTTTTGCACCAATCCGCAAATTCATTCAAGCCGAACTGATTGTTTTCAATCGCACCCCATGCCAGCTCAAGTCTGCTGGGGCGCGTTTCCTTCGGGCCGACGGTATCCTCCCAGTTGTATCCCGACACAAAATTTCCGCCCGGATAACGGATAACCGGAACCTGCAATTCCTTAACAAGAGCAAGTACATCTTTGCGAAATCCTTGCTCGTCCGCTTGAATATGCCCCTGCTGAAAAATTCCTCCATATACCGCACGGCCGAGATGTTCAATGAACGAGCCGAAAATTCTTGGGTCTACGCTACCTGTAATATTGTGCTTATCAATAATAATTGTTGATTTTTTCAATGAAAACACTTCCTTCAAAATATTTTAATTTATATTTATATAACATCACTTTGTCCATCAATTGAAAAATGATTAAGCGGGTTTGTGTTTAAATTCCCTCAATGCAGCTCTTTTCTGTTCCACATAAAATCACTAACCATTAATTCATTTTCAAATTTAGATATATCCGTTTTTTTATCAATCACAACACACTCGATGTTCATAATTCTTGCCCAGTCCGTCATATGCTCCTTGGTAAGCTGAAAGCTCAGCACCGTATGGTGAGCGCCGCCCGCTAAAATCCAAGCCATTACTCCGTCGTGAAAATTGGGTTTAGGCTTCCACATAACGGCGGCAACAGGCAAATGGGGCATACTTTCCGGAATGGTAACGCACTCCGCCTCAGCAACAATCAGTCTGAATCTGTTTCCTAAATCAACTAAACTAACACAAATTGCGTCGCCGCTCTTTCCGTCAAAAATCATCCTTGCGGGCGCTTCCTTATTCCCTATTCCAAGTGGCTGTACATCAATTTTCACCTTTCCCTGCGCAATGGTCGGGCATACCTCCAGCATATGAGCTCCCAGCACCATCTCTTTTCCCTTTTCAAAATTATAGGTGTAATCCTCCATAAAGCTTGTTGCCTGATTTTCAGCCATTTGTTTCAGAATATAGCACATGGCGGCGGTTTTCCAATCTCCCTCCGCTCCAAATCCATACCCCTGTTCCATTAATCTCTGCGCGGCCAATCCGGGTAGCTGACGCAGACCGTATAAATCCTCAAAGGTAGTCGTAAATGCCTGAAAACCGCCTTTTTCCATAAAACGCTGGATTCCAATTTCAATTTTTGCCTGCTCTCTCACCGAATCTGTTTTCTCTGTCACAATATCATAATGTAGCCTATATTCTTCCATTAATGCGTTTATTTCATACTCCTGCACCAAACTTATTTCTTTTACCAAATCGCCTATTCCATAGCCGTTTACTGACCACCCGAATTTAATTTGCGCGCTTACCTTATTTCCTTCGGTTACCGCAACATCACGCATATTATCGCCGAAGCGGCAAACCTTTAATTGCTGCGAAGCCTTATATCCGATGCAGGCGGAGATAAAAATATTCAGTTTTATAATCGTTGCTTCATCCTTCCAATAACCCACGATTACTTTTCTTGCCTTGCGCATTGCCGCGTAAATAAAGCCATGCTCTCTGTCGCCGTGTGCCGACTGGTTTAGATTCATAAAATCCATATCAATTGTGCTATATGGCAGACATTCGTTGTATTGGGTATGCAGATGGCAAACCGGTTTATTCAGAATATTCAGCCCGTTTATCCACATTTTTGAAGGGGAAAATGTATGCATCCATGTAATGACCCCGATACAATTTTCACAGTCATTGGCTTCTTTCATAACAATCAGAATTTCATCCTGTGTTTTTACGGTTTCTTTGCAAATAAGCCTTGCAGAAATTTTCCCGCTTAAAAATTCTGTAATTTCCTTTGAATGTATTGCAACCTGTTTCAAGGTTTCATCGCCGTACAAATGCTGGCTCCCTGTTATAAACCATATTTCATATTGAGTTTTGTCCATAGTACGCGTCCTTTCCATGTTTTCTATTATAATGCTTATCCAAAATATAACGATTGATTTCTTTGATTTCAGGATTGATAAGCTCTGTTCTGCACGCCATTTTCGCTACCTCTTCAATGACAACAGCGTTATGAACCGCCGTATCCGCATTTTCGCCCCATGAAAAAACGCCGTGATTTGCGACTAGTATTCCCGGCATAGCGTTTTCGTCAATATCTTTCAACGCTTCCGCAATCACAATGCCTGTATTTTTCTCATAATCGTCTTGGATTTCGGTTTCAGTTAATATTCTGGTGCATGGTATGTTCCCATAAAAATAATCCGCATGCGTTGTTCCGTATGCCTTTATTTCTTTGCAGGCCTGCGCAAATGATGTCGCATAGCTTGAATGAGTGTGTACGACTCCGCCGATTTTAGGAAAGGCTTTATACAGCTCAATGTGAGTAGGAGTATCTGAAGACGGCTTGTATTTTCCCTCAATTACATTACCATCAAAATTAACTACAACTATGTCCTCTATTTTCAACTTATCATATTCCACGCCGGATGGTTTAATTATAATCAGCCCTTTTTTTCTGTCAATTGCGGAAACATTCCCCCAGGTAAATGTGATAAGCCTGTATTTCGGCAATTGTAAATTTGCTTCTAAAACCTGCCTTTTCAATTCATCTAACATCTTCCTTGATTCCTTTCAGGCGTTTCATAACGTTGTTTTCTTTACCGAAATAATAATATAAGGTTTTGTATTCCTCATAGATTTTTTGATAAATCTTTACGTTTTCCGCTATCGGTTTATAAGACACATCCCTGACCTTCGACAATACCTTTGCGCACTGCGCTAAATCCGCAAAATATCCGCCTGCAACAGCGCCGAACATTGCGCTGCCAAGCGCGGGCGTCTGCGGAGATCCTGAAATTTTGATTTCTCTGTTTGTTACATCCGCGTAAATCTGCATCATAAGCTCGTCTTTTTCGGCGATGCCTCCCGCCGCATAAAGCTCGTTTATCGGAATTCCGTTTTCCTCGAAGGTATCAATAATAATTTTCGTTCCGTAAGCGGTTGCTTCAATGAGCACTCTGTAAATTTCCTCCGGCTTTGTCTGCAAGGTCATTCCAAGCATCATTCCGCTTAAATTTGCGTCTACCAGCACCGACCTGTTGCCGTTCCAGAAATCAAGAGCGAGCAGCCCGCTTTCCCCCGGCTTTAATTTCTTTGCTTTTTCCCTTAATATTTTATGAATACTGATTCCTTCACTACGGTAATCGGCAGGAACGCAATTTTTAACAAACCAATCAAAGTGATCTCCAACGCATGACTGCCCCGCCTCATATCCGAAATATCCTTTGACAACTCCGTCTTCTACTACACCGCACTTTCCGGGAACTTCTCTTTCTTCGTCACCCATAACGATGTGACAGGTTGACGTTCCTATTATCATCAGCATTTTTCCGCTGTCAACAATGCCTACGGCAGGCAATGCCACATGAGCGTCAACATTGCCCACAGCAACGGCAGTTCCCTCCTTTAGCCCGGTAAGCTCAGCCGCGAATTGGTTTATTTCTCCGGCTTTTTCGCCCATCGGAATAATTTCAGCCGATATTTTCGTGCCGATTATATTTTCCATCCTAGTATCCAATGCCTTGAAAAACTTCTTATTCGGGTATCCGTCCTTTTTATGCCATATAGCTTTATAGCCGGCTGAACAGGCCGCATGCGTTTCCCGACCGGTAAGCTGCCATATTATCCAATCGGTTGCTTCAACAAATCTGTCCGCATTATTATAAATTACTTCATCCTCATTTAAAATCTGCCATATCTTCGGTATAAACCACTCGCTTGAAATTTTGCCCCCATAGCGTGAAAGCCATTTTTCTCCCATTTTTTCCGCAATTTCATTTATTTTCTCCGCTTCTTTTTGGGCTGCATGATGCTTCCACAGCTTCACATAGCTGTGGGGACGGTTTTTATACTGTCCCAAAAAACAAAGGGGCGTTCCGTCTTTTAATACAGGCAGCATTGTACATGAAGTGAAATCAATACCGACGCCAATAACCTGCTCTGCTTGTATCTGCGATTTGCGTAATATATCCGGAATCACATATGACAGCACATCCAAATAGTCCCGGGGATGCTGCAAGGCAAAATCCAACGGCAGCTTTTCTCCCGTGGGCAATTCTGTATCCATAATCTTATGCGGATATTCAAACACACTTGTTGCAGCCTCTATACCGGTATCCAAATCAACCAGCACCGCTCTTCCCGATAAACTTCCAAAATCAACGCCAATTGAATATCTTTTCATAGCAACTCTCCTTTGCTTATATCATGTTTCAATTTTATCATTTTTCAAAAATAAAGTAAAGAAATTTATTACGATAGTATGGACATTTATTTTGATTTGTGTTATAGTACAAAAAGAGGTGAAAATACAATGATTGCACAATATGAAGAACGTCATTTTGAAAACAGCGCCGGTGCATGGGTAGGGAAATACAAGGCGTTACAGAACCTTGCGCACTGGCATAAGGAAACCGAGCTTATCTTTGTTATGTCCGGTCGTTGCACGGTCGGTATCAACGGAGAAATTTATTCAGTCGAAAGCGGACGGGCGCTGCTTTGCCACAGCGGCGATATCCATTACATATCCTCGGAAAGTGAAAGCATTGTATATGTTCTTATTTTTTCACCACAAATCGCCCAGGCTATTCTGCAATATAAGCTCTTATGTCCGCTAATTCAACATGAATACGACTATATGGGATTATTTACTTTGCTGCAACAGGAATTAAAAACGCAGCTGGACTTTTTCAATGAAAAAATCCGCTGCGCCATTTCAGATTTTATGATTCCCTTTTTCCGTAATCAAGCATATACCTTAGCGTCACCCTCAAAGAACGCTGCCGTAAGCAACTATCAGAAGCTGATTTCTTACATAGACAACCATTTTGATTCAATCACGTTTTCCGAAGCAGCCGATATCATGCATTTTACACCAGCCTATTTCAGTACGATATTTACAGCCCTTTCCGGAATTACATTTACAAAATATCTTACCGCCGTAAGAATTGAAAAAGCGGTGGAACTGCTAAAAGCTTCCGATCTTTCTATAACACAAATCTCCATTTCCTGCGGATTCAACACCATACGCCACTTTAACAGGGTGTTTAAAGACGTTACAGGAATGACGCCCAAGGATGTCACTTCCGGGTTTGTATTTCATTTGTCCCATATGCGGGTATTTGCCAAGGATTCGGAAGGATTTAACCCTACCCTTTCTGTATCTCAGTTTATTGAATAAGTTATTGACATAACTCTCCGAAAACAAAAGCGTTTGGCATTACTCATCACCCTACCGGTGCATAAATGCACCGATTTGCACACCCCTGAAAATAAATGTTATATATTTCCATCTCCAAGACCATTTCGACCAATCGTTTTCCTCCCTAAAATGGCAATAACCGCTGATAATCAGCGGTTATTGAGTGTATCAAAATCAGATACGTTTTATGTCTATGACACCAGATTTTAATACAATTTAGCAGTATTTTACTTCTGCTAAAAGGTTAATTCCGCTAAAATGTATTAAAATTTCAACCTGAACCTTATGTCTATAAGCACGGTTTTTAATACAATTTAATTATTCTAAACGGAGCGGAATACATAAATTTCTTAGCCAATATTTAAAAGAAAATAAGGAACATATCCCTATTTACTTCTTTCTATTAATTCTTCTTTGAGATAGTTTCTTCCAAATTCTACGTAGCTGATTAACTTCTTCCCGACTGAAGCCATGACACTTTATAAGCAGAGCTTCATCTACGATATCAAGAACTTTTTCAATTTCCCTTTTCCGAATTAAGGCATCAACTTTATTAAAATTAATCGACAAGTTTTCAAAAGAAAGAATTTGGATTTCTCCAATTTCAGATGGCTCAAACGTCATAACACCACCACCATAACTTCGTCCAGTTACTTCTGAAAAAGCAAACGTAAGTGAATTCAAAAACGAGACCGCTGCTAACCTAGTATTGATGCCTTCTTTAAATCTAAGTCTATGAATAGTGTCTGTAGAAGAAGCACCCGTTTCATTAAGAATTATTTTGGGATATTCCCCCACTTGCCTTAAAGCGAATGCATCCGGTACCCATCTAGATGGTGTTATATACCATCGTTTTCTAATTTTAGTTTTATAACCTTGATGGAACCCCTTTTCTTCACCATACTTGATATATTTCTTACACATGTCAGGTAATTCATCAAAGTCCTCATCTGGTGGCAAAAACAAATGTGTTGCCTTCTGAGCCTTTGAATTTTCATGAAAATCTTCTTCTGAAAATGTAATTCCTTTTAATTGGTTTGATTTACTTGCAACAGGTATCGTATATTCTTCTAGATTCCATTCTTTCACTTGATCTTCTTTCATCATAAAGAATTCATTTCTTCCTGTAACCAAACCAACTTCAGCATCAAATATATTTTTACAAGCCATAACAGGCTTGGTATCTTTCAATCTCCTTAAAAGAATAATTTCATCTTCATCTAAGAAATACTTCGTCCATTTTTCGGTGCTATGATCAATTGGCTTAACATTTGAACCATTAATAGCTACAAAATCAATTGTATTTAATTCATCTAGGGTTTCGCATTCAATAACCCGAATCCCTTTACCATGGTCAACTTGTTTTTCACAAAGAAGTAGTACCACTTCCTGTTGGATATCTTCAAAAACAAGCTTTCTAAATGTAATTATCGTCATACGATCAAAAAAATTTGATAAAAATATCCTCGTCTCTGCAGCATACTTTACTTGAAATAGTTCAGCCGGTATAACCATAGCAAGCTTACCATTATCATTAAGCAATGATGATGATACTACTAGAAATGGAACCCAAATATTAGTAAGCCTATTAGGCTTTAGCCCTACATCTTGCATCATTTCCATTGCTATTTTTCGATGTTCTTCAGGAAAGTTCTGATATCTAATAAATGGTGGATTACCGATAATTACATCGTATTTTTTATTCTTTTTCTCTTTTGCATAATGAAAGAAGTCACTGTGAATTATAATATTTTTACTCAGTCCTTGATTCTTTGCTCTATTCTCAGCTTTTGCAGCTTCTTCCTCAATTAGTTCTACTCCTGTAATTCTTTCTTCAAGTTGATCATTATTTATGTTGAGTTCTTTAAATCGAAGTATTGCGGACTCAACAAAGCTTCCATCGCCACAACTGGGCTCAAGCACACTTTTTGTATCCTTGTGTATACCCCATTGGCATAAAAAGTCAGCAATAACTTGAGGTGTATAATAACCACCCCTTAATTTCTGTTCGCTTAAGTTTTCATTCAATTGACCCATTATTATTCTTCCCCTATCGCAACAGATAACATTTCATCGTTCAATACCGTTGCAAATTCTTCCTCGCTTATTTGATAAAGATTATTAATTACTTGTATAAGCTGACCAAATAAAGTACTTCGTTTTCTATCTAAGACTTTTTTACGAACACCATTTTTCTCGGATTTTGATTGTGCAGTTGTTTTAATTAAATTCTCCACTATTTTTATTACTATATTATACTTTTCTACTTCGTCTTTATCTGTAAAATCAATCTTCTTAATTGGTAGCTTTTCAATAAATTGCTTTCCATGTGAGTAGTAAGCTCCTCTAAATTCACTTGCACCTGCCTTTACCATGTTTTCTATTACAGGATGCGATAGAATCCCTAAAAAGTAAAGTAAAGAATAGTTAGATTCATTAAGCAAACCATAATATGGTCCATTGCCACCACCAGTAAATAAAAGATTTCTCGTATCAAGTACATATGGAGGTCTCGTCGCAAGCACCGACCAGATTAGTTTTTCAGTATTATGAAATTTGGCTAGACTTTGTGAACGCCCAAACTGATACCACTTAGGGTCGCTTCCCTGTAAACTCCTCTTTTCGAGTTCCGTCTTAAACTCATTTAAATATCTCCATGCTAACGGATAATTATTCTCTAGTGTTTCTTCATCTATTAGATTAGCTTCTTCGTTTTCGATTTCATAAGGAAAGATCATCTGTGCATTACCTTGAATGCTATCAAAGGTACCGAAAGACAAATCATATATTGCTGAGCGGCATATGGACTTTTCTATCTCATACCTATTCCCTTTATAATTGAATATAAATGTATTTTCTGTTTCATTGCCAGGAACGAAAATATAAATTTTATCAGCACTTGTTTGCAAACCTACAGTTATGTCTGTTATATCTCCAAGCTTCTCAAATTCCTCACCAGTAAATTTCTCGAAGATAGATTCTGTTTCAGGTGATAAGAAGATCCACGGATCAGAATTATATTTCTCTGTTTTATATTTTCGCACGTGTTCATTCGAGGATAAAGCTTCCGCTGATATTTTGTTTACTTTAATAAACTCAAACTCATCCATCTTGGCAGCTTGCAAAATTAGAATTGCTGTGTACGTAGATCTTCCAGGAAACACCTGGGCAACACCAAAATGAATAATTTTTGATATTTGATGATGTTCTGTGATGAATTTTCTTAGTTCTTTTCCGCCTCTAGTAAGGAAAAACTTATGCGGAACTATATAACCTAATAATCCTGCTGGATTAAGTAGATCAATGGCTCTCTGAATAAACACAAAATACTTATCAATTGTTGCTTTTTTTGCAACAGGATATTGCGAGTTAAGCGACTGGTAATACTTAATCTCTGCAGGATTATATCTCTGCATGTTCTGAATACGAACATAAGGCGGGTTCCCTACAATTGCGTCAAACCCGCCATTAGCCATAATATTAGGAAACTCTTCATTCCAGTCAAAAGGTTTAACACTAAACAGAAGTTCATCATCATCGAGCGCTTCAGGCATAAAATCAAAAAACTTACTATCCACCAAAGAATTCCCGCATTTAATATTGGATTTTAAATTCGGTAAAATTTTTTCAGAATGCTGGTGAATAAAGTTATTAACCGATGCTTCATCTTCACCTTCTAATAGCTTCAGTAATAAACTAAACTCAGTTACCTCGACAGCATATGGGTTAATATCAACCCCATACAAATTTTTCTCTAAAATATTTCTTTTGCCTTTTAATGTGAAAGTTAACCCTTCACCATCAACTTGGTAGACCAAATCAGGAGCATCAATATCTTCTTCAATTATTTTTTCCATCATTTTTTCTAATAGAAAATCATAAGTAGAAATCAGGAAAGTTCCAGATCCGCAACAAATATCCGCTACATTCAAATCACATAATTCGCTGAAAGTTTTACCTTGCATTAAAGGTGTTAATGTATCCTTTACTATCTGCTCCACAATAATTTTCGGTGTTGGAACAACACCACTTGAAGCTGATACTTCTGGAGCTTCCATTATATGAAATGTACGACCGGACTCAATAATTATCTTTTGGCCTAAGAAACGTTCATATATCTGACTTAATATTGTTGGATCGACAACAGAAAAGTCATATGGACTTTGCGGGAAATACAACTCACTAAATATTTCTATTAATACATCTGCATCAATATCAATTTCGAGTGAAAGTGCATCTTCAATGAAATCAAAAAGCCCTGAATTGAATTTTCTATCAGACTTTTGAAATAACTCTTTTAACTCGTCATAATTCTTTATGCCTTTAATCGTTTCATATTTTTCAATCGTTCTATCTTCACAAATTCTAAGAAAAATGATTCTATTTAAAAGTCGTTGAATAATATAGTTTATGTCTTCTTCATTTAAGTCCGCATTATTCTTAATTGCAGTTTCAGCAAGTTTTTCTCGCCATCTTTCTATCTGTTGTAAGAAATATTCGTCAAATGTGCTTCCTTCTCTCAACTCAATATCAAATATCTCATCTAAAGCACCCGAATTGGCAGCTTCATAGGAAATCAACTTATTTATTTCTTCAAGTGCATCTTCATATTCTTCATATGAGAAAACTTTATATCTAGCCACATGTTCATTGTCTGATACATCAGGCTTATGACTACAATCATAAATGACAAGATGTTCAAAGTTTGTAAGTATTGAAATCCCTAGATTAGCACTCCACCCATACCTTCTAGTCTGAAATGCCGCCTTAGCCGATTTCAATATATTCACAGAAGGTTTCTTAACTTCTACAAACAACTTCCTCGTGCCATTTATGCGAAGGGTATAATCTGGTTTTTTCTTTTTGTCTTCGTCTTCTACCTCTATGTATTCTTCTTGAATAACATCTCTCAAAAAGTGAGTCTTACCTTTGGTATTATCAACATCCCATCCGATATGTCTTAAGAATGGATCTATAAAGTCGTTTCGTAATTGAGTTTCATTATAAGTTGGCTTTAAAAAAGCACTTCTATCTGCTTTGTATTTTTCAACCAATTCATGTATGTGCATAGCTAACATCCTCCGAATGATTTTTGGTTTATATGGAAAATGGTAGTTCAATTTAATACAACGATCACTCAGTGTCATCATTTGTAAACTCAACAATGTCACTAATATTGTATTCTAATTCATAGAATATTTCCCCTAATACATCCATCGATACTAAAAATATCGCTTCTAAACGGCCCCCAACTTTTGGCGAATTGAATTCCTCAACTATGATAACTCTCTCTTCAACTGTTAATTTGCTCGCGATTTTGGTATATTACTATTGTTAGTCATGACCGATATCAGTTGGGTTATTCATTTACTACTTAACTACCATTTTACACTATTGATTTAATATTGTCAAGGGAGTATTATTATCTTTTAATGATTAGTTTATGACAACAAAAAGCCGACTACACTTTTAATTTATGCAAAAGCTACTCAAGTATAAATATCTTTCTTTGTAAACATTCATTGAAGATTCAAATCCTAAACATACAATTCTTTCACACTTAACTTGTTATAGTGTCTTACATATTCCTTTAGTTGGTTAATTGTAATAAAAATAAAATATGCTTTTATCAATGGCATTATCACATTAACGAGAAATGACAACTCCGGTAATGATCCATCTTTCAATGAAGTATCAAATTCCGAAACTTCATAAAGCGGAGTGAATAACTCTAAAAATCCGAACCTGTTTGCAGCCATATGATGCTCAAGGATTAACGACTTGCGTTCCTCCATTATTATCCATTTGTTGTCTTTGGTGATATCAGCCATTTTTTTATATACTGTATTTTCAAATTCTATTTTAGATTTGGAATAGTCTGTTATAAATAATCTAATTACGCCTTCGCCGGTATCGCTACGTGGTTTTTGCTTTTTCCCATCAATGTCTTTTCTTATATTATTAGCTAACTCGACAATCCGTTTGCCACTTCGATGATTCATTATTTTATTGGGTTGTGCCCATGTGTCAGGAATTATTTCAGGAAGATTTTCTTTTCCATCCAAATAAATACGTTGCATCATATCTCCGAACATACCGATAATTACTCTGTCTCCAAATGCTTCATAAACATTCAGCAATGCATCGATCAACTCTTTTTTAGTATCTTGACTTTCATCAATCAATATTATCGGGTATTTACTAACTAAAACTTTTTGCATGGTTTCTTTCTTTTCTATAAATTCAGAACCCATTTTTATCACTTGTGAATGGTTCAATGAATCATACCCCAAATTTTCTCCATTAGGATTGTAAGAAAATCTTTTAATCGCTTGTATTCTAATTAATCGGTCAGAATTTCTTCTGATTTTTGCTTCACGGTCAGTTTTTCCCTTTACTGTAATTCTACTGTTTGCAAGCTCATTTCTCAGCTTTTCATTTTCATTGTTTAAATCATTAATTACCCATTCTTTGATATCAAGCTGATAATTTGAAATCAGTTCCCACAAAAAGCTATGAATCGTAGCAACTTTAAAAATAGGATTGAAGTTGGAACGACGAACTATCTCATCACATGCAGCATTAGTATAAGTGATGATGGCGACATATTTTTGATATGTTCTTAATTGCTCCCCTTGGCTTTCCGCAATGAAGTTTAATGCCTTAATCAAGCTTGATGTTTTTCCAGAGCCTGCTCCCGCAAAAGTGAAAAAGCTTTTTCGCTCATGGGAAAGGTAAGATTTGATTTCCTCATCAACATGATCGTCAACGTGATCATCGTCGACAGCAATGTAGTTATAAAATTCTTCGTTCATTCAATTTCACCTCACTCTGCAATCTTTAATTGCTCTTGAAGCCAATTCAATCCTTCGCCAATGTACTCCGGTATTGTTATCTTTGCTGGATCAAATTCATACATGAGATCTAACGCAAAAGATGCTTTCACACTGGATTTCTTTAGTACATCAAAAATCTTAGTGTGAAACTCTTGTAAACTTGATGCGCTATTGATAGCTTCAAACACTTCTTGCAATATTTCTATTTCAATTTTTCCCTCGCTTGTGCCTTCCATAGTCTTTTGATTTTTATATTCTTCTATCTTCTGCAAAAACAGAGATAGATTAGTGTAAATCAATGAATCTTCAAAAGTACGAGGAATTGCCTTTACTTCTTCATCATTAAAATTTAAATCAATTTCCTTTTGATAGGCAACCCTGATTGAATATGGAAAAGTCGCGTTTACTGAAATCACTTTATCTTGATAATCTTTATCTAAAAGTATATCAAGTGATTTTTCTTCCATGATCCATGTGTTAATAGTATAATTAGTGCAAATTTGTGATTTGCTTCTTTCTGCTGGCACCTTGCAATGACGTCCAGCACCTTCGCCAGTATCAAGATCGGCAATTACCAGAGTAGGAATGGCAAGCTTATCAAGTAGTGGTGAAAGCGTATGCATGTGCCTTCCCATTATTCGCAGAATAGATAGATATCGCTGTCTCAATTCAGGGAATTTGTGACTGATAAAATGTGGCAATAACATTTCTTCAGCCGTTCCTTCTATTAAGATTGCAGCATCAGCAAAAAACAAATCACAATGAGTCGTTTGCAAGTATCTACTTACAAATCTTGCTGTTTCGTTATCCTTTCCGAAAACATCGGAAAGGTTTATAATCTTTGAGGTTCCAATGACTTCTTGCTCGGTTGGGGCAATCCGTTTAAAGTACCTTAGATTCTCAAACGGACACTCTTTAGCGATGTGACTGGAATGGGTACTTACAACTAATTGTGTCGAAAATCCTTTGTTTTTTCTAAGATAGTCACTATTGTGCAATACACCAAGTGCCTGCCTTATAAGTACCTGCTGCACTTGTACATGGAGATGAGCTTCGGGTTCTTCGAGCAACACAAGGTGAATAGGTTCTACAGTATTTTCATCAATATCACCGTAATTCTTTGCTTTTCCTTCTCGTACCCAGTCATCCCGGAATCGCATTAATTGAAACACAATTGAAATAAGATTTTGATATCCTAATCCATTATATTTTTCCGGTAAGCTAAATTCTGCATCGTCTTTGTTGTTAAGTGAATAATTTACCGCTGCATCATGCCGCAATGTTTCAATTGCTGATACTTTGGTAGCAATCGTTATTTTAGGATCAGCAACACCGGGATAACCAAGTGATTGCAGTTCCCCAATTGCTTTTTCAAACTTAGCTTGAAGATTGTTATTAAAGACATTGGTTGCACTTTCCATAGCAACCAATGTGTCTAAATCTTCCGGAGTAGGAGATTTTTCCGGATCAAGATGTTTATCGTAATAGCTTCTTAACTGCGAGGACAGACTACCACCTATTTTTTCCTCTGAATATGTTTGTGTTTCAACATCTGAGAATCCTCTTTGGGCAGGTATCATACTAATTTTTATTAAGCCTTTGAGTGGATCGTTAGTCAAGCATTCTATTAAATCGGATGTGTTTTGCTTTTCGCCATTTTCGAATTTATAAGGATCTAATATGTAAGACTTTAAGCCGAAATATTTATTTAGTTCTTTTTCAAGAAAGTCGCATAAGTTTTTAGGCCACAATCTATTTTGCAATTCTTTTTTATCATTTGATTCTTCAGTACTTCTTGCATCCGAGTGTGCTTGCCTATACTCAATAAACAGCTTTTCTATATCTGAAGGCTGAAATACAAAACGAACACCAATTAGCCCACCACGCCATCTGAGTGTCGGAATAATATGAGCAACATATTGTATTTCGTTATCATCAACTTTGAGCCATATGTCTAATGTTGGGGATATGGCACACCAATCGCTGATATCTTCTGGTTTCTCTGCTTCAGCCTTGTTCCATTTGTTGCCTATTTCGTTAATCAACTTCCTTTTGGCAATAAAAATATCATTAAAAATAAATTTAGTCTTCCCAATTAAAAACTTTCTGAGTGCATCCATAGCAGATGTTTTTCCACTGTTGTTTGCGCCTACAAAAATAGTTTTCCCTTGGCTTAGCTCAATTCTGCAATCTTCAAGTTTTCTGAAATTGCATATATCAATAAAAGATATATTCATATTGAATCCTCCTACAAAGTATATAACTATTTCCTCTTATTGTTAATAATCTGAACTCACGATTATGATCTACTCATTATAAAAACCACTCCCTCTTCTTTTGCCATTCACATTGTTGTCCGGAGATATTAATATTCTTCCATCATTTTGCAAGCGAATAAAATCAATATATCTTTTGATTAATTCAATTGTGTCACCAGCCGTGACACTTTTAGTATTGCTATTATTCAGAATGCACCATGGCATTTAGCCAATACTTCTTTCTAATATCATTGAAGCCCATGAAGCTGCAGTCATAATCATCATCGTTGGCATACGGATAGTTGGCTGCAATGTCGGCGAGCATCATCATTTTATATAAGATAATACGATGATTACCGTTTCCATCCACAAAGTATTTTCCATCCTCGAAACGCGACAGTTTAACCGGAGCAGCCTGCTCATACACTGGCTTCTTTAGCATGTAGAAATATTTACCACGCGTTACTCGTCCAGCTTCAATGTAGTATCTGGCTCGTTTGATCCTCATGTACGACTCAATTATCTTCATATTACCGTAGTCAGGGTAACTTGTTCCCACAATTTCGCTTAACAATACTTTTTGTGGATGGAGCGTATCCTTATGCGTTTGATTACTCTCGTAGTAATCAAACGGCTCATGAAGAATCATTGGAATTTTCTCTAAGTTGATTTCTAATGTGGTAAGCCAAAACCCTCGGATAGCCCTTTGGTTTTCATCGTACGGAATGTAAAAATCCGAATAAGTAAAATCTGACCATTTCAATACTATTCACCCCTTAGTCTCAAGACTCACAACAATTTTACTGCCGACATATTCCCTTCAACGGTTCGCTTTTATATGAGGTTGATATAGTAGCGAGTTGCATCATCAGCCCTGTTGGGTGTGCAAATCTTGCCCGCATCCATTCCTCAGGTTCTCCTCAGTCTATATCAGTACTGGCATATTGAGATAATAGGCTTGTGGTTCTGATAAGAGTTTCTTTTGTACTGCGCACAAACGAGTATTCACCCACATTAACCTTATATGTTCCATTGTCGTAATTGGTAATAAACAGAGCATTATATAGTTCTTTGAATTTAGAATCCAACGACACTACTGTTTTTCCTTCATCATTTTTTGCAAAAGACTCCATTCTACTCAGAAGACTGCAAAAAAAGTCCTCTCCCAAACAACCAGCAACTTCCATTAATGGAGTATTGTCTTTTCCGTTAATAAAGTCAGAATACCTACAAGAGTCACATATTTTCAAGCCGATCATGATTGGAACAACATACATAAGTCCAAATTGAAGACCACGGCCATCTGAAAATGAAAAATTATATTCCTTGCTTTCATGAGTCGGTTCATAGGCTGCAATTTTTGTTAGGCGTAAATATTTCGCTATTTCGCGCAATTCGAAATGATATGTTTTAATTACGGCATCACAGACAACATCATATGCATAATGGGAATCGATAAAATTTATACTCTGATAATACCGTTTTAAATCGGCGGGAGGCAATGAAATCCTTAAATCAAAGAAGCGATCCAAGTACTTTGAAGCATTAAAATCAGAGCCATAATACTGCTTTATGGTATGTTGCAATTCATTGATGTTCACTGAAAACACATATGTAATCCGGTCATTTGAAAAATAGTGCTTAATTCGTTCGAGCAGGCGAACAGCGTAGCTTGGTTTACATCTATCCAATTCATCAATAAAAACGACAAGGCGATTTCTTTTTTCAAGAAGCAGCGCGTCTAGAAACTCCTTAACCATTTTATGGATTCCTTTTTCTTTTTTTAGTTCCTTAAGTGGATCCTCACTCTTGAAACTATCTATAAGCTGCGTCCACTTCTTTCCCGAGAAAAACTCTAATATGTTTGCAGCAATTTTTAGGCAGTCAGATCCTTTTTTAAAAGAATAGTCGCTTTCTACGCTTTGGAGGATATTATAAACAAGAGAAAGAACAGGATCCTCGTCGTTGTCATTTTCCCACGAATCATAGTATACAGAGACTTGAGTTTGAAATTCAGGCAGTTGATTCTTATGGCGTTGTGTCCATATGTCTTTAATTTTTCTTCTGTCTGTATCCTCGTCCGAAACAATAAAGTCGTTATGTGCATCCAGAACCATTTTGGACTGTTTTACAAAAAAGGTCTTTCCGCTACCCCAGCCTCCATCAAGTGCAATAGAACAGCTGTCATCTAGGGAATTGAGTATTTCAATAAAGCGAAATACGTCTATATCTCTTGTAATGGTATCGTTGATGTAGGTTTTTAGTAAATTCTCATATGTTGGTTGCAGTTCATATGATTTCATCTTATCCCTCCAAGATCTGCTTGCATTATAAAGTGGCCAAATACGACCACTTTATAATTTTGTTTAATAAAATCAATGGCTTATATTCACTCTCAAAATTTGCTAATATCTCTATTAAGATTTCCCTTGCACATAGGACAATATTTAATATCTGGTTGGGGGCCTGTCTTATTTGCTATTGTTTGTTCTCCTAATCAAAATATTTTTTAAAAAAAGTGTCGTATTGAGTAAATTTTATTTATTCGCTCATACTATAATTCAATTATACATTCATACTATAAGAATCTTTTCTTTATTTGCTTAGTCAAAAGGTCTCTGCACTCTTCACTTATTGAAAACATTGTCTGTCTGAAATTAAAACCTTGGTTGGTAACTGTTTTCATTTCTGACGCTGAAAAAGGTGTCTGCAATTTCTTGAATTGATCAAGTTTCATATAATACTCATAGTTTTGGTTCCCATCGCAATCCTGCATTTCCAACTTTCCCGATGCAATACCATATGCAATAATACCGGTTCCGCTTTTATAAAGAAATACCGTATCTCCCTTCTGAATCTTTTGAATTTTTTCTCGCCATCCGGGATAATATGCTGCTGCTTTATGTTCTCTTAGCATATCATCTGTATGCTGCGCATTATGTGCGAAATTTGTATTAAGAATATAGGCGTTGCTCTCATATTCAAGAAAACCTTCAATAGGCGAGTACATATTAAACTCTATAAAATAATCACCATTTATTTCAAAAACCCAGTATACTATAGCATCAATATTTAGCCCATTCTTTTTCCAATATACAATTGCTTCAACAGTTTTTTGATCCAAGCCATTTGTTACTACAAGAAAATATTGTTTACGGTTAAAATCTTCTTTGTTTAATCTGGAACTATTTGCGAGATCAAAATATTGTTGATGTATTTCATATAGTTCCGCTTCTGATCCCTTAGTATTAGTGTACTTTTTAAACATCTCATTTAATTCATCATAATTGCTATTCCCATAAAGCTGACCGTATCTTAATACTTGTAATAAATTTTCTTGATTTGAACTCCACCGTTTTAGTTCAAAAATATATAAATCACCATTCTTATCCAAAGCTAAAATATCCGGTTCCTCTTGAAGTGGCCGCTCATTAAATATTGTCATAAGTTCATTCGATGAAATAAAGTCTTGAATGTGGTTTGACAATAACTCTTGTAGGTCGATTTCTTTCCAGCCAAACGAGCTAAGAGAAACCCTATTCACCTTTGCATAATCTTTCGTATTTGTATCTAATTTATATAACATTTTTTTCTCCTCCAAAATTAAAATGCATGCTAACCTTTTTGATTCAGTTATCGTTAGCAATTTAATTCCATTCTCCCATGCCTCATCCAATGTCATCATATGAAAACGATGAAATACGTCTTGCTACATAAAAAATATTATTAAACGGTGTTTATTCTTTTGACCATTTTAATATTTCATTATTTATCTAAACACATTTTTTCGCACCCACAATTTCCGTCACCTTAATTATTTTACAGTAGCTTGTCCGTTCATAAGCATAGGAAGTAGCCAATCATGGAGCTCTGCAAGTTGTTGGTTTTCAAAACTGTTGTTCTCTATTATCTTAAAACAATGACTTGGTCGACTAATAGTTTTTTACATTGAGAGTACCTTACTGCTATATCATAACCTTGACTGCAATTTTATAAGGACTTTCCTTCCCAATTCCATTTGCCATCATTATTGGGATCATAAATCCTATAAATACCCTTATCAACTCTATAATACAAATCCTGTTGACCACTTGGATAATGCCTTCTTGAAGTGTGATTTACACAATCTTGTATGATTTGACATCTAATTGTCGAAGTATTTATATCTGGATAAGTCTCAAGCAGAAACTTTATAATATCTTTTGGTGAAAAAGTCTTTGTCTTATCATTATTAGTAAAATCTAAAACCCCTCTATGTATAACGTCCTTCACTTTTTCTACTCCACCCCAGCGAGCTTCGGCAACGTTAATTCCGGCACTATTTATATTGACTTTTAATTTCTCAAAACCTAGTGTCTTTTCTACACTGATGAGATATTCTCCATCTTTTGTTTGAGAAACTTCATATTCCAAATGATTGACATTCATTTTGTAGACATCCCTTAAATATTCAGAAACCTGACGAACAACTGGAGATACTTCTTCAGCTACGATAAATAAGTTTTGTCGGCGATTGAATATATCTTCTCTATCTACATCGCTCTCAAAATTAAATACTTCCTGATATATCTGCTTAAGTGATTTTCCTTTATTTATTTCATCGGTAGCATAATAGTTACGAGCAAGGTCATCAAGTTGATTATAATCAAGATGTGAACCCCATGCGGCATATTCCAATAGTTGTGCCACTACTTCACGAGGGGTTCTCCCTTTTTTCAATTCTACTATTACAAGATCTCCAGAAGCATCTATACCCAATAGGTCTGGGAATTTATCTGTATTACCAACACTTGCAGTAACTTGTCGTCCAATCCATAGCACTGTGTTACCGCCAGCTTCATCATCAAGAAGTAATGAGGGGCTATTTTCGAGCCAAGACTCAAAATAACGTTCATAATCAATAGAGTTTGTTTTTACTTTTTCTACAATGCCCTCTTCAATATTGGCACCAGTATTTTTTAGCTTATAAAGACCCATAAGAACGACTCCTTTTGCTATATTATTTGATATTTGTTTAACTCAGTCAACATTCCACCAAATCGGCTTCTATCAAATTTTTACGAGATAATGGATCGTATGCTGCATCCACGCAAAGTTAGCGTTACCCTCATGAGGTATACCATATTTCCACCTCTTATCATTTTTCAACTTATCTCTTCCCCAATCTGAAAGATTAAACGGAGGATTAGCTATGATGTAATCAGCTTTTAAAGTAGGATGGCAATCGTCAAAAACGTATCAGCATTATATCTGCCTAAACCCTCCTCGATGCCACGAATCGCAAGGTTCATCATTCACATTTTCCATGCAGTGGTATTACTGTTCTGCCCACAAATTATTATCACAATTTTTAGCAGATATTTTTCAACTATTTATTATTATATCAAAAAAAGATTTAAAATACAACATAAATTTGCATTTTAAAACAAATTTGTTTATTTAATTATTTTTACAAAAGGCCTTATTGAGTTCAATCAATAAAGCCTGACAAATAAGCATTTTTATAACCCTCAAGTTACTCTTTTATCATCCCGGTTTCCTTTAAATACTGGCTGCCGAAGTCCATGTTCTGTCCGTTCCATAAACCGTACGGTGCATATCAGATTGAGAAAAATAATTATACTGCCTTTTTATCAAGCACGGGAGGCATCTGATGCATTATCTCCATTGCCATGGCAGTATCCCTCATCCATGGTTTTAGCTTATCCTTTTTTAGCACAATAGGCATACGGTCATGAATATACTCCATGGATGAATTAGCGGCAGTGGTGAGGATAATAAACCGTTTCTCCCCTTGGAATTCATTATAGAAACCTGCCATATAAAGCATCTGTTCATCCGGCAGATTAAACAGATATTTTTGTTTGGTTGAGTCATGCTTCCATTCGAAAAATCCTGTAGACGGTATGATACACCTTCTGAGAAATAAGCTATCACGGAACATCCTTTTTTCTTCCGCTGTTTCCGCACGGGCGTTAATAATTACACCTTTGTTTTTAAAATTGGGAAATCCCCAAGCAATTAAATCAGGTGTGATTTGGTTGTTTTCCAATACCAAAACCGGCGCTTTATTTGTTGGTAATATCTCGCCGGTTCTTACCTCTTCGGGGTTATATTTTTTATTAATTTCTTCCATAATCTTATTCATTTCCCGATTATCCTGCTCTGAAAAAATGACATATCTTCCACACATTATGCAACACCTCTTGTATATATTATACCACAGTTTCCCAAAAAGTAAATATGGATTAAATTTCCGCTTGACTTTTTTATTCAATCAGCATATAATATAAATAATAGAACATATGTTCGGTGGTGGGTTTTGTGGACAGAACAATTCTGCATGTGGATATGAACTGTTTTTATGCCAACGTTGAGTGCTTATACCATCCGGAACTGCGTGATAAACCAGTTGCAGTCGGAGGTGATGCAGAGCAGCGGCATGGTATTATATTAACTAAAAATTATATTGCAAAAGGATTCGGAGTTCAGACGGGCGAAGCGTTGTGGCAGGCGAAAATGAAATGCCCGGACATTGTCATTTTGAAACCGGATTATAAGAAGTATATTAAATTTTCCAAAATGGCTTCAGAGATATATTCGGATTATACAGACAAAATCGAATCTTTCGGTCTTGATGAATGCTGGATTGATTTAACCGGAAGTACAGGTCTTTTTGGTTCGGGTGAGAATGTCGCCGATGAGCTGCGCAGTCGAATCCGTTTCGAGCTTGGCATTACAGCTTCCGTAGGTGTAAGCTTTAACAAAATCTTTTCCAAACTTGGATCTGATATGAAAAAACCAGATGCAACCACAGTAATCACACGGGAAAATTTTAAGGAAAAGGTATGGCCGCTTCCTTCATCTGATTTGCTGTATGTAGGGCGGGCTACTAAAAATAAATTCAGAATGTACGGTATTCATACCATTGGAGATATTGCACGTGCGGATGTGCAAATGCTCAAATATTTACTGGGTGTGAACGGGCAAATGCTGTGGCTGTTCGCCAATGGACTGGATACCTCCCCTGTATCCAATATCGGAGCAAAATCGCTTATTAAAAGCATCGGCAACAGTACAACAACTCCCAGAGATTTGATAACAGATATGGATGTAAAAATAACCTTGTATGTACTTTGCGAAAGCGTTGCCGAGCGGCTCAGGGAACATCAGTTTGTCTGCTCCACTGTACAAATCAACATTCGTGATAATGAATTATTTTCTTATGAACGGCAGGGTAAGCTTGCGATGCCTACTTGTATATCACAAGTAATATTTGAAAAGGCATTTGAGTTATATAAGGCAAATGTGCCAGGGAAGCCGATACGTTCAATCGGCGTCAGAGCCTGTCAGCTTTCACTGAGGGAAACAGAGCAGTTGTCCTTCCTGCCTGAAATTGAGCGTATTCAAAGGCGTGAAACTGTGGAATGTACAATTGATGAGATACGCCGAAGATTCGGGCACTATTCCATCCGTAGGGGAATTATGCTGATGGATAAACAGCTGTCCAATTTAGACCCCAAAGCTGATCACACAATACACCCTGTAGCGTTTTTAAAATAGGAGGCATCCATATGGCAATGAAAATTTTTGTAGAGGTAAATGTACATTATGATTTGAACGGAAAGATGACACCCTTATCTATCACCTGGGAGGATGGCAGAGTTTTTGAGATTGATAGGGTTATGGACTGCCGCCGCGCCGCCAGTTTAAAGGCCGGCGGGCAGGGCTTACGATTTATTTGCCGCATCAGAAGAAAAGATGTCTATCTTTTTTATGAAGATCCGGTTTGGTTTATTGAAGGAAAGGATTAACCGGTATATAATCTGCCGTTCAATGCTAAATAAAATCCTTATAGTCCTCCCAGTTCTTTTCTAGAAGCATAGGAGTGTCCAAACCATATGGGCAATTTTTTTTACAATGGCCGCAGTGAATACACTCCTCAATCAGTTTCATCTTTGATATCCATTCTTCATTGATATAAACTGAAACAGGCGCACGACGAATCATGAGGGACATTCTTGCCGCTGTGGGAATATCAATATTTGCCGGACATGGAAGACAATATCCGCAACCTCTGCAGAATTCACCGCCCAGTTCTTTTTTATCGCGCTCAATCACCGCCGATAATTCTTCGTTCATAACCGGCGGATTTTTTATATAAGCAATGAATTCATCCAGCTCGTTTTCCCTCTGCACTCCCCAGATCGGCAATACATTGTCGTACTGTGCCAGATATGCATACGCCGCCGCAGAATTCGCAATAAGCCCTCCTGACAATGCTTTCATTGCGATAAAACCGATTCCGTGCTCTTTGCATCTCTTTACTAAATCTATTTCTTCATCAGTTGCAAGATAGCTTAACGGAAATTGAATTGTTTCATATAAGCCTGACTCGGCTGCCTCCAATGCCACCCTAATTCTATGATTGGTGATACCGATGTGGCGGATAAGCCCTTTTTCCTTCGCCTCAATCATCGCCTCATACAATCCGGAGCCGTCACCCGGTTTTGGGCAAAAGCCAGGATTATGAAACTGATAAATATCCAGATAATCAGTTTGCAGCATCTCAAGCGACGTGTTTAAATCCTTCCAAAAACCGGCTGCTGCCGAAGCCATTGTTTTTGATGCTATATAAATCTTTTGCCGCACATCACTCAAAGCATAACCGATTTTCTCCTCACTGTCCGTATAAAATCTTGCCGTATCAAAAAAATTAATACCGCTGTGATATGCTTTTCTTAACAGCGTTTTAGCTTCTTCCCTGCTGATCCGCTGAATTGGCAGAGCACCGAACCCATTCTTATTAACAACAATCCCTGTCGTTCCCAATATTACCTGCGTCATATTTTTGCCCTTTCATAAAAAAATCTTCCCTTTTCATCATCCGCTATAATGCCATGTCAAGTTATATAAAACTGTTTCGGCATTTTGTTTACTCCACCGCTGTTTTTTATTATTTTTTCTATATTGCGATATATCTTAAAATATTGATTAGGCATGCTCCATCCGAAATGTGCCGGGATGCATATTGTACCTTCTTCATCAAAGATAAATATATTTAGGGAACCACTGATTAAATGCCATTTTCCGAACCTTGTCGAACAGAGAGGACGTTTTAATATTCCACCACGCTGATATATTTGTCTATTAGGCAGAAAATCGTGGATTTTCAGCCTATTTCCCTTTCATTTGCCCCATTTTAGGCAAAAAGGGCAGACTAATCCCTATGATGCCGCCAGCGTTCGTTTGGCTCTGACGCACATAAGCAG